>LFFM01000250.1_pt1 | contig 36113 bp, 31 predicted proteins | sample 643131 | NCBI WGS metagenome assembly LFFM01 (sample SAMN03777445, study PRJNA286221) | soda lake metagenome | biome: soda lake; feature: Kulunda steppe; material: water; isolation source: sample Tc-Br brine of Tanatar trona crystallizer | place: Russia: Kulunda steppe | collected 2011-07
ATGCCGTCGGATCCCCCGCGATCGAATAAAAACGTATCGCCCTGTCGGCCGTGACCGGCTCGCCCCCACCGACGCCTATTCCCGTCGCCAGCCCCAGCGATCGGTATGTTGCGGTACGTGACGACGACTCCGGGACGGTCCGTGAGGCCGAGGAGTACCTCATGAACGGCTCCCTCGGTAACACGGCCTCGAACAGCCAGTCGAGCAGCTCGGCGTCGTCGGCGATCCCGTGTCCCTGCGACTGGACCGAATGAACGTGGCCGCCGACCGTGACGATCTCCCCGTCCGCGACGACGACCGCGCTGTCGTCGGTCACGGTGACTGTGCCGTCGTCGGTCACGGTGTCCGGATCGGCGATGACGGTTCCGGTGATCGGTATATCCGTCCGTTTCTGACGGTCGATACGCAAGAGTCTTGTCGAGCGATCGGACGGCTCGCGGGGAGCGAACGACGACCCGTGCCGGGCCGGAAGCGATCGGCGGACGCTGCGATGCTCTTCGGGAACCCCCCGACTCCAACCATCGGCAAACACATCAGAAAAATATATAATACTGGAAAATGATGGTACTTGCGGTGTGGCTGAATGCTGAGCTGCATCATTAGCTGCGGTGATACCTCCTGAACCGCTGATTCAACGCAAATAGTCAGTATATAACCGTTGAAACGGTCGATCTTCAGGCTAATTCGATTTACCACATACCGCCTCACCGTGTACACGGTATCTAAACGCCGCCCGTGATAGCGTTGTACGAACTGCTATCGCGTGATCATGAACGTTTGGAACAATTTTCTAACTACTTTTGATAACATAAACTAAAAAATCCTTGAATTAGATCGTTTGTCGTTTTACTTTATCTACAGTACTATCGTCACGTGTCGAGTTCTCCGTGTGACCCGTCGGAACCGGAGTCCGTGGCGACGGCAAATGTCGGCCGCCATGGAGCGCCGTTGATGCGGACGGTTGCGTCGTCTACCTGCCGTTTCTTTCGCAGTACCGAGAAGGATATCGAGGAGATGGCGTTGGTTCTCGTCGGATGCCGTCGAACGTGGAACAGTCGGTTCGTGTCGAGATCGATGACAGCGTCTCGTCCATATCGTTCCGTATCGATCGAACCACGGTTTCATCGACTACACGTGATTCGGTACCGAGTGCTTTTTCAAATCATAACTAATTAAGAACGTGTATAGAATTAACTAAACATTTTCATAAATGGGCACACGGTCTCGCGAGCCCATCATAGGCGTACGACATCGCATATCAACCGTGGTGAACCCGTTCCGTGATCGTATCTTACGGTAAAAGAAACCGTGCCGCATGTAGCAGCAGCTACCACGTATTAATATCTACCACGTGCCAGCAACCACTACGATCAGCGTTCGTTCAGCGACTACGATCGGTGGATCCACCGCTCTCCGTTCCGGTGTTCGGACAGCAGATCTCGGATAACAGACCGAGTTAGCAATACTTACCGCTGATCGGTGACGCTGCCGCGTCACCCTTGCCCGCTACGCTTTCACAGCGACAGCTCTACCCGACCAACGATCTGCTTCCGAAGAGCGATACCAGTATGTCTCTCAGACACGTGTCGATCAGTCCTCGATCGGAAGCGCTCCGTACTCGTCCGTGAACCTGTCGCGAAGGTCCTTTTTATTGTACTTCCGCGTCGTCGTCTTCGGAATCTCCTCGACGAACTCGAAGCGGTCCGGGAGCCACCACTTGGGGAACGTTGACAGCAGGTGCTCGCGGAGGTTGGCCTCGTCGACCGTCGAGTCGTCGGCGACGACGAACGCGACCGGGCGTTCCCGCCACTTGTCATGGGGAATACTGACGACCGTGGCCTCTAACACGCCGTCAGCCTCGATCAGCGTGTTCTCGAGTTCGACAGACGATATCCACTCGCCGCCGCTCTTGATCGCGTCGTCGAGTCGGTCGACGATGTCCAGGTAGCCGTATTCGTCGATCGTGCCGATGTCGCCCGTCTTGAACCACCCGTCGTCCGTGAACGACTCCTCGTTGGCCGCCGGGCGCTTGAAGTAGCCGTCGGTGAGCCACGGCGAGCGGGCGTGGATCTCGCCTGGAGACTCCCCGTCGTGGGGAACCGGATCACCCGCCTCGTCGCGAAGCCTGATCTGCACCCCTGGTGCGGGGAGCCCGGCCTTCCGCTTGAGCTCGTAGCGCTCCGCTTCCGGGAGGTCCCCCATCTCCTCCGTCTCGAAGGTGTTCGCGAGGTGTGGCGACGCCTCTGTCATCCCGTACCCCTGGTAGATCGGTGCCTCGTACACTTCCTCGTACTTCCGCATCAAGGAGGCCGGCGGGGCGCTTCCGCCCGTGAGCACGCGATCGATGGTGGCGAGGGGTTCGCCCTCGCACGACTCGAGGTAGTCGTCCATCTCGATCCACACCGTCGGTACCGCGGCGGCGACCGTCACGTCCTCGTCGGCGATCAGGTCCGCGACCGACTGCGGATCGGTGTGTTGACCAGGGAGAACGAGCTTCGAGCCGAAAAACGTCGCCGAGTACGGGAACCCCCAGCCGTTGACGTGGAACATCGGGACCACCGGCATTACGGTGTCTCCCTCGCTGACGCTGAACACGTCGGCCGAGCCGTGAACCAGCGTGTGTAGGAACATCCGCCGGTGCCGGTACTGAACCCCTTTCGGGAGCCCTGTGGTCCCGGAGGTGTAACAGAGCGCGAACTCGGCCTCCTCATCGATAGCGGGCCAGTCGTACGATGCGTCGTGGCCCTCGATGAACGACTCGTAATCGACGACCGGATCGAGGTCGGTCTCCGTGACCGCGTCGTCGAGAACCACGTACTGCTCGACGGTATCGAGGCCGTCGGCGATCGCTTCGGCGGTGTCGAGGAACTCCGGATCGACGAACAGGATGCGGTCCTCGGCTTCGTTGATGATCTCCGTCAGGTGATGTTCCGGTAGTCGATGGTTCGTCGTGTGGATGCTTCGACCGCTACACGACGGTCCGAAGTACAGTTCGTAATGTCGGAAGTGGTTCACTGCCATCACCGAGACGCGGTCGCCCCGATCGAGTCCGTACGCGTCTAACGCGTTCGCGAGCCGGCAGATACGGTCATACGCGTCGGCGTACGTGTATCGGTGCGTCGACCCGTCCGGTCGCTTCGTAACGATCTCCTTGTCACCGAACAACTCCACCGCGCGCTCCAAGAACTTCGTGATCGTGAGTTCGTAGTCTCTCATTCGCTCTCACCTGCGTTCGTGGCCGCCTCGTCTTCGTTTTCCGCTTTTCCGTCGCCGTCGGATCGTTCGTCGGCTCGCGGCCGGAACCGGTAGAACACCCGATCGTGGTCGACCGGACCGTCGATCTCGACGACCTCCAACTCGACGGGATCGCCGATCTGGAGGTCGTCGTACGCCGCGCCGTCGATCCGGGTAGACAGCCGTACGCCGCCGAGATCGACGATTCCGGTGACGAACGGGACCGCATCTTCCATACCGATCGGCGCGCCGGCACGGACCGTCGAGAACGCGAACAGCTCCCCCTCGTGCGGGAGATCGACGTAGTCCAACGCGTCGCTTTGACAGGCGGGACAGACGATCCGAGGCGGGAACTGGAGGTCCCCGCACTCGGAACACCGCGTGGTCGTCAACTGACCGTCCCGGAGGTTCTCGTAGAACTCGTGGATCCCGGTGTGGTCCGCGGTCTGTAGCTCGTAGAAGTCGAGCAGCCTCGGGAGATCGATCCGGTCAGGCAGGTCGACGACCCGCCGCTCGGAGTCGGCCCCCGACGACCGATCGATTCCGTCATCGTTCCCGCTCATGGTCGCCCCCGCGAGAGCGTCATCACGCTGTGGACCGACGCGCTTCCGCTGAGGTTGTGTATCAGCCCGGTCTCGGGGTCGGGAACCCGCCTCGCGTCAGGCACGCGCCCGTGGAACTGGTCGTAGATCTCCAGCGCCTGTGAGACGCCCGTCGCGCCCAAGGGGTGTCCGCAACCGAGTAGCCCGCCCCGCGGGTTCACCCCGATGTCGCCATCGAGCTCGCTTCGGCCATCCTCGATGAACTGTCCGCCTTCTCCCTTCTCGACCCACCCGAGGTCCTCGTACTCGACTATCTCGCTGATCGAGAAGCAATCGTGTATCTCCGCGACGTCGATCTCCGCGAGCGGGTCGTCGATGCCGGCGGCGTCGTAGGCGGATTCGGCCGCCCGAGTCGCCTGCGGCCACGCCGACATCGACGGGAGGTTGTTGACGGAGTTGCTCGCGAAACAGGACTGCCCACTTCCGGTGATCCACGCGATCTCATCCGTCGTCTCGCGGGCCTTCTCCTCGCTCATCAACAGCAGTCCGGCCGCGCCATCGGTGACGCCGCTACAGTCGTACAGACACAGCGGGGGCGACAGCTCGAAGGAGTCGACCACGTCGTCGACGGACACCTCCTCCTGGAAGTGCGCGAACTCGTTGTGCGCGGCGTGGCTCTTGTTCTTCGCGCTGACCTGCGCGAGCTGTTCGCGGGTTGTCCCGTACTCGTGCATGTGACGCTGGGCGACCATCGCGAAGTACGGCGGTGCGTTCAGCCCGTTAACGCCGTCGAACTCCCGGTCCATCACGTTCGTCATGTTGGCTTGCGTCTCGCCCATTCGCTCGCGCGGGAGGTTCATTTTCTCGACGCCGAGAACGAGCGCCGTATCGATCTCGCCGGCGGCGATGGCGAGCCACGCGTACCGGAGCGCCGCCTGTCCGCTCGCACAGGCGAGTTCGGTCCGGGCGATCATTCCGTCGACGTCGACGCCCACCAGTTCGGCCACCATCGGTGCAACGTGCGTCTGAAACGCGAACCGTTCGGGCTGGACCGACCCGACGAACAGCCCCTCGACGTCGTCGGGGGTCACGTTCGGAACGTCGGCGAACGTCGCCTTGCCGGCCTCCTGTATGAGATCCTTGTAGCTCGCCTCCCGGACGCCCCACGGCGAGTGCCCGCCGCCGACGATCCCGACGTTCCGGGTCGCGCCGCCCGCGATCGGGTCGCGTCGAGTCGAGTCAATCATCTCCGAACTCCGGCTCGCGGTCGGCGTTGAACGCCGCGACGCCCTCTAGCATGTCGTCCGTGGTCGTCAGGAGACCGAAGCCTTGGCTCTCCAACGCGAGGGCCGTATCGAGGCTCGCGTCACGCCCGTCCGAGATCACCTGCTTTGCGACCCTCAGCGCGGTTCTCGGTCCGTCGGCGAGGTCCGACACCGCGTCCGCGACGGTCTCCTCGAACTCCGACTCGGGTACCGCGCGGTTGATGATGCCCCAGTCCGCGGCCCGCTCCGCGGAGACGTGGAGTCCGCGGTAGACCAGTTCCTTCGTCCGCGGCTCGCCGATGAGCCGCGAGAGGCGTTGCGTCCCGCCACCGCCGGGTATCAGCCCCAGTTCGATTTCGGGACTCCCGAACGTCGATCCCTCAGTGGCGTATCGGAGGTCGCACGCGAGCGTTATCTCCAGCCCGGCACCGAGACAGAACCCGTCGATCTTCGCGACCGTCGGCCGCGGGAACTCGGCGATCGCTTGTATCGACTCGTCGACGTCCATGAGCTCCGTCGGCTCCGCCGTCGTGAATCCCGTGATGTCGGCCCCCGCGCTGAACGCCCGATCCCCTGACCCCTCGAAGACGACACAGTCAATCTCCTCGTCGTCGACGGTTTCGAGCAATCGACGGACCTCGTCGAACATGTCCGACGAGAACGCGTTCAGTCGCTCCTCCCGGTCGAACGTCACTCGGAGCACGCCGTCGTCGGTCCGTTCGTGGGTCACGTAGTGGTACGGCCCCCCGTCGCGGTAGTCGTAGAACCCTCGTCCGGCGTCCTCGCCCGTGTGACCCGCCTCGACCAGTTCAACGAGATGTTCGGCCGGCTCGTACCGGTCGGCACCGGTCTCCGCATGGAGCTCGCGGAGCTTCTCCAGTGCGGCGTCGAGTCCGAGCTTGTCCGCCGTCCGGCAGGTCCCCTCCGGAAGTCCGCCGCCGAGCCGCATCGCGAGGTCGATGTCAGCTGGATCCGCGACGCCGTCGCCCACCAAGCGCGCCGCCTCGTTTATCATTCGCGATTCGATCCGCAGCGTGTCGACGTCCTCGCCTTGCGTTGGGCCGTAGTCCGCCCCGTCTCCTGACTCGTACTCGTAAAAGCCCGCACCGGTCTTCCGACCGAGATCCTCCGACGCGACCCGTGATTGAATCGAGTCCGGGACCGGGTCGTCCCACTGCTCGCGGGTGTGTGAGAACACGTCCAGCCCGCCGAAGTCGTTGAGCTCGAAGGGACCCATGGGGTACCCCCGTCGGAACACCATCGCCGCGTCCACCGCGGGGATCTCGACGTCTCCCTCGTCGAGCATCCAGGCGGCCTCGTCCATGTACGGCGTCAGAACGTTGTTGACGACGAACTGCGGAACGTCTTTCCGTACGCGGACGGGCGTCTTGTCTATCGATTCAACGAACGCCATCGCGGCGTCGGCGACCGCCTCGTCGGTTCGTTCGCCGGAGACGACCTCGACGAGATCCATTTTCACCGGAGGATTAAAGAAGTGCAGTCCGCAGCAGCGCTCCGGGCGCTCCGTCGCGCTCGCGATGTCTCCGACCCGCAGACTCGACGTGTTCGTCGCGAGGATCGCGTTCTCGTCGGCCGCCTCGTCGATCTCGGCGAAGACCTCGCGTTTGATCGACAGGTCCTCCGGTGCGGCCTCGATCACGAGATCGACGTCCGCCACGGCGTTCGATAGATCGACGGTGGTGTCGATCCGGTCGAGAACGTCGTCGGGCGACTCCTCGATTCGCCCCTTCTCGGCGAGTTTTTCGAGACTCCACTCGATCCGGTCGTAGCCGTCCTCGACGATATCCTCCTCGATGTCGCGCATCACGACGTCGTAGCCGGCGATGGCGACCACTTCGGCGATGCCGTGTCCCATGCTTCCGGCTCCGAGAACTGCGACGCTGTCTATATCATACTCCATCGGCTTAGTCTTTGCATACGGGCACATATATTTAACGCCGAAGCCGCCGACCGTGATCCGACGGGACGGTTTTATGTCCTTGTTGCGAAGGATGGTGCATGAACGGCACCGCTCAACTGTCGACGGTCGAACGGGCGCTAGAAGTCCTCGAACTACTCTGGGACCTGAACGGTGCCGGGCCCACCGAGGTCGCCGAGCGACTGGATGCTCCGAAAGGGACGGTTCACGGGTACCTCCGAACCCTCGCGAAGGCGGGCTACGTGGTCAACGAGGGCGGGACCTACCGGGTGAGCTATCGGTTTCTCACCATGGGCGGTCGCATCAAACACCGGAGCCGCCTGTTCCACGTCGCGAAACCGGAGGTCGAGCGTCTCGCCGAGGAGACGGGCGAGATCGTCGACGTAAGCGTCGAAGAGAACGGTCACTCGGTCACCCTTCATCACGTGATGGGCGATCAGTCCCTCCGGCTCGGGCTCTATCCGGGGATGACGACGCCGATACACGCACACGCGGCCGGGAAGGCTGTTCTCGCGTACCTACCTGCCGAGCGACGGGCGGAGATCCTTGGCGGCGAACTCGAAGCGATGACCGAGGAGACGATCACCGATCCGGAGGCGCTTCGTCAGGAGCTGGCGACGGTCCGCGATCAGAAGTACGCGTACGATTGGGACCAGCAAGTCACGGGAATGGGCGTCGTCGCCGCACCGATACTCGTCGACGGCGACATCCTCGGGAGCATCGCGATCATCGCGCCGACCGATCGACTCCAGAACGGGTCGTACAGGGAGGGACTGATACGGCACGTCCGTGAGGCGTCGAACACGGTCGAGGTCGGCTACCAGTACAGCAACTGAGCGTTCGACCGGACTGCACTTCTCTCACCGAACCGCGACACGCCGCTCGTACCGGACCCGCTCACAGGTCGTACTCGTTCGGATCGAAACCGTCGAGCGGCTCCGAGACGAACTCCTCTTCGAGGTGGAACTCCCCGTCCGGATAGTGATCCGGAGCCCCTGTCTCGAAAGAACTGAGAACCTGTCGTTTCCCCTGTAGTTCGCCCCACTCCGTGTACTGGACCGGCTCGGAGAAAAGCGAGTCGAGCTCCGCGCCGCGGATCGCGTCGGCGACCGCGACGGGGTCCGCCTCGCCTGCGTCTTCGATCGCCGTCGCGATCAGCTCCGCGGCGACGTAGCCGAGCGACGCGAGTATCCCGAAGTATCCGTCAGTGTCTGACGAGTACTCTTCGGCGGTCGTCCCGTAGGTGTCGGAGTACGGGTACGGTTGATGGACGCTAAGCCACCCTTCAGTGGCGTCCTCGCCGAGGACGTTCCAGACGGGATTCGCTTCCGAGTTCCCGATGACGTACTCCGGATCGACGTCTAGTTCGCGCTGCTGTCGGAAGATACTCATCGCCCCTGCGGGGTGCGACGTCGCGATCAGCACGTCGAGATCGTCGGGCATGTCCCGCAGGTACGGGACGAAGTCGTCCTCTCCGAAGGGGGCAACGACGGTGTCCATGTCGATGTCGTCCGGGAACTCCCTCTCGATCGCCGTCTCGAACGCCCGTCCGTACGCGTAATCGGCGATGATCGCCCGAACACTATCGAAGTCGTTCGCCTCGATGAACTGCGCCTGCGCGGTCGCGGTCGTCGGGGCCGGGAGCAGCCCCAGACGGAACGAGTACCGCGACTCCCTGGTGATCGCCGCGTGACTCCCGACCTGGTTGAACACGACCGGAACCTCCTGTTCCTCGGCCAGATTCGCGACCTGTATCCCGACGTCGCTGGAGATAGGCCCGGTCAACGCGATCACACCGTCCCGCTCGATCATCTGCGTGCCGATGGAGACCGCCTCACCGGAGCTCGTCTCTGTATCGACGCTGTCGAAGACCAGGTCCCGCCCCAGAACGCCCCCGTCCGCGTTGATCCGTGAGAGCGCGAACTCGAACCCATCCTCGAACTCTTGTGCGACTTCGGAGAACGGACCGGTGTACGGCTGGAGCCCGCCAACGGTGATCTCGTCACCCTCGTCGTCACCGAGACATCCGGCGAGCGCCGCCGTACCGATGCTTCCGCCGGTCAGTTCGAGGAATCGACGACGATCCACTGCCGAGCCGGAACTATTGGTATGCGTACGCATGATTCATCCGATGGAGGACCTCCTACTTATAATTACTCCCCATACCGTCACCGAGCCGACCCCAATTGGAGCGAGACGCTCGGTCGGATATGCCGAACGGAGTCCCGAATAAAACGATCAATCGTGAGTAATACGCCGTAAGGTATTACATCTCTACTACTGTAATTGGTATGCCTCCTGTGGGATTATATTCGGGTATATCGAACAGTATTGGTACCTCCGACGAACGATTTCTCCCAAACGAAGACTCCGTTTCTCCGACCCGAACGAATGACGGCAGCGATAGAGGAGAGATCTGATCCGCTTCGTCGCGGGGCCGTATGCCTAAAACCGTCGTGAACTGGACTTAGATCCGATATATCGCCGTAACGCTCCTTCGGACCGAGACGAAGTTACAGATCTGTTTCCGTAACACGGAGCGTCGAACCTCATGATCGATGATCTCTGTTCACCACGGAGAAACGGGATCATTCGTCGTGGCCGTCACCGCATCCATGCTGGGGACTGTCACCGGCCTCCGCGAACCGCTGTCCGAGCTCGACGTAGTGCTCCTGGACGCGGTCGATCTCGGCAAGTTGGTCATCGGTCAACGGTCGCGTCTCCGCGGGCGTCCCGTACGCCATGTGTCCTTCGGGGATCGTCTGATCCGCCAACACGACGGCGTTAGCCGCGACGATGCAGTTCGATTCGACGGTCGCACCTCGCAGGACTGACGACTGCATACCGATCAGCGTGTCGTCCTCGACGGTCGCGAAATCGACGACCGCACCGTGCCCGACCGAAACGCGATCGCCGAGCTGAGCGCCGTGGATCATCGTGAACTCCTGTATATTCGTGTCAGTCCCGATTGAAATCGGACCGTGATCGCCGCGGAGACAGACGAACGGCCAGACGCTGGCCCCGCTCTCGACCGTCACGTCGCCGGTGAGAAAAGTCATCTCGGCGATGTACGCGTCCGCCGAAACCGATGGCGTGCTCCCATCGAACCCTTTGAACATACCGCCTCCGTCGGGAGCCCCACGTAAATCGTTATCCCCGCAGGAAGCCGAAACCGGTGTCGAGGAAACCGTGGGGATCGAGGAGCCGGCCGCCGACGCGGACGTGTGCCGTGCCCGGCTTACTTGTACGTCAAGTTGAGTTTTCAGTGGAGCCTGATCAGCCGTTTTGATCGGGGACGAAACTCGTGTGCGTGGGGCGAACACGATTCTCGATGAGTAGCAAACGGTCGGCGAATGGAGGTTTCGATCACCCGATGGACCGACGAACGGATCTCGTCGGTGAGAGCGGGTATTATGTACGATCGGGCGGATCCGTACCACATGGATTCGAACACGATCCGATCAGCGACTGAACGGCTCTTGGTACGTGATATCGACGCGCACACCGAGGCGATCGAGACGCTCTCCGAGGAGGGCGACGATCGCGTGGTTCCACACCTGCTCGACGTCCTAGTTATCGACGCGATCGCCTCGGAGTGGGGGCGGTTCGGGTTTCCGGAGACGATGCGGTCCCGCGATCCGCCCCGATACCTCGAGCTCCCGGACGCTCGCTGGCCGGGGACTCAACGGGCGCTCGAACGGATCACCGGAGAGCGATTTGACTCGGATCACGCGTGGGTGGAGTGGGAGACGTGGTACTCGCAGCGCTCGTTCGAACCACTCGAAGGGTACGAGGAGTGGAAGCGACGACTGTATCTGACGTATCTCCCTCCGGTCGGTGCGCTCCTGCATACGGAGCCGTTGACGTTCGATCTCCGTGATCTCAGGTGGGGAAACTGCGATCCGTCGTTCCTTGCTGCGCTCAACGAACCGGAGTTGGTTGATCCGGCGACGGTCATCGATCCCGTAGAGTCGTCCGCCCCCGACACTACCGGTCACGACGCAACGACGACGTCGGATTCCGGAACACCGAGGCTGGAGGACGGCGACACCGTGTTCGCCTTCGAAGTCGAGGACGTCTCCGTCGCCGTCCCTCGTTGGCTGCTCTTCCCACACGAACTGCTCAACGTCACTGTCGCAGGCGTTCCGCTGTCACTAACGTTCTGTACGCTGTGTAATGCCCCGATCTGCTACGACCGACGGGTCGCCGACGAGGTGGTGACGTTCGGTAACTCCGGGATGCTGTTGGAGGGTAACAAGGTGATGTACGACGAGGAGACCCGGACGCTCTGGAGCCAGCATCGCGGTACCCCCATCGGCGGGACGCTTGTCGATTCGGATCCGAACCTGAACGTGGTTCCAGTTTCCCAGACCACGTGGGGCGAGTGGCGAAACGAACATCCCGAGACCGTCGTTCCGACCACTGATACGGGATACGGCTACGACTACGCTCGTTACAAGGGTGACCTCGGTATCTTCCGACACTACTGGGACGGCACGGCGGTCCAGCCGGGCGTCCGGACGGCGGATGGGACGCTTGACGAGAAGACGCCGGTGTACGGCGTCGAACACGGAGATCGACTGTTGGCGTTCCCCATCGACCGGGTTCGGGAGACAGGATTGCTCCGTGGTGAGATCGACGGAACGATGTACGTCGCGGCGGTCACGACGGTGGGTGACGTCTCCGTATTCTCGTGGCCGGCGGACTCTCCGCCGCCCGTCGAAGCCGTCGAGGGAGGGATCGTCGACGCCGAGGGCACGACGTGGCGGGGGGGAGACGGAAATCTGACGGACGGAACGGACGAGGCATCCGCCGTCCCGGCAAAGCGTGGACTCTGGTTCGCATTCCGTCTCGGATACGACGATACGGTCGTCGTTGAGTAGGGCCATCTGTCGTTTCTTATAGGAGAACGCATTATATGGATCGATCATAACAATCACATCAATAGATCCGGTGGAGAAGGTATCGGTCACTAGCCGAATACGAGTCGCATCTCATCGATCGTACTGGATATCCGTTCAGCCGCTTGCGTATGAACTCGATCTCCGTTCTTTCATGGCGAACTAATTGTCGGACGTATGGCAGCGAGTGGCGGGCGGGTTCACGGCTTCTAGTCTCGGAACCGTATATAAGACACGTAAGAACGGACGATACGTACGTGGTCGATAACCGCGTTCCGACGTGATCAGTCGTTTCCGTCCTTGTTGACGTCAACGTCCGCGAAGGTCCGGTCGCGCTCAGTTACGTCGACGCTCATCGAACCGATGTCCTCGATGGTTGCCTCGATCGTGTCGCCATCGGAGAGCGCGCTTACACCCTCGGGCGTTCCGGTCGTGATCACGTCACCCGCCTCGATCGTGGTCCCGATGGAGGCGTACTGGACGACGTTGCCACAGGAGTACACCATGTCGGCGGTGTTCTCCTCCTGACGCGTCTCACCGTTGAGATCCAGTTGCATGTCCAGGTCCTGCGGGTCGTCGATCTCATCGGCCGTGACGACGCAGGGACCGATGACGGTGAACGTGTCGTAGGACTTGCGGTTCGATCGATCCTGGTCCCCACGGACGGAGATGTCGAGGAGGATCGTGTATCCGAAGACGTTCTCCCATGCCTCCTCGGTAGAGACGTCTTTGACGTCGTTTTTCATCACGAACGCGAGTTCGATCTCGTGATCGCATCGCCGGTCGGAAAACGGGAGCTCGACGCCGTCATCCGGACCGACGACACTGGACGGTGCTTTGAGGAAGTAGCCTTTATCCTCGATCGAGAACCACTCGCTGGTAGTGATCTCCTTGTCAGCGATCGCTTCCTCGATGTGGTTCTCGTAGTTCAACGGTGCCGCGATCACCTTTCCCGGCCGTCGAACCGGAGCGCCAAGGTGAGCCTCCTCGATGGATAGATCCGGGTTCGCGTCCGCGTACGCGCTCGCGTCGTAGTCCCCACGAATGTACTCCAGAAGCGGATCGCTTGAGGAGAGACCGATCCGATCGGTGAGATCGATTATTCCTTCGCCGTCCGCGGTCAACAGTCCGAGCCGACCGTCATCGTACTGGACGAATCGCATAAGTGAACGTTCTGCGCGATGTATATAAATCATTTCGTGCCGACAACGCGCCGGTGCCGGCGGTTGTTGACGACACTCCGACCCGGCTGTGATGGGAGCGATGGACCAAGGACTCCTGTGGATACCACAATAATTAATTAGAATCCCTACCGTGCGATATACACTCACAAGCAAATGAACTGTATTGATGCGTTCGACCGATCGGTACGGTGTCATCCGGAGACGGACGCCGTACGGACCGATACCGGTCGAAGTTACACGTACGCGGAACTCGATGAACGTACCGATCGGCTGGCAACGGCGCTCGAATCGCTCGCGGCCGGAGAGCGGATCGCGACCCTCGCGAACAACTGTAGCGAGACGATAGAGACGATGATCGCGAGCCACAAGCGAGGCGTTGGCAACGTACAGCTTCCTTTCATGGCGAGCCCGCAGGGGCTCGCCGGAATGCTCGAACCGACGAACGCCTCCGTGCTCGTGTTCGACGACGCGAACGTCGAGAAAGCCCTCGAAGTGTTCGACCGCACGGATCTCTCGATCGGTGTGAGTATCGATGGCACGGAAACGGGTCGGAACGGGATTCACGACTATCACGAGCTTCTCGAGAACGCCCCCGCAGAACGGCCAGACCCGCACGGAAACGAACACGGCGTTCTCTTTACCAGCGGCACGACGAGCGTCTCGAAGGCGGTCCCGTTCGATCAGGACCAACTGTGGTACGGTAGCACACAAGTGATCATGGAGATGGGCGTCGATACCGGCGATGTCGCGCTGCTGACGACACCCTGGTATCACATGGTGACGACCGACGCTTGGATCCTACCCCATCTCCAAGCAGGTGCCACCATCGTCGTCCAGGGATCGTTCGACCCCTCAGAGACGCCCGAGCTCGTCGACGAGCACGGCGCAAACGGACTGCTCGCGGTCCCGACCCAGCTACACGCGCTCCTCGACGAAACGAAAGAGGGGGAGTACGACCTCGACACGCTATCGTACATCAGAACCGGCGGATCGATCGTCACGGAGCAACTCTCCGAGATGGTCCATGAACACCTCTGTGAGGGACTGTACAACACCTACGGACTGACCGAAGGAGGTCCGAATCTCACGTTTGCGCGTCCTGAAGCCCAACACGAAAAGCCCGGTACGATCGGGAGTGAGTCGTACATGTGGGAGCTCCGAGTCGTCGAGTCGGCCGCACACGCCGGGGAGTTCGATCCGACCGCGGAGGTCGACGCCGGCGAAACCGGCGAGGTGATCGGCCGTTCTCCGGGCATGTGCGAGGGGTACCTCGGACGTCCCGACGCGACACGAAACCTCCTCGTTGACGGGTGGCTTCGAACCGGGGACGTCGCTCGTGTCGATGGGGACGGGTTTCTGTACATCGTCGACCGCGTCGATAACATGATCATCAGTGGTGGGGAGAACGTGTACCCACAGGAGGTCGAGGAGGTGCTTGCGACCCACGACGCCGTCGACGCGGTGGCCGTTGTCGGTCTCGATGACGAAGTATGGGGCGAGCGGATCGCGGCCGTCGTCCGAACGAACGACGAGAGCCTCGATTCGGCAGCGCTCGAAGCGTTCTGTAAGGAGAGTACCGAACTCGCGGACTTCAAGCGGCCACGCGAGTACACCATCGTCGATCGGCCGCTTCCGCGAACGGATACCGGGAAGATCCGCCGTGCGGAGGTCCACACGGAGTTCTTCTGATGACGCGATCGCGATGTCGATCAACGAACATAACAATTAAAAGGATACATGAAAGGGGTATCATAGAACATGGATACAGTAATACGACTGCTTGAACTGCTGATCGACGGTATGTCTCGGGGGTTCGTGTTCGCGCTCCTCGGGGTCGGTATCACCGTCGTGTTCGGTCTCGGTGGCGTGTTGAACCTCGCGCTCGGCGTGTTCTCCGTGATCGCCGTGATCGTCGCGATGGAACTATTCGGGCTCACAGGAAGCCTGATCGTTGCCATACCGGCGGCGCTGCTCGCCGTCGGTCTCCTCGGACTCGGCGTCGACAGGTCGCTTCTCTCGCTCGTGTACCGGTCGGAAGGCGAAGAGCGGATCCTCCTCGGGATCTTCACCACGATCGGCTTGGCAACGTTTTTGGACGGACTCCTCTTTATCGCGTATCCGTCGAGCTACTCGCTGAGTTCGGGTCTCTCATCGATGACGCTCGCAGGCGTCCAGATCCGCGGATCGTCGATCGCCGTTATCGCGATCGCTCTCGTGGCGTTCGGACTTCTCTACTACTTTTTCAGTCGGACGTACCTCGGCGGTGCGGCCCGAACCGTGTTACAGGACGAGACGGGAGCGATTCTCTGTGGCATAAGTCCACGCCGAATGCGAACGCTCGTGTTCCTGTTGAGCACGGTCGTCGCCGGGCTTGCCGGGATCCTGTATAGTTTCACGTTCGAGGTGACCGCCGCGACTGCGTTCGAGCTGACGATATACGCGATCATCGTCTCCATCGTCGGCGGCGTGACGAGCATCGTCGGCGCCGTCGTTGCCGGCCTGTTGCTCGGAATCGTCGTCACGTTCACGAGCGCGTTCATCGGCGCGTACGTCTCGGAGATCATCCTGTTCATGGTCGCTATCGCCGTACTGATCGCCCGCCCGGAACAGATCAAATAACATGACACTCAAAAACTCACTCACGAACCTGACGTGGGATAGGCTCCGTATTCCGGTTGTCATCGGCGTACTAGCGCTGATGCCGCCGTTATTCTTCCATCCGAGTCTCACGTACATCTCGCGGCTGTTCATTCTGACGCTCGTGTTCGCGACGCTCGCGATGTCGTTGAACATCGTGTTCGGTCACACCGACCAGCTGTTCTTGTTCGTCGGTGCGCTCACTGGAATCGGTGCGTACGGAACTGCGTTAACGGCCGACGCGCTCGGAGTGTCTCCGTGGGCAACGCTCCTCGTCGGCGCCCTCATCGCCGGAGTGCTCGGAATGACGGTCTGTTATGTCGCCGCACGGCGACGGTTCACCGTCATTCTCATCGCCATTCTAACCCTCGCGTTACAGTTAGCGATCATCGAAGCGTTCGTCGGCGCACGCGACATCACCGGCGGGAGCACCGGGTTTGCGTTCTCCGGCCTCGGACTCGTCTCGGTTCAGGAGGCGCTCGGTCTACACGAACACGTCGTCCTGTACTATCTGATTCTGACGCTGTTTGCCGGCGTGCTTCTCCTGTATCGGTATCTCCGTACCTCGAAGTACGGAATGGCGTTCGACGCGATTCGACAGGACGAGATCGCTGCGGAGGCGGTTGGTGTCAACGTCGTTCGTTACAAAACGATCGCGGGATTCATCAGCGCCTTCATCATCGGACTCGTGGGCCCGATGTACGCTCAACTCGAATCGCTCGTGTTGCCCGGGATGTTCGCGTTCAACGTCATTGACGTGCTAGTGTTGATCATCCTCGTCATCGGCGGGATGCGAACCACCCTCGGTCCGATCGTCGGAGCCGCAGCGATCATCTACATTAACGAGGAGCTACAGGCCGCCGGTCAGTGGCGGACGGTCCTGTTCGGTCTCCTGTTGATCGTGTTGTTCCTCTACTTCCGGCAGGGCATAGTTCCGTACGCCGACCGCATCCTTAACGAGCGGTACGGACTCAAAACGCGGATCAAGTCGGTACTCACGTAGCTACCTCGTTTTTTTTCATCGATCCGGTACGTCCGTCGGTCTCTCACGAGGTGAAGCGATACTATCACGGTGTCGATATCCGAAACAATTAAGATAGATCATGAGCGAGTACTGGGCGAAGTCCCATGGCAAGAGATATCATAACAGCCTCCAGTAGGAGGAAGTTCTTGAAAACGACCGGTGCGGGAACGGGGATCGTCACACTAGCAGGTTGTCTCGTCGGCGATGACGACACTACTGACGGAGACGGGGACGGCGTCGATAACGGGGATGGTGACGCCGAACCGATCACGATCGCCGGATTACAGCCCTACTCGGGGCCGTTCGCCCTGTACGGGGACACACACACCCGCGGGATCGAGTACGCGTTCGAAGAGATCAACGATGAGGGCGGGATCGATGGACGCCCTCTCGAACACAACGGCATCGACACCGAGTCAGAGCCCGGCGAGGCAGCGACGATTCTCACGAACCAGGTCGAGGCCGAAGACGCGATCGCGGCCGTCGGACCCGTATCGAGCGACGTCGGAGTGACCGCATCACAAACTGCCGAGGACATCGGTGTCCCGCTGTTCCTCCATGCCGCAGGGGATCTGGAGATCCTGGGGCGCGACTCCCGATACACGTTCCGGACCGCGCTGCCGCCGGCACCTGCGTTCATCCAGGCGGTTGCGGACATTATCGATGGGAGGGGGTACACCACGGTCGGCGCGATCAACGGTGACTACGCTTGGGGGCTCGCCGCGGAGACGGCGATCGATCGCGTGTTCCCCGATAACATCGATCTAACAACCGCCATGGCGCCAGCAGGAGAAAGCGACTTCGTCCCGTACCTGCGTGACATGCCCGACGATATGGACATCCTCGTCGGCTCCGGACATCCTCCCGGACTGAATGACATGTTCCGGCAGATGCTGGAGGTCGATCTGGAGCCCGAACTGTTCACCGCCGCGGTCTCACCGCCGGAGGCGAGCTACGGTGCCATCGGCGACGACGTGACGGAGGGGTTTGCGTTCGGCCATCTGCCAGACGTCTACTCCGAGGAGTATCAGGAGCTCGCTCAACGGTTCTACGACGACACCGGCGAGTACTTCGGACCCACACAGGCGGCCGGCTACGTGACCGGCCGCCTCATCGCGGAGGGGCTCCGACAGGCGGGCGAAGTAAGCCGGGATGCGCTTAGCGACGCCATGCGCGAGATAGAGTACGACACGATATACGCGGAGCCGATCCAGTACACGGAGTGGGGTGAGCTCGATCAGTTCCAGCTCATCTGGAGCAGCTTCGAACTGGAGGCCCCCGATTACTACCCGGAGGGCGACTTCGACCTCGTTGAGGAGTTCCGTACTGACACGCTTGACGCGACGGACCCGGAAGATTTCGTCTGAACCGTTTCCGAGAGCGTAACACCTCGGGAAACGCTCCGAGTTGAGGCGTGATTTCGTTGAACATCTCGTCGAGCACCGTCGTTTCGGGCAGGGGAATTATTATGGAGTCCATCGTAGCCGCCAGTGGTGACACATGACTGACGACGAAGTCTCCCGCGTACAGGGAGTCGAGATGGACGACACACAGGTGGATCGAACGCTGGAGGAGCTCGGCCACGGGACGTTGTCGCTCTCCCGGGACGGCGAGGCGTACGGCGTGCCCGTTTCGTTCGGCTACGACGGGGAACGGGTGTTCTTGTACCTCCTCAAGTTCGGCGAGGACAGTAAGAAGCTCGCGTTCGGCGACGCTACGGAGACGGCGTCGTTGACGGCCTACGAGATGGAATCGAAGTTCGACTGGCGAAGCGTCATCGTCTCGGGGAGCCTTCACGACGTGCCCGACGACGACGTCGAACACATGGAGAGCGTCATGGAGGACAACGCCTGGTTCCCGACCATCTTTCCCCCGACGGAGCCGATTACGGGATCGAAACGAATCATGCTCGAGGTTGAAGAGGCTACCGGACGAAAAGGGGAGGAGTACGAGTAGCGTCGGGCCCGAACGGAGTCGTCGGTTCGGCGATCATCCGCTGAGGTACGCGTTTCGGACGTGGTCGCTTTCGAGCAACTCGTCGCCTTCTCCCGCCTGCGTGATCCGACCGTTCTCGAGCAGGTAGGCCATATCGGCGATTTCGAGCGCGCGGTCGACGTGCTGTTCGACCAGCAGGACGGTTACGTCCTCGCTGATCTCGTCGATCTTCTCGAAGACTCGCTCCGCCAGCTGTGGGGCGAGTGCGCCGGACGGCTCATCCAGCGCGAGCAGCTTCGGCTGTGCCATCAGCCCACGACCTATCGCGAGCATCTGCTGTTCTCCCCCGCTTAACGTGCCCGCCTTTTGATCCCGCCGTTCCTTCAACACGGGAAACATCTCGTACACCTCCTCACGAGTCTCCTCGAACTGGTCTCTGTGTCTGTATGAACCCATCCGGAGGTTCTCATAGACGCTCATCTCACCGAACAGGTTCCGGCTCTCGGAGATCTGTACGAAGCCGAGCTCAACCCGTTCCTCCGCGCTGTACTCCGCGGCGTTTTCACCGAACATCTCGATGGTGCCATCAGTTGGTTCGAGGATCCCCGACAGGGTCTTCATCAGCGTCGTCTTCCCCGTCCCGTTCGGACCCACGAGCGCGACGACGTCGTGATCGTCCTCGATGGCCATCGAGACGTCCCACAGCACCTGCAAGTCACCGTATCCGACATCCAGATCGTTCACCTCGAGCATCGTCATTCGTCGCCACCTCCGAGGTACGCCTCGGTGACCCGCTCGTTGTTCTGGACCTCCGTCGGCGTCCCGTCGGCGATCTTCTCTCCCTGGTTGAGGACGATGATCCGGTCGGTCGAATCCATGATCGCGTCCATGATGTGTTCGATCCAGAACACGGAGATGTTCCGATCGTGGCAGGTCCGCTCGAGCGTGTCAGTAAGCGTGTTCAGCTCCGCGGGAGTGAGACCGCTGCCGATCTCGTCGACGAGCATGAAATCCGGGTCGGCCGCGAGTCCTCGAGCCAGTTCGAGCAGCTTTCGGCTCGCGAGATTGAGTCCGGCGACCTCCGCATGCGCCTGGTCCGCTAGTCCGACGAACTCTAAACACTCGTGTGCACGCTCCTCGGCAACGTCTTGGTCGTCACCATTGCCGAACACCGCGCCAACCACGACGTTCTCGAGAACCGTGGACTCGTTGAACGTGCGTGCCGTCTGGAACGTCCGTACGACCCCTCGCTGAGCGATCTCGAACGGTTTCTTTCCGGTGAGCTCCGTTCCGTCGAGCGTGATGGATCCCTCGTTAGGGGGGTGTACGCCAGTGATCGTGTTGAAAAGCGTCGTCTTGCCGGCTCCGTTGGGCCCGATTAGCCCGACGATCTCCTCGTCGTCGACCTCGAAGCTGACGTCGTTAACGGCGACAAGCCCGCCGAACGACTTGGTGACGCCTTTGGCCTGAAGCATACTGCAACGGTTTGGACCGGTCCATATATAATATTTGGTATGGCACAGCATGGCGACTCGAGTCGGGTTGCGAATGTCATGCGTCGGCCACGGAGCTGTCGGGAGACGCCTCGTCAACCGACCGCCGAGAGAACCGCAGTCACCGTTCGTCCGCAGACGGACGTCATGCCCAGACAGGCACCGCCGAGGTACACGGCACTGAACGGGTACACGCACGCGATCTGAATTCGGACGGATCGACGCCGAGGCCGGACGAACACGGCCCCTGCCGCGATGCCCAACCCGACCACGCTCAACGCCGCCGCCGTCGGGAGCGTCCCGATTACGGAGACCGTGATCGTCACGATCCCCGCAAGACCGAGGAGTCCCGCGGCGAGTCGATCCGCCATCGGGGATCCAACCGCGACGTGGATCGTCCGCTTCCCGATCGACCGATCGAACTCGCGATCAAGCCCGTCAACCGAGACTTTCACCGCGGAGAGAACGAGAACGTAGACTGCTGCCGTCGCGACGATTCCCGGCGGGAGTGCCGCCGTCTGGAGGACGTACCCCCCGAGGATCGTGATCGCCACGCCGACGGCGTAATCGACCGTGACGCCGATCGGACCGGTGTCGAGGTATGGTGCGTGCACGATCGCCAGCAGCCATAGGGGGCCGGTCGCGACCACGGCTATCGGACCGACACGCATGTATAAGCCGATCACCGCCGCGAGGAACACGAGCGAGGTGGCCACGAGGGCGGCTCGGAGCGCGGTCGGACTCGTACCGCCGCCGGACTCCTCCTCGCGGACGAATCGATCGACGAGCGCGTCACGCAGATGGGCGACGTACACCGCGAGACCGACCGCGGTGGCGTGGAGCACGAGTACGGACGGGTCGATGCTCGGCGCGAGGACGCTGCCGGCGATGGCCATCGCGACCGCGGGGGCGAGAAACGTCGGCTGGATCAGCGCGAGCAGTGCTCCTACCGTTCCCGGCCCGGTGTCCCTCTCGGCCGTGGTTGGCGGTGACTCCGCGGTGGAATCGTTCGGCGACGAGTTCGTGTGTGTGGTGTCGGCACGGGTATCCCGCTTCCGGGTGTCGGAAGCGCGTGAATCAGGATCCATCGTTCGGGAGCCGAGAGGGGTCAGTTCATACGATTCGAGAGGAGTCAGTTCGAATCAGCAGTCAAGGACTATGCGCGTGCGGCGGAACGATCCATAGTCGGGACCCGACTATCGACCGCCGGCGATGGATCGGTCGTCCTAGGACGAGGGTTCGGCTTCGGCGTAGAAGTTGAACGCCTCGTACACCGGCCGGTCAGTCATTCCCAGCAGGATCGCCTCGTCGTCCGGTTCGTGGTGGTGGGTCGCATCCGGCGGGACGACGAAGATGTCCCACTGCCCCCACTCCAACGCTTGGCCGTCGACGTGGGTCGCGCCCTCGCCCTCGATGACGAAATACACCTCCGTAGCGTTGTGGAAGTGCGGGTCGGTCGCTCCGTCGTTGAGCAGCTGTGCCCGGAACGACATCGTGGGGAACAGCGGTGGCTCGGCAGTGCCGGGGTTGACGTACGACAGACTGTAGCCGTCGTACGGGTCGGGTTCGTCGTTGTCGGCGCGCTGATGGAGCGTCTCCAACATCTCATCCCAACCGAACCGGTACGGCGGCGTCGGCTCGCGGATCCCCTCGAACGGACCGGGGATCCCGTCGCCATCGGCGTTCTCCTCCGGTCGAGCACGTCCGTACTGTGAGTCCCAGTACCCCTGCGTCTTCGTGACGGGCTGGCGTTCGAGCTCGTGGTTCTCGAAGACGTTCGACGCGTTCAGCGAATCGAGTATCAGGGGGAGATCGAGCACGTCGAGCCACGCTGCCGTTTCGTCGGAGTCGTTGACGTGGTCGTGCCACTCCCACTGCGGAGTGGTGATCATGTCGTTGTCGTTCATCGGGAACTCCTCGCCGGCGACGACCGTCTTCATGTCCTCGTGGCCGTCGATAGTAAATCGAAGGGCGTTCGCCCCGTGGCGGTGGGAGGGTGCGGTCTCACCGGGGGAAACCGTCTGAACCCCGACGTAGATCGTGTTCGAGATGGCGTTTCCGATCGCCGAGTTGATCGGGACGGTCACTCGCCGCTGGAACCCGGGCGGAAGGTCGTCGATCGGCACGTCCTCCTCGATGTGATCGATCGCCGTCTGCATCTCCTTCCACTTCCAGATACCCGGCTCGAGGTCGTTCTGTACGTTCCCGAAGTCGTCCTCTACCTCCCATAGGGGGCGGAGACCCTGCTCTTCGAGGATCGTCCGTGTCTCGGAACTCAGCTCTAGGAGCTCCTCGGGCTCTTGTTGCGCCATATACTCACGTTATCATAGAATCAACTTAAGTGTATTGGCCGGTAGGAGGGTTGAAACTCCCGATACGACGCCCTCAGGCACTAACCGACGAGCTCGTCGGCGGACCGCCAGGGGGAGCGATCCCTTCGACTATCCGGTCGTGACCTGTGCGTCGAAGACGTCCCCGGTGCGGAACACGCCACGGCAGTCCTCACACACCATCTGACCCTGGATCGCGTACTCCCAGAGCTTGCCACCACAGTCGAGACAGTCGAAGTGTGCTTCCACGAACGGGTTCTCCTCGGCGTACGGATTCTTGAACTCCGCCATGGGTACACCTTCGAACACCAGTCGCAAAAGGGTATCGTCCGCACGGAACGTCACGCGACATGCGAACTCGTGAACGTCGACGGGAACCCGAAAGGGACGTTTCGTCCCGCCGGTGTTCATCATCGGTCGAAAATGATTTGCCACCGGTGTCTGTAAGGCCAGTATGAACGTTGGGAGTCTATTTCACCCGGAGTCGATCGCCGTCGTCGGTGCGTCGACGACTCGGGAGAAGATCGGTCACGAGGTGATGGCGAATCTCAGAGAGTTCAACGGACGCGTGTACCCGGTCAATCCGTCCGCCGACGGCGAACTGTTCGGCGAGCCGTTCGTCGAGTCAGTCGGATCGATCGACGGAGCCGTCGACCTCGCGCTGCTCGCGGTTCCCGCGCCGGTCGTTCCGGACGTGATAGACGACTGTGCGGCCGCCGGAGTCGATGCGGCCGCCATATACGCGGGCGGCTTTGCGGAGTCCGGGCCGGATGGCGAGAAGCGACAGGAACGGATCGTCACGACGGCAACCGAACACGACATGGCCGTGCTCGGCCCGAACACGAGTGGATTCGTGATCCCCGGTGACGGTCTGCTCGGATCGTTCGCCAGCGGTGTCGACGAGATTCCGGCGGGCGATACCTGCGTGATCGCCCAGAGCGGCGGGGTCGCCCATTCGCTGGCGTTCCAGACGCTGCGCGAGGGACGCGGACTCTCGGCGATGGTCGGGCTCGGGAACCGCGCGACCGTCGGGTTCCCGGAAGCGATCCGCTACTTCGACGCCCACGCCGACACCGAGACGATCACCCTCCACGTCGAGGGAACGGATCGGGCCCGCAAACTCCTCGACGTCTCCCGAGGAGTCGACACGCCGGTGCTCGCGTACAAGGTCGGTGAATCCGACGTTGGCGAGTTCGCGGAGTCGCACACCGGCGCGCTCACGGGTGACCACGAACTGTACGTGTCCGGCTTCGAGCAGTACGGCGTTCCGACGGTGGACTCGACGACGGAGCTGCTCGACGGCGCGTCGATCCTCGCCGATCAACCGCACCCGTCCGGCCCGAACGTCGGCGTCGTTACGGCCCAGGCCGGCCCCGGCATTATCATCGCGGACCGGATCCAGCGCTCGGGCGGCCGGCTCCCGGAGCTGGGGGCATCGACGCGCGAAGACCTCGCGGAACTGCTTCCCGGGATCACCTACGCCGGCAATCCGGTCGATACGGGTCGGCCGATGCCGGAGTTCGGAAACGTCGTCGCGACCGTGGCGAGCGACGACGCGGTCGACGTGGTCTTAGTGTACGAGCTGTTCGAGGCCGTAATCGGCCTCCCCGTCGACCGGATGGAGACGCTGACTGCGGAGGTTGACGTCCCCGTTCTGTTCGCGACGGACGGTCCGCCGGACGACTTCGCGGAGGACGTGACTGCGCTCGAGTCGCTCGGGATCCCGGTGTTCCTCTCGCCCGAGCGAGCCGCGGACGCTGCGAGCGTTCTCGCGAGGTACGGTGCTTTACGCGCACGAGACGCGGACCGTGAGGAGGTGAGCGCGGATGCCTGAGTCCGACGCGGACCCGATCGCGGCGGCAGCAGCCGGCGGGCGGACGACGCTCACGGAGGCGGAAGCGAAGCGGTTGCTCGCGAACGCGGGCGTGGAAACGACGACGTTTGAGGTCGCGACGGGTCCGGACCAGGCGGTCGATGCCGCGGAGCGGATCGGGTTCCCGGTCGTGGTCAAGGTGTCGTCGCCGGCAGTCACACACAAAAGCGACTGGGCGGACGGCACGGGCGTCGCGCTCGGGCTTGATGATCCGGCCGCGGTGGCGGACGCGGCGACGGCGATCCTCGAGGCAGCGGCCGACCGGGGAATAGCTGCCGACGTGCTCGTCGAGGACGCGGTCGATCTCGACGCCGGCACGGAGGTCATCGTCGGCGGAACGAACGATCCCTCGTTCGGTCCAGTGACGCTCGTCGGCCTCGGTGGCGTGTTCACGGAGGTGTACGAGGACGTCGCTCATCGCGTTGCGCCCGTGACCGAGCACGAGGCTCGTGACGCGGCCGAGTCGCTGACTGCGGCTCCGCTCCTCTCCGGATACCGGGGTCGGCCCGCGGCCGACGTGGATGCGCTCGTCGATGCGGTCCGTGCTGTCGGGGACTTACTCGTTACCCGTCCCGAGATCGCCGAGATCGATGTCAACCCGGTCCTCGTCGGACCCGACGGTGCGACAGCGCTGGACGGCCTCGTCGTCCTGGAGGGTGACGAGTGATGTACACACGCGAGTGGACCGTTCGATTTTCAGATACGGACTCGTTCGGGATCGCCCACTATCCGCGGATCGTCGACGCGTTCCAAGAGACGGCTGACATGTTTATGGAGTCGGTCGGTCACCCCTTCTGGGAGATACAGACGTCATTCGGGGTTGGACTGCCGGTCGGCGAGGTGAACGTGACGTTCGATCGCCCCCTCGAGAGCGGCGACGTCGTCGAATTCGAGCTGTCGCCGTCCGTCGGCACGACGAGCGTCACGTTCGAGTACACCGGTCGCGTCGACGGGACGGTACACTTCGCCGGTCAGGAACGTCGCGTCTGCGTCGATGTCGACGACGGGGAACCGACGCCGCTTCCGGACGCACTTCGGGAGGCGCTGACACGATGAGCGTCGTGTCATCGCGGGAACCGGCCGAGCGGTAGTCCGTTTCCACTCGATCGAGATGTTCCGACACATCACCGACCGTGCGGATCGTCCCCGGTTTGCGGTTCCGATCGCCATCATGGCCGCCCTCGGGGCGTTCACGGCACTCGGAGGTGACGCCGGAGCGATGGCGGGGATCACCGTCGGCTGTATCGTACTCTGGATACTGACTCCCGTGCCGCCCGCGTACACCGGCGTCGTCGGGATCGGGGCGATGGCGGCGGTCTTCTCGCCGACCCTGGCGCTATCGGGGTTCCAGTCATCAGCGACGTGGCTCGTCGGATTCGGCCTGTTGATGGGTATCGCGACACAAAAAAGCGGGCTCGCTGATCTCGCCGGGCGCTGGGTCACCGCCCGAAGCGTTCCCGTCCCCACGAGCGATGACGTTTCGAGCGGTGACGGCGCCTCGAGAACCCCAGACACCGGTCGCGTGTATCGGCGGCTCCTCCTGGCGTTGGCGCTCGTCGCGCATGTGCTCGCGTTACTCGTTCCGTCCTCACTCGTCCGGGTGTTGCTTTTGGCTCCCGTTCTCATCGAGATCGGGGACCGATTCGAGTCACGCCGCGCACGAATCGGCCTGTATCTCGGGCCGTTGTTCGCGACGTTTTACGGTTCTTCAGGAGTTTTAACGGCTGATCTGCCAAACATAATCATTACAGGGTTCGCGGAGTCCGTCGCCGGTCACCCGATCTCATGGACGACGTGGGTGATCCACATGTACCCCGTCATGGGACTCACCCGCGTGTTCCTGGTCGTCGCCGTCGTATATCTCCTGTTCCGTCCGGACCCCGGGACCACCGTCCGGTTGAGTGGCGTCGGTGCTGCCAAGCAGCTCATCAACGACAGCGGTTCCGTTCAGTCAGCACGCCGTATGCTCGTGTTCCTGTGTCTCGGCGGCGTGATCTGGATGACCGACTTCCTACACGGCCTCGATCCGGTCGTCGGTGCCATCGTCGTCGTCGTCCTCGCGTTCCTGCCGGAGATCGGCGTAGTCGACTTCGACGTCGTCGGGGAGGAGCTCGACGTCTCCGTGCTGTTCTTCATCGCCGCGGTGTTGGCACTGGGTGAGGGTCTCGCCGCGACGGGCCTATCCGAGCGAGCCGCGGTGGGGCTGCTCGAGACGGTGTCCGCCGACGCACCGCTCGCGGTCGCACTCGTTCTCGTCTTCGTGACGACCGTCCTCTTGGCGTTTACGATGGAGGGGCTCGCGGTCGCGAGCGTTCTCACACCGGTCGTGATCACGTACGCGGAGAGTGCCGGACTACCGCTCACGCCGGTGCTGATGATGGAGGCACTGGGGCTCAGCACGTACTTCTTCCCGTATCAGTCGGCGGTGTTGATCGCGATCCTCGCGAAGAGCGACGTCGAAACGGCCGAGCTGATACGAACGACCGCAGCCTGCTCGCTCGCGACGATCGTTCTCCTGTTCCCGTTACAGATCGCTTGGTTCTCGCTGTTGTACTGAGCCCTCGTCGTTCTCTCAACCGCAAACTCTTTGCCCATGGTACAACAATACACACCTAGACGTTATGAGCAGCATTAGTACGGATACACCGGTGCTTGTCGCCGGTGCCGGTCCGGTGGGGATGACGACGGCGCTTGCACTGAACGCTCGCGGGGTCGACGCGGCGATCCTCGAACGCGACCCGGAGGATAGGAAGCGATCCGGCAGCCGCGCGATCTACGTCCACGGATCGACGCTTCACACCCTCGAACGGATCCATCCGGGGCTCGGAGAGCGAATGGTCGACAACGGCCTCGTCTGGCCGACACGGCACACGCGATGGCGCGGAAAACAGGTGTTCCGCCGCACGTACGACTCGCTCGGTGGCACCGGAGATATCCCGCACTTCACCAGCGTGCCCCAGGAGTGGACGGAGGAGTACATGCACGACGCCCTGGACGAAGCTGGAATCGAGATCCACTGGGATGCGGCCGTCGAGACGGTCGAAACCCACTCCGAGGGCGTCCACGTCGAGACGGCCGACGGTCGCGAATGGGAGGCGGAGTATCTCGTCGGTGCCGACGGCGGCGGGTCGACGGTTCGCAACGAGATCGGCGCGGAGTTCTCCGGCTCGGAGTCGAAGAACCACTTCATCATCGCAGACGTCGCGGAGGTCGAGGACGATCCGTATTCGTGTGAGCGGCTATTCCACTACGACGACCCGGCAGTCGGCGGGCGAAACGTCATGCTCGTTCCGTTCACGGACGGCTGGCGGCTCGACATCCAGTGTTTCCCGGACGACGATCCGGAAGAGCTCTCCTCCGACGAGCAGATGCGTGAGTTCACTGAGGCGGTGATGGGGGAACGCTACGCGGACAACGTCGAATGGGTGTCCACGTACAAGTTCCTTCAGGTGATGGCTGACACGTTCGTCGACGAGGAGCGACGGGTTCTTCTCGCCGGTGAGGCCGCCCATCTGCTCGCACCGTTCGGTGCGCGCGGCATGAACTCCGGAATCGCCGACGCCGACGAGGCGGCCTCCGCCATCGCGGTCGCAATCGACGCGAAACACGAGGCCGTCGCCCGCGACGAGGTCGAACTGTTCGCGGCACGACGGGAGAAGGCCGCGGAGTTCAATCTGAACGCGGCCGGACAGGCACTCGAGTACCTACAGGGCGACGACCCCGTCACGGTGCTCCGCAAGGAGGTCGCCGCCGAGCTCGCTGACCACTTCGAGGTCGCCGGCGAGTATCTCGACGATGCCCCGTACGGCCCCCACGACGCGCCTCCCATCGTCTCGACTGGAAACTACTGATCGGTAGTCAGGCGGTTCGAGCGTTTCTGGGGCCGTCTTTTTCGGATATTCGTGGCAAGGTCGGGTCCTCGTTAGCATCCGTGGACAGCTGGTCGGACGCCCTCTTCGATCTCGTCCGTCAGTTGTCATATCCGGCGAGCGATCAGGCGAGGTCGAGTCGTTTTGCTACCCAGTGGTCGCGACCCGCCATCACGAACGCCTCCTCGTCATCGAAGTCGGTCGACTCCGCGATGAATTCGTCCCAGTCACCGAAGCTCACGTACGCCAGTTCGTCCGCAGCGTCGGCATCGGATGGACTCGCGGATACCAGCTCGTCGAACGTCGCGAACGTCGTGTACTCCCTCACGAACTCGTCGTCGAAGACGTCCGACAGCGGGACCGATTCGGATTCGTCGTACACGTCCTCCGCGTCCGAGAGGTCGTGGCGTGATTCGGCCGCCTCTTCGAGATCCGTCTTCAGCACCATGATCACAAGTGTGATCCGGATCCATGTAAATCCATCCCATGTGGGGCGATGCGCCATCGGTTTCGAGCCGACGGCCGATCGTCTCACACCATCGAGCGCGACCACCACCTCTCTATGAATCGACTTCCGAGAAGTCGAGAGCCGCCTCGAACGCGCGCCCGGCGGCGAGCACGGTCGTCTCGTCGAACCGGTCTCCAACGATCATCAGTCCGACCGGGAGCCCGTCGACCCGACCGCACGGGATCGACAGCGCGGGATGGCCCGTGAGGTTGAACGGACACGTGTTCAGCACGGTCGACACCTCACGATCGAGCGCCGCTACACGATCGATGTCGGGGTCGGCTTCGAACGCGCGGGTCACCGTCGTGGGCAGGACCAGCACGTCGTGGTCGGCCAGTGCGTCGTCGTACGCCCGTCGAAGCTCGAGTGCGGCCGAACGCGCCTCCGCGTATGGAAGCGTTCCGTAGCGCTCGCGAAGCGCCGCCGCTGCGAGCATCGACCGCTTTACCGACGGTGGGAGTTCGTTCGCCCTGGCATCGAGAAACGCCTCCAACGCTCGGGCCAGTCGCGTCCATTCCCACCCGCCGTTTCCCGTACCGATCCCGGATCGTCGAAGAAGCCCGATGCCTCCCTGTGTTGCGATCGGTGCCCAGACGGCGAACCCCTGCCGGTGTTGGGGCAATGCGACCGACTCCGCGGTTGCTCCGGAATCGACCATCGTTTCTATCGCGCCGCGAACCGTTTCATCCACGGCTGGCTCCGATTCCGCCCACCCGAATCCCGCCTCGAGCACCCCCACGGAGAGCTGCGTGTCGAGGTCGTCGACTGCATCGACGAACGACGTCGTCGGCACCGACGACGGCTGTCTGGGATCGAGCGGTATCCCGTCGGTTTCATCGATTCCGGCGATCACCTCCAGCGTTCGTGCGACGAGATCGACCGTCGGAGCCATCGGTCCGACGTGGTCAATGCTGTGTTCCAACGGGAGTACGCCGGTGTACGGAACCAGCCCGTGTGTCGGCTTGAGACCGACGATCCCACACCACGAGCTCGGGATCCGGATCGATCCCGCCTGATCGGTTCCGAGCGCGACGTCACACTCGCCGTTCGCGGGTGCGGCCCCGGATCCGCTCGATGACCCGCCGGCGAGACGCGAGGGATCGTGCGGGTTCGTTACTGATCCGAAATCCGAGAACTCACCCGTGCCCGACCACGCGAAGCTCTCCATGTTCGTTTTCCCGACGATCCGTGATCCCGCCGCAAGCACCCGACCCGTCACGGTCGCATCGATCCGTGGAACGAAGCCGTCCAACACCGACGAGCCGGCCGTCATCTCGTATCCCGCAACCGCGATCGAATCCTTCACCCCGACGGTGACGCCGTCAAGCGGTCCGTGATCCGTTCGGTTGGCCGTGAACTTCGTGATCCACGCATTACGCGGATCCTCGCTTTCAGTCGGGCGATATCCGTCGGTTCGACCGTCCATGGTTGGTGGCCGTAGACCGGGATCGAACGCTTCGGCGGTATCGAGCCCTTCGAGGCCGGCGAGCGCACCCTCAACGAGCGCTCCGTAATCCGTCCGCTCTTCCGTCGTGAGATCGAGTCCGAGACTCTCAGCTGCTCGATCCAGCTCCGCTTCGGTCACCCCCCGAAACGAGACTTTGTCGCTCGTTGGCATGCTCGTGGTTCGTCGTAGTTAGTAATAATAGACCGGATCGGATATCCGCCGTCGTATCGACGCGCCGGGCGTGTTCCTCGTGACGTTTCAGAGCTCGAACTCCGCGGGATCGTACGCGTCGAGCGGGTCGGAGCGGAACACCTCGGTCGGCCTGATTTCGGCTTCCGGCGGATACGGCGTGTCGCCGAACTCGTAGCCGCTGATGAGCTGGACCACTTGGTCGAGTTCACCGTACTCCGTGTACTGGATCGGTGCCGCATACAACGTGTCGAACTCGATGTTCCGGATGGACTCCGCGACATCGGCCGGATCGGTACTCTCCGCGTCTTCGATGGCCGCGGCGATGAGTTTGACCGTTGCGTATCCGCTCGCATGAGCAGTGTCGAACTGTTCCCCGGTCTCCTCGTGGAACTCCGTTGCGACCTCCGCGAACCGATCGCTATAGAGATCCGGCTGGGTGAGGGTCGTGTATCCCTCGGTTATTTCCTCCCCGACGGCACCGATACTCGCCGTGGTCGGCGCGATCGCAGCGGTGAACAGATCCGGCGTCAATCCGATCTCACGGGCCTGCCCGTACATCGAGTTGACTCCGGCCGGGTGTCCGGAGCCGATCAGGAGCTCCGTGTCGTCGGAAAAGTCACGGAGATACGGAGTGAAATCGTCCTCACCGAACGGTGCGACAGCGATGTCCAGATCGATGTCGTCCGGGAGGAACTCCAGTAGGCTCGCCTCCATCGCTCGTCCCCATGCGTAATCCGCGATGATCGCGGAGACGGTGGCGTACCCTCGTTCGTCGATCAGCTCCGCGAAGCTCCGTGCAGTAACCGGTGCTGGCGGATTCGCGGTCCGGAACGTGTACCGTGACTCCCGTGTCACTTCTGCGGGATCACCACCGGCATGGATGAACATCGGGACTTCCATGTCCTCGGCGTTCTGAGCCACGTTCACGGCGACGTCGCTTGATACGGGTCCGATGATCGACACTGCACCGTCCTCTTCGACGAGCCGTGAGAAGATGGTCGCTGCCTCTCCGGGAGATGATTCGGTATCGACGGCTTCGACATCGATCTCCCGGCCGAGAACTCCTCCCTCCTGATTGAGCTCCTCGGCGGCGAACTGCGCCCCGGCGTCGTGCATCGATCCGTAGATACTGAACGGTCCGGAGAACGGCTGTAGCCCACCGATCGTGATCGGCTCGTCCGATCCGTCTTCCTCGTCTCCTCCGTTGGCACCGGTTAGACATCCCGCCGTTACTGCGACCCCGGCAGCAGCAGTCGTGAGAAACGTTCGTCGGGTGTTGCTTCTAGATCGTGAGCGACCACTGTCGGATCGCGTACTATCTGGATCCATGATGACATACATGATATCGGGCATAATAAGCGTTAGGCAATCAATGATCACGTCTGTCGATAGTACGGCCGTTCCTGCTACTGATACGAACGGAGCAACGCTCGTCGGAATGCTGGTAACATAACCGTTACCATACAATTTTATATGAAGAATACTAACCGATCGTTGCACATGCCTGAGGACGTTTCACCGACTGCCGACTGGAACGCACTGTACATCGATGGAGAGTGGGTCTCCGCCGAGGACGGCGCAACCATCGACGTGGAGGACCCCTCCACACGAGAGGTGGTTACGACCGTCCCCGCGGCAACGGAATCCGACGTCGACGACGCCTACGAGGCGGCCGCAGCCGCGAGCGACGAGTGGGGTGAGGCGCCGCCCGGTGCGCGACAAGGAGTCATACAGGAGTTCATCGAGGCGTTGGAGACGCACGAGGAGTCCATGATCGAGATCATGAGCCACGAGGCCGGTGGCACCGCCGGCTACGGCCACACCGCCCATCATCTCACCGCCGATCAAGCCGCCGAGGCCGCAACTCTTCCGCGACGGATGAAGGGGGAACACGCCGCATCCAACATCCCCGGGAAAGAACACATCGTCCAACGGGAACCGGAGGGCGTCGTCACCGTCATTTCGCCGTGGAACTTCCCGCTGAACCTCTCCGCACGGGCAGTGTTGCCCGCGATTGCGGCGGGAAACGCCGTCGTTCTCAAGCCGGCGACGAACACCCCGATCACCGGGGGTCTTCTCTTTGCAAAGCTGTTCGAGGAGACCGGTCTGCCTCCGGGCGTGTTGAACGTCGTCACCGGTCACGGCTCGGAGATCGGCGACCGGGTCGCGAGCCATCCGGAAAGCGACGTGGTCGCGTTCACCGGATCCACCGAAATCGGTCGCGATGTTGCCGCTGCTGCGGGTCGGAACCTGGCCACGCCGGCGATGGAACTCGGCGGCAACAACGCCCACATCGTCACCGCCGACGCGGATCTCGATCGCGCGATCGATGGCGCCGTGTTCGGCTCGTTCATCCACCAGGGTCAGGTATGTATCTCGATCAACCGTCACGTCGTCCACGAGGACGTGTACGACGAGTACGTCTCACGGCTCGTCGAGCGTGCTGAGTCGCTCGTCGCCGGAAGTGCTCACGACGAAGTCCACCTCGGCCCGGTTATCGACGAGTCACAGCGTGACGAGATGCTGCGATACGTCGAGGAAACCGTCGAGGCGGGCGCGACGCTCGAAACGGGTGGTGGACTCGTCGATCTCGACGGCATCGACGACTCGTTGGTCGTCGAGCCCACCGTCCTCTCCGGCGTGACTAACGAGATGGCTGCCGCCTGTAACGAGCACTTCGGACCGATCGCACCCGTTATTCCGTTCTCCGACATCGACGAGGCGGTCGCGATCGCCAACGATACCGAGTTCGGCCTATCCGGATCGGTTCACGCAGGCGATCTGGGCACTGCGAAGTCGATCGCCGATCGCATGGAAACCGGGATGGTTCACATCGGTGACCAACCGATCAACGACGAGGCACACGTTCCGTTCAGCGGCACCGGCGCTTCCGGCGTCGGCGGCTACAACACCGAGGAGTTCCTCCGTGAAGTGACCGAGACGAAGTGGATCTCGATCCAACACGAGGCTCGCGACTATCCGTTCTAGATAGGTTCGCAGTCTCGGTACGTCACTGGAACTACTCCGTTTCCCGCTCGTCCGTTCAGCACCACCGCGTTCGTTTCCATCAAAACCCCGTTCACGAACAGCGAACAGTTTATTTTTATCTCTCGGGGTATAGATCCGTGTATGACCGAGTCGAACTCACAAACGGTACAAGCGGTCGAGACGGCCTTCGACATCGTCACCGTGCTCCAAGCGCGTGACGGGGCCGGTGTCACCGAGATCGCCACGGAGCTCGGCCTCTCGAAGAGCTCCGTTCACAAGCATCTCGCGACGCTCGTCGAACAACGATGTGTAGTGAAAGAGAACCAAGAGTACCGGCTCGGATTGGAGTTCTTTCAGTACGGCGGGTACGTTCGAAACCAGTACGAAGTGTTCCACAAGGCGAAACCACGCGTCCGCGAGCTCGCCGAAGAGACCGGCGAGATGGTGTGGTTAATCGTCGAGGAGAACGGGATGGCAATGTACTTGTTCGGTGATGGCGGTTCCCTCGACATCAATGTCGACGCGCTCGTCGGGACGTGGACGCATCTCCATCTCAACTCCGGCGGTAAAGCGATCCTCTCGGAGTATCCCGAGGAACGGGTCCGCGACATCTTCCGCGACAGCAGGATTCCGAAGCGGACGCCCCACACGATCACCGAGATCGACGAACTGCTCGCAGAGCTGGAGCGGACGCGAGAGCGCGGATACGCCTTGAACCTCGAGGAGGACCTCAAAGGGATACATGCGATCGGCGCGCCGATCGTCCACCGGAACGAAGTGAAGGGCGCGCTGTCGATCGCCGGTGCCGCAAACCGACTGACAGAGGAGCGCTGTCACGACGAGTACGCCGATCTCCTGTTAACTGCGGTCAACGACCTCGAATTGAACCTCACGTACAAGTAGTGGTCGACGGGCACTCATTACACGATCCCATCCGGCGGACGGAAGGCCACGGAGACGTAATCACTGACCCACGAGCGACTCGTCGGGATCAGACTGATTCTGGCCCGATGTCCGACGGTAGACGGAGACTCGCGACAGTAGAGCCCGGCTCGTAGCGGAACCGAGCACGATCGTGAGCCGAGTATGTGTTCTCTATGAGTGAACAATGTTTATTCGATCGTGTCGTTTCATACGGCCATTACAGCGCTATATTTGTAACTCAACGTCGTTTTCCTCCAATTCCACGAGAGTTCACGGATCGTGGAGTGAAACGCGACGAGATCCGTTCTCGATTCGGTGTCATTCGACGAGTACGCCGTAGACGGATCCGAAACAGTGTTCGCTTCTAAGAAACGACATTCGAGTCCACGCAGTTCGAAACCGACGGGTGACGGACCACGTATCGAGGATGTTCGGATACGGATCGACGGGTGGAGCGGAATCGCTCTACCGTTCACGAGTGGATCGATGGAACGGATCCACTGCCGAAACCGGTCAGGGCCGGAAACACGTGGCGGTTGATAACTGCGATTCAGCCTGACAGGGAGGGGGTTGGGATAGGAGGGACTGTGGAAACGGCTCGATCCGTATGAAAAAAAAAATATCAAAATAATATAATACAATGAAAATAGGGTAGTTGGGGATACCATCGATATCATGATCCGATCGATGAGTCGGAATCTTCCTCACTCGCCGTCGCCGGCCACATCGAGATCTGCCGTCCAACCACGGCCGCCTCGTCGGATCAGCTCCCCGACGGGCGCGTCGGCACCACAGTTCGGGCAGACAGCACGCACGTCGACGAGAACGTCGTAGTCGCTACGGTCCAGTTCACCCGCGTTCGCCGACGATGAGAGGGTCGACTCGGAGACGGCCGACACCCGTCTTTGGAGCTTCTCGATCGTCTCGACTTTCCGGTCCCCCATGTCGTCGTCCGCCGCCGGGAGGCTCGCCTCGCGCTCCTGTGTGAGTTACGTGTGGATCGCCGGATGGGTGACGAAATGTCCTCTTAGCTCGTCGATGTCGATTCCTTCTCGTTCGAGCCGGCGCCCGCGCGGGTCACCTCCGAACCGGACTCGCTGCGCCGGGCCTCGTACGTGCTCGACGCGTCGACGCTGAGCGACGGGACGCCGGCTTCACGGCGGGCGGTCCCATTCGTCGCCTCGTTGAACCCGCTGATGAGATCACGCAGGCTCGTCCGTTCGCCCGTTTCGCCGGTCCATGTGACCTCCAAGTTCGTGCCCATTTCGTTGAGGTCGTGCTCTCGGATCACCCGTGTGACCTCCGTGTTCGTACCACTCGGTTCGATGGTTCTGACCGAATTACGACCCGGAGCGTGACCAGATCATCAGTGCATCGCCCCGTCGACCGGAGGGGTGATCGAGAGCGGGCCCTAGCCGGTCACACCGTGCTTCGGTACGTGACTCCCTCCGACTACGAACGCCAGTCGCCGCGTTTGTGTGGTCGTCCGTTGTGTGTGATTGTAAACATAGTAAAACAAATATATTGCCTATTTTATCATCTAACGTATACTAAATCAGCTTTCCATCTCCATGGCGAATCCCTGAACCGTTCCGTCGTCGAGGATCATAACGAGCCATTCGTCTCAGACGCTGCTTCGGGAGGGCCACGATCGGATCCCTCACGAGCCCACGAAGTCGTATCAGACCCACGGGAATGGTTGGCTCGCCCCCACCGACGCCTATTCCCGTCGCCAGCCCCAGCGATCGGTATGTTGCGGTACGTGACGACGAATCCCGGGAAGGTCCGTGAGGCCGAGGAGTACCTCACGGACGGCTCCATCGAGCAG
>LFFM01000252.1_pt1 | contig 36003 bp, 36 predicted proteins | sample 643131 | NCBI WGS metagenome assembly LFFM01 (sample SAMN03777445, study PRJNA286221) | soda lake metagenome | biome: soda lake; feature: Kulunda steppe; material: water; isolation source: sample Tc-Br brine of Tanatar trona crystallizer | place: Russia: Kulunda steppe | collected 2011-07
CGGACGCGCTCGAGGGCGTCCTGGTCGGCGAGCTCGATCTCGAAGGTGAGTACGTCGGCACGTTCGGCGAGGTCGTGGATCCGTTCCTCGTCGTCGAACGCTCCAACGAGCTGGTCGCGAGCGACGCCCGCCGCCGGACAATCAGGTGTCGGATCGAGGACGATCACCTCCACACCGAGGGGCGAGGCCGCTTCCGCCAACATCCGCCCGAGTTGTCCGCCGCCGACGACGCCAATCGTCGGTCCCGGGGACTCGAGTGTCGTCATGAGCGCGGGTTCTCAGCCGCCGGGTAAAAGGATTCTGTCAGCGCCCGCGAATCGTCTCCGGTCGCCATCCCATCACTCGACCCCGTCACGTCGATCGTAGATCTGCACGGCGCGGTCCTGCCGACTCGAGACGCCGTTAGGGTTTCGCGTGGACGTCCGGTCGGCGTATCGAGCACGCAGCCCGTCAGCGACGCCACGGCCGGTTCCCTTGCAGACGTCGACACCGTTGCCGAGCCAGTTCGTCGGCGTGGCCTCGCCGGCTACCACGCCCCGGAGCGCGCTGCCCGCGTCCCGAATGGCGCTACACGCGATGTGCCCGAACACGGACGGTCGCGGGCCGTAGTTCTTCGTCAGCCGATAGCCAAGCGAGCGGTACCGGTCGCGCCAGTCGATTGCCGCTCGACCGCCGTCGGTCCCAACGTCGCTCCGGACGGCCATCTCCGGGTTCCAGGTGACATCGAAACCGATGCCCGATACGCGATGTGAACAGTCGATGGCGTCATTCGTCGGGACGTACTCGTCGAACCCGTCGAGTGCCTCGAGGACGGTGCGGTCGATGGCGACGTTTGCCCCCTCGAAGACGGTTATCGGTCGACCGACAGTGCTCGATGGCGTGGTTCCGCGGTCTGACCGTCGCCCACCACCCTTGACCGGACCTGTGAGCACGTCAGTGTGTCCCTCGAAGGCGTTCGCGATTGAATCGTACCAGCCCGGTTCGACGACGTACTCGTCGCCCAGGAAGGCCACGACGTCCCCGGTCGAGAGTTCGAAACCGGTGTTGCGAGAGACGTTGGCCGTTCGATCGGAAATCTCGACGAGGACGTCGACGTCGTCGCGCTCGCGAACGGCGCCCGTCGTCCCGTCGGAGGAGGGGCCGTTGACGACGATACACTCGGTGTCGTCTGGGCACTCAGCAGCAACCCCGTCGAGACAGGAAAGCAAGTGCTCTCGATCGTTCAGCGTCGAAATAACCACCGAGAGCCGTCGATCCATTGTGGGATATAGAGACGACCACACCTAAAAATAGACGTGGTTTTTCGCAAGTTTGTAGTAGCAGTTGACAGATCGCTACAGCCGAACGTTCCAGTAGGAGACCGACATCAGATGATCGGTGAGCGGGACTCCCCCCGCCAGTCGGTCGACGGTTCGAATCGATGAGGCCAGGGCGTTCGGGATGGCCCGGTAGAGACCGTACGGGACGAGGAAATCGTCACTGACATCGACCAGTTCGAGTTGGTTCTTCGCCAGCAGGACGCTCACTTCACTCTTCGAGTACAGTCTCGAGCCCATCGGCAACGCCCAGTTGTATACGCTGCGGGCGCTGAACCGGTTGAACGTATCGAAGACGATCTGTTCGCGTGCGACCCGGCGCATCTCACTGAGAAACGCCTCCGGATCGTCCGCCAGGTGGAAAAATCGCATCGCGACGACCGTATCGAAGTGATCGTCGGGGAAGGGCAATCGACCTGCATCTCCCCGGAGAAACGCGAGAGTGCCCGAGAGATCGGCGTGGTATGCCTTCTGTCGTCCCTGCTGTAACATGGCGGCGGAGATATCGAGTCCGACGACGTTTGCCCCCTCACTGGCGAGCATCACGGTGAACCGCCCGGTACCACAGGCGATTTCGAGTACGTCTCGTCCCTCGAGCGGACCGACCGCCTCGAGGACGGCTGCCTTCTCTCGGCGGTCGATGAGTTGCCCGCCCCGCGAGAAGCGCTTATCGTCGTACTCCTCGGCGATGTCGTCGGCCTGGTACCACTCCTGTCCTTTCACACTGAGCGAATCTACATTGCCCCGAGGATAAAACGATACTGGAGTCGACTGAATAGCCGGGCCGGTACTGAGTGGTGACACCACCCCCGAAAATGAAACCCAGCGAACATCCGACCGCGACTGCTCGAGGGTTGTGCCATCGACCCCGACGCAACCGTCCGTTCGGGCGCAACGATTATTCGGCAATTATTTTTTGTTTGGAGGGAAATGTTACCGCATGTACACCGTACTCGTGGCCCTCGATGGAACCGACGACCGCGCCCTCGTACAGGCAGCGGCCATCACCGCCCTCCCCGACGCGAGCAACGGCGTCAAGGCCGTGCTCGTGCACGTCTTCGAGGACAATCCGGAGGGTGCCTCCGTCCACCGCCTCTCGGGCACGATGCGGGCTGTCGAACGCCTGGAGGAGGCCGGTGTAACGCATGAGCTCCGCGAAACCAGCGGCGACCCGGCCATCGAACTCCTCCGGCTGGCTGAAGAGATTGGCGCCGACGCGATCTGTGTCTCCGGCCGCCAGCGAACCCGGACCGGCAAAGCGCTGTTCGGCAGCGTCACGCAGTCGATCCTGCTCGAGGCGGATCGACCGGTAATCAACGTCGCCGCGGAGTGAACGCACCGGCCCGACACACCAGTCGCTGCGCTATTCCCCGCTCGCAATCACTCGATCTGGACGAATCCGGATAATAACGCGCTCGCCGACCTCGTCACCGTGGTGGGGATACTCGTCCCGGCCGAAGTACCGTCGCGTGAGGCGATCGATGTGCTCGACGGCTCCGTCGGCAGTGACCGTCTCGACGGTGCCGCGAATCGAGAGATAGCGGTACGGATCTTCGGGATCGGGTATCGAGACGCCAACCTTCGGATTCTCGCGGACGTTTCGCTCCTTCTGACGGTTCCGGGCGGTGTTGACGAGGACGTATCCCGCGTCGTCGACGTCGATCCACACCGGAGTTACCTGGGGTGTCCCGTCGGGCATCATCGTGGCAAAGTGAGCGACAGTCTCGCGCTCGAAGAGGTCCATGAACGCATCTGGAATGGCTTCCATACACTATGCAGAACCGCCCGAGGGAAACCTCCTTTGACTCCACATAAGTATGTGCCTTATACACCTATTACAATTTGAAGTATCCGTATCCACATATAGGGAAGGTTTACGATCACTTCTCCCACCGTGTGATGTATGAGCATGAGTACCGCCGACGACCGTGCCGTAGCCGCCGAAGAAATCCTATCAGAATCCGAATACCGCGACCGTCTTCGTGATCTGCCACCCAGCGCGAAACTCGTCGCCAAGGTGCTCGAGTCAGACTCGCCACTTTCTCAGGGCCAGTTGGCCGAGGAGTCGCTCCTGCCGGATCGCACCGTGCGCTACGCACTCAACCGCCTCGAGGACGTCGACCTAGTCGACTCCCGATACAGTTTCCGAGACGCCCGAAAGCAGGTCTACTACCTCCGACACTAGGCCGGAATCATGGGCCAGTAGCAAGGTACCATCCCCGAACGGATCATCACTTTATCGGATCGGTGTGACGCATTGTATCACACCGTGGCCTTCACCACACTCGAGCCGTGAGTGACAGCCATGGAGGTTTCACGCCACCCGGTTTCGGTCCCGACACGCCCACCGGGCGGGCGGACGAACGCGTACGTGATCGGTGCGGACCCAGCGCTGTTGCTCGATCCTGCCGGACGGAGTGACGCGCTCGATCGAGCGGTTCAGGACCGAACAGTCGGGCACATCTGCTGTACCCACACCCATCCGGACCACGTCGGCGCACTCGAGCACTACGCCCGGGAGACCGACGGAGCGGTGTGGGCACTTCGTGGCCGTGCGTCCAGTTTCGAGCGCGCGACGGGCGTTCGTCCCGATCGCACGATCGGCGATGGCGGGACGCTCCCGTGTGCCGAAGGACTCGAGATCCGGTACGCACCGGGTCACGCCAGCGATCACGTGATCGTCCACGCGAAAGCGGCGGGCGTCGCGTTCGTCGGCGACTGTGCCGTCGACGAGGGGAGCGTCGTCGTGGGCGCACCGGATGGAGTGATGCGAGCGTATCTGACGACGCTCCGTCGCCTCCGTGCCTGGGACCTCGAGCGGCTCTATCCCGGTCATGGGCCCGTCATCGACGACCCCGAGGCCACCCTCGAGCGACTGCTCGCCCACCGCCTGGCCAGGGAGGAGCGGGTGAAGGAAGCCGTCGAGGAGCGGCCAGCGGACCTCGAAGGACTCCTCGAACGGGCCTACGACAAAGACTTGACGGGCGTCGAGGACCTGGCTCGAGCGACCGTGATGGCCCACCTCGCGAAACTCGAGCGCGAAGGGCGAGTGTGCTGGGAGCCGGCTCCCCGCTGAGGGAGCGACCGAAGCCGACCGACTTTTCGTGGTGGCCACCCTCGAATCGGGCGTGACCGATCCACTCGTCGCGGAACTCGACCGTGCTCGCGAGCTGTCAGTCGCGGACCTGGCCGACGCCATCGAGTCGATCGGGTTCGAGTGTACCCGCTGTGGAGCGTGCTGTCGTGGCCACGGTGATGACGAGCACACAGCAACGGTGTTTCCCGGGGAGGTTCGGACGATCGGGGATTCGATCGCAGGGACAGCCGACGAGGGGGCGACGGCCGTCGATCACGAGCCCCACGGGAGCGAGCAGGTGGGTGACGATGAGACTCGGTCAGTCCCTGACGATACACAGTCCGACGGCTACGACACGCAGGCCTACGACTGGCGTGACGTCGCCCGCCCGATGCCCTTCGGCCTCGAGGGCGACGAGCTCGAGGGTGAGACCTTCGAGTGGGCACTCCAGACCGACGGCTGTGGGAACTGCACGTTCTACACGGAGGACCAGGGCGTCGGCGCCTGCACAATTCACGAGGATCGCCCGCTGATCTGTGCGACCTACCCCTTCAGCGTGGCCCTCGAAGGGACGAGCCAGCCGATGGGTGACCCCGTCGACGAAGACGGCGTGGTCCGGGCCCACGAGTGTGAGGGGCTCGGCCGCGAGATCTCCAGGGCTGATGCCGAAGCCCTCGCGGAAACGCTCAGGGAGCGGGCAATTCGCGAACTCCAGGAATCGATCGCCCTGCTCGGGGCGTACGAACCCGTCGATACCGACGAACCGATCGTGGTGCACGACTCTGAGGGCCCGAAGTCCGCCGACGGTCGGCCCCTCACCGACGGCGACAGTCCTCGGTGACACGAGGCCCTAGCGATTGAACACCACGAGTGTCGCTCCCGAGAGGAGAACCATCGACGCCCCCCAAAGCAACCAGAGACCGACGCTCTCGAGGACGTAGACCGGCCACAGCGTCACCACGAACAGCCCGGTGAGCCCCAGGGCGGCCGCGGTATCGGTTCGGATACCGGCGACCGTGGTCGGCTTCGGTCGATCAGCCGACTCCGATCGGTCGCCATGCTCCTCGCCACCATCACTCGAGGGAGTAGAAGCCGCGGTCTCCGGCCGATCCGTGCCGTTACTCCCCATAGCTCACGCGTCCCGCCCGAGTTCGGCCAGCAGGTGGCCGACGTGAACTCGGTCGTTCGCCCCCTCGGTCATCTCGAACTCCACGTCGGCCGCCAGACGGTGGATGCGTGCCAGTTTCTCCCCCTGGTAGCGCTTGCGGGCCACGGACAGGATCGCCGCGAGCACTTCACCGCCGTCGAGACCCTCGTCGACCAGCAGGTCGTCGAGCGTCGACCGTGCATCCGTGAACGCCCCCGATTCGGCATCCGCGAGCATCGACTCGACCTCGTCGTCGTAGCCGACCGTCCCGATGGTCTCGTAGGCGGCCGACATGGTGACTTCGCCTTCGGTCTCGAACGTGGTCTGGGCAGCCAAAATCGCTCGCCTGAGATTGCCATCGGCGTAGCCCGCGATGAACTCGAGGCCATCCTCGTCGGCGGTGACGCCCTCGGCCTCGACGATTCGCTCGAGGACGGCGACGGTCTCTTCGCTGGTCGGGGCGCGAAGCGAGACGGGGAAACACCGCGAGCGAATCGGTGGGATGAGTTTCGTCGGTTGACGCGTGGCAATGACGAACTGGGTCGTCCGGTGGTGCTGTTCCATGATCCGGCGCAGGGCCTGTTGAAAATCCTCGCGGACGTCCTCGGCGTTGTCCAGCAACACCGTCTTGTACGATCCCGAAACGGGTGCGTAGCTGGCCGATTCCTTGAGCACGTGGTTGATCATGTCGCGTTTGGACATGCTCGAACGACCGACCAGAAAACTCACAAACCGCGGATCGTTTTTGATCTCGGTCTTCGTGCGCCCGAAGAAGTCAGCGACGTTGATGACGACGAGGTCGGTTTCGACCTCGCCAGGCCGTCGGTTCGCTGCCCGCTGTGGGTCCTCACCGCTCGCGCCATCGCGGCCGGAACCGACGTCTGGGGCCTCCCCCCTGTCGCCCGCGTCGTCCACCGCACCGGGTTCCGCCGCCACACCACCGTGTGCCGCCGCGGCCAGCGCCTTCGCCGCGGCCGTCTTCCCGCTTCCCGGCGGTCCCTGCAGGATGAGGTTGATCGGCTCCTCGACGGCCCGTTCGAGGTAGCGACGAGCGTCGTCCTGGGGGAGTTCCTCGAGAGTCGGGGCGTGGGCCTCGGTCCAGAGCGGCGCGTCCATCGGCTGTGGGTAGGCCCGGCGGGGGTAAGAATCGGTCGGTTGGTCGCCCTCGAGCGGGTGGCCGACAGCCACCGTGGCGGGCCTATTGCTCGGGTACCCCGTCGGCCGGGGCCGGCACGGGGGCCGACACCGGTTCGCCGTCGATCGTGATTCGCTCAGCGTCCGGGAAGCCATCCGTCTCGTCGTACCCCACCGAGGAACCGGCGTACATCACGACGGCGACCGTCTCGTTTTCGTCGGCCCCCGCGATGTCGTACTCGATGGGAACGCTGTCGTGCTCGCCCGCGGAGAGGTTCTGGCTCGTTCCCCGGACGCTGTCTGACTCGTTTTCAACGGTCAGGAAGCCATCGAACGGCAGCGTTGCGTTGGCTGTCACCGCCGTGTCGTTGGCATCGTCAACCTCGAGGTGTGGCTCGATCGGGTACTCCACCGCAATGTCGGTCTGCCCACCGTCCTCTGGCGTGTAGATCCCGATGGTTCGCTCGCCCGGCTCGATTCCGCGGGTCTCGAGCGTGAACGTGACCGAGGCGGTTTCGCCGGCCTCGAGGTCGAGCAACTGTCGTTCGAACACCCGTCCATCGACGCGGATTTCGACCCCCTGTCTGGTGTCGACCGTCGTCGGGTTCGATACGTCGGCACTGAACTCGACGGAGTCGTTCGTCGAGGCGTTTGTCGGTCCACTCACGTTATCCACGAGGAACGAATCGCCGGCGAGTTCGCCGTCGGTCGCCCCCTCGGCCAGCGTGACACTCGCGGTGTCGCTCACCGGGTACCCGTCTGCGACGTACGGTCGATCCTCATCGCCGTCGGTTTCGTCGAAGGCATACGACTCGTCGCCTGTCGTGTCCTGGTGGGCGGTCGCGGTCAATCGCCCGAGTAACTCCACCTCCTCGTCGGCCTCGATGGTGACGTTCTCGTGGGCTCCGGCATCGAGGTATCCCGACACGGCGAGGGTCTCACCGGCGCTGTTGGTGATCACGACGAACCCACCGTCGGAGAGTGACACCGAGTCGACTTCGACGACGGTCCCATTGGTGGTCTGCTCGTCGAAGGTGATCGACGCCTGGGGCTCCTCGTCGACGCCGAACATTGCCGGTGCCTGCCCAATGACCATGCCCGCACCGACAACGACGGCCACCGCCAATACGATCGCAGCCAGCAATTTCAGCGAACCGAAGTCGGGGGTGCGGGTCATTACCTGGTTCTCGAGGGGTACGCCGAGTGGGGCATAAAATGGCACCGGTCGTTCGCCGGCATGGGTGGCGGTAAGCGGTGATTACTACGGGCCCCCGATTAAGTCACAACATTGACAAAACTTGCGATGGCAGTGCCCAGGATCCGTTTGGCGGAGACAATCGGCGGGTCGTGCGTGGTCGGTTATGACAGGCCGCCGCGTGTCAGCGTGGCGAACCAGGTGTCGGTGTGGCGACGTAGAGGGCGGAGTAACGCTCTCCCTACCGTTCGGAACGGGTGATATACCAAAATCGATGATCGTCATGGCCTGTGACAGCGCCGCCGACAGGGCCACCGGAGCGAGTCGTGCTCGAACAGTATCCGGTCGCCAGCGGCGGAACACCGGAAAATCATGGTCACCACATCCACTCCAGCGGACGCGTATCGTTCAGGAGCCCTCATCGCCGGCGTCGTAACCATCGTCGCTATCCTCTCAGTCGGTTTACTTCTCGTGGCCGGTCCACTCGAGCAGTCCTCGAGCACGACCGGCGATAACGTCAGCGAGCCAGCTGTCGAGTATCCGGTTCCCGAACCCGGCGACGAGTGGTTCGAGGCCGAAGCCGCTGACGGCAGCTGGATCAGTTACATCAATCCCCGTGACGAGTACCGCAGCCCCTACCTGGGGGACGGCTCGGGGAAGATTTGCGTTACCCTCCTCAATGAGGCCGGTGACCCCATCCTCGGCGAAAGCGTGCCCAACACGACGGTGACCGTGCCAACAGGCGAGTCACTCGAGTGGCACACGGGCGCCGATCCGATGACGGTCCAGTACCCACTCACCGACCACTACGAGCGGCCACTCGACGCCGATCAGTTCGGCACGACCGACGAGTTGCCCCAGGGAGACGGCTACCTGGACAGCCACTGCATCGAAATTCACGGCATGCCGGATGACGGCGGCACCGTCGAATACGGCGAGGCCACAGTCACCGGCGAACACGCTGAGGACATCGAACTGGTCGGGTACATCCAGCAGGACGGCCAGTCCTGGGATACAGACGTCGATCCGATCGCGGACGCAGTGTCCTACGAGGAGGCCGGTGGTGGCTGGGTCTACGAACCCGCCCACTCCCACGGCCAGGCAGTCGTCGTGTTCCAACTCACGGGCGACGCCTCGAACGCGAGCGAGGGAACAACTGACGACGGATCCGGCAGCGACGACTCGAGCGGCGGTGCAGATGACGACTCGAGTGACGGCAGCGGCGGCGATTCAACTGATGGCACCGACGACGACTCGAGCAGCGATTCGGGTGACGACTCGAGCGATGGCACCGACGACGACTCCAGTGCGGATGAGTCACCAGCCAACGAGACTGCAGACGATGGCGGCGACGGGTCCGAGAGGAACTCGACCGAAACGGCTGACGACTCGGCGCAAGCCGACGACGGGCTCGCTGGCTTCGACACCATCGTGACCATCGTCGCTCTAGGGGCGATCGTCGTCGCCTCGCGGCTCTGGACACGCCGTTCCGGCGACGCTGGCTGATACCGCCGCAACAGGTTCGTTCAAGTGTGGGAGGTCCCTCCAGGAGAACACGAATGGCACCGTTGCGTCCGGACGGCGGGACCGACGACGATGGTGACGGTGACAGCGACGCCCAGCGATGTGAAGCGTGTGGCCAATCGCTCGCCGAAGCCACCCACAGACGCGTGGTCTCTGCGGTCGACGAGGACCAGGTCGTCCATCACCAGTTCTGCACCGAGGCCTGTCTCGAGACCTGGCTCGAGTGAGAGAGAACTGTAGCCACGCGATTTCGAGCGTTGGCCCGCACAATGGAGCTGCCTCGTCGCGTTTATATCGCCGGCTGGCGAACCAGGGAAGCATGGATCCCTTCGAGACGCGTCCGGATCGCGAGGCAGAGGTCGTCCTCGTCGGCCGCTCGAACGTCGGGAAGTCGACGCTCATGCGTGAACTGACCGGCCATCGATTCGAGACCGGCGGCAAGCCCGGTGTCACTCGCGAACCGAACCACTACGACTGGGCATCCGAGGACTTCGTCATCACTGACCTGCCCGGCTTCGGGTTCATGAGCGGCGTCGAGGCCGATCGTCAGGAACAGATCAAAACTGACATCGTCCAGTACCTCGAAGCCCACGCCGACCAGGTTCTCGTCGCCATCCTCGTGGTCGACGGCAAGAGCGTCATCGACATCATCGACCGCCACTCGAGGCGCGAAGAGATTCCATACGACGTCGAGATGTTCCACTTCCTGCGAGAACTCGACGTTCCGACGGTCGTCGCCGTCAACAAGATGGACAAGGTGGACGATCGGGACGACCGACTGGACGAACTGTGTGACCGGTTGGGCCTCCTCCCACCCTGGAAGCAGTGGCAGGACACCATCGCCCCCATCAAGGCCAAGTCCGGAAAAATCGAGTCGCTCACGGCGGCCGTCGGGACGCACCTTCACGACCAGAAACGCGACGATTTGCTCAAGTTCTTCTCCTGATACCACCTGACGAGTCCTCGGGCTCAGGTTCTCAGCCATCGAGACGCTTTCGCATTTCCCGGCACTCCAGCACGACGCCCTCACTCGTCTCGTGCTCGACCCGGGGCCCGGGTTCCCAGCCTCGACGCTCGTAGAAGCCAACGGCGTTTGTCGACGCGACCAGTCGAAGCGACTGGTGGCCAGCCCCTCGGGCACGAGCCTCGAGACGCTCGAGGATGGCCGTCCCCAAGCCCGTTCGTGCGTGGTCCGGGTGGACGTAGACGGCGCGGACCGCAGAGTCATCGAGCTCGAAATGGCCGAAGCCGACGACGGTCCCCTCTCGCACGGCAACCAGGAAGTGACCGTCACCCTCGAGGGGATACCCCGCTGGATCTTTCCCGCTGGCCCAGGCGTCGACTTGCTCGTCGTCGTAGGCGGTGGGGCCGTGTGCGCGAACGGCCGCCTCGTGCAGTCTTGCCACGGCTTGCCGGTCCGCGTCCCGCGCCGGACGAACCACAACTGCATCGTCGGTCATGCGCGGACGACGGTGGGGAAACCAGACAGGCATTTCGATCGGGCAGTGCTGTCTGCCCGTGGCAAGCGGATACCGGCTTCGCTCGCACCAGACGAAGAGACCACACAATGGACCCAGAACAACGACCAACACAACGGACGCGACGCTCGAGCCCGTTCGATGGGCGGCTCGGGGAAAAGTCCCTCGTCACACGGGGCTCGGTGGGGGTAACAGCTCGTCACCGCCGCCCGTATCCGGATACTGCCTCGAGGGATTTTGGTGTATCGTTTCCGGGCTCGAGTTCTCACGACCCACGTTCTCACGGCCCCGGTGGAACGCTCACAGCCGTTGCCAGGCCGAATCCCGCTCGCGTTCCGCGGCGAGGTCGCCGACTGCAGCAGGCTCGAGGACCTCCGTTTCGGTGACGATCTCGGTTACGGCCTCGGGTGGCGTTCGATCGAATATTGGGTTGCAGACGTCGATCGCCGCCGCGCCGTCGTACACCGCCGACTGTAGACCGGATTCGATCGAGACGCCCGTGTCGCTCGTGATCTTGTCGGCCGCGGCGACGACCGTCACCGGGACGCCCTCCCGATGGGCAACGAGGGCGAATCCGCGCGTGCCGACTTTGTTGATGACACCCCCATCGCCAGTGATCGTGTCCGCCCCGACGACGAGTCCGTCGACGTCGCCGGACGCCAACAGGGCGGCTCCGGCCGCGTCGGGGAGTGCCGTCACCGGCCGATCGGCCGCCAGGGACTCAGCGACGTCGATCCCCTCCCGTCCCGGCCTGGATTCGGTCACGTACACCCGATCGACGTCGCTCCTCGAGAGAGCGTCGACCACCGTCGCCGAACGCGAGTGCGTCATGACGGTCCCACACAGCAGGTCACTGGCGCGCTCAGCTGTCCTTTCGTCCGCGCGCTCGGCCCGCTCGAGCGTGTCCTTCGCCGTCCGATGAACGCGTGCCCCATCAGGGGCCCGGATCGCCTCGTCGTCTTGATACCGCCCGTTCGTATCCGCCGCAGTTTCCGATTCCGCCTGCAACACCTCGAGCGCCCGCCGTCCCGGATTGGCCGCTCGTACCGCCTCCCCGAGAGCCCGATTGAGGCGATTGCGTACCACCGCCATCGACGGGCGCGCCTCGAGCAACCGCGTGGCCAGACTCGACAGTTCGCGCCACTCCTCGCGGACGTCGACGGTCGACTGAGCGTCGGCTACCCCGTTCTCCTGGGCGCGACTTCCATCTCCGTTCTCATCGCGATCCCCGCCCCTGCCACCGTCGCCATCCCCATCCCGTTCATCCACGACCACCGCCGCGCGATCCCGGAGGATCTCGAGGGCCCGAAGCGAGAGCCAGGCCGCCCCGTGTTCGTCGTCCGCGGTGAGCGACCGAACCGTGGGCGCGACCCGTTCGTAGACGGGCCATCGGCCCGGTGGTGCGTCCCGATCCGCGAGCAGGAGGGCCGTCGGCTGGACCCACTCGAGGCCTGGTTCGAGGGACGAGGACCGGGCGGAACACTCGACCAGGTAGGGGACGATCACCGGTGATGACCGCTCGGTCTTGTCCCCTCTCGGTGCGCCCCTCCACTCCGCGCCCAGTAGCGCGAATTCTCCACCACGGCGAACGAGGTCGCAGGCTTCCGACTCGAGCCCCGTCTGCACCTCGATGACGTCCCATAACGTCGTCTCGGGGTCGGCCTCGGCGGGTGCCCCTGGCAGATCCAACCGACCTTCGCCGTCGACGTCGTCGGGGGAGTTCGGTTCGTCACCACAGGCGAGGCGAGACCGACGCGTCAGGAGGACCGATCCACGGTGGCGGATGACGGCCACGACTAGCGGCGTCTCCTTCATTGTCGCGTCTACGCACCGGTGGGAGGAATCGGTTTCGACACGCCCGGCCTGGCCTGTCCTCGAAGTCCAGTTCTGTGGAACCCCCTTCTCCATCTCTCGTGTCGTGTGCGACTCACCAACCCACCCCGTGTCAGTCACCCACCATCGTCCACACGCGTCGCCGGTGGCGGTGTCCTTTTGACCCCGCTCGCCAACCCACCAGTATGGAACTACAGGCTGTCCCGGATCTCCCCGAGATCCGGCCCGGTGACGACCTCGCCGCGCTCGTCGCCAACCGGGCCGACGGCATCCTCGAGTCCGGCGACGTGCTCACCGTGGCGAGCACGATCGTCTCGAAAGCCGAGGGACGAATGGCGGACCTCGAGGATTTTCCGGCGGGGCTGCGGGCTCGCGAGATCGCTGGCCGACTCGAGGCCCTCACTGGCGAGGAAAAAGATCCGCGGTTCGCCCAGGCCGTCCTCGAGGAGAGTACCGACCTGGTGATGGAGGCTCCGTTCATTCTGACGGAGACCTGCTTCGGCCACGTCTGTGTCAACGCCGGCATCGACCGATCGAACGTCCCCGACCACGACCTGCTCCTGTTGCCGCGACGACCCACCGAGAGCGCGATGCGGATTCGCGAGGGCCTCGCCGACAACGGCTATCCGGACGTCGCCGTGATCGTCACGGACACCTGCGGACGGCCGTTCCGCCACGGCCAGCGAGGGGTCGCCCTCGGCTGGGCTGGCATGCCGGCGAGTCGGGACTGGCGGGGCGAGCGGGACCGCGACGGTCGCGAACTGGGCGTGACAGTTCAGTCGGTCGTCGACGAACTGGCCTCGGCGGCGAACCTCGTCACGGGCGAGGGCGCCGACGGCACCCCGGCGGTCGTGGTCCGAGACTGGGCGTTCGGCAACCTCGAGGGAAGTGACGAACTCTTCCGCGATCTCGAGGGCGATTTCGTTCGACAGGCACTGCGGGAGTGGAGATACGATTCAACATGAGTGACACCGAAACCGCAACGTGGGGCATCGAACTGACACCAGAGCATCCACCCGACCGCATCGCGGCCCTGGCGAGCCAAGCCGAGACCGCGGGATTCGACGTCGCCTTCGCGAGCAGCCACTACTTCAACCGAGACCCGTTCGTGACGCTCTCGCGAATGGCCGACGCGACCACGGACATCCGACTGGGTCCGGGCGTCGTCAACCCGTTTCAGGACCATCCCGTCGCGCTCGCGAGTCGTACCGCGACCATCGACGAGGTCAGCGACGGCCGTGGCGTCTACGGCATCGGGGCCGGGGATCGCTCAGCCCTGTCCAACCTCGGCATCGAACACGAACGCCCGTTACGGCGCGTCCTCGAGGCCTTCGGCGTCGCCCGGGACCTCTGGGCGGGCGGCACGGTCGACCACGACGGGACGTTCACCGCCCAGGACGCCTCGCTCAACCTCGAGGCGCGGTCGATCCCCGTCTACGTCGGCGCGCAGGGCCCGCACATGCTCCGCATGAGCGCCAAACACGCCGACGGTACACTGATCAACGCCGCCCACCCTCGAGATCTCGTGTGGTCGGCCGACCAGATCGAGGCGGGACTCGCGGAACGTCCCGAGGAGCGTGGAGACTTCGAGGCCCTGGCCTTCGCGAGCGTCAGCGTGGCCGACGACGAGGCCGCGGCCCGCGAGGCAGCGCGGCCACCTGTGGCGTTCATCGCCGCTGGCGCTCCGCCACCGGTCCTCGAGCGCCACGGTCTCGATGCGGAGGCGGTCGAGGCCGTCGGCGACCACCTCGCCTCGGGGGACCTCTCCGAGGCGTTCGGGGCGGTCACCCCCGAGATGATCGATGCTTTCGCCATCGCGGGGACGACCGAAACGGTCGCCAAGCGGTTCGAGCAGGCCCTCGAGCACGTCGACGGCATCGTCGTCGGTTCACCGCTGGGGCCGGACCTCGAGGGCGCGATCGAGAAGGCGGCGAGGGCACTCCAGGTGGCGACGACTCGCGAGTGAACAGGTGGCCGAGGGCGGTTTTGAACCACTGCGGTTCACAACACCAACCGCACCTATTCCGGAGCGAGCAGGCTGGCGAAGGCACCCAGCGCAAGCACGCCAAAGACGCCGACGGCAACCATCGTGAGGAGGCCACCGACGAGCACCAAAAGCGGCGCGGCACCGGCACCCATCGCGACCTCCAGGAACAGTTCGTTCATCTCGATGATGTTGTCGATGATCGTCTCGAGTATCGCGACCGTAATCATACGCGAGGCTTGTGGACGACACTACTTGGCGATACCGATCCCGGAGCTCACCACGTCACGGGTCGGCCCTGAGCGGTGGAACCGAACCGTTCGACGTGTCAGAAACGACGGCCGACGGAAGCGACGCACCGATGCCGAAGACGAACAGCCGCGATCGGATCCCGACAGCCGTCCGGGCGATCAGTCGTCGGCTGGTGCTGCCGAATCGCCAGTCGAGACGCCCGTTCCGGGCCCGACATCGATCTCGAGTGCCGTCAGTTTCTCGTCGGGAACGACGCCGTCGACCCAGCCGCGGTGGTCGTAGTACTCTGCTTTCATCTCCTCGAGTTCACAGAACTCGCCCTCACTGGCGCCCTGACCGGGGACGCCCCCCTCGCCGTCGAGGAAGCGGGCCGGGAGGGAGTCGTCGGTACCGTCGAACCCGGCGAGGTTGTTGTAGTACCGCTCGAGGTTGTAGATCCGTTCGCCGGCCTCGAGCAGGTCGTCCTCGGTGACGTCGAGTCCGGTCATGCCGTTGTACTGCAGAACGTACTCCTCGATACCCTCGGCGAAGGCATTGAACTTGCAGATGTCGAAGCTGTCCGAGATCGCGTGCAGGTCCTGGAACGCCGCGGTGAGTTCGCCCTTGCCCTCGTACTCGTAGGGATCGACCTTCTCGGGAACGCCCAGGATCTCCGCTGCTGGCGTGTAGGCTCGAAGGTGGCAGGCCCCGCGGTTCGAGGTGGCGTAGGCGATGCCCATTCCCTTCATGCAGCGCGGGTCGTAGGCCGGGATCGTCTGGCCCTTCACGGCCAGGGAGTTGGACTCGGCATCTTTCTTCGCGGCGACGCGGTCGGCACCCTCGGCGAGGAGGTCGGCGAGGTCGTCCTCGCGATGGGCGATTCGCTCGATCATCTCGACCATCGTCTCGGAGTCGCCCCAGTCCATCCCGGTCTCGAGGCGACCCTCCTCGGTCATCTCCATCGCCATGGCCATCATGTTGCCGGATTCGATGGTGTCGATACCCATGTCGTTACACCGGTCGATCATGAGCGCGATGTCGTCACGCTGGGTGTGCCCCGAGTTGGGGCCGAGTGCGAACGCCGATTCGTACTCGTAGGACTCCATCCGGACGTTCATCTCCTCGCCCTTGTGCATCGCCTGCACCTCGACTTCCTTCTTGCAGGCGACCGGACAGGAGTGACAGGTCGGCTCGTCGACCAGGATGTTCTCCCGGACGTTCTCCCCGGAGACCTTCTCGGCATCGAACTCCTCGTCTGGCCAGCCGTCGGCGACCGCACTCGCCGTCGAGGTGTACTTCCCGTTGCGCGTCGGGAGCCCGTCCATCTCCTCGGTGATGTTCATCAGGACGTTCGTTCCGTACAGCGAGAGGCCACCCTCGTTGGGGGCGGTGACGTCGGACTCCGTGATCGCCTTCATCGCCTGCTGGTGGCCCTCCTTGAACGTCTCCGGGTCGGCCGGCTTGGGCATCTTCGTCGTCGACTTGATCACGATCGCTTTCAGGTTCTTGTTCCCCATCACACAGCCGGTGCCGCCCCGCCCGGAAGCTCGGTCGTCCTCGTTGACGATACAGGCGTAGCGAACCTCGTTTTCGCCTCCGGGACCGATGGCCATCATCGAGAGGTTCTTGCCGTAGGAGCCATCGACTTCCCCCTCGAGCGTGTCGCGCGTCTCGTGGACGCCCGTGCCCCAGAGGTGGGAGGCGTCGCGAAGCTCGAGTTCGCCGTCTTCGATGTATGCGTAGACGGGGTCGTCGGCACGCCCCTCGAACAGCAGGCCATCCAGACCGGCCCACTTTAGACGCGCCCCGGACCAGCCGCCGTGGTGGCTGTCGGTGACCGTCCCCGTCAGCGGGGATTTGGTGCAGACCGCGATTCGACCCGACATGGTGACCTGCGTGCCCGAAAGCGGACCGTTCATGAACGCCAACAGGTTCTCGGGACCGAGCGGGTCGACGTCTGCGCCCTGCTCGAAGACGTATTTTACACCCAGTCCACGAGCCCCGATGTACTTTCGCGCGTCCTCGTCGTCGATCGGTTCGTAATCGACCGATCCGGAGGAGAGATCGACCCGTGCAACCCGATCCTGAAAACCGCCAAGTTCTGTCATGGTAAACCCTGTTGATTGTATTGGACGCGAAGCCTGTTAGTCGTTCCCATAACGACGTAACCGGAGTTCATTACGCACGCCGAAGACCGACCCCGAGCACTCCACCGGCGTCCAGGGTTTCCACTCATTTCATGGTAATGGATATCACACACAGTGGCACCCACTGGAGCCATGCCCGTGACCGGCGATAGCCGAAACGAGTCACACACTGATCGCCGACACGTTTGGTGATCTGCTGTGCAGTGTTCGGTGGCCACCGAACGATCACAACAACAGCGCGACGATCGCCAGGATGATGAAGATCAGCACGAATATCCTGGCGATCTCCATACTGATCCCGGCAACGCCTCGGGCACCGACCGCCGCAGCCAGAATTGCGAGAATAAAGAAGATTAGCGCCCAGTACAGGAAGCCACCGCCGGTTTGGATCGGGATCTCGAGCATGGCGTAGGCCACCACAGATCCCAGTATAAACGCCCCCGACCGTCGTATCCGATTTGTGAGGCTAAGCCGCGACTAGCGATCGGTAAGGCTGGCGAACAGTGGGTGGCGACGGATGGGACGACACGGGGGGAAGGTCGGCACAGCGACAACCGGCGAACTCACTCCTCGAGGCGACTGTCGTCACCAAAAAACGCCTGACATAACTTCGCTTCGGCACTGCGAAGGTGCTCGTGGAAGGTCGGTCTCGAGACGTCCATCGACTGGGCCAGTTCCTCGCCAGTCGTCGGACGTGGCCACTCGAAGTACCCGCCGAGATACGCCCGCTGGAGGGACGCGAACTGGCGCTCGGTGAGGGCCGCATCGAGGTTGGCCGCGAACTCCTCGCTGGTCTCTCCGGTGCGTTCTTGCTGGCGGAACGAGAGGACGTCCGTTCCATCATATCGGGACTGGACCGCCTCGACGACACTCCTGACGTTCGTCGAATGGGGGATTTCCAGGGTGATCGACGCGCTCCCATCGTCGGCAACGATCGACCGGACGTTGATCCCTCGCTCCGAGAGCCACGAAACGATGTCGTCGTCGCTCGAGAGTTCGACCAGCGTCCGGTCCTCGCGCTCGACGAGGACATCGAGGGTGGTCTCGCCATCGAACTCGAGGAGAGTCGCACCGTCGACACCGGAGACGGTAAACAGCGATGCGGTATCGTCGCCCGTCCGGTGAACCGAGCGACGATACTCCAGACGACCCCCGGTTGCCTCACTGATGGCGACCGGTGCTAGCGCCGGATCGGTTATCGTGAGTTCGACCGCGACGACGGAATCGGTCGCGAGCATGCGGCTGGTTTCGCGAGCGTTGATCCCGCTGGCGACCGCCCGCGTTAGCGCGGACATGATGATCCGCTCGCGTTCGGAGATCTCGCGCTCGAGTGGACTCGAGACGGTCAACGTGCCGTATTCGACGCCATTGTACACCAGCGGAAAGGCGACGATCGTCGAACCGTCGACCGATTCGACCACGACGGCGCTCGTCTCGAGGCTCTCAGTGACCGGGTGGGGTGTGTCCATCGGCACTGAATCGACCGGTCGACCGGCACTGGCGCGGACTTCGACGGTATCCGTGGCCGGGTTTCGCTCGCCGACCCAGGCACCGTCGTAGGCGGATTCGGCGACGAGCCGTTGACAGACGCGCTCCTCGAGATCCGATCGTGACGTCGACCCGGCGACGGCCGTCGTGACGTCCTGTAACAGTCCCTCGAGACGCTCGAGAATGTACTCCAGTTCTTCGGTCCGTTCCTGAAGGGCGAACTCGGCTTCCTTTCGGGCCGTAATCTCGTTCTGGAAGCCGACGTAGTGGGTCGGTTCTCCGGTTTCGTCCCGGACGGGGGCAATGGTGACCTCGTTCCAGAACGGTGTCCCGTCCTTGCGGTAGTTCTTGACTTCGACCGTCACTGGACGCTCCTCTTCGATCCCAGCGCGCATGGCCGAGACGGCCATCGGATCCGTATCCGGGCCCTGCAGCAGTCGGCAGTTGTTCCCCAGGACATCATCGGCGCTGTACCCCGTCAGCCGCTCGTATGCGGCGTTGACGTACACGAGCGGGTTGTCCTCCATAGAGGGATCCGTCAGCGAGAACCCCACCGGGGCCTCGTCGATCGCTCGCGTCTTGACCGTCCGGTCGACGTCCGCCGGGTCGGCCCCGTCCGTCTGCTGGAGGATGATGGTCGCTCCGTCTTCGCCGCGATGAATGCGCGTCGAGTAGCCATCCACCTCGAGGGAGCCATTGGTGACCGTGCCGATCATCATCTCGTTGATTTCGACGGCGAGGGTCGCCCATCGATCACCGAGGGAATCGGCCGGGTGAGTGCCAACGACGTCTGCAGGCAACTCGAGGACACGGCGGGCGGCAGGATTGGCGTACGTGATCGTCTCGTCCGCGATCATGAACACGGGGTCGACGACGTTCGTGAGAACGGTTTCGGCCGTCCCGACCGAGGATCGCTCCCCCCGGTCGTACACCGTGTCAGTGTCGTCCATACCATAAGCAAGGCTACGTCGCTAATAAATGTGTGTCTTGAACTGATGGTCGGAAGGGTCGGCCAAGACCGTCGAAATGAGAGAGTAGACACCGGGTAGAAGACGACAGGGGATCGTTCCTATAGTAGCCATTGACAGTCGCACACACCTTCGCGATACCCTGACCCATAACCGGCGACGGACCGGCTCTGGCCCCGTTCGTTGTGGGGGTGTGTATATCCGTTCAGTTGTTCCCATAGATGGGAACGATACGCTCTTGACTCTGGCGCGTTTACCTTTGGCTCCATATGGCCACCGACCTCACCTACGACTTCTGGGTACTCGACCTCGACGGGACGCTCGTCGACGTCGAGTGGACGTACACCCGAGAGGTGTTCGATCGCGTGGGTGATCGCCTCGGGCGGGAGTTCACCGACCGAGAGGCCGACATCCTCTGGAACGGATTGAGCGGCTCTCGAAACGCCCAGCTTCGTGCCTGGGATATCGATCCCGCGTCCTTCTGGGACGCCTTCCACGCCGAGGAGGACCCACAGGTCCGGGCCGAACAGACCTACCTCCACGACGACGCCGCCTTCGTCGGCGACCTCGAGACGCCTGTCGGTCTCGTGACCCACTGTCAGCAGTTTCTGGCCGATCCGGTCCTCGATCACGTCGGCATCCGTGACTGGTTCGATACGACGCTCTGCTGTACGGGCGAAACGGGCTGGAAACCCGATCCGACACCGGTCGAGTGCGTGATGAACGAGATGGGCGTCGCTGAAAACGGCCACCGGGGCGTACTCGCTGGCGATGGAGCAAACGACGTCGGGGCAGCCTGGAACACCGGCCTCGACGCCATCCACGTCGAACGCGTCGGCCACGACCGCCGAGGCCGATGCGTCCTGGGCGACTATCGAGTCCGCTCGTTCGACGAGCTCTTCTGAGCCGCTGTCACTTTCCGGTCATCCGTGCACACGGGGTTCCTCATCAACAGCCAGTGCAACGGAACGACGCCGGAGGGACCGCCAACTCGAGGCCACGTCCCCGGTTGCCCTCCAACTCGAGTGAGCGTCAATATAAGGTCACGTCATATGACGGGGTCCCATCTAGGGCGACTAGAGACAATGCAACGAATAATGGATATATAGATAGGACTAAGGCCTGAGGGCGTCTACCACGTGCCATGGAGACGCGGAAAGTGCAACGGCTCGGACCGTCGACGCTGGCGATGACGCTCCCCGCCGAATGGGCCAGCGAACACGGTGTCGAGAAGGGAGACGAGGTGTCCCTCCGTATGGGGGGAAAGGGAACACTGACGGTGATGCCGGAGTCGGCCAATACCGAGGAAACGGAGGCCATCATCCACACCGCCAACCTCGACGCGGACTCCGTCGAGCGAGCCATCGTCGCCCAGTACGTTCTCGGTCGACGGGTCATCCGCATCGAGTGTGCCGACGGGGCCCTCGAATCGGCCCACATCAACGCCGTCTATCGGGCAGAAACCCAGCTCATGGGCCTAGGGGTCATCGAGGAGACGCCAGAGAGTATCTCGATCCGCTGTTCGGTCGATGCCGAGGACTTCACGCTCGACAACCTGCTCGAGCGACTCGAGCGCACGGGCCGGACGATGCGAGGGGAGGCGATCAAGGCGCTGGCACACGGTAACCCGGACCTCGCCCAGCGAGCACTCAACCGGGAGCGCCAGGCGAACAAGATCTTCGTACTGATGTTGCGGCTGATCTTCACCGCCTTCCAGAACCCGAACCTCGCTCGCGCCGTCGACCTCGATTCGGGGTTCCCGCTCATCGGCTACCGCTCGATCGCCAAGAACCTCGAGTTGACCGCGGACAACGCCGAGGACATCGCCGACATCGTGATGGAAACCGATGGCCACACCCTGAACGTGGACACGTCGGTCATGCGTGAGATTCGGGAGTTCACCGAGGACGTCGACGCGATCACGACACTCGCCGTCGAGTCCGCCGTCGAGCGCAGTTACGACAAGACGATCGAGGCCCGGGAACTGTTCCACGGCATTTCCGACCGCGAGCGAGAGATTCTGGCGGACCTCCCGGAGATGGCGAACGAAGACCTGCTCGAGGTTCGCGAGGTGCTTGTGAGCCTCCAACAGACGGCCCAGTACGCCATGCGAAACGCCGAAATTGCGGCGAACCTGGCACTCAACGAGGAGTCAGAACACACGACGATCAAGTGACGCGGGTCCCTGTTCCAGAGCCACTGCTGGAGCACCAGGCCGTTGGTTTTGGTCTCATACGGATTAGTGTCGTCTCTTACCGATGAGTGCCGAACCCGGGCTGGTACTCACCGGTAAACAGTGACACTAAACCGTATCAGCTGTGGATTCAGTGCTGACAAACTCGAACTGGAAAGCCGCCCTCTATAGTAGCCACTGAACGTCATTGCACACACCCTCACGATACCACGGCTCAGAACCGGTCTATCACCGGTTCTGAGTCGACTCGCAGCGAGAGTGTGTAACTCGTTTCAATCGTTACTACAGCTGGGACAGCAGGCGACACTCGTGGACTCGCGACCACGGCACCACAGTGGATACCTGATCGCTGTCCCAACCGCGTCGCGAGCCCGAAAGCGGGGTATTAAGACCGGGCCACAATAACGACTCGAGTATGGCAAAACACTCACAATCGACGGACAAGGGAACGGGACTGGGGCTCGCCTTCGGCGCGGTTGCCTTGCTCGGGGCGATCGTCATGATGATTTCTGCACCCGAGATCGAAGCCGCGTGGGGATTCGCGGCCGCGATAATCTTTGGCGGGCTGGCCATCGTGGGCGTGCACGTCTACAAATAGTACGGACGAGTGCCTCGGGGCTTGACCCCGAGGGTGAAGGCCGTCACCTGATTTACACACGTATAAGTGAGTCACAAGCGACGAATACAATATGCAGAGGTCGTTGACTCGGACTCTCGTCTGCCAACTCGATATTGACGAGGGCAGTCCACGACTTCTGACACAAGGACAACGTGAAGCACGCCGTGTCGTGAACGAAGTCTTCCGTCTTGATCGTGAAGGCTACGACTGGGACCACATCGAAGACCTCGTGACGGACCGGTCATCGCACGTCAAGAACACAACTCAACGTCTCGTGGAAAAAGCGATTGACGCGCTTGAACGCTACTACGACGAAGACGATTATGGCCATCCACGCCAGAATCATGAAGACGAGTTCCCACTCCGAAAGAATCACGGCGAGGGATACGCCTTAAGAGTCGTTGGCAATATGACCAAGGTTTATAATCAAATCCGCACCAATTGTGCCCGGAACGCCAATGTACGCGTTCCGACTCCAGTAAAGAAAATCGAATTGCCAACAACTGTTAACACTGAGTGATTCCGGGGCGGTGAACTTCCGCATCACCGCTCAGAAACGAACGTTCGGTCGTGGAACACTCCAAGCAAGCCGTGACCAAATAGAGTTGCTTCAGACTGCGTTGACTGATAATGAGTGGCGTGTCGGCACAGCTGAAGTTGTCTCACGCTACGGTCGGCACGAACTCCACATCAACGTCACGCACAAAACTGCGACTGTCCGGTCAAAGGATACCAGTACAACGTTTGTTGGTGTTGATGTGAACGAGGATAACGTTGCGCTCGCAGCGATTACTGAAGCGGGTATGGAAGACTCGATTGTCATTGAGTACAGTGAGATCAAGCAGGAGCGTCACGAGTTCTTCACGATTCGGAAGCGAATGCAGTCAGTCGGGCAAACAGCGTTTGCAAACACGATTCAGGATCGTGAGAAGCGGTTTGTCCACGATCGATTCCACCAAGTCTCACGACGCGTGGTGGAGTGGGCCGACAGGTTCGAGGATCCGGTGTTCGTCTTTGAAGACCTCAAAGACATGCGCGATTCGATTGATTACGGCACCCGGATGAATCGACGGCTGCACTCGCTGCCCTTCGCACAATTACAGGATTTCGTGACGTACAAGGCCGCATGGAACAGCATCCCGTCAGTGAAGATTGACCCGGAATACACCTCACAAGAGTGTATCGCGTGTGGTCACACGGACCGTTCAAACCGGGAGAAGAAACGGTTCAAGTGTGTGAGTTGCGGGGTCCAAGATCATGCTGATCGGAAAGCAGCGGTGTTGATTAGTGCGAAGGGGTTACAGAAGTTAGATAGGAATGTGCCTGCTCTCAACAACCTTCCTGTAGTAAGGGTGCGATCGCAGTGCAACGGGGCGAGTGAACCGCCCGTCCATGACCCGGTTTCCACCGTTCGAGGCAACCAGACCGATGGTGATTCCGGGAGTGTTAGCAGTTAATCCGTGGGAAGAAGCCTCTGGGGCTTGACCCTGAGGCAGTTCACTGGGATTGATTGCCGTCGGTCATCGGCCAGTGCTTTCCGCAAGGGTAGCGAAAATTCACCCAGTTCGTGGGATCGTGCCGAGGACGTCTCGAGTGAACGCGTCGGTGCGCACGACCGTCCGGAATTGGTGAGGTAAAAAACAATTAAGAGTGCAGACGACTTACTCCCTGTAGGGACGATGACGGACTATTCAACGGAAGAACAACAGATCCTCTCGTATCTCCGCGAGAGTGCCGCCCGAGGCGAGCAGTACTTCCGATCGAAAAACATCGCCAAGGCACTCGACCTCTCGGCCAAACAGGTCGGCGTCCGCCTCCCCCACCTCGCCGAGAAGACCGAGGACATCGACATCGAAAAGTGGGGCCGCGCCCGCTCGACCACCTGGAAGGTCACACTGAGCTAAACCACGTCGGTCACCGTCAGGGACGCCCGTTCTTCGGGGCCGTAACAGTCACCTACCGTCCAGCACTCACCACGGAGCCCCCTGACAGGTGCTCGGCGGTACGGTGAGACGCCGTCCCCTATCACGGTCTTTTTAGCAATCACTCCCTCATGGTGAGGTATGACAGTCCGGGTCGATCGATCGTTCGCGGTGGATGCACCGCCCGAAGCCGTCTGGGAGTTCATCGCTGATCCCGAAAAGCGGGCGCGTTCGATCAGTGTGGTCACCGATTTTTCGACGAACGATCCGGAGGGGCGCATCGCCACCTGGCAGGTCAAACTCCCCCTTCCACTCATTACCCGTACCGTCTCGATCGACACCGAGGACCTCGTTCGAAGACCGCCGGAGTACGTGGAGTTCGTCGGTCGATCGAAATTGCTCGACGTTCGGGGTGAACATACCATCGTCGAAACCGACGGCGGCTCGACACTCCAGAACGTGTTCATCGTCGACGGCCACGTCCCCGGCGTCGAACGATTCTTCAAACGTAACCTCGATACCGAACTCGAGAACCTACAGCGGGAACTCGAGGCCGACCTGGCGAGGACGAACCGATGACCTCGATACCACTTCCAGACCCAACGCGGTCGGCCGACGCCGAGAAGGCCCCCAGCCACGCCGAGGCCGACAGGGACGACGCCATCACCATCGCCCTGGCCCAGATCAGGGTCGAACCTCGGGAACCCGAGGCGAACCTCGAGCGGGCACTCGCGGCAATCGAAATGGCAGCCGAGCGCGGGGCCGATCTCGTGGGCCTCCCGGAACTGTTCACCGTCGGCTACTTCGCCTTCGACGCCTACGCCGACTCCGCGGAGGGCCTCGAGGGGCCGACGATGACCAGGCTTCGCGATGCGGCCGTCGAACACGGGGTTGCCCTGCTGGCTGGTAGTTTCGTCGAGGACCTCGAGGCAACGGAGTCAGTCGAGACGCCGGCAGCGGAGGGGTACGCCAACACGACCGCGCTGTTCGGCGCCAGTGGTGACCTCGAACTCGTCTACCGCAAGCATCACCTATTCGGCTACGGCTCCGCTGAAACCGAGCTGCTCGTCCCGGGAGAACGCATCGACACGGCGACCGTACAGGGGCTGACCATCGGCGTGAGTACCTGTTATGACCTGCGGTTTCCGGAACTCTATCGTCAGTTGATCGACCAGGGGACCCAGCTCGTGCTCGTGCCCAGTGCGTGGCCCTACCCGCGACTCGAGCACTGGCAGGTCCTCTCGCAGGCCCGCGCGATCGAGAACCAATGTTACGTCGCGACGATCAACGGCTCGGGCAGCTTCGAGGATACGACACTCTGTGGCCACTCGACCGTCCACGATCCGTGGGGAACGATCCTCGGATCAACCGCGGATGATCCGGCACTGGTCCTGGCGTCTGTCGATCCGGCAGTCGTCGAGACGAGTCGCGAGCGGTTTCCGCCGCTGCGGGACCGCCGGCTGTGAGCGCTGACGAAGCCATGCGCAACCGATGGCCGGCACCACCGTGGCCGTCGACAGTCCAAGGGTGCCAGCGACCCAAACGTGACCGCCGGCGAGTCGGGCCCCGACCATTGCCTTTTTATCCGTGCCGCCACCACGTACGGATGCCGGTACCAGACGCTTTTCACGTTTGCACCGGCACTGCGCGTCGTTCCGGCCCGTCGCCGTCACCCGCCACTCGCTGCCCGGGAGCGAGTCGCGGACTCGCCACCCACACCCTTTCGGCCGACACCCTATCGCCATCGCGCACACGAGTGACAGCGCCAGCACTCGCCCGTCGACATCCTCCCCGCTCTGAAGGGCGGGGTTTTGCGCCTGCTCATCCCTTGATAACTCCGCTCGAGTCACACAGCATCTGAGCCAACGTGCACACAGGCGACCCGGCGTAAACCCCCACATCTGAGGACCCGTACCGCCCGACTCGAGAGCCGACTGAGCGGGTGTAGTGGCTCGGGGCTGCCCTCAAACGAGCATCGATGCCCCGGTATCAGGCCTTCGCCTGCCAAGAACGAACCCGGTCGGCGCTGACGCCCTCGACCGAATCGGCAACGGATTCGGGATCCGCATCCGTGAGATCGTCGATCGACTCGATCCCGGCCGCAGTGAGCTTTTCGACGGTCTTCGTCCCGATGCCATCGATGGCCTCGAGGGCGGACCCGCTGTCGGCCTCTCGAGCCTGGAACTCCCGGTAGTTGCAGATCGGACAGCCGAGTTCCCAGGGGTCGTCGCCGCTGTGGATGTGGAGTTCGGGCAGCTCGTGCTCGTCACAGACCTCGTCGGTGACCTCGATATCCCCACGTCGTGGCAAGGGCAGTGAATACTCACAGTCTGGATACCGTGTACAACCAACGAGTCGCGAGCCGCTCTGGAGGGTCTTGACGGCGAGGTCACCCCCATACTCGTCGCCACAATCCGGACAGGACCCCAGCACTGGCCCCTCGCCCGCCGCCTCGGCCTTACACAGTGGACAGCCGTGGACGAATGTTTGTCTGCCCGCGAGCATCTTCACCTCGTGGAGATCGTGTTCGCCACAGACGTCCTCGAGGATCAGCGGCTTGCCCGTCGAGGGCAGTGGGAGCGTCTCCTCGCAATCCGGGTAGCCGTCACAGCCGACGAAGTACGAGCCGTGGCGGCTCCGTCGAACGAGCAGATCCTCGCCACATTCCGGGCACGGCCCGAGCCGCTTGTCGGCCTTCAGGGACTTGCGGAGGTGGTCACCGACCTCCTCGCGGGATGTCGCCAGCTGTTCGAACACCGCCTCGAGCATCTCTCGTGAGTCGTCGGTAACGTCTTCCAGGGTGGCGTCGCCGTGAGCGATGGCGTCCATGTCGGCCTCGAGTTGGGCCGTCATCTCCTCGCTCACGACCCGGTCTGCGTACTGCTCGGCGGCGTCGACGACGGCCATCGCCAACTTTGTCGGCCGGGGCGGGTCGCTCTCGATGTAGCCCCTGTCGTACAGTTTCTCGAGAGTGTTGTGGCGGGTGGACTTCGTGCCGATCCCGAGGTCCTCCATGGTCTCGATCAGGCGCGACTGACCGTACCGACGCGGGGGCTGGGTCTCTTTCTCCTCGAGAGAGACGGCCTCGAGGGCCAGATTGTCACCCTCCTCGACGGCCGGCACGTAGTTCTCGCTCGTACTGAAGTACGGATAGACGTCGTGGTAGCCGGCCTCGACCAGGCGCTTGCCGTTGGCCTTGAGCAGGCAGTCGTCGACCGCGGCGACGACCTTCAGGTGTTCCCAGATGGCCGGCTCGGCCACCGTCGCGTAGTACCGACGGACGACCAATTCGTACACCCGCCACTCGTCCTCGTCGACATCGCCGCCGCGTGTCGGAATCTCGCCGGTGGGGTGGATCGGGGGATGATCGGTGGTCTCCTCGTCGCCCGCCGTCGGCTCGAGGTCCCCGTCACCCTCGAGGAGCGACTGCGCCGCCTCGCCCAGGACCGAGTGGCCCACGAAGTCCTCGAGCAAGTCCTCGACCTCGAGGTCGTTGGGATAGACGGTGTTGTCCGTCCGTGGGTAAGTGATGTAGCCGGCAGTGTAGAGGTCCTCGGCGATCGACATCGCGCGCTGGGCGGAAAAGCCGATGGCGCTCGCTGCGCGGATGAACTGGGTCGTATTGAACGGGGCCGGTGGGTCGTCCGTGCGCCGACGTCCGTTGACGTCGGTGACGGTCGCGCGCTCGGCGGTCGAGAGTGTCTCGTGGGCCGCGTCAGCGGCGGCTTGCTCCCAGACGCGCTCGGCCTCGTTGTCGTCCTCGTCGTGGTAGAAGTACTGGGCCTCGAACGGGTCGTCGTCGCTGACGAGGTCGGCGAACAGTTCCCAGTAGGTTTCGGGATCGAACGCCTCGATCTCGCGTTCCCGGTCGACGATGAGTTTCAGCGTCGGGCTCTGAACTCGGCCGACGGAAATGAAGTCGTTGCCGAGTTGTCCCGAGGAGAGCGAGAGAAATCTGGTCAACGCAGCCCCCCACACGAGGTCGATGATCTGGCGCGCCTCGCCGGCGGCGGCGAGGTCGAAGTCGATCTCGTCCGGTTCGGCGAACGCCTGCTGGACCTCGTTGTCGGTGATCGAGGAGAAGCGAACCCGGTCTATCGGCACGTCCTCGTTGACGTCCCGAACGATCTCGTAGGCCTCCTTGCCGATGAGTTCGCCCTCGCGGTCGTAGTCCGTCGCGATGATCGCCCGGTCGGCCTGTCTGGCCAGGATGCGAAGCGTAGCCACGATGTTCTCCTGGGTGGGCGTCTTCTCGATGTCGGCATCGACCAGTTCGACCGGTTCGACGTCCCGCCAGTCGCTGTACTCCGGCGGAAAGTCGACCCCGACGACGTGTCCCGAGAGGCCCACACAGCGCTTGCCGCCCCACTCGTAGACGTTGACGCCGTTTTCCCGTGACGCGGACGCCGATTCTCCACTGAGGATGTCGGCGATCCGTCTCGCGGCGTTGTCTTTCTCCGTGATGATCAACTCCACGGCGATTCACCTCCCGGTACCGAGGCGACGGTCATTGGGCTCCGCTACGACCGAGTTCCCGATAACGCTTTCGGGGCACAAATCGACAGCAGCCTGCGGGCTCGAGCGGGCGAGCGCGCGCATGGGAACCACGGGGGAAACGAACCCCCCAAGGCCCTCGAAACCGTCCGCAGTCGAACCGGTCAGTCCCCACCGCTCCCTTCGGGGGCCGCCGCCGGGTCGACGATCTCCCCAGTCGCGGGGTAGACGCCGACCTGATCGCACAGGTCGGCCATCGGGCAGGCGTCGGGATCCTCGAGACAGGCCGGTGCTCTGGCGCTGCAGAACTCCCGCCCGAACTGGATCGAGGCCGTGTGCCCGAAGCCACACTTCGCCGCTGGAACCGCACGCTCGAGCACTTCCCGAACCGCTTCGTGATCGGCATCGGCTGGCGCGATCCCGAGGCGGCGATAGATCCGGTGGACGTGCGTATCGACGGGGAAGACGCCACCCCGTCCGCCGGCAAATAACAGGACACAGTCGGCCGTCTTCGGGCCGACACCGTTCACCGAGAGCAGGGTCTGCCGGACCGCACCCGGGTCGCCCGCCGCGACGTACTCATCGAAGGCTGCAGTCGACCCGAACTCCGCTATGACCCAGGTCGCCGCCTCGATGATGACCCTCGACTTTTGATTGTAGAGGCCGGCCGAGCTGATCGTTTCCGCGAGGGTCGCCTGTTCGGCGTCAGCCAGGGCGACCGCGAGGTCAGTCTCCGGGCCGCCGTAGCGCTCGAGCAGGGCGTCGTGGGCCGGTTGGCTCGCCACGTCGCTCGTGTTCTGGCTCAGTATCGTCCGCACGAGGCACTCGAAGGCTGGCTGGCCACCGTAGGTCTTCTGCCAGTAGCGCTGGCCGAGTCTGTCGACGACCGCCTCGGCGCGGGTGTTCGCGGTGGCTGGATCGAACGTCGCTTCGACGCCGCCACCGTCCTCGCCGCCGCTGATGTTGACGGTCGGTTCCGAATCCCCGGTCGCCACCTCCGGCTCCCGCCGCGAATCCGACGGAGACCCGCCTGTCTTTTCGCTCGAGTCCTCTGGCATAGGACCCGCTAGCGACGGGATGGACAAAATCCCGACGGAACCGGCGAGCACCGCACGGGCCTGCACTACAGGCACAGACGCCACAAACGCTTTTGCATGCGTGGTGCCTAGTTATCCACATGTACGTGCGGGACGCGAAAAACCGTGAGGAGGTCTGGCTTCTCGAGCACATCGAGGCGATGGGGCTCGACGAGACGGCGTTTCGCTCCCGTGACTACGTCATCGCCATCGACGAGGAGTCGGGGTCGAAGGCCGGGTTCGGCCGCATCCGTATCCACAAATCAGACGACGGTCGGGACGTCTGTGAGCTGACCAGTATCGGCGTCCTCGAGAACTGGCGCGGACAGGGTGTGGGCGCACACGTGATCGAACGCCTCATCGAGTACGCGGGCGACGAGGGGTTCGACACCGTCTACACGTTGACCGGCGAGGGAGCCTACCTGGCCCAGTTCGGCTTCGAGCCAATCGAGACGTCCGCCCTGCCACCAGTGCTGCAGGAACGGCTTTCGGCCAAGCGCGAGGGCGTCGACCCGGATGCAAAGCCGCTGGCACTCGAGGGGGAGTCGTTCGAGATGCCGGAGCGACTGCGGGCCGCGTTCGCGAGTGCGAGCGAGCACGATGAGGAGGCCGACGATCCCGAATCGCCGGAGGACTTTGGCATCGATCCCGAGTCGGCGACGTACAAGTACGATACCGGCAGTTGATTGGACGACCTCACGGTCGAAACCCCACTCGAGCGCCCAGATTGCGAAATCGACCAGGCCGTCGACCTACCCGCCCTCGCCGTCAGCCTCGGAGGTGGATGACAGCTCATCGAGATCGGAGCCACCTGATCCGCCAGGTACCCTCCCGATTGACGGCGCGCCACCGGACGTCTCGCCGAGGTGATCGCCCAAGTCGTCAGGTTGGGTGACGGACTCGAGAGCTGCCTCGAAGTGGGCCGCCGTGAGGCCGATCGAGTCGACGTCGTCCGCCCCGCTCTCGACGAATTCCCGAACCGCGATGGTCGCCGCTTCCCGGCAGACCGCCTCGATGTCCGCGCCGGTGAACCCCGCAGTGCGAGTGGCGAGTTCCTCGAGGTCAACGTCCTCAGCGAGCGGACGATCACCCGCATGGATGCGGAAGATTTCCAGCCGGGCGTCCTCGTCGGGTTCCTCGACGGCGACGTGACGGTCTAGCCGACCCGGTCGCAGGAGTGCCGAGTCGATCAGGTCAGGGCGGTTGGTCGCCGCGACCACGACGACGTCCTCGAGCGCCTCGAGCCCGTCGAGTTCGGTGAGGAGTTGGGAAACGACTCGCTCACTGACGTTCGAGTCGCCTGTTCCTTGCCCGCGTTCCGTCGCGATGGCGTCGATTTCGTCGAAGAAGATCACTGTGGGCGCGTTCTCGCGAGCCTTCGAGAACACCTCGCGGACCCCCTTTTCGGACTCGCCAACGTACTTATCGAACAGCTCCGGGCCCTTGATCGAGATGAAGTTCGAATCGGCCTCGTTGGCAACGGCCTTCGCCAGCAGGGTCTTCCCCGTACCCGGTGGCCCGTGGAGCAAGACGCCCTTCGCAGGCGTGAGCCCAACCTGCTCGTAGGCGTCACCGTGGACCAGCGGCCACTGTATCGCCTCCTGCAAGCGCGCTTTCGCCGCCTCGAGTCCCCCGACATCTTCCCAGGTAACGTCGGGAACTTCGACGAACACCTCACGCAGTGCGGAGGGCTCGATGCCGCGCATGGCCGACCGGAAATCCGCTTCGGTTACCTCGATTGACTCGAGGATCTCCGCATCGATTTCGACGCCCTCGTCAACGTCCTCGAGGTCGAGATCCGGACGCACCCGCCGGAGCGTCGTCATCGCGGCCTCCTTCGCGACGTTCTCGAGATCGGCTCCGACGAAGCCGTGAGTGTGTTCTGCGTAACGCTCGAGGTCAACGTCGTCGGCCAGGGGCATCCCGCGGGTGTGGATGTGAAGAATCTCCTCGCGACCCTGGGCGTCTGGAACCCCGATCTCGATCTCCCGGTCGAAGCGACCGGGCCGGCGAAGTGCAGGGTCGATGGCGTCGACGCGATTCGTCGTCCCGATGACCGTGATCTCCCCGCGCTCCTCGAGGCCGTCCATCAGGCTGAGCAACTGGGCGACGACACGACGTTCGACGTCACCGGAGACCTCGTCACGCTTCGGCGCGAGCGAGTCGAGTTCGTCGATGAAGACGATCGCGGGCTCTTCGGCTTCCTCGAAGAGTTCCCGGAGCTGTTCTTCGGACTCGCCGTAGTATTTCGACATGATCTCCGGCCCGGAGATCGTGTGGAAGTTCGCGTCGACCTCGTTGGCCACCGCTCGGGCGATCAGGGTCTTCCCGGTTCCCGGCGGCCCGTGCAACAGCACTCCCTTGGGCGGATCGATACCCAGCGTCCGGAACAGTTCCGGGTGGCGCATGGGCAACTCGATCATTTCCCGGACCTGGTCGAGTTCGTCGTCCAGGCCGCCAACGTCCTCGTAGGTCACGCTCGGCACCTGCTCGGCGTCCGCCGAATCCCCGCTCGGAACGGTGATTTCGTCACGTGCCCGATCGACGACCTCGATATCCGTCGCGTTCGTGATGACGACGGTCCCCGATGGATCCGTGTCCACCACCTGCACCGGGAGTCGACGGCCGGCACGACTCGAGAGGAGGCCAAAACCGAACGCGACGGGAATGGTGTCCCCCGACTGGACGGCGCGTTCGCTGAGTTCGTCCCGGAGGACCGCCCCGAGATCACCCTGGATCCGAACCGACTCCGGGAACGCGACCGCCACCCGATTGGCGGGTTCCACCGCGATTGGGTCGACCTCGACGGCATCGTCGATTCGCGTGCCGGCAGCCTGGCGCAACTGGCCGTCGATGCGGACGATTCCACGCCCCTCGTCTCGGCGGCCGCCCGGCCAGACCCGGGCAATTGCCTGCCCATCTCGACCGGTCAGTCTGACGAACTCGCCGCTCGAGACCTCGAGATCGTCCATCGTCTCTCGATCGATCACCGCGAGGCCAGTGCGACCGTCTTTTCGTTTTCGTGGTTTGACGCGAAGCTTCATCGGTCCTGACAGCAGTCGTGAAAAGCTTGCTGATCGACGGGACGGCGTCGCGGCTGGGCCGACGACGATCGAGAACCGATTAGCCCTCGATCGGAATCGGGTCACCGCGGATCGGCGTCTGGGTCTCGGCCGGGAGCCGCACCTCGAGGACGCCGTTGACGTACTCGGCGGTGATCGCCTCGTGGTCGACGTCCTTCGGGAATCGGAAGCGTCGGTGGTAGGTCTTCTTTCGGTCGCGGCTCTCGTCGACGTGCTCGGCGGCGACGTTCAGCACGCCGCGGTCCCAGGCCAGTTCGATCTCTTCCCGATCGAAACCGGGCATGTCGATCGTCAGGACGAACTCGTCGTCCTCCTCGTACAGTTCGTAGTCGCTGCCGCCCCCGTCACCGAACAGCTGGGACGGGAAGTCGAGGCTCTGCATCCATGTGTTGTTCGGGCGCGTTGGCAGTACCATGGGTTGTCACCTCGAGTGCATTATATGCTTGTACGCACTTCTATATAAATCTTACTCGAAAGGTGGTCCCAATACACACGGACACTATCATCGAGAGGTCCCAACTCGGGAACTCCCATGCGGCCGCGTTTGTCAAGTTTGAAGCCTCGCGGGACCATCGTCAACGATAATGTTCGATCCTGAGGACCTCGAGGCCATCCGCGAGGGCAAAGCGCGCTGGGACGCCGAGCAGGTCGACCCCGTCCTCGAGCGCTTCGGGGAGCGCGAGGAGACGTTCACCACGGACACCGGGGGACAGACGGTCGATCGGCTCTACACACCCGACGACATCGCCGACCTCGACTACGAGGCGGACCTGGGCTTTCCCGGGGAAGCTCCCTACACCCGAGGCGTCTACTCCACGGGATATCGGGGCCGGCTCTGGACAATGCGCCAGTATGCAGGCTTTTCGACCCCCGAGGACACCAACGAGCGCTTTCATTACCTGCTCGACGAGGGCCAAACCGGGCTCTCGATGGCGTTCGATCTCCCCACCCAGATGGGCTACGACTCCGACGCTGCCATGGCCGCCGGCGAGGTCGGCAAGGCCGGCGTGGCCATCGACTCGCTTTCGGATATGGAGACCGTCTTCGAGGGCATTCCGCTCGACGAGGTCTCGACGAGCATGACCATCAACGCGCCGGCGTCGGTTCTGCTCGCGATGTACATCGCCGTCGGTGACCGACAGGGTGTCGATCGGGCCGACCTCCGCGGGACGATCCAGAACGACATCCTCAAGGAGTACATCGCCCGCAACACCTACATCTATCCGCCAGCGCCCTCGATGCGAATCATCACCGACATCTTCGAGTTCTGCGCGGCGGAGGTCCCCAAATTCAACACCATCTCGATTTCGGGCTACCACATCCGCGAGGCCGGCGCAACGGCCGCCCAGGAGCTCGCGTTCACCCTCGGAAACGGCCTCGAGTACGTCGAGACGGCGATCGACGCCGGCCTGGACGTCGACGAGTTCGCGCCCCAGCTCTCGTTTTTCTTCAACGGCCACAACAACATCTTCGAGGAGGTCGCCAAGTTCCGGGCCGCCCGTCGGATGTGGCACGACCTGATGGACGAGCGCTTCGACGCCGAAGATCCCAAATCGAAGCAACTCAAGTTCCACACCCAGACCGCGGGCTCGATGCTCACCGCCCAACAGATCGAGAACAACGTCGTCCGCGTGGCCTACCAGGCGCTGGCTGCCGTTCTCGGCGGGACCCAGAGTCTCCACACCAACGGGAAGGACGAGGCCCTCGCGCTGCCGACCGAACAGTCCGTCCGGACCGCCCTGCGCACCCAGCAGATCCTCGCCCACGAATCGGGAGCTGCCGACACCGTCGACCCCCTCGCCGGGAGTTACTACGTCGAATCGCTCACCGACGAGGTCGAAGCCGACGCGTACGACATCCTCGAGGAGGTCGACGCCCGTGGCGGCATGCGCGACGCCGTCGAACAGCAGTGGGTGCAACGCCAGATCCAGGACACGGCGTTCGACCGACAGCGCGAAATCGAGGACAGAGAGCGGATCATCGTCGGCGTCAACGAATTCACGGTCGACGAGGATCCCGAGATGGACGTCCAGGAGGTCACCGAGGAGGACCAACGCCGACAGATTCGGCGCCTCGAGAGCGTGCGCGAGGACCGGGACGAGGAAGCCGTGACAGCAACCCTCGAGGCGCTGCGGGAGGCCGCCCGGGGCGACGAAAATCTGCTGCCGTTCATCATCGAGGCGGTGAAGGCCTCGGCGACGGTGGGCGAGATCTGCAACGTCCTCCGTGAGGAGTTCGGGGAGTACACCCCCGGTGGCGCCGTCTGAATACGTGTGGGACGGCGATCGAACGGGAGAGAGCAGAAGGTATTTATTATCGATTTGACGATAGCACGTTATGTCGCCCTCCAGACGGACCCTCCTCAAGGCCGGCGTCCCGGTCGCCCTCGGCGGGGCTGGCCTCGGATACTGGCAACGCCGGCGAATCCGTCGTCGTGACGACCTCGAGCCCCTCGAGGAAGCTGCCGCCCTCGAGACCCCACCGTTGGGGAGCCAGTCGCGACGAGCGACGCGATCGTTCAGGCTGGCCACGAGGACGCCCGCGCCCACCTCGAACACACCGAGGAGTTGGCTGCGGACGTACCCGAAGAGACGACGGTGCCGGGACTCGAGCGACGGCTCGACCAGGCGGCCGACGGACTCGAGGCCAATCCCCCAGGGGCAGCGGAGACCGATGGCGACCGACTCGAGACGCTCCAGTCCTACCGGCTGGCGATGGCGAACAGCGGCTCGGCACGGGGAGCGATCAGCATCGAGACCCAGGAGGAGGACGGGGCCCGCGAGGCCCTCCGGGTGCTGGTCGACGAGGCGACGGCAGTCCGGGACGCCCTCGAGATCAGTTACGAGGGGGACCCGTTCACCACGGCCATCGTCCAGTACGGGGCCGTCGACCAGCGGGTCACATCGGCCTCGAGTCGCCTGGGTCGCCTGGACGACCGAACGATTTCACGAGAGGAGCCCAACCCGGTACACTGGGAGAGCGTCGCCGTGAGTCGATTCGACCTCGAGACCGCCGCCCGGTATCTCGAGGAACTCGACGGGCCGGAGCTGACCGAGGCCCTCGAATCGGGCTACGAGTCGCTCGCGGACCGAAC
>LFFM01000253.1_pt1 | contig 35962 bp, 34 predicted proteins | sample 643131 | NCBI WGS metagenome assembly LFFM01 (sample SAMN03777445, study PRJNA286221) | soda lake metagenome | biome: soda lake; feature: Kulunda steppe; material: water; isolation source: sample Tc-Br brine of Tanatar trona crystallizer | place: Russia: Kulunda steppe | collected 2011-07
TATCAGGAAGCTATTATAACTTTGTTCCTTATGGTGTAGATAGTGATAGCGAAAAGATTGATTATGATCAATTATTAACTCTAGCGAAAAAAGAAGAGCCAAAGCTGATTGTTGCTGGTGCTAGTGCTTATTCACGTGAGATTGATTTCAAAAAGTTTAGAGAGATTGCTGATGAGGTAGGAGCTTATCTAATGGTTGATATGGCTCATATTGCTGGATTAGTAGCAGCAGGATTACATCAAAATCCAGTTGAGCATGCACAAATAGTTACTACAACGACTCATAAAACTTTAAGAGGGCCAAGAGGGGGAATGATTTTAAGTACAAAAGAGTTGGGAAAAAAAATGAATAAAGCAATTTTTCCTGGTATTCAAGGTGGACCATTAATGCATGTTATAGCTGCTAAAGCTGTCTGCTTTAAGGAAGCTTTAACTGAAGATTTCAAGCAGTATCAACAACAAGTAGTAAAAAATGCTGAAGTTTTAGCTGCCAAGTTAGATGAAGAGTTTAGAGTAGTCTCTGGTGGAACTGATAATCATTTAATGCTAGTTGATTTAACAACCCATGATTTGACAGGTAAAAAGGCAGAAAATGTATTAGATGAGGTTGGAATTACAGTTAATAAGAATACAATTCCTAACGAACAGCGTAGTCCTTTTGTTACTAGTGGGATTAGAGTCGGAACACCTGCTTTAACTACTAGAGGAATGAAAGAGGCTGAAATGGAAAAAGTGGGAAGTTTAATTAATAAAGTATTAGTTAATATTGATGATGAAGAAGTCTTAGCTGAAGTTAGACGTGAAGTGGATGAGTTAGCAGATAAATTTCCGTTGTTTCAGTACTAGAAATAAGTCTATAATAGTTGATAGTGTATAGTTGATAGTTGATAGTTAAGGTCAAGAGCAATAAAAGTCAAGAACTTTAAAATATTTAATGCAATATAGAATTCTTGACTTTGATTGTAATAGTTTTGGACTTAACTATCTCAGCCAGCTTAGAAAAGATAAAAAAGCCATATCCGCTGATTGTGAATAAAAGTTAATTATTACAGAACATGTTTGGTTTAATATCTTTATTTAAGGTTTTGATTGTGATGATTTTGAATTCAACTGTCAACTGTCAACTGTCAATTGTTCATTGTCAATCGACAATTCAAATAAAGGGAGTGTAAATATGAGCGAAGTTAATTTATTAGACCATCCGTTAATCCAACACAAGGTAACTTTACTTAGGAAAATAGAGACAGGGGCTAAAGAGTTTAGAGAGTTAGCTAATGAGATTTCAACTTTGATGGCTTATGAAGTAACAAGAGATCTACCATTAAAAGAAGTTGAGATTGAGACTCCAGTAGCGAAAACAGATTCTAATGTGATTTCAGGTAAAAAGCTTGCAATTATACCTATTTTAAGAGCAGGTTTAGGTATGGTTGATGGAATATTAGATTTAATTCCTACTGCAAAAGTGGGCCATATTGGTCTTTATCGTGACCCAGATACTTTAGAGGCAGTAGAATATTATTGTAAGATGCCTGCTGATGTTCCCTCAAGAGAGATGATTGTAGTTGATCCAATGTTAGCTACTGGTGGAACTGCTGTAGCAGCGCTAAATTTTGTTAAAGAAAGAGGAGCTGAAAATATTAAATTCATGTGTTTAGTAGCTGCTCCGGAAGGAATTGAAAAGTTGCAGACTGAGCATCCTGATGTAGATATTTATACAGCAGCTATTGATGATAAGTTAAATGATCATGCTTATATAGTGCCTGGTTTAGGTGATGCTGGAGATAGATTATATGGGACAAAATAAGAGGCCCTCTTGGGATGAATATTTTATGGATACCACTAAACATATAGCTAGTAGGTCTACCTGTCTACGTAGGCAGGTAGGTGCTTTATTAGTTAGAGATAAAAGAATTTTAGCAACTGGATATAATGGTGCTCCAAGTGGGGTTAGACATTGTAGTGAAGTGGCTTGTCTACGAGAAGAAAAGAATGTTCCCTCTGGTGAGAGACATGAGTTATGCCGTGGTTTACATGCTGAACAAAATGCTATTATTCAAGCTGCTTTACATGGTATTTCGATTGAGGGGGCGATTCTTTATTGTACTCATCAACCTTGTGTCTTATGTGCTAAGATGATTATTAATGCGGGGATAAAAAAAGTAGTATTTGCCGGAGCTTATCCTGATGAGATGAGTGAGGCCATGTTTAAAGAAGCTGGAGTTAGATTAGATAAATTTTAAATAATTAGCAACTTTTATTGATTGCTAAAGTCAGCAATAAAGTTTAAAATAATAATTGCTGGCTTGTATAATTAAAATCAATAAGAGAGTAGGTATAATTATGCTATTATTTTCCTTGTTTGTCGGTTTTTTAATCTCTTTATCCACGACCTATATATTAATTAAGTTAGCTAATAAAATTAATCTTTTAGACTATCCTACTCATCGTGGAATGAATAAAGCTCCAGTTCCAACTATGGGTGGTATAGCAATTTATTTAGCAGTACTAGTAGTTTTATCTTTAAATGGCTTTTTAATAGAGAATTCTGCTTTAATAATCTCGATGAGTATATTAGTCTTATTAGGTGTTATAGATGATTTGTATCAATTAAGTGCGATGCAAAAATTAAGTGGTCAATTTCTTGTCTGTTTAATCTTTTTACTTGCAGGAAATATCGATTATAGTTTTATTTTTTTGTTGATTACTTTATTTTGCTTGATTTATTTAATTAATAGTATTAATTTTATTGATGGAGTTGATGGATTAGCTGGTGGTGTAGCTATTATTATTGCTTTAGCTATTGCTTACTTAGCATATCTTAATACTCAAACTTTTGCTCTGTTATTAAGTTTGGCATTAATTGTGGGAATTGCTGGATTTATTCCTTATAATTATAATCCAGCTCAGATATTTATGGGGGATACTGGTAGTATGTTAATCGGCTTTCTTTTAGGCATGGCTTCCATTAGTACTATAACTGAGTTTAGTGCTTTGAATCTGCTTTTTTTAGTAGCCTTATTTTTAATCCCTGTATTGGATACAATTATAGTTATGCTTAAAAGAAGATTAGTTGGAGAATCAATTTTTAAAGCTGATAAGAGGCATCTACATCATTGCTTATTAAATCTAGGCTACAGTCAAAAGAGGGTAGTATATATAATTTATTTAGCCAGTATATCACTTGTCCTTTTTGCGTTAGCTTTAAAATTTGCCAGCTCAAATCAAGCTTTTTTCTTATTAAGTAGTTTGATTTTTTATATAATTTCTTTTACTATTGTAATTAATAAAGAGCTAAAAAATAGAAATTTAGGCAATTAGAAGATAATAGTTGAAGGAATCTGTGGCATTAATAAGATAAATTAAATAAAATGGCAAATATGGATTAAAAATCTAGCTATGTAATTAATAGACTGCTGTATGAGTTAAGGTAGTCTATTAATTAAGACTTTTTTAATTATTTTAAGGATATTTTATCTTTACATAGGATTTTATATATAGTATAATCATAAATAGGTCAATCTAGAATTATTAATTAAAAGCAATCGCAGACAAGTTAGAAAGCGATTATTTTAGGGGTATATATATGAATGATAAGTTAGAAATTGCTAAGGCACTCTCTTTAGTTACACAATTAGGACTTTCAATTGCTTTACCAATATTATTTGGGGTTTGGTTAGGTAATAAAGTGGATGCTTTATTAGATACTAGTCCTTGGTTTTTAATAATTTTAACTCTGTTCGGACTTATTAGCGGTTTTAGTAGTGCTTATAGATTAATTATGACCCGGCAAGATGGGAAGTGATAGTATTGAATCTGGCAAAAAAGACTAAAATAAAAGTATTAAAATATACTACAGTTGCTTCTTTGATAATAGCAATTCCATTAGGGTTTTTCTTTGATTTTTCTGTTCTCTTCGGTTTTTTAGTGGGCTTGGTGGTAAGTTTGATTAATTTTAATTTGCTATACATATCCTTATACAAGGCAGTTCAGTATGAGGAACCTTTTAAGGCCGGTGTTTGTGCTTTTATTCATTATCTGATTAGATATTCTTTTTGGTTTATGGTTTTATATATTTCTTTTATGCGTGACGATGTAAACTTGATTGCTACTATTGTGGGTATAATTAGTGTTAAATTAACAATAATGATTGGCAATGTATTTGATTTATGGGATGAGAAAGCTGATTTAATCAGAAAGGAGGAAAGTTAAATGGAATTTGCTCCGGATATTGTATATACTATCCCGGAAAATGCTTTTACTGAATTACTTTTTTTAGCAGGCTTAGAGATTGATACAGCAATCTTTACTACTTGGATAGTCATGGTTTTTTTGGTTGTTTTTGCTAAACTGGCTACTAAAAATCTTAAGAAGGTGCCTGAGCCGGGCAGTTTACAGAGTGTAGTAGAGGCTTTTGTTGGTGCTATTGAGGATTTAGTAGAGAACTCAATGGGAGCTGAAAATAAGTTTTTTGCACCCTATATTGGGACATTAACATTATTTTTGGTGGTGGCTAATCTAATGGGTATTGTTCCAGGTGGTGAGATGTTCAGTCTTTACGTACCAACAGCAAGTTTGAATACAACTTTGGCCCTTGGCTTTGTAACTTTTGTCAATGTTCACTTTTTTGCAATTAAGAAGAAGGGAATGTTGGGGTATATTAAAGGTTATACAGAACCTCTAGCAATATTAACACCAATTAATTTAATTGGTATGGTTACTGATCCAATGTCATTAGCATTTCGTTTATTTGGAAATATGATGGCTAGTGTAGTAATTATGGGATTATTAATTGCTGTGGTTCCAGTTATAGCTCCAGGAGTTGCAACTATTTATTTTGATGTTTTTGCTGGTGTTTTACAGGCGTTTATATTTGCTATGTTGACAATGACTTATATTTCAATGGAAATGGAGTAATGATTATTTTGGGCAAGTAGAGACAGTTAGTTCTGTTCTCTAAAGATATAAAAGTTTAAAAACATAATTTATTCTAAGGAGGCAAATACATGGAAGGTTTAACTAATGAAGGTTTAATTTTAGCTGCACAGGCTGTTGGAGCAGGTTTAGCAATGATTGCAGGTATTGGTGCAGGTATTGGTCAGGGATTTGCAGCAGGTAAAGGTGCTGAAGCAGTAGGAAAGCAACCAGAAGCACAAGGAGTAATTGTTAGAACTATGTTATTAGGTTCTGCTGTAGCAGAAACTACTGGTATCTATGGATTTATTATCGCATTGATTTTATTATTCGGTAATCCTTTATTAGGACTTTTAGGGTAATTAAGAAAGAGGAATGTAAATTTGAAGATGGGTAATGCTATGTACATTATTCATCTTCATTTTGCTTATTTAATTCCCAATTATAGTTTAATTTAGGATTTTCGGCTGTTAAGTCCCAGTTTTAGAGTCCTATAGTTTTTGAAGGGAGGGTAATTTATGATAGATATAGATGTTAGATTATTAATTTTTCAAATAATAAACTTTGGAGTTCTGTTTTTGATATTGCGTCACTTTTTATTCGATCCAGTCAGTAACTTTATGCAAGAGCGTTCACAAGGGATTGAAGAGAAGATAACAGAAGCTGAAAAGAGAGAAAAAGAAGCAATAGAGTTAAAAAAGGAATATGAGCAGAAATTAAGAGAAGCTAAAGAAAAGGCACAAGAAATAGTTGAAGAGAGTAAGCAAAGAGGTAAAGAGAGAAAAGAAGAAATTGTTGGTGATGCTAGAGCCGAAGCTGATAGAAGGATAAAGCAGGCTGAGGAGGAAATAACTAGAGCAAAGCAGCAAGCAGTACAAGACTTTAAGGATAGAATGGCAGATCATACTACTCAGATGGCACGTCAATTATTGGAGAAATCAATTAATCGTAAGTTACAAGAAGAGACAATTGATCAATATATTGATCAATTAGATCAAGAAAGTCTAGGTGAGGTCTAATGATAAGTAATAAGGCTGCCTACAAGTATGGACAAGGTCTTTTTGAATTAGTCAAAGAAGAGGGAACAATTGATGATATTTTGACTGAGTTAAAAGAGGTATTAGATGTAATAGATCAAAATCAAGACCTATTTAACCTATTATATCATCCTCGTTTTGGAAAAAAGCAGAAGAAAGAGATCTTAACTAAGATATTTAAAGCAGAAATTTCAAAGCATTTATTGAACTTTTTGCACTTGTTAATTGATAAAAATAGGATTGAGCATTTAGCTGATATTTATCAAGAGTTTAAATATCTAGTAGAGATGGAACGTGGCGAAGCTAGCCTTAAAGTTGAAGTGGAATCTCCAATTAAGTTAGATGATTCTAAATCTGATAAACTAAAGGCTAAGCTAGAGAAAATGCTTGATAAAGAAGTAGAGTTGGCAGTTGATGTTAAGCCTCAGCTATTAGGAGGTTTAGTAATTAAAATTGGTGATAAAGTCATTGATGGTAGTTTGACAAAACAGTTAAAGGATTTGAAAGATAATATTAAAAGTGTAGAAGTAAGTAAGTTAGGGGTGAAATTGAATGAATCTTAAATCTGAAGAAATCAGTTCAATTATTAAAGAACAGATAGAAAATTATGAGGTTAAATTAAAGACTGAAGATGTAGGAACAGTCTTAAATGTTGGTGATGGTATTGCAAAAATACATGGTTTAGAGCAGGCTATGGCAGGAGAGCTACTTGAATTTGATAGTGGAATTTATGGCATGGCTTTAAATCTGGAAGAAGATAGCATTGGTTGTGTTTTATTTGGTGATGAAGCCTTGGTTGATGAGGGAGATACGGTACATAAGACTGGGCGAATTGTTGAGGTTCCAGTTGGAGAAGAGCTTTTAGGACGTGTAGTTAACTCCTTAGGTCAAGCAATTGATGGTAAAGGGCCAATTGATAGTGATAATTATCGCCCTGTAGAGTCAGACGCACCGGGCATTGTAGAAAGACAGCCTGTTGAAGAGCCTTTACAGACTGGAATTAAATCTATAGATTCGATGATTCCAGTTGGTCGAGGGCAAAGAGAGTTAATTATTGGTGATCGTCAAACTGGTAAAACAGCAATTGGGATTGATACAATTATTAACCAAAAAGGTAAAGATGTTAAGTGTATTTATGTAGCAGTAGGACAGAAATCATCTACTGTAGCACAGATTGTTGATAAATTAGAGAGTACAGGTGCAATGGAGTATACAACTGTAGTTTCTGCTTCAGCAAGTGATGCTGCACCGTTACAGTATTTAGCACCTTATGCTGGATGTGCAATTGGAGAATACTTTATGCATGATGGTGAAGATGTATTAGTAGTTTATGATGATTTATCTAAGCATGCGGTAGCTTATCGAGAAATGTCGCTACTATTAAGAAGACCTCCTGGACGAGAAGCTTATCCTGGTGATGTTTTCTATTTACACTCTCGTTTATTAGAGCGAGCAGCTAAGTTAAGTGATGATAATGGAGGCGGTTCTCTAACAGCGCTACCAATTATTGAAACTCAGGCAGGAGATATTTCTGCTTATATCCCAACAAATGTTATTTCAATTACTGATGGTCAGATTTTCCTAGAAAGTGAGTTATTTCACTCTGGGGTTCGTCCAGCGGTAAATGTTGGATTATCGGTTTCACGAGTTGGAGGTAATGCACAGATAAAGGCAATGAAATCTATTGCAGGTACATTAAAGATTGAAATGTCACAATATCGTGAACTTGAAGCCTTTGCTCAGTTTGGTTCTGATTTAGATGAGTCTACTCAGCAGAAGTTGGCTAGAGGTGAAAGAATAGTAGAGGTTTTAAAGCAGGATGAGACTTCTCCTTTAGAGGTAGAAGATCAAGTAATTATCATTTATACAGTAACAAGTGGTTATCTTGATGATTTGGCACTTGATGATATTAAACGTTTTGAAGCAGAATTGCTTAAATATATTGAGAGTAATTATTCTGAAATTAGAGAAGAGATTTCAAATAAGGGTAAATTAAGTGATGAGTTAGCTGAAAATTTAGAGCAAGCAATTAGTGAATTTAAGGAAAACTTTGCTCCTTCAAAAGAATTAGAAACTGAAGAATAAAGACTAAAGTAGAAATAAATTTGTCTAGGAAGTGGGGTGAAGTATCATGCAAAGCATGAGAGATATTAAGCGACAAATAACTAGTGTGGAGAATACTAAAAAGATTACTAAAGCTATGAAGATGGTTGCTGCAGCTAAATTACAAAAGGCTCAACAAAGAGCTGAAGATGCAAAGCCATTTTTTGAACAGACAAAGCATACTTTAGCTAAGGCCTCATCAAAGATTGATAATAATTTACACCCTTTACTAGCTAAAAGAGATAAGATAGAAAAGATCGGTTATATTGTAATAACTGGAGATAGAGGGTTATGTGGGCCTTATAATAGTCGAATTATAAAACAGACTGAGGAGTTAATAGCTGAAAATAATGCTGAAAGCGCCTTGGTTACAATCGGGAAAAATGGTAGAAATTATTTTTCGCGTGCTGATTTTGAAATAATATCTGAGTATATAGAACTGGCTGATAAGCCAGGAATGAATATAGCTGTGACTATTTCTCAGGAGGTAAGTGAGCTCTTTCTGGATGGTGTCTTAGATAGGGTGTATTTAGTATATACTGATTTTGAGACTATCTTAAATCATAATGTAGAAGTAGAAACTCTACTACCAATTGAGCCATCAGAAATTAAGGATGAGCAGGTAGAAAAAACAAGTGGAAGTTATATTTATGATCCTTCTGAGGGAGCAGTGCTTTCATCTGTGCTACCACAGTATCTTAGAAATGTAATCTTTGGAGCTTTACTACAGGCTAAAGCAAGTGAGTTTGCTGCTCGGATGACAGCAATGGATTCAGCTACAGAAAATGCTGAAGAAATGATTGCTGAGTTAACATTATCATATAATAGAGCTCGTCAAGCTGCTATTACTCAGGAAATCTCTGAGATTGTTGGTGGAGCAGAAGCGCTTCAATAATAGATTTGATTTTGCTATTGATTTAGAAATTTGAAAATGCTAGATACTAAATAGTTTAGATGATTTTTGAGCTGACTAGTTTTAAGCATTTTTGTATAAGGAGGTAATTTATAATGAGTTCGAAGCAAGAAAATGTAGGTCAAGTAGTACAGGTTATTGGCCCGGTTGTAGAGATAGAGTTTGCAGATGGGGATTTGCCTGATATTACTGGTGCTGTACAGATAATTGATGAAGAAGAAGATATAGATGTTACTGTAGAGGTTATGCATCAGGTAGGAGATAATCGAGTAAAAGGTGTTTCAATGTCTTCTACTGATGGGATTGTTAGAGGAATGAAAGCTGTTGATCTTGGTGGGCCAATTTCAGTACCTGTTGGTGAAGAATGTCTTGGAAGGATTTTTAATGTCTTGGGTGAAACAATTGATAATCAAGGAGATGTAGAAACTGATAAGACTTCTGCAATCCATCGTGACGCACCTGATTATGAATCGCAAGATACTGAGACAGAGATTTTTGAAACAGGCATTAAAGTTGTTGACTTACTAGCACCATATTCTCGAGGTGGTAAAGTAGGATTATTTGGTGGTGCTGGAGTAGGTAAAACAGTATTAATTATGGAGTTAATTAATAATATTGCTACTGAGCATGGTGGTTACTCGGTCTTTAGTGGTGTAGGAGAGAGAACTAGAGAGGGAAATGACCTTTGGCTTGAAATGAAGGAATCTGGAGTTTTAGATAAAGTTGCTTTAGTCTATGGTCAGATGAATGAACCACCTGGAGCAAGAATGAGAGTTGGTTTAACTGGTTTGACTATGGCAGAGTATTTTAGAGATCAAGCTCAACAAGATGTGTTATTATTTATTGACAATATCTTTAGATTTATTCAGGCCGGTTCTGAGGTTTCGGCATTGTTAGGTAGGATGCCTTCAGCAGTTGGTTATCAGCCTACCTTAGCAACTGATGTTGGAGAGTTGCAGGAAAGAATCACTTCAACTAAGCAAGGATCTATTACTTCAGTTCAGGCTATTTATGTGCCGGCTGATGACTTAACAGATCCGGCTCCAGCAACGACTTTTGCTCATTTAGATTCAACAACTGTTTTATCACGACAAATTTCTGAGAAAGGAATTTATCCTGCAGTAGATCCGCTAGATTCTACTTCGAGAATCTTAGAACCTGATATTGTAGGAGAAGAGCATTATGAAATAGCTCGTCAAGTACAAGAGACTTTACAGCAGTATAAAGATTTACAGGATATTATTGCAATTTTGGGTATGGATGAGTTATCTGAAGAGGATAAATTAACTGTAGAAAGAGCTAGAAAGATTGAGAGATTCTTATCTCAACCATTCTTTGTAGCAGAGCAGTTTACTGGTATGCCAGGAACTTATGTTCCAGTTGAAGAGACAGTTAGAGGATTTAAAGAGATTCTAGAAGGTAAGCATGATGATGTGCCAGAGGATGCTTTCCTCTTTGTAGGGACTATTGATGAAGCTTTGGAGAATGCAAAAGATAAAAAAGGAAGTTGATAATTATGGCCAAGATGAATTTAAAGATTGTCACTCCTGAAAGAGTTGTCTTAGATGATGAAGTCGATATGGTTATTGTACGGACTATAGATGGGGATCGTGGTATTTTGCCACGTCATGCTCCATTGTTGACAGGTCTTGAGATAGGTGAAATCAAAGTTAAAGATGGTGGTGAAGAACAGAATATTGCTGCTAGTCAGGGATATATGGAGGTTCATTCTAGTGAAGTGACAATTCTGCTGAATGCTGCCGAATTAGAAGGTGAAATTGATATTGAGCGTGCTTTAGCTGCTAAAGAAAGAGCGGAGGAACGTTTAGATCAAAAAGCATCTGAAACAAGAGTTAATGAAAAGAGAGCAGAGATTGCTTTAAGAAAAGCATTAAATAGAGTTAACGTAGCGGGAAGAGATGATTAGAGTAATAAAAAAGATAAGAAGGCATTAATGCCTTCTTATCTTTTTTATTTTTCTTGAATCAATTTAGCAATTATTTCTCTAAGTCAACTACTCCACCTAAATCAAACAGAAGATTTAGATGGAGTTTTCTTGAGACATTTTAGATAAAATTCTAGCAAAGCAGATCTGTTCTTTAGTCTTTTTATGTAGATAAATTAAATCTTCTGCAAATAAACAAAAAATCACTTCTATTTCTAATGACTAATAAAAAGGTTTGAATAAAATGTAGCTAATATAGTATTATAATTATAGAGCTAAAGAGTTTTAAAATTAATCATAGGAGTGAAATAAATTATGGATGATAAGCTTAAACAAGACGAACAGCGAGAGGCATTAAAAAAACAGCAAAAAAAATCTAAGCTAGAGCAACAAGCTGCTTTAGGGGTGCAAGGAGGATTAGAGTTAAAAAAGGATGAGAAGGCTAAATTTTTGGGCCAATTTAAGGAACGAGTCCTAAAAGCTTTAACCTTTGCAAAAGTTGAAAAAAAAGGAATCTATCCAGAAGTAGCTGAGGCGATTGAAGATAAGCGAGCTGATAAGTTAATTATAGATAGGAGGGTAGATAAGCAGGCTGCTAAAGAGTATATTAATTTAAGTCGAGAGGCTGATCTTTCTTTTAAACGAGTTCAATCGCCAGATTTTGTGGGTGATATAGGATTAGTAGTTGCGAGCAATCAAGCAGTTAAAGTGGATAATATTTTATTAAATAGCTCAAAGCAAGATGAAGCTATTTTGCCTGAGAGTCTACTAGCTGCTAAAGGTAAAAAAATATGTGCTGATTGCTATAATAAGCTTAAAGATATAGCTCCTGATAAAGTTTCTGATTATAAAAAGATATCTATAATAGATAAGTTATTAGGTGTTGAGTGTGCTGCTGAGATCAATCAAGAGGTCAAAGATTAAATTTGAGTTAAAATGGATAAATAATCAATTGTTATTATTATGATAAATTGATATAATGAATAGATAAGTGTATTAAGAGAGAATCTTTTTTGCTTAGAGTCTATTTTAAAGTTTATCTTAGCAAGAATTATTTTATAATATTTTGATAGGGGGCTTTTTTATGTCACGTTTAATAGTAGAAGGTGGAGCTAGATTAACAGGGGAAGTCAATATTAGTGGAGCTAAAAATGCTGCTCTACCAGTTGTTGTTGCGACATTAATGGGTGAAGGAGAGAGTTTGATTTTTGATATTCCTGCACTAAGGGATATTAATAACTTAATTAAAATACTAGAGTCTTTGGGAGCTGAAGTTCATTACGAAAATAATCGGCTTAAAGTAAATTCTGATGGAGTTAATAGATTAGAAGCACCTTATTCGTTGGCCCGGCAAATGAGAGCTTCATATTATACTTTAGGTGCATTATTAGCACGCTATGGAGAAGCTGCGACTACTTTACCTGGTGGCTGTGAGATTGGTAATCGGCCGATTGATTTACATTTGAAAGGTTTTAAAGCTTTAGGAGCTGATGTTAATATAGAGCATGGGGTTGTTGAGCTAAAAGCAGATAAATTGACTGGAGATAAAATTTATTTAGATTATCCTAGTGTAGGTGCTACAATGAATATTATGATGGCAGCCTCAATGGCTGAAGGTAAAACTATTATTGAGAATTCAGCTCGTGAGCCTGAAATAGTTGATTTGGCTAACTACTTAAATGTTATGGGAGCTGATATAAAGGGTGCTGGAACTGATATTATTAGAATTAATGGAGTAGAAAAGTTAATTGGAAGTGAATATACTATTATACCTGATCGAATTGAAACTGGTACTTATATGATGGCTGCTGCTATTACGAGAGGAGATGTTTACGTAAATAATGTCTTAGTAGAGCATGTTAAGCCACTAATAGCTAAGCTTAAAGAAATGGGAGTTGAGATTGAAGAAGATGTTGATCGAGTTAGAGTAAATGCAACTAAAGATTTAAAATCAGTAGATATTAAGACTTTACCATATCCAGGTTTCCCAACTGATATGCAATCACAAATGATGGCTTTATTAACTAGAGCTGAGGGAACTAGTATTGTCATAGAAACAGTCTTTGAAAATCGCTTTGGCCATGTAGATGAGCTAAAAAGAATGGGAGCTAATTTAAAAATCGATGGTAAAGCGGTAATAGTTGAACAGTCTGAATTATCTGGTGCTAAAGTCACAGCTACTGACTTAAGGGCTGGAGCTGCTTTGATTTTAGGCGGTTTAGTTGCTGAGGGAGAAACAAAAATTAATGATATATACCATATTAAAAGAGGGTATGAGAATGTGACTGAGAAGTTTAGAGGGCTTGGAGCTAAAATAAAAGAAGTTAAATAATTAAAAATAATTTGGGCTAGTTTGGCCCGGCTTTTTAGAAACCTAGGACTTAATTAAGTCCTAGGTTTTTAGTATTAGATTACTTTTTTTTACATAAGTATTAAACAATTAATTGTTTAGCAGGGAGTTTAAAATGAAAAAGTTATTTTTAATGGTAGTATTATTTAATCTTATACTACTAGTTATTCTGCCTGTGTTGGTAAATCTCTTTTTTAGTCTGTTTTTTTTTGATGAGATAAGTATTGAGATATATGATGTTGAAGAAGAAAAGAAGATGGAATTAGAACTTGAAGAATATATTATCGGAGTAGTAGCTGCAGAAATGCCAGCTAATTTTAATCTAGAAGCTTTAAAAGCTCAAGCAGTTGCAGCAAGAACATATGCCTTAAAAAAAGATCAAGAAAGATTATTAACCACAGATAGTAGAAAAGATCAGGCCTGGGTTTGCAAAGAGGATTTATTTTATAATTGGGGAGCAAAAAATTATTTTAAATATTATAGTAAAGTTGCTTTAGCTGTAGAAGCTACTGAAGGATTAGTTTTAAGATATAATAATAAATTAATTAGTGCTGTTTACCATTCTTCTAGTGGAGATTATACAGCCTCAGCCAAAGAGGTATGGGGTGGTGATAGAGAATATTTAAAGAGTGTGAGAAGTAAATATGATCGTTACTCACCATATTATAGAAAAAAGAAGAGATATAATAAAGAAGAATTAAGAAATAGATTAGAAATTAGAAATTATCAAGAGTTTAAGATTAATGAAAGAAGTTCAAGTGGGCGAGTAAATAAATTATATTTAGGGGGAAGAAGCTTTACGGGCCAACAGCTAAGAGAGAAACTGAATCTTTATTCTACAAATTTTAAGATTAGAGAGTTTGAATCTGGACTTGAATTTATAAGCTCTGGTTATGGTCATGGGGTAGGTATGAGCCAATATGGGGCTGATGGAATGGGCAAAAATGGCTATGATTTTAAAGCTATTTTGGAGCATTATTATTTGGATGCAGAGTTAAGTAATAAAATATAATAAAATATGTATAATAGTATTTATTCTGGAAATGATAACTTCAGAGGTGAATACTATGGGAAAAAATGATAAAAAAAGTTCTAAGTTTTTAGTCAAGACAAAAAAGAATATGATAAAATTGCAGGCTAAGGTTAAGAGTTTAAAGAAGAATTATTTTGGTGGTTTAGAAGCGAAACATTTAGTTATTATAGCTATGTTAGCTTTAGGAAGTGCTTATGGGGTATACTGGTATTTCTTTAATTTTGATTCTTCAGAAGATTTAGACCGTGAAGAATTGAAAGTAGAAATAAGGGAGAGATTAAAACAGGAAGAATTAAATGAAGCAACTGAGCAATATTTGGCAAAAGAAGAAGCAAAAGAGTCAACTACAGAGTCTAATCAAAAAGATTCAGCAGACGTATTTGCAGATGAGGCTATAGACAGAGGCTCAGGAGAAATATCTGAAGCAAAAGAGAGTAGACCTAGTTTAGAGTCAAAACAGGAGCAAGAAAAAAAGCAAAAAGATTCTGCTCTTGTTGAGACTGAAGATGAGACTGGAAGAAATAAGGAAGAGATTGTAGAAGTTGGAGGTAAAGGAGAGGATTTTTTACTACCTGTTGATGGTGAAAAAACAAATGCAAATCAATGGTATAAAGATGAGGTTTTAAAAGTTTGGCGTTTTAATCCAGGGCTAGATATAAAAGCAGCAGCTGGTAGTGAAGTTATAGCTGCTGCTGCTGGAGAAGTAGAAGAAGTAAAAGAAGATGATTATTTTGGCACAAAGGTTATAATTAGACATCATTCAGGTCTAAAAACAGTCTATTTTAATTTAACAGATGTTAAATTAAAAGTAGGAAATAAAGTAGCTAGAGGAGAAAAAATAGCTTTACTAAAAGATAATGATTATTATCAAGAGAATATGCTCAGATTTAAAATAAAACAGGATAGTAGCTATTTGGAGCCAGAAGATTATTTTTCACTATAAACTTTTAAATAAGTAATATATTACTCTCTTTGTCATATATATATATTGAGGCTATATAATAGACAAGGGGGACAAGTTAATGAAAGATTATATTTATCAGCGAGTACTTGAAGTTGGGAATTATATATATGAAACTAAAGCTACAGTTAGACAAGCAGCAAAAGTATTTGGAGTTAGTAAAAGTACAATTCACAAAGATATTACTGAGAGATTAGAAAAAATAGATAATAATTTAGCTAAAAAAGTAAAAAAGGTTTTGGAATTTAACAAAGCGGAGCGCCATTATCGAGGTGGAGAAGCAACGAGACAGAAGTATTTAAATAACTAATAACAGAGAGGTTTAATCTAATTAATTTAGGTTAAATCTCTCTTTTTTTGTAAATTATCTAGCAAGTAAAAAAAGCAGAAAAAATGAAATAATAAAAAGGATTTTAAATAATTATGTTTAAGTGATAAAATAAGTGTATGTAATTTTTATAAGGAGGGGTTTAGATTGATTAGAGGATTGTATACTTCTGCATCAGGAATGGTATCTTCTATGGATAAAAGCGATACTATTTCTAGTAATCTGGCTAATTTAAATACTACTGGCTATAAAAAGCAAGAGACTATAGAAAGCGAATTTGGGCAAGAATTACTTAAACGAATTGATCATGAGAGAACAACTATTGGGGGAATAGGTAGTGGCGCTTATGTGAGTGATATTGCCGATGACTTTAGTGCAGGTGAGTATCAAGAGACTGGGAATCCACTTGATTTAGCTATTTCAGGCGAAGGTTTTTTTGCTGTGCAGACTCCTGAGGGAGTGAAATATACTAGAAATGGTGATTTTACAATTAATAATCAAAATCAAATTGTAACTCAAGATGGACATCCTGTTTTAGGTGAGAATGGGGCATTACAGTTACCAGAACAAGGTGAAATAGTAATTGAAGATAATAATGTATTAGTAGATGGTTTTGAGATTGATACATTAGAATTAGTCAATTTTGAGAATCCAGAAGGATTAATTAGAGAAGGTGATGTACTATTTACAGCTGGACCAGAGGTTGGAGAAGAATTTGTAGCTGAGGGTCTAGTAGAACAAGGATTTTTAGAGGGTTCTAATGTTAATCCGATTGAAGAAATGACAAGAATGATTGAGAATACTAGAGCCTATGAAGCTGATCAAAAGGCAATTCAGGCTCATGATGATACTTTAGATTCTGCGATTAATCGTGTAGGGAGAACAAGATAATAATTGATGATTGAGAAAAATTAAAGGAGGAGATTTAACAATGATGCGATCACTTTGGAGTTCTGCTTCAGGAATGAAGGGTCAACAGCTAAACATGGATAATATTTCTAATAATTTAGCCAATGTGAATACTACAGGGTATAAAAAGTCACGAGTAAGCTTTCAAGACTTAATGTATCAAAATCTTAGACAGGCTGGTACACCTAATAACCAAGGTTCAGAAGTACCAACAGGAATACAAATAGGTCACGGAGTAAAACCGGGTGCAACACAGAAGATGTTTACACCTGGCAGTTTAAAAGCTACAAGCAACCCTTTAGATATGGCAATTGAAGGTGATGGGTTTTTTGAAGTCTTAATGCCTGATGGGACTAGTGCTTATACTAGAGATGGCTCTTTTAGTCTTGATAGTCAGGGCCAAGTAGTGACTTCTGATGGTTATCTATTACAGCCACCGATTAATATTCCAGCTGAAGCAACAGAGATTTCGATTAATGAAGAGGGTGTGGTAAATTATTTTGAGCCTGGAGCTGAAGAGCCACAAGAAGCTGGCCAGATAGAGCTAGTTGATTTTGCTAACCCAGCTGGTTTAGAAAGTATAGGGCAAAACTTATATAGTGAGACTGCTGCTTCTGGAGATCCTTTAGTTGGTTTACCAGCTCAGGATGGTTATGGTGCTATAAGCCAAAACTTTTTAGAGGAGTCTAATGTAGAGGTAGTTGATGAAATGGTTGATATGATTGCGGCACAAAGAGCTTATGAGACTAATTCAAAGTCAATCCAAGCTTCTGATGAGATGCTTCAACAGGCGAATCAATTAAGAAGATAAATTAATTAAGTTATTTGATCTAACTAAATTTTAACTAAAGGTGGAGCTTATGAAAAAAGAGACTGTATGCCTAATAATGCTGTTATTTTTGTTGATGGGACAGGTTGTAGAGGCAAAGAGTATCCGGATTAATAGTTCAGTTGAAACTAGAGGAAAGCAGATAGAGTTAGGAGAGATTGCAGAAATAGATGGTGAAGATGATTTTTTAGCAGAAATATATGATATAACTTTAGGCCGAGCTCCATTACCTGGTTATCAAAATTATCTTTATCGAGAACAAATCATTTCTGCTTTAGAAGCTGAAGGGATAGAGGTCTCTCGAGTTAATTTTGATATACCATATCAAATTAATGTTAGTGCTGATTATAAAGAACTAGAGCTAAATAAATTAATAGAAAAGGGAAGAGAATATATTTATCAAAGTTTAGATTATGATAGTTCTGATATTGAGATTGAGGTACTTAATAAACCAAATGAAATATTAAGACCTTATGGTGAAGTAGAGGTTGAAATTGGCAATGTTAGCAGGCGAAATTTATTAGGTAGAACAACTATTCCGATTGAAGTTTATGTTGATGGTGAACTTTATCGTAGGGTTCATATGCGTTATAATATAGCTATTTGGAAGGAAGTATTAGTTGCTAAGGATGATATTTCCCGTGGGGATAGTATAAGTCTTGATGATTTTGAGGTTGAAGATAAAAAAGTGACTAGCACTAATACATCTTATATCTCCTCTGAGGATAACTCTTTGTCTAGCTATGAATTAAGAACTGCAATTAGGGCTGGTAGAGAGTTAGAAACAAGAATGGTCAATTTACCTGATTTAGTAGATCGTTGGAGTGATGTAGAATTAATTGCTCAAATTGGAGATGTACAAATTATAACTAAAGCAAGAGCAAGAGATTCAGGACAGTTAGGTGATAGAATAACTGTTGAGAATAAAACTAGCGGGAAAAGAATTGAAGCGGAAGTAGTTGGTGAAGGTAGAGTTAGAGCAGTAACTAATTAAAAGGGGTGAATGATTATGGTGAGGAAATTTGGTCTTATATTGTTGATATTATCTTTATTTATTTTTTTAATGGCACCGGGGATATTAGCTAATTCACTCTGGGATGATAGTGGATCTATGTTTTCAGATAATAAAGCAGTTGAAGAAGGAGATATATTAACGGTTTTGATTACTGAAGATGCAACTGCTAGTCAACAGGCCGCGACTGATGCATCACAGGATAATCAGGCTGAGATTGGGGCTGGTACAGGGATTTTAGATTTTATTAATGCTTTTGGCTATGAGCAGAGTGATAGTACTAGTGCTGATGGGAGTACAACAAGAAGTGGTGATTTAACTGCTGAGATGACAGTTCAGATTATGGAAGTGCTTGAAAATGGGAATTTAAAGGTAAATGGAACTAAGAGATTAAGAATAAATGATGAAACACAAGAAATCGAACTAACTGGAATAATTAGACCTGAAGATATAAGTCCTGATAATACGATTGAATCAAATTATGTAGCTGATGCTGACATAAGTTACGATGGTCAAGGGGTAATTGGTGATCGTCAACAAGAGGGCATTATAAGTAGAATAATTTCATGGATCTTTTAAAAAGGAGAGGTAGTATGAAAAGACGAAAAATCAGATTCTGTTTAGTGCTAGGAATTTTTTTAATATTATTTAGCTCTTCAGCCTATGCTTTATTGCCAGATCAGTCTGGATCTGACGATCCGTTGGCTAGAATTCAAGATATTGCCCGAATAGATGGGGTTAGAAGTAATGAATTGATTGGTTATGGTGTTGTAGTCGGTCTTGATGGGACAGGTGATAGCCAGAACAATCAGGCCACAGTACAATCAATCTCTAATATGCTACAAGGCTTTGGAATAGATGTCCCTAATGATGAGCTTGGCTCTGATAATGCAGCAGCAGTAATAGTTACAGCTCAGTTGCCAGCTTTTGCTAATGAAGGAGATAATATTGATGTGACCTTATCTTCTTTAGGTGATGCTGATAGCTTACAGGGAGGAACTTTATTAATGACTCCTTTACAAGGGCCAAGTGGAGATGAGGTTTATGCCTTGGCCCAAGGTGCAGTTTCAGTAGGGGGTTTTCAAGCTGGGCAGGGTGGAGCTCAGGCAACTCAAAATCATGTTACTGTAGGTAGAGTTCCTAATGGTGCTACTATTGAACGTGGTTTAGAGACTGAATTTACTGATGGGAGTAGTTTTACTCTAATTCTGTCAAACCCTAACTTTGCTACTGCACAAAGAACTACAGAGGTGATTAATAATGAGTTTGGTTATGGACCAGATGGTGAAAATTATGCACGGGCTGTCGATGCTAGTAGGATTGAGGTGCAGATTCCACAAAATTATCGCAATAATACTGTAGAATTTATTTCTAGAATAGAACAGCTTGAGGTTAGGCCAGATACTGAAGCTAAAGTTGTAGTTAATGAAAGAACGGGAACTATAGTTATGGGGCATAATGTACGTCTGTCGAGGGTTTCGGTTAGTCATGGAGATTTAACTGTAACTATAGCAACTACACAGGAAGCCGTTGATGTAGGAGATGATGAAGCAGAAATAATAGAAGATGAAGAGCTAGATGTAGATGAAGAAGAAGCAAATTTGATGGTCTTGCCAAAAGGTTCTAGTGTGGCTGATATAGTAGAGGGCTTAAATGCTGTAGGAGCTACCCCACGTGATGTGATTTCAATCTTACAAGCAGTTGATCAATCAGGAGCCTTACATGGTGATTTAGAGATTATGTAATCTAGGAGTGATAAAAAATGAAGATAGAACCTAATTTAGGGTTAGTGAAGCAACAGTTTAATAATCAAACGAGTAATAATTTGGAAAATAAATTTAAAGATCTGCTAAAACAGAAAGAAGAGGCTATGGCTCAACAAGGAACTTCTGAGACTGAAAAAGATTTAGATGATAAACAAGTAGAGAGCCAAGAAGGAAGCGGCGAAGTAGATGAAGAGATTTTAGCTGTAAGTCAGGAATTTGAATCTATTTTTGTCGGAATGATGTTTAAGCAGATGAGAGATGCAATTAATAGATCTGATTTATTAGATGGTGGATTAAGTCAAGATATTTATGAAGATATGTATTATGATGAACTGGCTAAAGAGGCTGCTAAAACGCGACAGTTTGATATTGCCGAGGCAGTTTATAAACAATTAAGTGGCAGGGAGTTAGAATAGATATAAAGTGGCACTTTGCCACTTTATATCAGTTGATAGTTGATAGTTGATAGTGTAAAGTTAAGTTCAAGAGCATTTAAGATCAAAAGCTTAAGAACCCAGTCAATGAGCAGGGTCTTGACTTTGCTTGTAAAGGTTTTGATTTTAACTATCAACTTTCAACTATCAACTATCAACTATAGAAATATAGTGCAACTATATTTCTATTAAAATCCATTGTTATTTATCTGCTATCGCGTTATATTTATAGTATAATAAATATACAATATAAATGTACTTATCTAAATGTGAAGGGAAGGGGTATATTTGAGTTTGAGATATAAGTTAATAAATTTATTCTTGGTAGCAATTTTAATTCTATCAGCTGCTACTGCCTTAGCCAGTGATGAAATAATGCCAATTGATGAATTAGAGCGGGGTATGGAAGGTGTTGGTAGAACAGTTGTTCAAGGGACTGAGATTGAGGAGTTTGATGTAGAAATTTTAAGTATAGTAGAAGAGTCTGGACTTAACCATGATTTAATTTTAATTGAAACCAGTGGTGATTTAATTGAAGACACTGGTGGGATTAGTTCAGGAATGAGTGGAAGCCCAATTTATATTGATGGGCAAATAATCGGTGCTATTGGGTATGGTTGGCAGATGGCTGATCATAAGATTGGATTAGTAACTCCTATCGAAAGTATGTTTGAAATACTTGAGCTTGATGATGTTATAGAAGGAGAAAAAGAACTAGATTTATCTACTCCGTTAGAAATTGGAGATAATACTTATGATAAATTAGCGTTTAGCCGAAATAGCGAAGAAAAGGAGATTAGTGAAGGGACTCTACTTGCTACTCCTGTAGAGACTCCCCTAATGGTAGGCGGTCTTTCAGGTCGTTCAAAGGATATGGTGGGAGATATGTTTTCAGAACATAATATGGAGTTGGCCCCCTTTAGTGGAGGTGGTGTTTCTGACTTAGATGAAGAGATAGAGTTAAAACCTGGTAGTGCGGTAGCTGCACAATTAGTTAGAGGAGATATTGACGTCTCAGCAGTAGGAACAATGACTTATCGTGATGATGATAAAATTCTTGCTTTTGCTCATCCTTTTTTATCAAAGGGCCAAGTTGATTATATGTTATCTTCAGCTTATATTCATAAAATGATTACAAGTGTGAGGATGCCCTTTAAAATAGGTTCTCCAGCCCAATTAGAGGGTTCAATTACTCAAGATAGATCAGCTGGTATTGCTGGAGAGATTGGGCAATTTCCAAAGGTAGTCACAATGGAAATTAATGTAATAGATCGTAATATGGGAAGAGAAGAAAAGTTTAACTTAGAAATTGTACAGGATGAGGACTTTTTAAACGAATTATCAATGGCTGCTGCTTTACAGGCAATTGATAATACAATTGATCGTAGAGGACGCGGGACATCGAAGGTCAATATGGAGATTTTTGCTAATAATATTGAAGATAATATAATCAGCAAAGAGAATTATTTTTATAGTAATAGTGATATAGCAGCAGTCTCTTTAATGGACTATATTACTTTAATGAACTTAATTACTACTAATCCTTATCAAGATATTAATTTAGCCAATATTAAACTAGATATTGAGGTTGAAGAGAGTGATAGAATTGCTTTAGTTGAAGATATCAAGCTTGATAAGACAGAGGTTGAACCTGGAGAAAAGGTGGGAGCTGAAGTCTTTTTACAACCTTACCGTGATGAAATAGTAAGTAGGGAAGTAGAGATTGAAATCCCTGAAGATATTCAACCAGGTAGTTTTGATATTGTAGCTTTTAGTGGACAGGAAGCAAATTATGATCGCTTATATAGAAGTCAGTATGAAGAAGTAGAAGAAGACGAGAAAATTAGTAGTATGAGTGATCTGATTAACTTATTTGAAGATCAGTTAAAAAATAATCAATTATTAGTTGAAATGATACCTCATTATGGGCATTATGAGAATGAAGGTTACCCAGATGATGAAGCAGTAGAATCAACTGATCGTGAAGAGGTTGAAGATATTGAAGAGTCTGAGGAACCTGAAGATCCTGAAGAAGATCCTGAAGAAGATTCGGAATCTCAAGAAGAAAAGCTTGAGGAAGTAGAAGCATATCCTAGCGAAGAGATAGAAGAACCAGTATTTTTTGAAAAAGTAGAAGATACTAATTACGTACTAGAGGGAAGAGCTAGGCAAGAAATTATGATAGTAAATGGAGAGAATGAGTTTAGAAATAATATTCAAGATGAGACTGAAGAAGAGAAAGACGATGAGCAATCGGATAATGAGTAAAAATAAAACTCCTCATCTGAGGAGTTTTATTTTTGTGGTCATAATTTTAAAATAAAGAGTGATAACCATTGCATAGATAGCAGAAATATAATATTATAAGTATAGTCTGAACTCAGACTGGAGGAAAAAATATGGAAATAAAAAATCCCTTACGCCGGTTTGAAAATGAAAAAATACAATATTTAATTATAGCAGGGTTATTATTCTTAATTATGACTACTTTTTTGGCAGGATTATATATAAGCAGTGATTATTTCTTAGAAGAAATTAGAGTTAGATTAGTAGAGTTTTTAGAAGAGGAACTTGTAACTGAAGTTAAGATAGATAATATAAGTCTAGATGGATTTAACCGAGTTGTAGCAGAAGATATTTTAGTTAAAGATAATTCAGCTAGAGATATGATACAGGCTGAAGAAATAGTAGTTGATTATAGTTTTTTATCTTTTATAGTTAACGGTTTTTATCCTTTAGCAGGAATAGAAGAAATTGATATTAATCAGCCTTATTTAGATTTGATTGAGGAGGATGGAAGATATAATATTGAATTTATAATTGAAAATATTGATTTAGCAGAGGTTGAAGTTCCAATTATGCACTTACTTACAGGTGATATCTATTTTAACCATGGACAAATAGATCTAAAAAATGAGATTATAAGTGATTCTTTAAAGAATATAGAAGTTGAAATTAATACGGGAGAAGTAATTAACTATTCAGCTAAAGCTGAATTAGCATCACAGAAGAAAGCAGAACTACTAATTGATGCTAATTCTATAATACAAGATTATGAACTAGAGTTATCTGTAAATAATTTAGATCTTAATCAGCTAAGAGATAATTTGGAGTTAGATTTTTTCGATGGTATAGATTTAGCTGGTGATTTTTCTGCTAGTAGCGTAATTGAAGGACGCATAGGAGATGACTTTCAAACAGCTAATGATTTAGAGATTAAAGATGGTTTTGTTGAGTATTTAGATTATCAGTTTGAAGATATAGAGGCTGAATTAAAAGCTGATAAGTATGGTTTAGAGATAGAGAGTTTAAAAGCTTCTTTTTTAGAAGCACCACTGACCATATCGGGCGATATATTTGATTGGTCCCAGCCAGAATTTTATTTAGATTATCAGATTAAAGAACTTGCTCTATCTAAAGCTAAGAAGGATTTGTTAAAAGCGGCGGATATTTCAACTGAGAATCAAGTTGAAATCAAAGCTTTGGCTGATTTGTCAGGACAAGTAATGGGTGATTTAAAAGATTTGGATGCTTCTTTGGCTTTAGAAATTGGCCCAGGAGAGCTTGAACAGATACCCTTTAATAGTCTTAAAGGGCAAGCCTATTATAATGATGGCTTAATTAATTTGGCTGATTTGGAAGTTGAGATTTATGAGGGAGCAATTACTGGAAGTGGAGATATTATTTTAGAAGATGAATTAGTTTATTTAATCGATTTAAATGCTGCTGATTTAGAAGTAGATAGACTAGCTAATGATTTATTACAGCAGCAAGAACTAGATTTAGAAGGTATAGATTGGCTTGAAGATGATACTTTAATTAGTGGTGTTTTGGCAAGTGATATTATAATTTCAGGTGAGAGATTGGCCCTAGATAAACTAAATCTTATCGGAGATGTGAGCTTAACTGATGGTAAGGTCAATGGTTATTATTATGATAGCTTTAGTAGTGAGTTCTGGTTAGATAATGAAGATGTTTTATTAAATAATACAGAGCTAAAAACTGATAAAAGTAATTATGCTATTGAAGGAGTGATAGGATTAGATGGTAGTCTTAATCTGATTTGGCAAGCTGAGAATGTTTATTTAAAGGAGTTAGATGGATTTCATCAGCAAGAAGATTTAAGGGGGATTATTAATGCTGATGGTATTTTAAATGGGAGGCTTAATCAACCTCAAATAGATGGTGATTTTGAGCTTAGTGAATTTAAATATGATACTTATAGCTTATCTAAGTTAGAGGGTCGATTTAATCTATTTCAAGATAGATTGAATTTAAATAGTGTAGTTATTCCTGAAATAAATAGCAATTTAACTGCTGAGATTGATTTAGCCAATGGAGATTCGGTTTTAGATCTGATGGTAAATAGAACAGATATTAATAATTTTTTTGAAGTGCTAGATGTTGATTTTAAAGCAACTGGTGAGATTTATGGTGAGGCTAAGTTGGAATCATTTTTAACTGATCCTAAAGCTAAAGGAGAGTTTTTATTAGAAGAAGGAGATATAGATACTCAATCTTTTGATATAATTAGCCTAGATGCTGAATATATGGAGCAAGAACTAGTAATTAATGACTTAAGTGCTTCGTATAATGCAAGCTATTTTAATGCTAATGGGGTTTATCAAGATGAATTAGCTATTGATGTATATAGTAAAGAATTTTATTTAGAAGATATTGATCATGAATTTGTAACAGAGCGAGTAGAGTTGGCAGGGAGAGCAGAATTAGAGGGAAGGGTTTATGGTGCTTTAAATAATCTAGAAGCTGTTGCTAAGACTGAGGGTAGAGAGCTTAAAGTAAATGGCTATGATATTGCTAATTTGACTGGCAAAGCGAATTTTAGAGGTGAAAATTTATATATTAATGATGCGATAATTGATTTAGAAAATAATGATTATCACTTAAATGGCTCGCTTGATTTAAGTCAACGAGAGATTAATAATTTAGTTCTTAAAGCCAATCAAGGCTCGATTAAAGATATAAACCAATTTGTTGATGATGATTTAGCTTTAGATACTGAACATGAATTTTCTGGGATTGTAAGGGCCAAGGGTCCAATCTTAAATCCTAGAGGCGATTTGGATATTATAGTTTATAAGCCGAATTCATCTGGTTATTTGAACTTAGAGGGTGATTATTATTTAGGGGATGCAATGGATTTTGAGCTTGAAGTAAATAATTTCGATATTTCTCCTTTTAATGATTTAGATCTACTCCCTTTTGATATAACAGGAAAATTAGACTTAGCTGGTAGCTTAACTGGTAACTTAGAAGAGATAGATTTTGATTCTAATTTAAGAATGTCTGATGGTCAAGTAGATGAGATCACTTACCAAGAATTAGAAGGCAGGCTTCGTGTTTTAGAAAGTAGTAAACTATCTGTTGATCAAAATTTAGTAGTTGGAGAAAGTAACTCTGTCTCAGTTTATGGTCAAATACCTATTGAAGAAAAAAAGGAGTTTGATCTAAATGTAGATCTAACAGAAGGTAATTTAAGCATCTTACCAGCTTGGGTTGAAGAAATTAGTGAAGCTAGAGGTCGTAGCAGAGGTAGTGTTAAAGTGACTGGAACATTAGCCAATCCTCATCTAGCAGGAGAAGCTGAAATTGTAACAGCTAGCTTTAAGCATGAATTATTAGCTAGAAAGATTGAAGATTTAAATGCTAGTATCAATTTTTCGGGCAATGAAATTGAATTAGAATATCTAACTGGAGATTATGGTGCTGGTAATCTTGAGATTCAAGGTGGCGTATTATTAGATAGATTAGTTCCTGATGAGCTTGATTTTGAGATTGAGGCTAATAATATTGCCTTTGAACATGGCTCTTGGGAAGGTAAGAATACAGGTGATATAGCTATTAGTGGGGACTTTTTCTCTCCATTGATTAGTGGAGAAATAACTGCCTTAAATACATTTTTTAGTCTACCTTTTGAATGGCCAACTACAGCAAGTGAAGGTGAAGCATTTATTCAACCTGAATTTGATTTAACTATTAAGCCTGGAGAAGATGTTAGGGTAGGAAATAGGAATATAGATATTTTAGTGGAGAGTGGAGCTTTGAATCTAAGAGGTTCAGGTGAAGATATTGATTTAGTAGGAAGTTTAAGCTCGCGAACTGGGCAGTTTTTATACTATAATACTTTATTTGAGCTAGAAGAAGCTTCTGCTAATTTTAGGCGCAATGATTTTATTCCTATTTTAAGTATTAATGCGTTTACTGATTTAGATAATGAAAGAGTTGATTTGAATTTAAGTGGCCCAGCTGACCAAATGGAGTTTGATGTTGTTTCTGAAGATGGTGTTGAGCGAGAAGAGGTGATTGATAGGTTGGCCCAGCAGGGTGGGTTAGGCAGTTTATTAGATAGAAGTTATGATGATATAGTTCAAGATGAGATGATGCGTTTGATTAATGAAAGTTTAAGGCTTGAGGTTTTTTCAAGGGTGGAAAGATCTTTTGAAGAGACACTTGATTTAGATGAGTTTAGGATTCGTTCTATTTTAAATAATCAAATTGAGGTGGAGGTTGGTAAATTTATAATTGCTGATTTGATGTTAAAATATGAGCATAAATTTGGGATTGAGGAAATTCAGTCAGTAGGATTTGAGTATTATTTTGATGGAACTAGACAGGATTTAACTATCGGTGGATATTATGATAGTTATGGTAATTATGAGTTTAGGCTTGATACTAGAATTCCATTCTAGAATTTGGTTTTGTTTTTTAGTTGAATTAAGCTTAAAATTAAAATGAAAGATTAATATTATAATAATCTGAGGAGGAATAAAGTTTTGAAGAAAATAACGACTACAGTATTAATTTGTATCTTTGTACTATCTAGTGCTACGCTTGTCTTAGGATTTGATGAGCCAATTGAGGATGATGTTGAAGTAGAAAATGAGGAGATTGAGGAGCAATTAGTAGGTCATGTAATAACTGAGATTGAAGTTATAGGTAATGATATTATAACAGAGGAAGAAATTTTAGCTGAAGTTGAAACTGAAATTGGAGCTGAAATTGAGCAAGAAAAGTTGCAAGATGATATGCAGTCGATCTTTGATATGGGTTATTTTATGGATCTAGAGGTGGCATTTAAAAATTATCAAGATGGTGTAATGTTAATCTTTGAGTTAATAGAAAATCCTGTTATTGAAGAGGTCGCTTTTTCGGGAAATGAAAGAAAGTCTGATGAAGAATTAAAAGACTTGCTTGGTGTGGCAGAGAATGAAGTCTTAAATATTAATCATTTAGATCTTGGCCTAGAAAATCTAATGATGAGCTATGAGGAAGAAGGCTATGCTCTAGCTCAGATTATGAACGTTAGTTTGGGAGAGGAAGATGATATTTTAGAAATTACTATAGATGAAGGAAAAATTAATGATGTAATAATTCAGGGTAATACTGAGACTAAAGATTATGTAATTAGAAGAGAGTTAAGCATTGAAGCTGGTGATGTATTAAATATTAATGAAATGTGGCAGGATTTATCGAGATTATACAACTTAGGTTACTTTGAAGATGTTGCTCCGACAATAGATGGAGATCAGTTTGACCCTATGGCAGCTAATCTGGTAATTAATGTAGAAGAAGGAAGAACTGGTACTTTTAGTTTAGGGGGAGGTTATAGCCCTGAGACTGGCTTTAATGGTATCCTACATTTAAGTGAAAATAATCTATTCGGTAGGGGCCAACAAGTAGAGGCCGATTTAAATTATGGTCAAAGGTCAAATCGAGTAGAGTTAGGCTTTGCAGACCGTTGGGCTTTTGGAACTAAAACTAGTATTGAGACTAACTTTAATTGGAATACTGGTGAAGGGATTCCAGGAATTAGCGATGATAATTATGGACAAAGATTAGGTGGAGATCTAATGTTAGGTCGTCCTTTGACTGATACGATTAGAGCTTATGTTAAATTTGATGCTAATCGCTTGTTAGATTATGGTGAAGATAAGAACATGGAAGATAGAGAATCAACGGAGAATACTTTTAGTGTTTCTTTACAGGGTGTTAGAGACGCGAGGGATAATCAGTTTAACCCACGTGAAGGTAATAGACAGCAAATGGCACTAGAGCAAGGTTTTGGTTTGGGAGATGATGATAAGAATTTCCGCAAGGCTTCTCTAGATTTAAGACAGTACTTTCCAGTTGGCGATGAACATTCTGTTGCAATACGAGGTAAGCTTGGAGTAGGTACAGATGATTTACCTGGTACAGCTCGTTATCATCTAAGAATGCAGGATGAAGTGCGAGGTTATGATTCAGATTATCGCAGTGATAATTCAGAGCTATTTCAGGGTGATTCGATGGCTTTAGCTAGTATAGAATACCGACATAGTGTTTTAGATAATGTATCTTTAATTAGTTTCTTTGATGCAGGTAGAACTTTTGAAGGTCAAAACTTTGAATTAGAAAATATTAATCATTCAATAGGAGTTGGAGCTAGAGTTGATACTCCAATTGGCCCTTTAGGATTAGATTATGGTTATGCTTTAGATGAAGGTGAAGGTGATTTCAGTATTCGAGTAGGAACTAGTTTTTAATCTATTATTTCGGTTAATTAATTTTAGGAAGGGTGTAAGCTAATGAAGAGTAAGGCACTTGTAGCCATTATTGCTTGCTTAGGATTACTGGCAATATCAGTGATAACAATTGATGATTTTTCAGTTGCTAATTTTTTAGTAGCCAATCAAGAGGTGACAGCGGAAGAGAATAACGAAGAAGCTGCAGTAGAGTCTGAGCAAGAGCTAGAAAAAAAGATTGCTTATGTAAAGATGTATCAATTATTTGAGAATCACCCGTGGCATGATGAAGCAGAACTTGAGTTTGAGGGTGAGGCTGAAAGAATAAGAGAAGAGTTAGAGGTTAGAGGTGTTGATTTAACTGATCAAGAGCGTCAGCAGCTACTTAATGAATATGAGGATTATTTGACGACTTTAGAGCAAGAATTAATTGAAGAAATAATTACTAATATCAATGAAACAATAGAGTTATTAGCTAAAGAGAAGAATATTTTATTAGTAGTGGATCATTCAGCAGTGGCTTATGGTGGTTATGATTTAACTGATGATATATTAGCTAGAATTGATTCTGATATTGATGCTGAAATTGATGCTGAGGAATTTAAAGAGAGTGAAGGAGAAATCGAGCTTGAAGAAGAGCTTGAGCTTGATCTTGAGCTAGAAGAATAAAGCCTCTAAAAAGGCAGGTGTTTAGATTATGTTATTTATTATTAGTAATATTAGGATTAAAGGTAGGTTTTGCTTACCTTTAATTCTATTTTTTATCAGTCTTTTGATATCGCATCCGATAAATGCCGATGAGTTGAGTATTAATTCGGTCGGAAGGGTCAATTTAGAAGAGTTAACTAAGAACCATCCTTTAACTAAGAGAATCAGTCGTTTAGAAGAGAGAATAGAACATTATACCACTCAAAACCTTGAAGATGATAGATTGCTAGATTTAGAGGATGAGATTTTAACAAGAGTTGAGAGTTTTAGTGAGCACTCTTATAATCAGACAGAGTTTATAATAGAGAATTATAATAAACAAATAGAGCGAAGAGAAGAGATAGCTAGGACTGAAAAAGATAATCTGCAACAGAGATTAGAAAATGAAAAAAATAATAAATTAGCAACTGGAATAGAGAGTAGAGAAGAAGAGATAAAGCAAGCCATAAAGGAAGCAGAAAGAGATTATATGGCTGAGTTAAGAAGTGATAAACAAGAGGCTGTTAGAGATTATAATGGAGAGATTAGTCGTTTAAAACTAAGAATTTATTTCTCTAAGCTAGATGAGCAAGACGAGGAAGATAAAACAGAAGAGCTAGCTGAATTATTAGAAATTAGAAATGCTAAGATTGAAAGAATTGAAGCAGAGTATGAAGAAAAATTAGCTGATTATATTAAAGAACAAGAGGCTAAAGTTCAAAAATATAAAAAAGAGTATCAGGCTGAATTAGAACAAAGCTATCAGCAAAAGTATGAAAAGAAAGCTGAAGAAATAATTAGAGATAAAAATAGAGATATTAATTTTTTAAAAGAGGAATTAGAAGAGAAGTTAGCAGAAGCAGAGCTAGAGGTTGAAACTGAAATAGATGATATTTTTGTTAATCAGATTATAAATAAGATGGATGCTAAGGATAAAAAGTTTTTAGAACGTTTAGAAGCTTTAGAAGAAAGGTTAGCTAGTTTAGAAAAGCAAAAAGAGACTGAGATAAGTCAATTGATTGAAAAATATAAAAACAAGTATGAGCTTGATTTAGTAATCAGTGATGAGATACCTGGAGTTTCTGCTCATGATTTAACTGCAGAGATAAAATCGGAGTGGGGTCTTGTTAATGATTAGAGGGGAGTAGGGTTGAAATTATGGTGAAGAAATCTTTACTTATTATAATTATAGTATTTTTAACGGCTGCTTTAGCTGCTTGTGGTGAAGAGGAAGAGAGAGCAATATTTGAAGAGGAGGAGAAGATAGAAGAGTTTGAGTTAGAGATTGCTGTAGTTGATAAAAGTCAGATTTGGGGTAATAGTCTACAGGCCGAACATTATCAAGCTAAGCTAAAAGAAAAACTGACAGCTATTGAAGCTGAGCTCGAAGAGGCTGAGTCTAATAATTTAGCTGAAACAGAAAAGGTTGAATTATATGATGAGTTATATAGTGAGCTTGGAGAATTAAGAGAAGAGCTTCGTTTAGAAGTAGGAGAGAAAATAAATAGAAAGATATCTAATGTGGTAGAAGATGAAGAGTATCAAGTTGTATTTAATAAAGAGGAGACTCGTTTTGGGGGAGAAGATATTACAGAGTTAGTGATTCATCTTTTAGATGAGAATTTTGAAAAAAATAAAGACTAGGAGGGTTAAAATGACTAAGGTGATTACAGTTAAGGAGTTGGCTAAAGAGGTATCAGCTGGGATTATTGGTGATGGTGATTTTAAGGTGGAAGGGGTTGGTGGAGCAGATAATGCTTCAGAGACTGATATTACTTTTGCCCAGAATAGAGAGTATTTAGAGATTGCTAAAGAGAATGCAGGGGCAATTATAGTAAAGCAAGAGTTAGTTAATGAAGATATTAAACAGCCCTTATTGCTTGTTGATAATCCAAGGCTTGCTTTTGCTAAGATTGCACGAAAATTTGAATTTAAGCCATATCAGACAGGGGAGATAGCTGATAATGCAGTTATAAGTCCGGAAGCTAAAATTGGGGCCAACGTCTCAATTCACCCTGGAGTAGTCATTGAAGCTGGGGCAGAGATAGCTGATAATGTTGTAATAGCTGCTAATAGTTATATTGGTCATCAAGTTAAGATTGGCTCTGAAACTGTTATTCACCCGAATGTAACTATTGAATATAATACTAAGATTGGCTCAAGAGTTGAGATTAATGCTGGGGCTGTAATTGCTTCTGAAGGATATGGTTTTGAAAGTAATGAAGCGGGACACACAAAAGTACCTCAATTTGGTAATGTTGTGATTGGAGACGATGTAGAGATAGGAGCTAATGTAACAATTGATCGTGGTGCTACAGCTTCTACTGAGATAGGGGCTGGGACTAAAATAGATAATTTAGTTCATTTAGCACATAATGTTAAGGTTGGCCCTGAATCTTTGATTATAGCTCAGGTGGGTATTGCTGGTAGCTCAGAGGTTGGTAAAAGAACTACTTTGGCAGGTAAAGCTGGACTAGTAGGTCATATTAAAGTAGGCGATAATGTAACTGTAGGTGCCTATAGTGCAGTGACTAAAGATATCAATGATAATGCCTTTGTTTCTGGCTATCCCGCCCATAATCATCGCTTAGAGCGAAGAATTAAGGCGGCTAGAAAAAGATTGCCTCGTTTGTTAAAGGATGTTAAGAATTTAGAACGCAAAGTTAAAGAGTTAGAAGAAGCAGTAGAAAAGGATGATTAATATGCGTAAAGCAATTAGTGTAGTTATTAGTGGGGTAGTAATCACTCTGTTAGCGATTACTCCAGTTCAGGCTTATTTTGGCAAGGCAGCTCTGATGAATATTCCTATTGCAGAGGGGTTAAGAGAAGATCAAGTCAGTTTAAGCTATCAATATTTTAATGATGTTGGGAATAATATAATTAGTTTAGAGTATGGGGTTGCCGATATTTTAGATGCAGGGATTAATTTGGAGACTGATTTTGATGATTTAAGTTTTTACCCTTCTTTAAAGGCTAAAATATTAACTGAAGATGAGCTAACACCTGCTTTATATGCTGGAATAGTTGACCGTTCTCGTTATCTAGTCGCTAGTCAGACTATCCCCTATCAAGATATTAGGATACATTATGGGCTAGGAGATAGAGAGCATTTTTCGGATTATTTTTTTATAGGAGCTAGCAGGGTATTAAATCCAGTCTCAATTAGTACAGGCGATGCTTCATTCCAAACACCAACAACTACTATAATGAGCGAGTATAATGCTGCTTTTAATTTAGGAGCTAATCTTAGTTTTAATTCTACTTTTGAAACTGATCTTTTTCTAACTGATCTTTTTCGAGATAGTAGAAATTTTAGTTTTAGATTAAATTTTAGAAATGATTTTTAAATTATTTGACTTAGTAAAAGTGCCGCGAGGCACTTTTTTTACTTTTAGCTAATTAATTAGTAGTTAAGGCAGGAAGTTATAATCTATTATAGAAGTATTAATATACTAAAAGAAAAAAATTAATAACAAAGGAAGAAAAATATGAAAACTATTATTCTTTTGCTGCTCTTAGTTGTATCACTAACTCCTGCTAATGCTAGAGCAAGAGATTATAATTTAGAGTATAATAATTTGGAGCTTGAATTTGGTCTTGTTTATAATTACCATCCTTATTTAGATAATATCAATGAGGATATAAAAGGTGAGAATGCTTATTTAAACGATAATAAAGCTGGAATGTTTAATCTTTCTGCTACTAATAAACCTTTTAGGAAGTTAGAGTATAGTTTGGCTTATCAGGCTCAGCTAAGATATTATTTATTAGATTTTTTAGCGATTGGTAGTGGGTTAGAGAGAATCTGTCTAAGTTCTAGCTATTTAATTGAGTCTAATGATGGGCAAGATAATTATTATTTACAGAGTTATAATCTTTCTAGTTCTGCGTTATTGTTGCTAATAAATCTAAGTCCCTTTAGAGAAAGAAAAAATGATTTGGCCGATAAAGCCTTTTGGGAAAGATTAATCATTGACTTTAATTTAGCTGGGGGTATTTATTATCATCAATTTGTGAGAAGTTATGATTTAGATATGTATTATAACAATTTTCATTATCAATATAACAAAGAAGATAAATATGATGGATTTAGCCCAGGCTTTAAAGGGGGAGTTGAATTAAGCTATTTGATTAATCAAAGCAGTAGTTTAACTCTTGGGGCCAAGTATAATAAGATTTCTGCAAAAAGATTAACAGATGAGGCAGGTAAAGGATATAGAAGTATTTATAGTGATGATTTTCAAGCAGAAGAATTTGATTTTAGCAATTATGGGCTCTATCTTAACTTAGTATTTAAGCTATAAACTAGAGAAAAAGAGGTAGTAAGATGAAAAAGAAGCTTTTTGTATTATTTTTAGCAAATATAATAATCCTTTTATTAGTTGCTTGTGATAATCAAGCAGAGCTTACTCAGTTAAAGGGACATGTTAGCCTTAATAATCTTGCTAGTACAAGCGAAGCAGATTATTTTGTAGCTAGTAAGAATAGAGTTGAGAGTCAATCAGTATTAGACTCAGATTTAAGTTTAAACCGTGAAGAGATTATAATTGAGTTTGGCCCTGAGCTTAGCCAAGCAAAAAAGGAGAATTTAAAGGCGGAGTATCAATTAAGTAAGCTAAGAGAGATTGAAGCTTTAGACCTAGAGTTATATCAACTCAAGCAGGAGCTGAATCAAAAAGAGTTTAGTGAATATATTGACTCCTTAAGAGAAGAAGAGGTGATTAGATCAGTTCAAAGTAATTATTATCTTAGTTTAGAGTCTGAAGTAAAGGCTAAATCTGAAGCTAGTAATCAACAGTGGAATCATCAACTGATTAGCCTACCTTTAGTCTGGGAGAATAATACAGGTAGTTCAGATATGACGGTAGCAGTATTAGATACGGGAATAGATGCTTCACATCCTGATTTAAAAGGACAGCTAGTACCTGGTAAATCATATATTGAAAGCGATAGCGATAATCCAGATTATGAGTTGGGCTACATAGATGATCATGGTCATGGGACACATGTGGCAGGGATAGTTGGGGCAGCTGATAATGGTAGTGGGATAAGAGGTGTTAGTTGGGATAGTAAGTTAATGCCAGTCAAAGTATTAGGTGCAAGGGGTGGTGGAAGAATAGCTGATATTATATCTGGAATTATTTGGGCAGCAGATAACGGAGCAGATATTATTAATTTAAGCCTTGGTTCTGAACATGGTTTAGGCGATAATCTCTATCAAGCAGCTATTGATTATGCTGATCAGCAGGGTAGTATACTGGTCTCATCTAGTGGAAATAGCAACCATATCAAGGTAGGCCATCCAGCCCGTTATGAGAATGTGATTGCTGTTGGTGCGATAAATCAAGAGAAGCAACGTTGGTCGGAAGCATTTCATGGTTCTAGTTATGGAGTAGAGCTGGATCTCATGGCTCCTGGCAAAGATGTTTATTCTACTTTACCTGGTGGTAATTATGGTAAAGAAAAAGGAACTTCTATGGCTGCACCCCATGTCGCGGGAGTGATTGCTCTAATCTTAGCCGAAGAGCCAGAGCTTAGTCCAGATGAAATTAGAAGGCGATTGATTATGAGTGCTGAAAATGCCGGGCAGAGGGGTAGAGATTTAGAGTATGGTTATGGAATTATTAACTCTTATGCAGCAGTCTATGGAGCCCAAAGAGATCAAGTCAAGCTCTTTTTAGGAGAGAAGAAGGATGGTATCATTCAAGTAAAAAAAGGGCCAACCACCCCCAACTATGATGGTTTTTTCAAGCTTGATCTTCCTAAAGGAGATAAGTACTCTTTATACGCTTGGGTGGATATTAATGGTAGTGGCAATGTTGAAGCAGGCGATTATTTTACTAGTTATGAAGTGGTAGTAGATGGTAGTTTTAATTATAAGCTTGGACTTGAAGTTTTGACTGAAGAATTTGATAAAACAGCGGTTATTTACTAAGGAGGCTAAAAAATGAAAAAGAGTATATTCTTATTAATCATCTTAATGATAGCTTTGTTGCTAATAGGTTGTCTAGAAAGTACAGAATGTGTTGTTCTAGCAAGTGAGAGTTATGAAACTAATAATTCAGAGCAATTAACTGACGATGCAGCTCCTGCTGAAGAGGAAGATGAGTTAGAGGAAGATGAGTTAGAGGAAGATGAGTTAGAGGAAGATGAGTTAGAGGAAGATGAGTTAGAGGAAGATGAGTTAGAGGAAGATGAGTTAGAGGAAGATGAGTTAGAGGAA
>LFFM01000254.1_pt1 | contig 35901 bp, 28 predicted proteins | sample 643131 | NCBI WGS metagenome assembly LFFM01 (sample SAMN03777445, study PRJNA286221) | soda lake metagenome | biome: soda lake; feature: Kulunda steppe; material: water; isolation source: sample Tc-Br brine of Tanatar trona crystallizer | place: Russia: Kulunda steppe | collected 2011-07
GACAGGAGGGGGACGCCGAGCCGGACGAGCCGCGCCCGGACGTCCTCGCGTTCCTCCGTGACCACGGGAAACGGTACGACGCCGACTCCGGGAAGGCGGTCGACCGCGAGCCGTGGGAGACGACCGTCATCGACGCGGTCCGCGAGGAGGCGTACTACTTCGCCGGCCAGAAGTCGACGAAGGTGATGAACGAGGGGTGGGCGACGTACTGGGAGTCGGTGATGATGGGCGGCGAGGGGTTCGCCGGCCCCGACGAGTTCCTCACCTACGCCGACCACATGGCGCGCGTGCTCGGTTCGCCGGGGCTCAACCCCTACAAGCTCGGCTTCGAGCTGTGGACCCACCTCGAGCTGCGGGCGGCCCGCCGGGACGTGATCGACCGCCTGCTCCGCGTCGAGGGGGTGACGCCCGACACGTTCCATACCCGGATCGACCTCGACCGGGTCGCCGAGGCGCTCGCCCCCCACCCCGCGATCGCCGGCGCGGGGCCGGCGACGCTCGACGACCTGGCCGCGCTCGCGGCCGCGGGCGACCCACGAGTCGATTCGGAGGCCGTCGACCGGGCGCTGTCGGCACGGGAGGGCGACCTCGACCCGGACGACGCGCCGGACATCGAGCGCCACCCCTGGACGCTGCTCACCTACGAGGGGCTCGCGGAGCGCCACTACGTCCTCTCGCGGCCGGAACACCGAGGCGCGCTCCGCTCCGTCTCGCGGGCGACGCTCGCCGAGCGGGCCCGCTACATGTTCGACGTCGATCGCTACCCGACGGTCGAGGCGGCGCTGGCCGACGTCGACCGGACCGCGGGCTGGGAGCGCATGTTCGCGGTCCGCGAGAGCCACAACGACGTGACGTTCCTCGACGAGTTCCTGACCGACGAGTTCGTCCGCGAGGGGAACTACTTCACCTACGAGTACAGCCGGGCGGGCGAGGAGTTCCGCGTCGCCAGCGTCGACGCCGACGACGTCCGTCGGAAGCTACTCCTCCGCTTTACGAACTTCGGCAAGCCGACGATCGTCGCGCTCGACGGCAACTTCCGGAACCGCGGCGAGCTCCTCCTCGGCCACCGGTACAACGGGGTCGCGCTCGACGAGGAGCAGGCGAAAGCGACGCTCGAACGCGTCTTCGAGCTGTGGGGACGCCCGGTGAACCTCGCGACGATCCGTACGGAGTACGCCGAAGAGGAGGTCCGCCGCGCGAAGCGCCGCGGCCGCGAGCCGACGGGGACGGAGGTCGGCGTTCGCTTCCGATACGACGGGGAGGCCGCGAGCGAACACGCGCTCGCCGACGACCTCGTCGCCCGGATCGCGGCCGACGACGTCGACTACGACACGAAGCCCGACGAGTGGCTGGCGTGACCTCCGTCGTCGCTACCGCGCCCCGTCCTCGGGGGTCAGCCGCACCAGCCGGTCGTCGTCCTCGCGCGGGAAGCCGTCGCCGTCGTTCGACCGTCCGTCGCGGTTGGACGTGATCGCGTACACCGAGCCGTCCGGACCCTGCTCGACGTGACGGACCCGGCCCAACTCGTCCGCGAGCAGGCCGTGGGAAACCGCGTCGTACTCCGCATCGGTCCAGTCGGCGTCGTGGCGCTCGCCGCCGGTCGCGTCGGCGGGATCGCCGTCGCGCGAGTGGACGGTGACGGCGAGGAGCCGCTGGGAGCGGAGCCCCCCGACGAGCAGCCGGTTCCGCCACCCGTCCGCCGCCCCGCCGGTACGGAAGACGCAGCCCGAGGGGGCCCACGTCGTGTCCGTGCCGCTGTGGGCGACCGGCCGGGCGAAGTCGGTCCCCGGATACGTGTCGCCGTCGCGTGCGCGGTCCTCCTCGGGCCCCCAGCCGTGGTCGTCGCCCGGGCGCACGATCTGTACCTCGTCCCGATAGCCCGGCCCGTGTTCGGTGACGATCGGCGTCCCGTCGGGGAGAAACGAGATCCCTTGCGGGTTCCGGTGACCGACCGAGTACACCCGCGGGTCGCCGCCGAGGTCGGGGTTGTCCGCGGGGGCGCTCCCGTCCGGTTCCACGCGCAACACCTTCCCGGCCACGGAGCTCGGGTCCGGCGGGAGCGCGGTGTCGTTCGCGTCGCCGGTCGTCACCCAGAGGTAGTTCGCGGGGCCGAACGCGAGCCGCGAGCCGTTGTGGACGACCTCGTGGCCGGGGATCGAGTCGACGACGACCGTCTCCGTCGCTCCCGGATCGTCGGCGTCGGCGTCGTAGTAGACGACGCGGTTGCGGTAGTCGTCCGCTCCCGCCTCGTACGTGTAGACGGCGTACACGAGCGGCACGTCCGGGTAGTTCGGATGGACCGCGAGGCCCATGAGCCCGCCCTCGCTGCCGCCGCCCCACCACTCCATCGCGTCGTCGCCCGGCGCGACGGAGTCCGCGCGATCGATGACATCGGGGGCGGCGACGTCCGTCACCGCCTCGCCGTCGTACCGCGAGATCCGGCCGATCCGCTCGGAGACGAACAGGTCGCCGTCCGGCGCGAACGCGAGGTCCCACGGCACCTCCAACCCCTCGATCACCGTCTCGACGTCTGCGTCGAGCGCCGGCGGGTCGGTCGGCGGCTCCCAGTCGGGGTCGTACGCCGTCCACGACTCGACGTCGTGATCGACGGTGAGGTCGTACTCGGGGTCCTCGACCGGGGTCGGCGTCGACGCGTCGGCTTCCCCTCCGTCGTCTGCGTCGCCTGCGTCCCCTTCATCGGGACCGCCGCCGAGACAGCCGGCGACTCCGGCGAGGCCGGCGACGCTCGCGAGGCCGCCCGCCAGGAACCGCCGTCGTTCGGGTGGCATACCACGGGTTGGGACACCGACGGCTAAAGGGTGCTGCTCTCGGGAACCGAGTGGAAACGGGAGAACGGAATCGGGTCGCGGTCCGCGTTAACGGTCCGCGTTAGCCGGCTGCGTTCGCGGTCCGCGTTAGCGGGCCGCGGCGGCGACGCGCTCGCGCTCCTCCTTCTGGGAGATGGAGTACGTCTGCACGTCGTAGTCGGCGGCGGCGATCAGCTCGCTCGCAAGCGCCTCGGCGGCCGAGGTGGTCGATTTGTACGTCGCGCTGGCGACGCCGTCGGAGATGAACAGCAGGGCCTGGTCGACGCGGCGCTGGGGCGCGACGTCGACGGCCTTCGGGACGGAGATCCCGCCGTACTTCAGGCGGACGGTCTCCTCTCGCGGCGCGGCGTTCTCGACGGCCGTGACGAGCACCTGTGCCGGGTTCTCCTCGGTGCGCTCGTGGACGATGTCGAACGCGTCGCGGACGATCCGGGTCGCCTGCTGTTTCTTGCCCGTGTTCTCGTCCGTCTGCATGAGACGGTTGATGAGCCGCTCGACGAGCGAGATCTCGGACTTCTTGAACTGCTTGGAGGCGTGACGACCCATCGTGTGCGCGATGGGGGTCACGGTCATGTAGCGTTTCGTCGAGGGGTCGGCGTAGGCGATCTCCGTGACGTCCCAGACGCCGAAGAGCAGTGCGTTCTCGTTGGCCGCCTCGCTCGCCGCCGGGGCGTCCGGATCGGGCTCGTCGGCCGCGACCTCCGGCTCCTCCTCGGCGTCCGTGTCGGCTTCGGGCTCCTCGCTCATCGGACGGGTTTCTCCGCGTTTCCGCGAACCAGTTCGATCATCGAGACGCCGTTGACCTTCTCGACCTTGTAGTTGACGCCGGAGAGGTCGCCCATCGCGCGACCCTTCGCGCCACCGATCCCGGCGATCGTGACCTCGTCGTGCTCGTCGATGAAGGAGATAGCGCCGTCACCGGGACAGAACGCGGTGACCTGCTTCCCGTTCTTGATGAGCTGAACGCGGACACACTTTCGGATCGCCGAGTTCGGCTGCTTTGCCTCGATTCCGACCTTCTCGAGGACGATCCCGCGGGCCTGCGGGGCACCCTCGAGGGGGTCGGACTTCTTCTTGAGCCCGCGCTCTCTCCGAGCGTACTCGGAGTCGGACCAGCGCCGCTTCTGCCGGTCCTGCTTGAGCTTACGGGCGGCATATTTGCCGTTCGCCATCGTACCCGTGTTTTCCCACGGAGATACTTAAGCGTCCCTCTTTCGCCCCCGAGAAACGGCCTCAGATCCCCGTAGGGATACCTCTCGTCGGATCTGAGCCTGTTTTACGGTTCGAACGGAGCGCGCTCGTCGCCGTTGAGGCGGTAAGCCGTGCTGAGAACCCGTCGTTTCCGATCCCCCTCGATCCGTCGCCGCCGACGGCGACGAACGCGGCCGGGACCCCCGTCGATGACCTCACACTCACTCCCGGAGCGTCGCGACCCACGACGGCTCGTCGACCGTCGTCTCCCCCACGTCGCGGAACGCGACGTCGATATCGACGGTCGCGCCCTGCCCGCGCTGTGTGCCCTCCCAGCGCTGATCGAGCGACGGGACGACCCCGTCTTCCGTGACGTACATGGTCGCGTCGGCCGCCGTTACCTCCTCCGGGATCCCGGCGTCGCCCGTGAACTCGTCGGCGACGAGCCTCACCACACGCTCACCGCCGATGTCGGCGGCGCGGTCGTCGACGCGCATGTTCCACCCCCCGACGCCGCGGACGCCCGAGAGCGACTCCGCGCGCATCTCCTCGCGGAACTCCGCGGCGGACCGGTCGACCGTCCGGCGGTCCGTCGCGACGTCGTCCCCGGACGCCTCCCGGAGGAACGCCTCGTCGCCGTCGACGTACAGCTCGAGGACGTCCCGCTCGGCCGCGTCGACCGTCTCCTGTCGGAGGTACTGTCTCCCTCGCTCCGCCTCGAACCGGGCCTCGTACTCCTGGGAGGGGAGCCAGCGGCTCGGCTCCGACTCTCCTTCGTGTGTCGTCTCCGCCGTCGAGAACAGCTCGAACCCGCCCGCGTCGACGAGCGCCGACGAGTGATGGTCCGCGAGCGTGTCGGCGTCGAGCGCGTCGCCGTCGAGCCAATCGACGTCGGTGATCCCCGGCTCGCCGAGGCTGAACCCGAGACAGCCGGCCGATCCGCCGGCCGTGCCGGCGGCGATACCCGCGAGGAGCCGTCGTCGTTGCATGTCCGGCCGGAAGCGACGGCGGGTGAAAAGGGCCGCGGGTCGGTGTCACAGTCGGGGCTGCGAGCCGGTGTCCCCGTCAGGTCAGCTCAACGTCGTCGACGTCGTGGTGTCGCTTCGCCAGCGTCCGGGCCGTCTCGATGTTCCGGCCGTCCGCGCCGATCGCGACGCCCCGGTCGGCCTCCGGGACCTCGACGTACGCCACGCGGTCGTTCTGCACGGAGATCGTCACGGCGTTGACCGCCGCCGGCGCGAGCGCGCTCGCGACGAACGCCTCCGGGGTGTCGGCGTCCTCGACGAGCTCGATCGGCCGGCCGAGGTCCGCCTCCACCTCGGTGACGGTCTCGCCGCCCTGTCCGATGGCGGCGGCCATCTCCCCCGCGGGAACCAGGAACACGAGCCGGTCGCCCTCCACGAGGCAGTCCTTCGGCGCGACGCCGGTCAGTTCGTCGAACCGACCGATGTAGCGCCGCGCCTCGTCGGAGAGCTCGACGCGCATCAGTCCGCCCGTTCGTTCGCGGGGGCGTCCCCGTCGTCCGTCGGCTGACCGCCGTCCGAGATCACTCGCGACCCCATCCGCAGGTCGACGTCGCCGGTGCCGAGCGCGATCGGCTTGCCGGCGATGACGTTCTCGATGACGCCGTCGAGCTCGTCGTACTCGCCGTGGATCGCGGCGTCGAGCAGGTGGTTCACCGTCACTTCGAACGCCGCCCGTGCGAGCACGGAGTCCTTCGAGCCGGAGATCCCGTGGCGACCGATCGAGTCGATCTCACCGTTGTTCGTCATGATGTCCGCCACGAGCATGAGGTGGCGGACGTTCACGTCGTCGAGCCCCTGCTCTTCGAGCGTGTTCTTCGTCTCGTCGATGATCGTCTCGCGGGCCGCCTCGACGCCGAGGTTGCGGTAGATCTCGTGGATGTTGTTACACGTCGTCCGCGAGGCATCGACGCCCTCGATGTCGAGGGCGTCGCCGAAGGCGGACCCTTCGGTGTAGAGCACGAACTGCTCCTCGTCGTCGATCTCCTCCTTTCGAATGACGACGCGCTCGACCTCCTCGATCCCCTTGAACACGATCTCGCGGAGCTGCTCGACGAGCTGTAACAGCTCGCGGTAGCTCGGCTCGTTGGGGCCGAACTCGATGACGGTCCCGGACTGGCGGGCGTCCACGCCCAGCGCGTCCTCGATCGTCTCGGCGATGATCGCCGCGACCTCCGAGGGGTTCGAGTGGGTTGGCCACCGTTCCAGCAGCGTGTCGTCGTTGAGGTCGATCCGCACGAGCATGTCCGCGACGTTCGTCGACACGTCGCCGAGCGCGAGGATGCGGGTCGACTCGATCGACCAGACGACCTCGTGGGCCTTCTCCCGGTCCGTCGCGTACTCGCCGTCCAGGTGAACCGTCATCATCGGGGTGTCCGGCGTCTTCCGGGCGTCCACCAGCTCGATGAGCCGGGGCAACCCCTGCGTGACGTCGATCTCCGCCACGCCGGCGTAGTGGAACGTGTTCATCGTCATCTGCGTCCCTGGCTCGCCGATCGACTGTGCGGACACCGTTCCGACGGGGTCGAGCGGGTCCACGCGGGTCTCGATGTAGCGGTTCTCGACGCCCGTCGCGATGTCGGTCACCTGTTCGATCGTGACGTCGCCGTACTCGTCGGCCTTCGCGTCGATCGTCTCGTACACCTGCGCCTTCAGCCGGGAGGGAAGCTCCGTCGCTTCCACCACGGCCTCCATGTCGTCGGTTACGTGTTCGTGGTCAGTCATCTGATTCCACCCCCAGTCCGCCGGCCTTGTTCAGCCCTGGCCCGGCGTGCTCCGAGAGGTTCGTCGGCGGCGTGCGCTCGCCGAGGAACCGCTCCTTCTCCTCTGCGGAATCGAACTCCGCGCCGATGACGCGGTCGGCGATGGCGTCGATGTCGACGCCGCTGCCCTCGCCGGAGGACACCTTCACGGGCGAGGTGCCGTCCTCGCCGAACTCGAACTGGACGATGGTGCCGGAGGTGTCCCGCACCGTCCCGTCGTACTGCGCCTCCAACTCGGAGAGCGCGTTGATGAGCCGGCGCTGGAGGTACCCGGACTTGGAGGTCCGGACCGCCGTGTCGACCAGCCCCTCGCGGCCGCCCATCGCGTGGAAGAAGAACTCCTCGGGCGTGAGTCCGCCGCGGTAGGAGTTCTCCACGAAGCCGTGCGCCTCCGCGGAGAGGTCGTTCGGCTTGTAGTGTGAGAGCGTGCGGTCCTCGTAGCCGCGGTTGATCCGCTCGCCCCGAACCGCCTGCTGGCCGACGGAGCCGGCCATCTGCGTGAGGTTCAGCATCGACCCACGCGCGCCGGAGCGGGCCATCACGACCGCCGGGTTGTCGTCGCCGAAGTGTTGGTCGGCGATCTCGCCGGCGGAGTCACGTGCCTTCCCGAGCGTCTGCATGATCTTCATCTCGAGCGTCTCGGCGACGCCGCGGCCCGGCAGCGACTCCAGCTCGCCGGCCTCGTACGTCTCGATCAGCTCCTGGACGCGGTCGTAGGCGCTCTCGATCGCCTCGTCGACCTGCTGTTCGGCCTCCGGCGGGATCGACTCGTCGTCGATCCCGATCGAGAAGCCGAAGTGCATGATCGCGCGCATCGCCAGCGAGGCGATCTCGTTGATGAACACGCGGGCACGCGTCTCGCCGTACATCTTGGTGAGGGTGTCGACGACCTCGCCGCCGAACGCGCCGACGGCGTCCTCGTCGATCGTCCCCTCCACCAGCTGGCCGTTCTCGATGCGGACGGTGTCGCCCGTCGACGAGGTGAACTCGAGGTTGAGGTCGTCGGGAAGTAGCTCCGAGAAGAGCGTTCGGCCCGTCCAGTACGGGCCGGTCTCGTCCTCGCCGTCCGGCTCGGGGAGCTCGTCGACCCGGGTCGCCCGGAGCAGGTCGAGCGCCTGCGTCTCGGTGAAGTGCGGGTTCGAGTGGGTGAGCAGGTAGGTCCCCGAGATGTGGTCCTGGATGGCTCCGATGATGTTCCCACCGAACCGGGGGCTCAGGATCTGCTCCTGGACGCGCATCAACACGCGCGCCTCCGCACGGGCCTCCTCGTTCTGGAGGGCGTGCATGTTCATCTCGTCGCCGTCGAAGTCGGCGTTGTACGGCGGACAGACGACGGTGTTGAGACGGAACGTCTTGTACGGCATCACGACGACTTCGTGAGCCATGATCGACATCCGGTGGAGCGACGGCTGTCGGTTGAAGATCACGATGTCGCCGTCGACGAGGTGGCGGTTTACCTCCCAGTCGAGCTCGACCTTCTCAGCGAGCTCCTCGCAGTTCTTCTCGGTCACCTTCAGGCGGCGACCGTCGGGGCGTCGCACGTAGTTCGCGCCGGGGTGGCTCTCGGGGCCGTTCCGGACGTACTGACGCGCCTCCTCGACGTTCCGTTCGGTGACGTTGAGCGTCTGGGTCATCTCCGTCGCCACGCGGTCGGGGACGCCGACCTCGTTGAGCGAGAGCGTCGGGTCGGGCGAGATGACGGTCCGCGCGGAGAAGTTCACGCGCTTGCCGGACAGCGAGCCGCGGAAGCGGCCCTCCTTCCCTTTCAGGCGCTGCGAGAGCGTTTTGAGGGGCCGGCCCGAGCGGTGTCGCGCCGGCGGCGTCCCCGAGATCTCGTTGTCGATGAACGTGGTGACGTGGTACTGTAACAGCTCCCAGAGGTCCTCGATGATCAGCTGTGGGGCCCCCGCCTCGCGGTTCTCCATGAACCGCTGGTTGATGCGGATGATGTCGACCAGCTTGTGCGTGAGGTCGTCCTCCGAGCGCTGACCGTTGTCCAGCGTGATGGAGGGGCGGGTCGTCACCGGCGGCACCGGGAGGACGGTCAGGATCATCCACTCCGGCCGGGAGTCGGCCGAGTCGATCCCGAGGACTTCGAGGTCCTCGTCCGGGATGTCCTCGAACCAGTCGCGGATGTCCGACGGCATCAGCTTGTTCATGTCCTCCTCGGTGAGGTCGATGCTCAGCGCCTTCTCGATGGCGCGGCGGTCCTCCTTCCGCGGGCGGAACTCGCCGGCCATGATCTCGTTGATCCGCTCGAGCGAGATGTCGGTCTTCTCGGCGAGCTCCTGCGGGGAGGTTCCGGGCTCGTCTTCCTCCTCGTCGGGCTGCATCGCGGCCGCGATGTGCTCGGAGTAGTCGCCCGAGAGCACGTCCTGGACCTCGTAGTAGGTGGTCGGCTTCTCGTGTTTGATGTCCGCCTGCGGCTCGCCACAGAACGGACAGGTCTTGGCCTTTCGGGCCTGCCGAACGGCGGCCTTCAGGACGTCGTGGGGGTCGTCGCCGAGCTCCTTGGCGCGGTCGTAGCGCTCCCGGAACTCCTCGCGCTGGGCCTCGTCGAGCGCGAGCCGTCCGCAGTCGCGACAGGTCGACCGGAGCAGCCGCCGGATGAGCTTCGTGAACCCGACGTGGATGACGGGTGCGGCCAGCTCGATGTGGCCGAAGTGCCCGTTACAGGAGCCGGAGTGGGAGCCACAGGTCCGACACTCCAGGCCGGGATCGATGACCCCGAGCCGCGGGTCCATCAGCCCCATATCGATCGGGTAGCCGTCGTCGTCGTACGTGTCGGCGGTGATGACCTTCGTCGCCGACATGTCCCGGTACGTCTCCGGGTCCATGAGGCCGAAGTCGATGCCGCCGAGCACTTTCGGTGTTTGCATTGACATTTAAATCGCGTCCTCCAGTTCGAGCTTCGGTCGGATGCCGAGCGCGATCATCTCGTCGAGGAGGAGCTTGAACGCGTAGCTCACCTCGAGCTCGTGGATGTCGTCCTCGTCGCCGGTGACGGGGTCGTACACACGGCGCTGTTCGCGGTCCTCGACGGCGACGAGCCCCGTCTGTGCGGAGACGTGCACCGTCTCCGCGTCCGAGGACTCGAGTAGCCGTTCGTTCAGCACCATCGACGCGCCGTGGCCGATGATCGTGTCGCGCTCCATCTCCCCCACGCGGAGACCGCCCTCGCGGGCACGTCCCTCGGTGGGCTGGCGGGTGAGCACCTGCACCGGGCCGCGCGACCGGGCGTGGAGCTTGTTCGACACCATGTGGTACAGCTTGTGGTAGAAAATCGTCCCGACGAAGATCTCCGCGTCGATCTTCTCGCCGGTGACGCCGGAGTACATGACCTCCTTGCCGGAGGACTTGAACCCGTGGTCCACGAGCCCGCCGCGGAGCTCCTCCTCGTCTTCGCCCTGGAACGGCGTGCCGTCGACGCGGGTGCCGCGAAGCGACCCGACCTTGCCGCCGAGCATCTCCAGCACGTGGCCGACCGTCATCCGGGACGGGAGCGCGTGGGGATTCAACACGAGGTCGGGAACGACCCCCTCCTCGGTGAACGGCATGTCTTCCTGGGGTGCGAGGTGGCCGACGACGCCCTTCTGACCGTGTCGGGACGCGAACTTGTCGCCCAGCTCGGGGACGCGCTGGTCGCGGACCTTCACCTTCGAGAGCTTGGAGCCGTCCTCGCCCTCCATCAGCGTCACCGTGTCGACGACGCCGGACTCGCCCGAGCGCATCGTCACGGAGGTTTCACGCCGCTTCTGCGGGGAGAGCCCGCCCATGTCGTCCGGCTCCTCGAGGAAGCGCGGCGGGCTCGTCTTGCCCAGCAGCACCGACGACTCGTCGACGGTCGTCTCGGGGTTGACCAGCCCGTCCTCGTCGAGGTGCGTGTACGCGTCCTCGCCGCGTGCGCCGCGGACGTCCTGGGAAGGGATCTCGAAGCGGTCCTCCTGGCCGCCCGGGTACCGCCGCTCCTCGCCCTCGTACGTCCGGAAGAAGTGCGAGCGCGCGAGTGCGCGGTCGACCGAGCCCTGGTTCATGACGAGCGCGTCCTCGATGTTGAACCCCTCGTAGGACATGACGGCGACGACGAAGTTCTGTGCCGCCGGCCGCTCGTCGAAGTTGATCTGTTCGGTGGTCTGCGTTTTCACCATCGCCAGCTGCGGGTAGTGCATCAGGTGCTGGCGGGTGTCGGGCCGGATCCGGTAGTTCGCGGACGGGAGTCCGAGCGACTGTTTCATCATCCCCGCCCCCATCGTGATGCGGGGGCTCGCGTTGTGCTCGGGATACGGGATCATCCCCGCACCGATACCGAACACGAGCTGTGGGTCGATCTCCAGGTGGGTGTGGTCGTCGGTGACGTCCTCCTCGTCGACGGCGACGAGAATGTCCTCCTCCTCCTCGGCGTCGATGAACTCGACGTAGCCGCGCTCGACGAGGTCCTCGAACCCGACGTCGCCCCGGTCGAGCGCGTCGATCTCCTCGTCGCCGAGGAGCGGCTCGCCGTTCTCGACGACGATGAGCGGCCGGCGGGCGCGCCCGGCGTCCGCGTTGACGATCACTTCGCGGGTCCGGTCCTTCACGGAGACGTTCACCATCTCGGAGACGTCGCCCCGTCGGCGCGCCTCGCGGATCTGTTCAGCGAGCCCGTCCGGGTCCGGGTGGGTCCCGACGAGGCTGCCGTTGACGTACACTTTCGCTTCGCGTTCTGCCTGAGCCATATTAATCGTCCGCCGTCTGTCGTTCGACGCCCTCGATGCCGGGGATCCCCTCGACACCCATCGACGCCAGTTCTCGTTTCAGCCCCTGTTCGTCCTCGATGTTCTGTGACAGCTCCATCGCCTGCGCGAAGTTCTTCACGAGCCCACAGTTCGGCCCCTCCGGCGTCTCGGAGGGACAGATGCGACCCCACTGGGTCGCGTGCAGGTCGCGCGCCTCGAAGTGCGGCTGGGAGCGCGACAGCGGGCTCCGCAGCCGGCGGAGGTGCGACAGCACGCCCATGTAGTCCGTCCGGTCGACGAGCTGGGAGACGCCCGAGCGCCCGCCGACCCAGTTGCCCGTCGCGATCGGGTGTTCGAGCCGCTCGGTCAGCACGTCCGAGCGGACCACCGTGTTCACGGTGAGCTGGCGGTTCCGCATGTTGGCCCGTTCGAGCTGGTACTTCACGTCGCGTGCCAGCTTGTTGAGCGCCGTCCGGAACAGGTCACGCATCAGGTCGCCGGACACCTTCAGCCGCTTGTTCGCGTAGTGGTCCTTGTCGTCCGCCTCGCGGCGCTGTAAGGCGAGTTCGAAACACGCCTCGGCCATCCGGCAGAGGTAGTACGCCTTGTTGATCCGGACGTCCTCGTCGTCGACGCCCTCCTCGTGGAGGTGCGGGAGGAGGTACCGGTCGATGACGTAGTTCGCCCGTTTCAGCTGGTAGTTCTTCCCCTGGCCGGAGGCGACGCGCTCGCCGAGGGTCTCGATCGCATCCTCGGTCGTCTGGACGTCGGCCTCCTCTAAGTTCTCCAGCATGAACTTCACGATCTCGGGGTCGTCGCTCACGCGGTGGACGATCTCCTCGTCGGATTCCAGCCCGAGCGCGCGGACGAGCGTCACGAAGTTCGCCGAGCCGGAGACGGAGGGGAACGACACCTCGAGGAGTCCTTCCCGGTTGCGCTCACAGAGCACGAGCGCGCGGTATCCGCGTCGCTGAGAGAACGTCTTCGCGACCTGGATCTCGTCGCCGTACTTCGAGTCGTACTCCGCGAGGATCTTGTTCGGCGCGAGGTCCTCGCTCGTCATCAGGACCCGCTCGGAGCCGTTGACGATGAAGTAGCCGCCGGGATCGACGGGGTCCTCGCCGATGTCGATCAGCTCCTCGTCGGAGAAGTCGGCCATGTTACACTTGTTCGAGCCGACCATCACCGGCATTCGACCCACCTTCGTCTCGGTGGAGTCGACGACGGTTTCGGGCTCGTCCTCGCCGCCGCGCACGATGGACATCTCCATGAACACGGGCGCGGAGTAGGTGATGTTCCGCAGGCGGGCCTCCTGTGGGTACAACAGCTCCTCGGAGCCGTCCGCCTCGCGGACGCGAGGGGTGAGCATCCGCACGTCGCCGAGCTCGACGTAGACGGGCTCTTGGCCCTCCTTGTCGCCGATGTCGGTGTCGATGGTCTCCTTCTCGTCGACGACTTCCTGCATGCCGCGGTCCAGGAAGTTGTTGAACGAGCGGAAGTGGTGTTCTGCGAGCCGGTCGTCGGAGAAGTATTCGCGTGATACCACGCGTCTGTCTTGCCTGTTCATGAGACGACGAGTCGGAACACGACCGCCTGATCGGTCGTTCGGGAGTTTCGGACGATCTTCACGACGTCACCGACTTCGGCCGCGTCGGGAGCGGCGGGGTCCGTCCGTTTGATCTTCGGCAGGTTGGTCTTTTTCACGTTATACTCCGCCAGAACCTCCTCGACCTCCTCATCGTCGAGAAGGGTGTGGTCCGGGACGAGTTCGTGTTGGCTTACGTCTACCATGGGTGCTGGTGGTGGGGAGAAGCTATCACGAGATACTACAGCAAGTTATATGCGCCATTCAGATAAGGCTTGCCAACCGCGTTCGCCACGCGCGGCTCCCGAATACACCGGGGCGGTCGTCACCGAATCCCACGGGTACGAGCATCAAAAACGTATCGGGCATGGGTGCAGGCAGCAAAAACGTATCAGGTACGGGTACCGGGACAGGGCCAGTCCCGGTGGCTGTGAACGGCACTCACTCCCGTGCGCGATGACAAGCCTTATTTGCCAGACGGGGATACGAGTGAGTGCAGCAAGCCCGGATGGTGTAGTGGCCCATCATACGACCCTGTCACGGTCGTGACGCGGGTTCAAATCCCGCTCCGGGCGTCCCCGATTTCGGGGCCGGTTATCGGAGTCTGCCCGGATGGTGTAGTGGCCCATCATACGACCCTGTCACGGTCGTGACGCGGGTTCAAATCCCGCTCCGGGCGTTTCTCGAACGTACTACTCCCCGAGCGACGCGACTGTGCGTCCTGTTGCTGCGTGTTTCCCCGCCGTACCACTATCAGTCCGACCGTTGAATCCGTCTCAATCCGTCGGGAACTCGGTCGCCGTCCCGCTCGGCTGCGCGGGGGGATCACGGACCGCCTCGAAGAACCGCCCGGAGACGAACTCGGCGACGACTTCGGAGAGCGACTCGTCTTCGGCGACGGCCTCCAGGATCCCGAGCGGGACCTGTGCACCGGCCATGTTCGCGTGGCCGCCGGCCGACCCGATCGCGTCGAGCGCCTCGCGCAGCAGCTCGCCGATGTCGACGTCGGCCCCGCGCGCCCTCGCCGAGCCGTAGATGACGCCGTCCATGTAGCCGTAGACGAACGTGACGGTGACGCCCTCCAGCGCGAGCAGGCGCTCGGCCGCCTGCGCCAGCGCGTCGCGGTCGGTGATCTCGCCGACGCAGGAGGCGGCGATCGTGCCGCGCACGTCGCGCCCCTCGATCGCCCGCCCGAGGACTCGCAGCGTCTCCGGGCTCACGCTCGGAGTCTCGACGCGTTCGAGCGTGTCCTCGTCGGCGTGCGGCGTGAGCGCGGCGGCCGCCTCGAAGTCGGGGATCGACGTCTCGCGCGTGAAGTCCTTCGTGTCGATCCGGATCCCGTACAGCAGCGCGGTCGCCAGCTGTCGGTCGGGCTCGATACCCAGCCGCGAGAGGTACTCCTCGATCAGCGTGCTGGTCGAGCCGACCTCCGGCCGGATGTCGAGGAACGACCCCTCAACGGGGCCGCGCGGCGGGTGGTGGTCGACGACGATGTCGACGGGCGTCCCCTCGGGGAGGCTGTCGTTGATCCCCGCCCGCGAGTGGTCGACGAGCGCTATCCCGCCGTAGTCGTCGACGACGACGTCGTCGAACGTCCGCAGCTCGATGTCGAGGAGGTTCACCAGCGCCCGGTTCTCCTGGTGAGCGATCTCGCCGCCGTAACAGGGGTCGGCCGGGACGCCGACCACGTCCGCGATCCGCGCCAGGCCGAGCGCGCTCGCGATCGCGTCCGGGTCGGGGTTGTCGTGAGCGACGACGAGCAGGGGTCCCGGGAGGTTTCGGAGCGTGTCAAGCAGCCGCACGGGCCGCTCCTGTGCGTCCGTGCCGACCGCGTCCAGCGTCCGGCCGACCATGCTCTCCACCGGATCGACGACCCGGTCGGCGACCGCATCGAGCGCGGTCCGGTGGCTCGCGGTCGGCTCGCGTCCGACGTGTGCGACGATCATCGCGTCGGGGTAGCGACGCCGGGCCGCCTCCGCGGCCGCGACGTTGCGCGCCGGGTCGTCGCCGGCGACGATCACCACCTCCGCGGCGTCCGGGTACGTGCCGGGATCGGTCGGGTCCGCCTCCGCGGTGGCGACGTTCTCGTCGCGCAGCGTCGACGCCCACCCGGGATCGTCGGTGATCGCGTGCAGCTCGCCGTACGCCCCGCGGACGCGTTCGACGAGCGTGTACCCGACCGAGCTACAGCCGAGCAGCAGGCGACGGGGCATGCTCACATCTGCGGGACGACGATCAAAAACGCTGCCGCCCGCGCGACGACCGGGGCGTCGACGGTGGGACGGCGGTACCGGGACGACGGCGGTCGCCGCTCACTCGATCGATCCGGGATCGGTCGCGGCCGCGACCACGTCGACCGCGGCGCGGTTCGCGGCGACGTCGTGGACCCGAACGAGGTCCGCGCCCCGGGCGGCCGCCACCGCGGTCCCGGCGACCGTGGCGTGCTCGCGGTCGTCCGGACCGCGCCCGATCGCGCCGAACAGCGACTTGTGTGAGTGCCCCACGAGGACCGGACAGCCGAGCGCCGCGAACTCGTCGAGCCGGCCGAGCAGCTCGAAGCTCTCCGCGGCCGACTTCCCGAAGCCGAGCCCGGGATCGACGATCACTCGCTCCCGGTCGATGCCGGCCGTCTCGGCCAGCCGCAGCCGCTCGCGGAGGTCGGCGACGACGTCGGCGACGACGTCCCCGTACTCGGGCGCTGCGGTCGGATCGACCGGCGCGTCGACGCTGTGCATCACGACGACGGGACAGCCCGCCTCGGCGACCACCTCGCGCATCCGCGGGTCCTCTAACCCCGTCACGTCGTTGATGACGTCCGCGCCCGCCTCGAGCGCGGCCGCCGCCACCGCGGGCTTGCGGGTGTCGACGGAGACGAGGACGTCGCCGTCGGCGACCGCCGGGACCTCCCGGACGGCCTCCACCACGGGGACGACCCGCGCGATCTCCTCCTCGACGGGGACCGCCTCCGCGCCCGGTCGCGTCGACTCCCCGCCCACGTCGAGGACGTCGACGCCGGCCGCGACCATCCGCTTCGCGCCCGAGACCGCGTCGTCGAGCCCCCGGTGGCGACCCCCGTCGTGGAACGAGTCCGGCGTCACGTTGAGCACGCCCATCACCGCGGTCCCGTCCGCCCACGGGTACTCGGTCGCGGGCTCCGCCTCCGAGAGACCGACCCGCACCCGCAGGTCCGCGGCGATCCCCGCGAGCCCGTCCGCGGAGGGCGTCCCTGTCGCCAGCCGGTCACAGAGCGCGCGGAACTCCGCGACCGTCCCCGCCAGGACGACGGGGACGAGCTCCCCCCCGTCCGCGCCCGCCCCGCCGATCGCGGCCTCGCCGCCGACCGCGCGCAGCTCCGCGCGAACGTGGCGCGCCTGCGTGCCCCGCAGCCGGAGCGTCATCACCCGGTGATCGACCCCGTCCCGGACCTCCTCGGCGGTCCGGGGTTGGACGCCGGCGTCGGCGAGTGCTCGGTCGGCGCTCGCCCGGTCGGCGACCCGTTTCGGCGTCACCGTTCGGGCGACCGCCCGCGCCTCGGCGACCGCGAACAACGACCCCGTGAGCAGGACGCAGTCGCCCTCGCCGGCTCGGTCGAGCGCCGTCGCGAACGCGTCCGCCACGCCCGCCCCGGCGGTCACGTCGTCGATCCCGGCCGCCCGGGCGGCCGCGGCCAACACCTCGGGGTCCTCGGCGCGGTCGAGGTCGGGCCGACACGTGATCGCGGCGGCGACGTCCGGCAGCGCGGCGAGCGACCCGGCGTGGTCCTTGTCGTGCATCGCCGCGTAGACGAGGTGGAGGTCGTCGTACGCGTACTCCGCGAGCGTCCCGGCAAGCGTCCCGCAGGCCGCCGGGTTGTGCGCGCCGTCGAGGACGACGAGCGGCTCCGTGCCCGTCACCTCGAAGCGTCCGGGCCACGTCGCCCGCGCGAGCCCGGCCGCGAGCGCCCCGCCGTCCCGATCCGCGTCGCGGTCGTGCGTGCCCGCGTCGCCGTCGAGCGCGGCCACGCCGCCGCCGAGCACGCCCACGTCGCCGTCGAGGGCGGCCAGCGTCCGTCGGGCCAGCACGGTCGCGATCGCCGCGTTCGTCGCCTGGTGCTCGCCGACCAGCGGGATCCGGTAGGTGCCCGCCGCTTCGCCCGCGAACCGGACCGCGGCGTCCGTCGGGCTCACCCGCCCCTCGTACGTCGCGACGATCGCCGGGTCCGCCGACTCGGCCGCCTCGCCATCGGTCGTTCCGTTTTCGGGGGGGCGGTCGCCACCCGTTCCGCTTTCGAGGGGCTCGTCGGCGTCTCGGTCGACGCCCGGCCCGACCACGGTCGTCACCGGCGCGCCGGCGTCGGCGGCGACCTCCCGGACGACCCGGAGGGCCTCCCCGTCGCAGGCGGTGACGAGGGGTGCGCCGCCCGCGGCGATCCGCGACTTCGTGCGGGCGATCTCGGCGATCGAGTCGCCGAGGACCGACGTGTGCTCCAGCGAGACGTTGGTGACCGCGGTCGCGACGGGGTCGACCGCGCTCGTGGCGTCGTACTCGCCGCCGAGACCCACCTCGAGGACGGCGACGTCGACGTCCCGCCGCGCGAAGTCGTGGATCGCCATCGCCGTGACGACCTCGAAGAAGGTGAGCGGCTCGCCCGCCGCGGCCCGGTCGACGAGCCACGGTTTCACCTCGGCGACGAACGCGGCGATCGCGTCCTCGGTCATCGGTCGGCCGTCGACGCGGACCCGCTCGGAGAGCGACTCGAGGTGCGGGGAGGTGTAGAGCCCGACCGAGAGCCCCGCCTCCCGGAGGGCGGACTCGACCATCCGCGCGGTGCTTCCCTTCCCGTTCGAGCCGGCGATCTGCACGAACGGCACCTCGGCTTCGGGACCGCCGAGGTGTGCGAGCAGGTCCCTGACGCTCTCGGTCCCGGGGCTGACGGAGAAGCGGCGGAGGTCGAACAGGAAGTTCGCCGCCTCGTGGTAGTGCATACGCCGTCGGTCGACGCGGCGTCGCTTAGGCGTAACGGACCGGGGGCTCGCGCCGTCCGAAGAACGCGTGGTGCCGTCGCCGAGCGAACGTGCGATCCTCTCCGAACGAACGCGGCCTCCGTCGAACGACGCGGTCGCCGGTGTCGCCGCGTGGTCGTCGGTGCTGCCGCGCGGTCGCCGGTGCTGCCGCGCGGTCGCCGGTACTGCCGCGTGGTCGCCGGTACTGCCGCGTGGTCGCCGGCGTCGTGACGCGTCCACGACCCACGGACGGCACGGGTCCGCACGATTCACTCGGCTACTGAACCCCCTCCCACCCGGCTTTAACCGACCCCCCGGCGTAGCACCACGTTGATGGGTACGCTCAACGAGCTGTTCGACCCGGACCGGGTCGCCGTCGTCGGTGCGACCGCCAGAGCGGGCGCGGTCGGTCGGGCCGTCACGTCGAACTTACTCGACGACTTCGACGGCGAGACGGTCCCCGTCAACCCGAACTACGACGAGGTGCTCGGGACCCCCTGCGTCGGCTCGATCGGCGAGGCCGACGCCGACGTGGCCGTCGTCGTCGTGCCGCCGTCGATCGTGTTGGACGCGATCGAGGCGTGCGGCGAGGCGGGGGTCCGCAACGTCGTCGTGATCACCGCCGGGTTCGGCGAGACGGGCGAGGAGGGAGCGACACGCGAGACGCGGCTCGCGGAGCTCGCCGACGAGTACGACCTCGACCTCGTCGGCCCCAACAGCCTGGGGGTCATGTCGACGCCTTCGGGCATGAACGCGACGTTCGGACCCGAGAACGCTCTGCCCGGGGGGCTCTCGTTTATGAGCCAGTCGGGCGCGTTCGTCACCGCGGTCCTCGACTGGGCGAACGACCACGGCGTCGGCTTCAAGGACGTGGTCTCGCTCGGCAACAAGGCGGTCCTCGACGAGACGGACTTCGTCGAACACTGGGGCGACGACGACGGGACGGACGTGATCATCGGCTACCTCGAGGGGATCGAGGACGGCCGCGAGTTCATCGAGGCGGCCCGAGAGACCACCGAGGACACCCCGATCGTCGCCGTGAAGTCCGGCCGAACGAACGCCGGGGCCCAGGCGGCGTCCTCGCACACGGGCACGCTGGCCGGCTCCGAGAAGGCGTACGAGGCCGGGCTCGACCAGGCCGGGGTGATCCGCGCGGAGTCGGTCGACGAGCTGTTCGACGCCGCGGGGATCCTCGGCAGCCAGCCGCTACCGGACACCGACGCCGTCGCGATCGTCACGAACGCGGGCGGTCCCGGCGTCATGGCGACGGACGCCGTCGGCGACGCCGACCTGGAGATGGCCTCGTTCTCGGGCGAGACGACCGCGCGCCTGCGCGAGTCGATGCCCGACGAGGCGAACGTCCACAACCCGGTCGACGTCATCGGCGACGCCGACATCGACCGGTTCCGCGAGGCGCTGGAGATCGTCGCGGCCGACGAGAACGTGGGCGCGGCGCTCGTGTTGGCGGCCCCGACTGCGGTCATCGACTTCGACGACCTCGCGGACGCGATCGGCGAGGTGAGCGACGGGATGGCCGCGCCGGTGGCCGCCTGCCTGATGGGCGGCGACCGGACCCGCGAGCCGAAACGGCGGCTCCAGGAGAAGGGGATCCCCTGCTACTTCGACCCCGCCCGCGGGATCGAGAGCCTCGCCACGTTGGGGCGCTACCGCGACATCCGCGACCGGGAGTACGCCGACCCGATGTCGTTCGACGTCGACCGCGAGCGCGCCCACGAGGTGCTCTCGGCGGTCCACGACCGCGACGACAACCGCCTCGGCGTCGAGGCGATGGCGCTGCTCGACGCCTACGGGATCCCGACGCCGGCCGGCGAGATCGTCGACTCGCCCGAGCGGGCGAGCGAGGTCGCCGCGGGGATCGACGGCGACATCGTGATGAAGATCGTCTCGCCGGACATCCTCCACAAGTCGGACATCGGCGGCGTCGCCGTCGGCGTCGCCGACGCGGACGTCGCCGACACCTACGAGGACCTGATCACCCGGGCGCGGAACTACCAGCCGAACGCGACGCTGCTCGGCGTACAGGTCCAGGAGCTGGTCGACCTCGACGACGGGGTCGAGACGATCGTCGGGATGAACCGCGACCCGCAGTTCGGCCCGCTGTTGATGTTCGGGCTGGGCGGCATCTTCGTGGAGGTGATGGAGGACACCACCTTCCGCGTCGCGCCGGTCTCCGAGCCGGAGGCCCGCGAGATGACCGAGGAGATCCGGTCCGCGCCGCTGCTGCGGGGGGCCCGCGGCCGCGACCCGGTCGACGTCGACGCCGTCGTCGACACCATCGGCCGGCTCTCCCAGCTCGTCACCGACTTCCCGGCGATCCTCGAGCTGGACATCAACCCGCTCGTTGCACTGCCCGACGCCGACGGGGCGAACGCCGCCGCCGTCGACGTGCGACTCACCGTCGACCCCGAGGAGCTCGATCGAACCCATGACTGACACCACCACCACGCTCGTCACCGCGACCGGAGAACACGCCGGAAAGACCGCCATCACCCTCGCGCTCGCGAGGCTCGCCGCCGACCGCGGCCGGAGCGTCGGCTACATGAAACCGAAGGGCACGCGCCTGCGGTCGAACGTCGGCAAGACGCTCGATCAGGACCCGATGCTGGCGCGCGACGTGCTCGGGCTCGACGCCGAGATGCACCAGATGGAGCCGATCGTCTACTCGCCGACGTTCATCGAGGGGGCCATCCGCGGCACCGAGGACGTGGCCGCGCTGCACGACCGGGTCCGCGAGGAGTTCACGGCGCTCGCGGCCGACCGCGACCACATGTTCCTGGAGGGTGGCGGCGACTGGACCACCGGGGGCGTCGTCGACCTCACGGACGGCGACGTGGCCGAGCTGCTCGACGCGCGGGTCGTGTTGGTGGCCGGCTACGAGACGCCGGCCGACCTCGACGAGGTGCTCGCGGCCGCGGAGGCGTTCGGCGACCGGCTCGCGGGCGTCGTCTTCAACAAGGTGTCGGAGACCGCGTTCGACTCGCTCGATCAGGACGGCATCCCGTTCCTCGAGTCACAGGGGATCACCGTCTTCGGGGCCGTCCCGCGCGAGAAGGAGCTGGCGGGCGTCACCGTCGGCGAACTCGCCGACGAGCTCGGCGCGGAGCTGCTGACCGACGCGCCGACGGACGCGTTCGTCGAGCGCTTCCTCGTCGGCGCGATGAGCGGCGACGAGGCGCTCCGGCACTTCCGCCGGGCCCGCGACGCCGCCGTGATCACCGGCGGCGACCGCGCGGACGTCCAGACCGCCGCGCTCGACGCCTCCGGCGTGAAGTGTCTCGTGTTGACCGGCGGTCACCGCCCGTCGGGCGCGGTGCTCGGCAAGGCCGCGGAGGCCGGCAAACCGGTGCTCGCCGTCAACACGGACACCGTCACCGCGATCGACCGCGCCGAGGCGGTCGTCAGCGGCGGCCGCACTCGCGACGCGCGCACCGTCGACCGGATGACGGAGCTGCTCGCCGCCCACGTCGACATCGACGCGCTCGTATAAGGGTCGCAGTCGGGAGATCTCCTCATCCGTCCGCTCGCGACCGGGACCGAGACCTCGAAGCCGAGGTCGGGCCGGAACCCGTCCCTCGGACCTGCGCTCTCCGCAGAAACCGGAATTATTTGGTGGTACCGTTATCCGGGACACCCTCTCATCTCCAATGGGGCCGAGGCACACGGTCGCACCCGTTGACGCGTCGTCCCTGCGGCGACGCGCCTTTTATCGTCGACTGTACGCTCCTCGCACGTTCCGCTAGCGACGGTCGTCCCGGTCCGTCGCGGCCGTGACGACCGCGAGCGGGCCCTCGATCGCCTCCGGGTCGACCCCGCACAGCGGCGGGCGGACGGCGGCGTCGTCGACGACCCCGCGCGCATGTAGCGCGGCCTTGGTTGCCGGCGCGAAGCCGTGGTCGAGACAGACGTCGAACAGTCCCCCGATCGCCTCGTGGACGGCGTCCGCGCGGGCGTCGTCGCGGTCGTCGCCGACGGCCGCGCGGTGGAGGGTCGCGAACGCCTCGGGAACGGCGTTCGAGAGCGCGTGTACGCCGCCCGTGGCGCCCATCCGGAGCGACGGGAGCAGGAGCGCGTCGAACCCCTGCAGCAGGACGAAGCCGTCGGGCGTCTCACGCAGGAGCCGGCAGAAGCCGGAAAAGTCGCCGCTCGAGTCCTTCACGCCAGCGACGTTCGGGTGGTCCGCGAGCGTGACGACCGTCTCTGCCGAGAGCGGGTTACCCGTACACGACGGGATGTCGTACAGGAACGTCGGGAGCGGGGAGCCGTCGGCGACCGCCCGGAGGAACGCCCGGTTGCCGCCCTCCCCGGACTCCGCGTGGAAGTACGGCGGGGTGACGACGACGGCGTCCGCGCCGGCATCGGCCGCCCGGTCGGCGTGATCGAGGACGTCCGCGACCGCGGTGTCTGCGACGCCGGCGAGCACCGGCCGCCCCGCCGCGTTCGCGACCGTCGTCTCGACGACCGCCGCGCGCTCGGCCGCGGTCAGGCTCGCGAACTCGCCGGTCGTCCCGTTCGGGAAGAGGCCGGCGACGCCCCCGTCGACCGCGTGTTCGACGACGGCGGCGAGCGCGTCGTGGTCGACCGATCCGGCGTCGGGCCCCGAGAAGGGGGTCACGAGCGGCGGGGTGGCCCCGCGGAGCTCCGTTTCGAAGTCCATACCCGCGCGTGCGACGCCAGCGACGTAGCCGTTTCCCTCGCGGCGAGGCCGTCCGCGCGACGAGGCCGTCCGCGCGGAGCGCCCTCCCCGGGCGTTCGGTCGTCCGTCGGCGCGTTCGGTCATCCGTCGACGCGCTCAGTCGTCCGTCGGCGCGTTCAGTCGTCGCCCCCGCACCGCCAGCCGCGGCCGGTCGTGTTGAGCCGCTCCGCGCCCTCGTCCGTGACGAGGACGAGGTCCTCGATCCGGCAGCCGAACGCGCCCTCGCGGTAGACGCCCGGCTCCACCGAGAAGACGGTCCCCGGCTCCAACACGTGGTCGTTGCCGGCGACGATGTACGGCTCCTCGTGGACGTCGAGGCCGACCCCGTGGCCGGTCCGGTGGACGAACGCGTCCCCGTGGCCCGCGGCCTCGATGACCGCCCGCGCGGCGCGGTCGATCGACCCGGCGGTCGCGCCCGGCTCCACCGCGTCGACGGCGGCGCGCTGTGCCTCGCGGACGACCTCGTGGACCGCCCGGTACTCCGCGGACGGCTCGCCGTCGAAGACGAGCGTCCGGGTCTGGTCGGAGGGGTAGCCGTCGACGCGGGTCCCGAAATCGAGCACGACCGGCTCGCCCGCCCGGACCTCGCGGTCGCCGTGGCGGTGGTGCGGGCGCGCTCCGTTCGGCCCCGCGCCGACGATCGTTTCGAAGGCGACGCCGTCGCCGCCGTGTACGGCCAGCCGCTCCTCGATCCAGTCGGCGAGCTCGGCCTCCGTCCGCCCGACCGCGTCCGGTCCGAGCGCTCGGAGGTCATCGACGACCGCGTCCGCGACGGTCGCGGCCGCCCGGAGCGCCGCGATCTCCGTCGGGTCCTTCCGGATCCGAAGCCCCGCGAGCGCCTCGCTCGCGAGCCCCCACGTCGCCGCGGGGGCGGCCGCCCGGAGGTCCGTGGTGAACCGGGCCCACATCCGGTCGTCGACGAGGGACCGACCCTCGCGGAGGTCGCGGTCCGCGAGCAGCGCCCGCACCGCCCCGACCGGGTCGTCGCCGTCGTCCCACGTTCGGACGTCGGCGACGTCGGTCCCCGCACGCACCTGCGCGCCGGACAGCTCGGGGACGAGCAGCGCGGGGTCGCCGTCGGCGAGCACGACGAGCAGGAAGTGGCGTTCGCTCGGCTCCTCGTCGAGGCCGGTCAGGTACTGAAGGGTGCGACCGGGGGCACAGACGAGGGCGTCGGCCCCGGCGGCACGGAGCAGCGCCGCGGCGCGGTCGCGTCGGGTCGGGTACGGGTCCGCGTTCATGCACCCCCTCGGTTCGGGGGGAGTATATAAACAGGGTTCCCGAACCCCGCCATCAAGCGCCGCATAACCAAGTGGATCGTCCCCGATCGGGAACCATGGCAATCGAGGAGGCGTCGACGTTCGACTGTCCCGACTGCGAAGCGACGGCCCCGTCGACGGCGGTCCCGTACGACACGCTCGGATACGCGGTGTGTCCGTCGTGTGATCACGTCACCGGGCCGTCGACCGGTTCGGCGGACGATGCGGAGAGTTCGGCGGAGGGCGCGGAGGGTTCGGCAGACGACGCGGACGGCCCGACGGACGACGCGGCCTGGTGGGTCGAGTAGCCCCGCGGCCGCGATCGCGCCCTTTTAGCCGCGTCGGCGACCCCCTTCGGTATGAGTTGGGAACTGTCCCGCGAGGACGACGTGGTCACCGAATGGGCGCGGTCGGACGGGTACGCGACCGTGCGACTCCGCAACCGGGCCGACGGCGGCGCGGTCGTCAGGCTCGACGTGATGGAGCAGGCCGTCGACGGGCGCGTCTACGAACGCGAGCGCTACGACGACCGGGACGCCGCGGCGGAGCGGGCCGCGGAGTGGCGCGACGCGTACACCCTCGCGGAGTGACGCGACGCGTACACCCTCGCGGAGTGACGCCGATCAACGAAGCGTCCGCCCCTCCACAATGTTTATTTTAACGATTCACTAAAGAAGGATAACGATGAGGGCAGGCCGGTCGTGAACGCCGCGAGCCTGATCTACGTGGCGGTGTTCGCGGCGAGCGGGCTCGTCTGTCTGGCCGCAATCCCGCGAGCACGGGCGTTCGACCTCCCTGACGTCCGGCGGGGCTTGGTCTGGCTGCTCGCGACGACCGGGGCGTGGTCGCTGTCGACCGTCGCCTTCTTCCTCGTCCCGGACCCGCTCCGGGAGCCGACGTATCTCGTCGGGCTCGTCCTCGGCTTCGCCACCGTCTGGCCCTGGCTCTACTTCTGTTCCGCGTACACGAACCGACGCTACCACCGGCGGCCGGCGCTGCGGCGGCTCGGGCTCGGGATCTTCGTGACGGTGTCGCTCGCCAAGGTCACGAACCCGCTCCACGGCCTGTACTTCTCGGCGACGGAGGCGACGACGCCGTTCGCGTACCTCGCGATCGAACACGGCGTCCTCCACTGGAGCATCACCGGGCTGGCGTACGTGCTCTCGGCGCTGGGGCTGTTCGTGCTCCTCGAGCAGTACGTCCTCTCCGGGTACGACACCGGGCCGCTCAGCGCGCTGACGGCGCTGCTCGGGCTGCCGGTCCTCCTCGACGTCGGCGCGATCACGACACCGTGGCTGATAAACGTCCTCTACGCACCGCTCGGGGTGGCGGCGTTCGCGATCGGCGTCCTGTTCGTCTTCGACGGTCGGTTCCTGGCCGCCCGAAGGGACGACCACGACGACGACGCGGTCGTCTTCCTCGACGCCGAGGGAACGATCCGTGACCACTCCCCCGCAGCCGAGGCGGCGTTCCCCGAGCTCGCGGCTGCACGCGGCGACCGACTGGCCACGGTCCTGCCGGCCGTCGCGGCCGTCGTCGACGGCGACGAACGGATCCTCGCCCGTGACGACGGCCACGACCGCGAGGACGCGGACGGCGACGGGACCCGGTACTACTCGGTCACGACGAGCGCCGTGGCGTTCGGCGACTCGACGGCCCGGATCGTGTCGTTCGTCGACGTGACGCGCGACGAGCGGCAGCGTCGCGCGCTCGTGGACAGCGAGCGGGAGCTGGACGAACGGACCGAGATCTATCGCGCGGTCGTCGACACGACGTTCGACTCCGTCTTCCGAGCTGACCTCGACGGCCGGTTCACCTACTGTTCGCCGTCCGTCGAGGCGTTCCTCGGCTACGCGCCCGCGGAGCTCGAGGGGCGACCCCTCTCCGTCACCCACCCGGACGCCGACACGACCGACTGGGCGATGGAGAAGCTGTCGGTGGTACTGGAGGGCGAGACGACCCAAGCGCGGGACTTTCCGCTGAAGACGAAGGCCGGCCGGACCGTCTACGCGGACGTGCGTGGGGCCCCGATCTACGACGGAAGCGTGCCGGACGCGGCGCGGACGCCCGACGACATCGTCGGCGTCCTGTTGATGGCCCGCGACGCGACCGAACGCCGCCAGCGCGAGCAGTTGATAGGCGTCATCAACCGGGTCCTCCGGCACAACCTCCGGAACGACATGACCGTCATCAGCGGCTACGCCGGGCTGCTCGCGGACGAACTCGAGGGTGACGCCGAAAAGCGGGCGGCGCTCATCGGGGAGACCGCGAACCGGTTGATCGACTTAAGCGAGTCCGCACAGCGGATCGAGGAGAACCGGGACCTGTCGGTCGAGCTGGAGTCGGTCGACCTCGTCCCGATCGTCGACCGGCTCGTCGACCAGCTGCGGACGCGCTATCCCGAGGTCTCGGTGACCGTCGATGCCTCCGAGGAGGCCGTCGCGAGGACGCTCCCGCGCGTGGAGACCGCGCTGTGGGAGCTCCTCGATAACGCCGCCAAACACGGGGGAACGCCCCCGGTCGTCGACGTCGAGGTGACGGTCACCGACGCCGACGTCGCGATCGCCGTGACCGACGACGGACCCGGGATCCCCGCGGACGAGCGGTCGGTTCTCGAATCCGGCGAGGAGACGCCGCTCGTGCACGGGCAGGGGCTCGGGCTGTGGCTGGTGTTCTGGATCGTCACGACCCTCGACGGCGATATCGACGCAACGACGTCGTCGGGGACCACCGTGACTGTCCGGCTGCCCGCCCGGGAGTGACTGTCCGGCTGCCCGCCCGGGAGTGACTGTCCGGCTGCCCGCCCGGGAGTGACGGTCGGGGTCGACTCCGCGCCGTCCCCCTCGGAGTTCACACGTCGACGGCACCGTCCCCGTCGGACGTTATAGATCGACGGCGTCGTCGAGGAACGCCTGGCACTCGACGGTCCGGCCGTCGGGGTCGGTCGCGAAGAACTGATAGATGTCGTACGTCGGGTTCTCGTGCGGCTCCTCGCGAGCGGCGTCGCCGAGGCGGTCGTGTGCGGCGTCGACGTCGCCGCGATCGGGGTAGACGAACGTGACGATCCCGCAGTCGTCGGTCCGGTCGCGCGAGCAGAAGCCGAACAGGAGGTTGTCGTGGCGGAGTATCGTGCAGTCGGGCTGTTCGAGCCACACCTCGGCTCCCATCGGCCCCGTGTAGAAGTCGACGACGGCCTCGCGGTTCTCGGTCGCGAAGAAGACGATCCCGGACATGGCCGTCCCGTCGTCCGGCACCGACTTAAAAGGCGTCACGGCCCGGCGCGTGATCCTTTTAAACGCTCACAGCGAGAGCCGAGCGAACACGGGGAGGTGGTCGGACGGATAGCGTCCGCGGTCGTCGCGGTCGGTGAGCGTCGCGAACGCCTCGACGTCGACGGCCGGGGAGACGAGGACGTGATCGATCCGCCGCCCGTCGATCAGGTTTGCGAAGTCGGTGAGGCTCGTCGCGGGGCCGTGACGCACGGTCGCGTCGCGGGCGGCGTCGCGGAGGGCTGCCCCGCCGTCCCGATCCGCATCCGTCCCGTCTCGGTCCGCGTCCGTCCCGTCTCGATCCGCATCCGTCCCGTCGATCGCCGTCAGGATCCGGTGGGGTTCCGAGCCGGGCGTACAGTTGAAGTCGCCGACGAGAACGACCGGTGTGCGCGCCTGCGCTCGCGCTCCGGACTCGCCCCCTTCCGCACCTCCTTCCGGGACCGCGATCGTGGCGAGGTCGGCGGCCCGGTCACGGAGTAGCCGCGCGGACTCGCGCCGAGCCCTGACGCCGACGTGGTCGAGGTGGGTGTTCATCACGATCAACGAGGTGTCGGTCGCTGATCCACCGGCGGGGTCGTCGGCCGCGTCGTCGTCGATCCCGCCGATCGAAGCGCCGTCAGTCGCGCCGGTCGAAGCGTCGTCGATCCCGCCGGTCGAAGCGCCGTCCGTCCCGTCGCGCCGCAGCGTCAGGCGTGCCCAGGTGGCGATCCGCGGGTAGGAGGCGTCCCACGCGGTCGACGGCTCCGCGGGCGTCTCCGAGAGCCAGAACGTTCCGTCGTCGACGACGTCCCACCGGTCCGTTCGGACTGCGACCGGACAGCCCTCTCCCTCGCCGTCGCCCCGACGCCCGCGGCCCACGAACTCGTAGCCCGGGAGACGGTCGCCCAGGTCCTCCCGCTGCTCGGCGAGCGGCTCCTGGAACCCGACGACGTCGGGGCGGTGGAACCGGACGAGGTCCGCCACGCCGTCGCGACGCACGTACCAGGCGTCGTGGTGGTCGTTCCGGTTGTCGTAGCGAACGTTGTAGCTCATCGCCCGGAGCCGTGTCATCGTTCGTCGTCTCGGTGCGCGCCCTGTTAAAGGGCGCGGCGGACGCGGGGCGTCCGACGGGATTTTTAAGCGATGACGCCCGAACGTCACGCGTGAGCGTCGTCGTCGCCGTGAAACCGTCCGCACGCAAGCGGAACGCGAAGGTCGGACGGCTCGTCTTCGAGGGCGGGCCCCACCACGCGTTCGGGAGCCGCGCCGCCGCCGAGCGCTGGGCGGCCGACCTCTCGACCGGCGACGGCCACGTGTGGGTGGCGAGCGCCCACCCGAACGACGACGGCGAGGTCGACCTCTACCTCGTCTCGCGGGCGACCAACGCGAAGCTCGAGGCCGCCTACGACAAGCGCCGCCGTCGGCTCCGCGGCGGCGACGGCGCGGTGCAGCGTTCGCTCGGCGACCGCTCGTAGCCGGCCGGCGGTCCCGCTCGAAGCGGCGCGAGCCCGTCTCGTCGGCGAGCCCGCCTCGTCGTGCTCAGACGAGACAGAACGTCGACCCCTCGAGGCCGTCGTAGAGCCCCTCGGAGAGGTATTTAAGACCCGTGTCGCAGGCGACCGTGACGACGGTCCCGTCGGGGCCGCGGTCCGCGGCGGCGCGGGCCGCCGCGGCGACGTTCATCCCCGTGCTCGTCCCGACGAGCAGCCCCTCCTCGGTCGCGATCTCGCGGGCCCGCTCGATCCCCTCCGCGTTGGGGATCGTGTACACGCGGTCGTACAGGTCGGGATCGACGAGCGGCGGGGAGCCGACGATCGCCGTTCCCTGCACGCTGTGCTCGCCGGTCGTCCCGTCGGTGAGCACCGGCGACTCGGCGGGCTCGACGACGGAGACGCGGACGTCGGCGTCGGCGGCGCGGAGGGCCCGCGCGGTGCCCATCGCGCAGCCGCCGGTGCCGACGGTCATCACGAACTCGTCGACGTCGGGTCGCTGGGCGAGGATCTCCGCGCCGAGCTCGCGGTAGCCGTCGAGCTGGTCCGCGTTCTCGAACTGGTTGGTGAAGTACGCACCCGTCTCGTCGGCGATCCGGTCCGCCTCGGCACGGAGGTCGTCGAAGAGCCCGTCGTAGGGGGCCCCGTTCGGGGTCTCGACCACCTCGACGCGCGCGCCGAGCGCGCGCATCGACGCGATCTTCTCGTCGGCGACGCAGTCCGCGGTGACGACCGAGAACGGATGGTCGAGCGCGGCACAGACGAACGCGAGGCTCGATCCGGTGCTGCCGCCGGTGAACTCGACGACGGGCTCGCCCGGCTCGAGGTCCCCGCGCTCCCGGGCGGCCTCGATCATCGCGAGCGCCATCCGGTCTTTCAGGCTGCCGGTCGGGTTCCCGCCCTCCCACTTCACGTGGACCGACGCGTCGTCGTCGCCGACGACGGAGGGGAGGTCGATCATCGGCGAGTCACCGACCGCGTCGAGCGTCGTCGGGGCCGCGTTTCGGAGGCTCATTTGTCGGTCGAACCAACACGTTCGAGCCATTAAAAACGTCGCGGCTCGCCCCGCGTCGCGCGTCTCGTCCCGCACCGTGCGCCCTGTCCCGCGTCGTGTGTCTCGCCTCACCCTCGCCGTGTCACCCTCGCCGTGTCACCCTCGCCGTGTCACCCTCGCCGGGCCGTCCCCACGCCGATTTCCGGCATCCGACCCCTTTTGAACGGGATCGCCGTCCGTAGCGTATGCCCACCCCGACGGAGCGCGTCCGCCGAGCCGAACGGTCGAGCATCCGCGTCATGTTCGACCTCGCGGAGCGACACGACGGCGACCTCGTCCGGCTCGAGGTCGGCGAGCCCGACTTCGACACCCCGGAACACGTCATCGACGCCGCCGAACGCGCCGCCCGGGGCGGCGCGACGCATTACACCTCGAACGCGGGGCTCCCGGCGTGTCGTCGCGCGATCTGCGACACGATGGCCACGGAGTTCGGCGTCACGCACGACCCCGAGGAGGTCGTCGTCACCGTCGGCGGGATGGAGGCGCTCCACCTCGCCGTCCTCGCGACCGTATCGCCCGGCGAGGAGCTGCTCGTTCCGGGGCCGACGTGGCCCAACTACGCGACGCAGGCGACGCTCGCGGACGGGACGCTCCGGGAGGTGCCGATGCCGGCCGCGTCGGGGTTCGACCTCGACGCCGACCGGCTCATCGAGGCGATGGGGGACGACACCGCGGCGGTCGTGCTCACCACGCCGTCGAACCCGACCGGGCGCGTCTTCGACCCCGAGGCGTGCCGGGCGGTCGTCGAGGCGGCCGCCGACCACGACGCGTACGTGATCGCCGACGAGGTGTACCTCGGGCTCACCTACGACGGCCCCGCGGAGGGGATCGCGTCGTACACCGGCCACCCGGAACACGTGCTGACCGTCGGCTCCTGCTCGAAGGCGTACGCGATGACCGGCTGGCGGCTGGGGTGGCTGGCTGGCGACCGACACCTCATAAACGAGGTCGCGAAGGTCCGCGAGTCGACGACCGCCTGCGCCTCCAGCGTGGCCCAACACGCCGCGATCGCCGCGCTCACCGGCCCGCGGGAGCCGTTCGAGGAGATGCGTCGCGAGTTTCACCGCCGGCGCGACCTCGTCGTCGACCGCGTCGCGGCGATCGACGGCCTCTCGTGTCCGCGACCGGAGGGCGCGTTCTACGCCTTCTTGGACCCCGGGATCGACGACGATAGCCTCTCGATCGCGACGTTCCTGCTGGAGGAACACGGCGTCGTGCTCGCCCCCGGCGACGGCTTCGGCGACACCGCTCCGGGCCGGCTGCGGCTCTCCTTCGCCAACTCCGTCGACCGGCTCGAGGAGGGGTTCGACCGGATCGAGGCCGGGCTCGACGCCTACTGAGCGGCGGCTGGCATCACCCCATCGGCTCCCCGCCGTTCGCGTTCGGCGTCATCCCATCAGCTCCCCGCCGTTCACGTTCGGCGTCACCCCATTAGCTCCCCGCCGTTCACGTTCAGCGTCTCGCCGGTGACGAACGCCGCGTCGCGGAGGTAGGCGGCGGCGTCGGCGATGTCGGCGGGCTGGCCGTACCGCTCGACGGGGATCCGCGCCAGCTCCTCGCGTTTCTCCGCGGCCGTCCGGTCGGCGGTCATCCCCGTCTCGACGTGGCCGGGCGCGATCGCGTTCACGCGCACGTCGGGCGCGAAGTCGCCGGCGTGGCTGCGGGTCAACGAGAGGAGTGCCCCCTTCGAGGCGGCGTAGTGGCACTCGATCGGCGCGCCGGTGTGTGCGAGGATCGACGAGACGTTCGTCACCGACGGGTCGTCGGCCGACGCCCGGAGATGCGGCAGTGCGGCCTTCGTCACGGCGAACGCGGAGTTGACGTTGACGTCCATGACACGGTCGAAGTCGGCGGGGTCGAGGGATTCGGTGTACACGTGCTGGTCGATCCCGGCGTTGTTGACGACGTGGTCGACGCCGCCGAAGGCGTCGGCCGCGGCGTCGACGAGCCGGGCGGCGGCGTCGGGGTCCGAGACGTCCGCGCCGACGACGATCGCCTCCTGGCCCCGGTCGCGGACCGCCTCGGCGACCTGGTCGGCGGCGTCCTCGCTCGTGTGGTAGTTCACCGCGACGTCGTAGCCGTCCTCGGCGAACCGCTCGGCGATCGCCGCCCCGATGCCCCGCGACGAGCCGGTCACGACTGTGGCTGGCATACCCTCACGAGGCGGTGGGGGAGACTTCGTCCTTCCGGATGCGGCGGTCCGCACGGCGGGCTGCGCGGCGATCGGTGTGGCGATCGGTGCGAAAAGGCGGCGCGCTCGGGTGCGTGAATGTTCGGGCGCTCACTCGCTCCCGGGCGTCACGACCATGACACGGAGGTCGTTGACGTTCGTCCCCGTCGGCCCGGTCCGGATCAGGGCGTCGGCCGCGTCGAGGACACCGTACGCGTCGTTGCGGTCGAGCGCGTCGCGCCCCTCGCGGTCCGGAACGGTCCCGGCGTCGACGACCGCGCCGGCGGCGTCGGTCGGCCCGTCGATCCCGTCGGTGTCGACGCTCGCGACCGCGATCCCGTCGTCGGACAGCGCGAGCCCGGCGCTCAGCGCGAACTCCTGGTTCGGCCCGCCGCGCCCCGCAGTCGCGCTCTCGCACTCCTCGGTCGTCCCGCCCTGATCGCGAAGCGTCACCGTCGTCTCCCCGCCCGAGAGGAGTACGGTCGGCGGGGCGGCCGGCGACCCCGTCTCGCGACACTCCTCGGCGACGGCGACGTGGGTGAGCGCGGACTCCCGGGCCTCGCCGCGGACGCCGGCGGCGAGGACGACCGGGTCGTACCCCCGTTCGGCGGCGGCGTCGGCGGCCGCCGCGAGCGCGGTCCGTCCGCTTGCGAGGACGTGGACGCTCGCCCGGTCGAAGGCCGGATCGTCCGCCGTCGGCGTCTCGGGGCGCTCGCCGGCGTCGCCGGCGCGGAGGTGGTCGCGGACGGCCGGCGGAACCGCGAGGTCGTAGCGTCGGACCACGTCGAGCGCGTCGGCGTACGTCGTCGGGTCCGGGACGGTCGGGCCGCTGCCGATCACGCTCGGGTCGTCGCCGACGACGTCGCTCACCGCGAGCGTCACGACCGTGGCCGGCTCCGCGGCGCGAGCGAGCCGCCCGCCCTTCGTCGCCGAGCAGTGTTTCCTGACGGCGTTGATCTCGTCGATCGTCGCCCCCGACGCCAGCAGGGCCTCGGTGACCGCCCGGAGGTCCGCAAGCGACGGCGGCTCGGCCGGGGCCGCAAGCAGCGCGCTCGCCCCGCCCGTGACCGCGACGATCACGAGGTCGTCCTCGCCGGCCGCCGCCGCGATCTCGAGCACCCGCCGTGCGCCCGCGACCCCCCGTTCGCTCGGGAGCGGGTGGTCGCCGGGGAGGGTCTCGACGACCCGCGTCGTCGCGTCGTCGTCCGTGACGACCGCCCCGCTGGCGATCCGGTCGCCGAGCGTCGACTCGAGGACCGCCGCGAGCCCGCCGGCCGCGTTGCCGCCGCCGACCACGACCACGTCCCGGTACGCGTCGAGGTCGTACCGCGCCGTCGCGCCGCCGACGTCGGTGACGACGAGGTCACCGTCGTCGACCGCGAGCGCCGCCGCGACGGCGCGGTCGGGGCGTGCCGCCGCGATCCCCGCGGACAGACAGTCGACCGCGACCGCGTGTGCCGCCGCCTCGGTCGCTGCCGTCGCCTCAGCAGCTCTTGCCGCGTCAGGAGTCTCCGCGGCTTCGTCGCGCTCGTCCATGGCCCCCGTTCCGTCCCGGCCACCATGTAGATGTCGCGCGGGAGGGCGGGCCGACGCCAGCGCTCACGTAAACGCCGACGCCAGCGCGATCGCGCCGAGCAGCAGCAGCGCCAGCGCCGTGACGGGCTGGCCGCCGGCCGCGAGCGCGTAGACGAGGTAGACGACGCCGACGGCGACGACGCCGACGAGGGCGGCACTGCCCGCGTGGACGGCGACGTTCCGCCGGGCCCCAGCGCCCCGCCCGACGTGCCGGCCGAGCGAGAGCCCGTGGTCGGCGGCGTCCCACGCGACCGCGAGCGCGACGGCGACGACGAGCAGCGGCTCCGGCGGGGCCCCCGCGTAGCCCGCGGCCGCGAGCCCGACCACGCCGGTCCCGGCCCCCCACAGCAGGACGCGCTCGGACGCGAGCAGGGTCGTCCCGACCGCGATCACGGCGACCCCGAGGCCGACGACGGCCCCAGCGAGCGGCGCGGCGATCAGGGCCGCCCCGACCGCGACCGCGCCGGCGACGACGCTGACGACGACCGCCTCCGTCGGCGGGCGGGTGTCCCGCTCCGGCGAGCGATCGCCCCGCGCCGACGCGTCCGATCGCGTCGGCACGCGCCCGCCGGTCACGGCGACCACCGCCCGGTCGCGTGCGCGACGGCGACGGGGAACGACCGACCGGTGCCCTCTCGACCGGTCCCGTCCCCATCGCCCCGCTTTCGACCGTTTCCGCCGGGGTCGGCCTCCCCACGATCCGTCTCTCGCTGACCAGCCACCTCCCGCCCCGGGTCCCACTCGATCGTCCGGATCCCGGCCCCGCGGAGCCGACGGAGCCGCCGCCGGCGCTCGAACCCGGCGAGCCGCCGACCGACGCTGTCCGATCCGGTCACGTCCGGGGAGAGCACGGTCACGAGGTGGCCGTACGCGTCGATCCGCCGCGCGATCGTCGCGGCGTAGCGGTCGACGAGCGGGCTGAAGAACAACACCTGCGCGTCGGCCGGGAGCCGGCGGCGGAACCGGCGGAACCACAGCGACGGGTAGAACCCCTCGTCGCTCGGCGTGGGCGCGAGCGCCGGGTCGGTCGCGAGCGTCTCCCGGCCACGGACCGCGTGTTCGGTGCCGGTGCCGGGCGGCAGCCAGCAGTCGTGCGGGCCGAGCGTCGCGATCCCGACGCGGTCGCCGGCCGCGAGCAGCGCCGAGAACGCCTGCCCGGCGGCGTCGACGCTCGCCTCCACCGCGGTGTCCGCGTCCGGCTCGGGCGCGACGTACGCGGCCTCGCGGGCGTCGACCAACAGGACGACGGTGGCGGCCCGCTCCTCGCGCAGTTCGAGCGTCGCCAGCTCGCCGGTCCGGGCGCGCCGGTTCCAGTCGATCCGCTTGAGCGGGTCGCCGCGGCGGTACTCCCGCGTCGCGTAGAACTCGACGCCGGAGCCGCCGACGTCGGTCGGGACCCGGCCGTGATACCGGGTCGTGAGTCCGCGGAGCGGGAGGTCGCCGCCCGCGTCGAGCGACGGGGTACACACCAGTCGCGTCCCGACTTCGACCCGCGTCTCCCGCTCGCGCGACCCCGACCGGTTCCGGGCGACCGCGCGGAGCGTCCCCCACTCGTGTGCACCCCGAGTCGCTCGCACGGCGTACGAGAACGTCGCGACCGCGCCGGGACCCAGCGCGGTCGCGAACCGGGCGGGCCCGTCGACGACCTCGAGCGCCGGGGGGACGCCGTCGACGAGCCGCAGGTCCGGGAGGGTCGCGTCGCCGACGTTCTCGACCCTGACGGTCACGGTCACCGCGTCTCCGGGATCCGGCGACCCGTCGCTCGGCGTGCGCTCGACCGCGACGGTCGCCTCCGGGGCGTCGTCGGCCCGCGCGTACAGCCCGTAGCCGACGCCGACCGCCCCCGCGAGCACCGGCCCCGGCTGGCGGAGGACGACCCCGACGCCGACGAGCACCAGCGCGACGCCGACCACCCCGACCCAGCGCCCGGTGTCGAACGCGCGAAGCGGCCGACGATCGGACGCCGACCCGTCATCGGCCCTCTCGCCGGCCGTCGCCTCGTCGTCGTCGCCCCCGGCGGTCACGGCCCGTCCCGCGGCGGTCACGGTTCGTCCCCCGGCACCGCCGTTTCGAGCCGCCCGACCGCGTCGACCGCGGCGGTCGCGCCGAGCCGGTACAGCGACCGACCGAGCAGGCGGGCGCGCAGGCGCACCCGGACCGGGTACGTCGCGTCCGCGGCGAGGAACGCGGCGGCGACCCGGTCGTCCGTCCACGTGCCCGCGTCCACCAGCGTCGTGGCGGCCTCGTGCGAGCAGTTTCGGTCGCGGGCGACCGCGTCGATCGCCAGCGCCCGGACCCGCTC
>LFFM01000255.1_pt1 | contig 35868 bp, 33 predicted proteins | sample 643131 | NCBI WGS metagenome assembly LFFM01 (sample SAMN03777445, study PRJNA286221) | soda lake metagenome | biome: soda lake; feature: Kulunda steppe; material: water; isolation source: sample Tc-Br brine of Tanatar trona crystallizer | place: Russia: Kulunda steppe | collected 2011-07
CCGACCGCCTCAACGAGATCGGCTACGGCGGCACCGTCGAACGGCTCGACTGGGACACGTTCACCAACGCGTACCAGTCCGGTGACGCCGACGACTTCAACGCCTACACCCTCGGCTGGACCGGCGGTGCCGACCCCGACGTCTACCTCTACCAGCTCTTCCACGAGAGTCAGGCCGGGGTCAACCAGGGGCACTTCTACGAGAGCGACGAGTTCCACGATCGGATCATTCAGGCGCGTGAATCCGTGGACTTCGACGAGCGCCGCGACCTCTACATCGACGTCGTCGAGGAGATCCTCGAGGAGGTCGTCTGGATCCCCGGTTGGAACACGCTGAGTGCCATCGTCTACGACGAGGACCGCGTCTCGAACGTGCTGCCAGACACGAGCACGACCACGACGCCGCGGCTCTCCGAGCCGGACATCACGCTCCAGTAGGCGGCACGTCACCCGTTTTCCCGCCCGATGCAATGGATCGACTTATACCGATCGAGCAGATATCACCGCTAACCGTACGCACGCCATAGACCATGGGACTACTTCGCTACACACTGAACCGCGTGCTTCAGGCGATCCCCGTCATGTTCGGGATCGCCGTGATCACGTTCGTCCTCGTCAACTCGATGCCGGGGAATCCGGTCGACGTCATGTTGGCCGAACAGGAGGCGAGCCCGGAACTGATCGCAGCCATCGAGGAGCGATACGGACTTGACGAGCCACTTCACATTCAGTTCCTGAACTACATCGGATTCTCGTGGTATCTCGGCGCGCTCGGCGTACCAGGATTCGTCGACAGCCCGCCGGGGCTCCTCCAGGGAGATCTCGGTCTGAGCATGTACTACGAGCGTCCGGTTGCCGATCTCATGCTGACGCGACTGCCGCCGACGCTGCTGCTCATGCTCTCGGCATATGCCTTCGCCATCGTGACGGCCGTCCCGCTCGGCGTCCTCGCGGCGAAGCGGCGGAACAAGCCGACCGACCACGTCTCACGCATCGTTGCGCTGATCGGCGTCTCGACGCCCTCCTTTTGGATCGGGATCATGCTCATCATCCTCTTTTCCGTCCAACTGGGGTGGTTGCCCTCCGGTAGGTTGGTCTATCCCTGGCGTGACCCCTCTCATTACGGGCTCTCGTCACACCTCGAACTGTACTATCAGACGGTGAGACACCTCATACTTCCGATGATAGCCCTCGGGACGCTCCAGATGGCGACCATCATGCGGGTGGAACGGAGTTCGATGATCGAGTCGCTCCAGAAGGAGTACGTCAAGCTCGCCCGCGCATACGGCGTTTCGGAGCGGACGATCATGCGGAAGCACGCCTTCCGTCCCTCCCAGCTACCGGTCGTCACGCTCGTCGGACTGAACCTGACGAGCGCCATCGGCGGCGCCGTCCTCATCGAGCAGGTGTTCTCGATCAACGGAATGGGACGGCTGCTCATCCAGTCGATACAGACTCACGACTATCAGTTGGTGTTGGGGACGACGGTCGTCATCGGCTTCGTCTTCGTGATCGGCGTGATCATCACCGACATCTCGTACGCGTACATCGACCCGCGCGTGTCCTACGGGGAGGAGAGCTAATCATGGCGATCGGTGAATCACAGACGAAGGAGGACGCCGAGGGCGGCGGTGACGACATCGAGGCGAACGTCGGCTGGCGACACACGCTCTCGAAGATCAAAGGCGACGCGACGGCGCGGTTCGGGCTCTACGTCATCGCCATCGTCGGAACCATCGCAGTCGTAACGACGATCGACGCGAACTTGTCCCGGCTGACGCTGGGGCGGGTCGAGGACTTCAGGCTGGCAGAGTCGATCTGGTATCACCCCGAGCGTCATCCCGCTCCGGGCGAGACGGAGCGTCGGATGCCGCCCTTCTTCGTGGAGGGCGGTTCGATCGAGCATCCGCTCGGCACCGATCGAAACGGCCGCGATTACATCTCCCGACTCGTCTACGGCACCCGGATCTCATTTTTTGTCGGGATCGTCGCGACGGCACTGGGAATGATCGGCGGGGTCGTCATCGGCGCCGTCTCCGGCTACTACGGCGGCTGGATCGACGACGTGCTCATGCGCGCCGTCGAGACGCTCTACGCCATCCCGCCGCTCGTGCTCGTCATCGTCTTCACGGTGTTCGTGAGCGGGGGCGACCCGGACATCACCTACGCGGTCTTCGGTGTGGGGATCGCCTTCATCCCGGTGTTCGCCCGGCTGATACGCAGCCGGGTGCTCAGCGTGCGCGAGATGGACTACGTCGAGGCCGCGCGCGCGACCGGCGTGAAGGATCGCGACATCCTTCGACGACACGTGATCCCGAACAGCTTCGCGCCGGTGTTGGTGTTGGCGACGCTGCAGATCGGCGTCACCATCCTCATCGTCGCGGGACTCTCCTTTTTGGGCTACGGCGCACAGCCGCCGACGCCCGACTGGGGCGAGATGCTCCGGATCTCCCACCAGTACATGCATTCGAACCCGTGGATGAGCATCTGGCCCGGGCTCGCCATCCTGATCACCATCATGGGCTTCAACCTCTTCGGTGACGGCCTGCAGGACGCGCTGGACCCGCGAATCAAATGATCAACTCCATCAACTACCATGTCTGAGACGATACTCGAAGTGACGGACCTGAAGACACAGTTTTACACCGAGCGCGGCGTCGTCCGCGCGGTCGACGGCGTCTCCTTCGACGTGAAACAGGGGGAGATCGTCGGGCTCGTCGGCGAATCCGGCGCGGGAAAAAGCGTGACGACCTCGAGCGTGATGCGGCTCATCGAGGAGCCGGGTGAGGTGGTCGGCGGCGAGGTTGACTACATGGGGCGGACCATCGTCGGCTTCGAGGACACCGGCGAGGAGCTGGTTCCCCGCGACGAGATGCTCACCGAGCCGGAGATGCGCGATCAGATCCGCGGCAACGAGATCGCGATCATCTTCCAAGACCCGATGGAGAGCCTCAACCCGGTCTACACGGTCGGTGGCCAGGTTAAGGAGTTCATCGAGCTCAACCGCGAGATCAGCGGCAAGGAAGCGAAAAAGGAGGCCATCGAGATGCTTCGTCGGGTCGGGATCCCGGAGGCAGCCGACCGATACGACGACTATCCACACGAGTTCTCCGGCGGGATGCGTCAGCGAGTCCTGATCGCGATGGCTCTCGGCTGTCGGCCGAACCTCATCATCGCCGACGAGCCGACGACCGCGCTTGACGTCACTGTCGAGGGCCAGATCCTCGAACTGGTCAACGATCTTCAGGATGAGTACGGGACGAGTTTTATCTGGGTCACCCACGACATGGGCGTGGTTGCCGAGATCTGTGACCGCGTCAACGTGATGTATCTCGGACAGATCGTCGAACAGGGTCCCGTGGACGAGATATTCCACGACACCCAGCACCCGTACACGAAGGCGCTGTTGAACTCGATCCCCCGACCCGATCGCACCGTCGACGACCTCGAACCGATCGAGGGAACGATGCCGGGCGCGATGAATCCGCCGAGCGGCTGTCGGTTTCACCCACGGTGTCCGGATGCCCGGGAGCCGTGTCGTGAGATCGACCCCGAGTTTCAGTCCGTCGCCGAGACCGCCGACGGGGAGTCCCACCATGCGGCCTGCTTAAAACACGAGGACGTCGGCTACTGGGACGCCGAGACACTCGAGGTGGAGGTGGAAAAATGAGCACCACGGAGCAGCTCGAGGACGTGGCGATGGGCGAGACGTTACTCGAGATCGACGGGCTCTCGAAACACTTCCAGTCGGACACCGGCTTTCTCGCCGGCCTCTTCGGCTCCGAGGAGGTCGAGGCCGTCGACGACGTGAGCTTCGAGATCGCCAAAGGCGAGACGGTCGCACTCGTGGGTGAAAGCGGCTGTGGCAAGAGTACGCTGGCCCGAACGATCCTGCAGCTGATCGAGCCGACGGAGGGTCGCGTCGCGTTCAAGGGGGTGAACCTGACGGAGCGGAGCCAGCGGGAGATCCGCCCGCTCAGACGCGACATGCAGATGATATTTCAGGATCCGCAGTCCTCGCTCAACCCGCGAATGAAGGTGGGTCAGATCATCGAGGAGCCGATGCAGGCGCACGACATGTACACGAAAACCGAGCGCCGCGAGCGGGCGAAGGACATGCTCGAACGCGTCGAACTCGAGCGGGAGTACTACAACCGTTATCCGCACGAATTCTCCGGCGGGCAGCGCCAGCGGATCAATCTCGCCCGGGCGATGGTGACCGACCCCGACCTCATCGTCTGTGACGAGCCGGTCTCCGCACTCGACGTGAGCGTGCAGGCGCAGGTGCTCAACACGATGCGGGACCTCCAGGATGAATACGGGCTCACCTACCTCGTTATCTCACACGACCTCTCGGTCGTTCGGTACATCGCCGACCGGGTTGCGGTGATGTATCTCGGACACATCGCGGAGCTTGCCGAGAAGGAGGAGCTCTACGAGAACCCGAAACACCCGTACACGAAGGCGCTGCTCGACGCCATTCCGATCCCGGACCCTCGCTCGCGTGACGCTCGCGGGACGCTGGAGGGGGACGTTCCGAGTCCCATCAACCCACCGAGTGGCTGTCGATTCCGAACCCGATGCCCCTCGCTGATCCAGCCCGAGGGGCTCGACCTCTCCGACGCACAGTGGCAGCACGTCCGCCGATTCACCCGTGCGGTCCAGCGCCGAACGTTCGTCCCCGGCTACCCCGACGAGGAGGAGGGGCTTCCGGTCGGCACGGTCGACGACGCGATCGATGCCGACTACTTCCCGGAGGGTCGTCCGGGCGGTGAGGCCGGCGAAGTCATCGCCGAGACATGTCGATCGATCGCCGACCGCGAGTGGGACGACGCCCAAGACCTCGTAACTGAGCGCTTCGAGGAGGCCAGCATCTGTGCGGCGGAGCGTCCGCAGTACACGGTTCCCGCCGAGTTCGGCGGCGACGGTCACGACGTGAGCTGTCACCTCCACCGCGACGACGCGATCTGACCCACACGGGTCGGCGCGTGGCGCCGGCGAACCGTCGGTGCTCGTCACGGCGGAGTGATCGTCGCTGTGGAGTGATCGTCACCGCGGAGTGGTGATCGTCATCGTCGAATAGTGGTCGTCACCGCCGAATGCTGGTCGTCACCGCCGAATGCTGATCGTCGTTGCCGCCGTCTTCCGTGGATTCGTGCCGAGAAAGACCGCGATCTCGTGGTCGCCGGGATCGAGCGGCTCGTGGGTCGTTCGCTTTCCCTCGCGTTTCACGCGCCCGTTCCAGACGTGTTCGAACTCTCGGGTTTCGCCGGGACGCATCGAGAACGAGCGTGCTCCTTCAGGTTCGTAGGTTCGCTCGTCGGTCGCCTCGAGGAGTCCGTCGACGCTCCACCCCCACACGCGACGCCCGGCGATCGGGACCTCGATCGGCAGCGGGATCCGGTTATCGATGGTTACACGCAGGGTGACCGGGTCGCCGGGCGCGTAGCGCTCCCGATCGGTATCGACGTCGATGGTGGCCGCCAGCCGGGCGATCACGGCGGGGACGAGCTTTTCGAGTCCCCGGGAGAACACCGAGGTGTCGTAGTCCTCGCCAAGCTCCTCGGCGGTGCGGCTGCCTCGTGACGGATCCATCGGATCGGATCGAGTGGCTCGCTTCTGTTGAGCCTTCCGGGTGCCGGCTCCACGTCGGTTTCGAGAAAGATAGCTTTAACTTCGGCATGGCTCAGTTGATACCATGTCGTTTCGCCAGGGGTTCCGGTCGATCTACCGGGAGGCGTTGCCCATTCTCCTGATCGCACTCCTCGGTGGACTGTTCGCCGGCCTCGTGTTGGAGGAGCTCATCGAGAGCGTCGAGCGGTTCCCCGGCCTGCTGGTGATGGTTCCGGTCTTCCTCGCCACGCGGGGTAACGTCTACGGCGCGCTCGGGGGACGCATCTCGAGCGGGCTTCATCAGGGACTGTTACCCCCCCGGTTCGAACGCAACGAGCGACTGACCAACGCCGTGATCGCGTCCTTCGTCAACGGGATCGGGATCTCCGTCGTCATCGGCGTGATCTCGTGGATCGCGCTCGTACTGCTCGGCAGGGACGCCGCACCCGTCTACGAGCTGGTCGCGATCATGCTCATCGCGGGCTTTTTCACGTCCATCGTGTTGATCTTCGGGTTACTGCTTCTCATCTTCCTCGGCTACCAGCGCGGCTACGACCCGGATAACCTCGTCGGCCCCATCGTCACCACGCTTGGTGACATCTTCGGCATGGTGTTTCTCCTCATGGCCGTCCTCGTCGTGGAGGTGGTCTTCTGATGGTCGTCCCGACCGGCGGCTCGCTCGGGACGTGGGACGCGAAGGCGATCGTCACCAACATGTTTCCGCTGCTCGTCGTCCTCTGTATCATCGTCCTGTGGGCGGGGATCACTCTGGAGGACGCCGAGGAGTTGTTGGAGCAGTACGGCCTCCTCGCCGTGATGGTGCCGACGATGGTCGACATGGGCGGGAACCTCGGTGCGATCCTCAGCTCCCGGCTCACCACCCGGCTTCACCTCGGCACGACGGATCTGGACCTGCGGGACCGCGTCCTCTGGGCGAACGTCGCGGCCATCTTCGCGCTCGCGGCGACGGTCTTCACCGCGCTCGCGGTCGGCGCGTGGGCCATCGGGCAGGTCATCGGCGCCCCGCTCGGACTCGCGACGCTGCTCACCATCTCGCTTACGAGCGGGATGGCCGTCGCCGTCATCGCGGTCGTCTTCAGCTTCGCGGCGACGTACGGCTCCTACCGACTGGGGATCGATCCCGACGACACCACCATCCCCATCGTCACCAACGTCGTCGACGTCTTCGGAATGGTGATCTTCATCGGCGTCTCCGCGTGGGTGCTCGGCTTCTGATCGTCGCGTCGGCGTCCGATGTCCCGCACGCAACGTGGAGTCGCACGAAACCGTCCACTCGTTCACTCTCACGCGCCCGTCCATTCCTCCAGATCGACGACGAGCACGAGCGCGTCCTCGCCATCCGGGTAGTATCGAGGCAGCCGACGGATCGCCTCGAATCCCTCGCTCGCATACAGCGAGCGGGCCGCCTCGTTGCTCTCGCGGACCTCCAGCTTGACGATCGCTGCACCGCGGACCCGAAGCTGACCGAGCGCGGAGGCGAGCAGCGCCCGGCCGATGCCCTCGCCGCGCGCGTCCGGACGAACCGCGAGGTCCTTTACGTGGCCGATGTCCCGCCCGAAGTTGGGCGTCGAGTCCGCGACGACGTAGCCGACGACGGCGCCGTCACGTTCGGCGACGAGAAACGCCGGCGCGTCGAGCAGGCGCTCGAAGGCGTCGTAGGGCCACGGATTCGAGAAACAGCGCCGCTCGATCCGAAGGACCTCGAGGAGGTCTGCACGGTCGACGGGACGGATCGACGCCTGCAGGCGAGTCACACCCGCGATTCGCCCCCGGCGCCGATAAGCACGACGCACTCGACGGACGACCCGGCTACCCGAGCCCGACGACCAGCCGCACGACCAACAGCCCAACCGCGAGTGCAATCCCGACGACGACGCCGAGCCAGAGCCCGACGCCGACCGCGGAGTGGTTCTCCGTGAACGTCGCCAGCCGGTCGCCGACGCCGTCCGGGCCACCGGTGTAGCCGAGCGTCGCCTCCGCACAGTACGTACACAGCGCGGCATGCGCTCGCGGGCGCTCGTGGGTCTCCCGACAGAAGGGGAGCCCGTCGCATGAGTAGCTCTCGGCGCCGATCCCCACGGGGACGGCGTCCTCGGGAACCACCTCCTCGCCGCAGTTGGCACAGCTCACCACCTCGTACTCGACGTCGCCGTGCGGGGTGGGCGCCGATCTGGTCTGCGCCCTGGACATGGTCGTATCGAGGGATGCGGTCCGCAAAAGGGTGTCGTCGGTCCGGGTCTCATCCGCCGGCTACCAATCGCAGGTTGCCGTCCGCAGGGCGCAGGTTGCCGTCCGCAGGGCGCAGGTTGCCGGCCGCCGACCGCCGATCGCTACGACGAAAGCGTTCGATCGATGATGCGCTCGACGGCGACCGCGGCGGCCTCGACCTCCCGGACGCGGACGTACTCCCGCTCGGCGTGCGCGACGGGACCTGTCCCGTCGGCGAGGTCGCCCGGGCCGAAGACGACGGTCGGCGCCGGCGCGAAGTACGACGCCTCCGTCGCCGCGCCGAACGGGCGGACGTCACCCCCGCGGTCCGACGGGACGCCGGCCGCGGCCGCACCCTCGTCGGCCGCGCTCGCAACCGTCCCCACGAACTCGTGGTCGGGATCGGTCGCGAACGCCTCGAAGAACGGCGACTCGCGCTCGGTCAGCTCGACGGCGACGTCGACGTCCGCGGGCGTCTCGGCACGCACCGCCCCGGCCAGGGCGTCACGGAAACCCTCGGCCGTCTCCGGCGGCACGCTTCGCCGATCGACGGTGATCGCACACTCGGCGGGCACCTGGTTCGACGCCGATCCCCCCTCGACGAGCGTCGGCGTGAGCTTGGGGTCGCCGAGCTGCGGATGCGTTTCGGCGTCGTCGTCGAACGTCCGGATCGCCCGGAGCGCGCCCTCCGCCGCGGCGATCGCGTTGGCGCCCGCGAACTCCGCGGCGTGTGCCGCCTCGCCCGCGAGCCCGACGGTGCCCTGGAACCGTCCCTTTGCGGCCGTGCAGGCGTCCAGCCCGGTCGGTTCGCCGACCAGAAACAGGTCGCCGTCGAGCCGATCACTGCCGGGGCGGTCACCGTCGGGCCGGTCGGCGCCCCCTGACCGTCCCTCGGCACCGGCCCGGTCCCCGTCATCGGAGAGCAGCCCCATCAACGTCGCGGCGCCGAGCGAGAGGACCTCCTCGTCCGGCGTGATCGCCAGCGTGAGTCGGCCCCGTTCGGGTTCCGCGGTGAGGAATCCATATAAAAGCGCCGCGAGCGGTCCCTTCGCGTCGCAGGCGCCGCGGCCGCGGATTATCGGCTCCTCCCCGTCCGTTCCGTCGACGAATCCCCGCTCGAACGGTACGTGCGGCGTCACGGTGTCGATGTGTGTATTCAACACGAGATGTGGACCGGCCGTCGGCGCGGGCGACGACCTCTCGGCGAGGACGCAGCCGCCGGCGACGACGGAGGCCTCGACGTCGTGGTCGTCGAGCACCGCACACAGCAGCTCCCGCATCTCCTCGACCGTCTCGTGTGAGGGCGTTCGGACCGCCTCGGCGAGGAACGCGACGGGGTCGAAATCGACCTCGTCGACGCGGAGCGTCGGTGACGCGTCCTCCGATCGCCTTCCGTCATCCGATCGCCTTCCGTCCTCCACCCGGCCGCCGTTCCCCGATCGCATCTCGTCCCCGACCCGTTCCTCGTCGCTCATCGTGGATCCGCCGGAAGCGTCGCCGAGAACTCGTGGGTGACCGGTCCGGAGAGCGTCGCGGGGCCCCCGGCGGGCACGGTGATCGAGAGCTCGCCGCCGGGCGGTCGCGTTCGGACCGTCTCGCCGTCGACGAGCCCCAGCCGTCGGGCGACCGCGGCGACGGCGACCGCGCCGGTGCCACAGGAGCGGGTCTCGCCCTCGACGCCCCGCTCGAAGGTCCGCTGGTCGATCACGGGATCGCCGTCGCCGCCGTGGCCGTCGTCGACGACCGCCGCGAGGTTGACGTTCGCACCCGCCGGAAAGACGTCCGCGTGACGAACGGGCGGCGCGACGGCCTCGAGCGTGACGTCGTCGACGTCCCCGACGAACGCGACCGCGTGGGGGACGCCCGTGTTCACCGCGGTGACGACTAGCCCGGCAACGTGCTCCTCGACGAGCGGTTCGGATCGATCGAGGGGGACGTCGGGAGCCTCAAAGCGGGGCGTCCCCATCTCGATGGTCGCCTCGCTTCCGTCCGCGCTCACCGTCGCACGCCGCGTGCCCGCCTGCGTGTCGATCATGAACTCGCGTTCCCCCGTCCGGTCGTGGGCCCATCGGGCGACGACGCGTGCGCCGTTACCACACATCGCGGCCGTCGAGCCGTCCGGCTGGACGAGCGTCATCACGACCCGGGTCGGTCGGTACTGCGTCTCGACGCTTAAAAAGAGGACGCCGTCGGCGCCGCGTCGCTCCGTGCCGTCGACGCCGGATCCAGTGGCTCCGCCTCGTTCGAGCGCGCCGAAGGTCGTTCCGTCGACGCCCGTTTCGCGGTCACAGTGGGCCTCGGCGAACGCGCTCCGGTCGCCGACCGCCTCGGCGGCATCAACGACGACGAAGTCGTTGCCGGTCCCGTGGTACTTCTCGACGGGGACGGCATGAGTACTCATTGGTCTCCCCCTTCGTGGTGGAGCGTTGAACCGGTTTCGGCCGGGTTTTCCTCGACGAGGGTAAGGTCGGCGAGCGTCTCCCGCCGCCGGACGACGCGTCCCGCCCCCCGGTCCACGGTCGAGCCGTCGTCGCGTCCCGACAGCGCGATCTCCGGAGGTCGTGGGCGCGAGTTGTACTGGTTCGCCATCTCGTAGCCGTACGCGCCCGCGATTCCGATCGCGAGCAGGTCGCCGCGGACCGGCCGGACGATCGGACGGTTCGTACAGAACGTATCTCCCGTCTCGCAGATCGGACCGGCGACCGTGACCGGGATCCGATCACGGTCGTCCGGGGCGGGCGAGTCGTCCGCGCCGCCGAGGTTCGCGATCGGGTGATAGGCGTCGTACATCGCCGGTCGGAGGAGGTCCGTCATGCCGGCGTCGACGCCGACGACGGTCTCGTCGGGGGTCGGCTTCACCGTGTTCACACGCGTCAGGAGGACGCCCGCGTCGGCGACGACGTACCGGCCGGGCTCGACCGCGAGCTCGACCGTTCCCGTGCCGTCGGCGGTCGGGACCGTCCCGAGCGCCTCACGGGTCGCCGCCGCGACGGCGTCGATGTCGAGCGGCGGTTCGTCCTCGCGGTAAGGGACGCCGAAGCCGCCGCCCACGTCGACGTACTCCAGATCGACGGGGTCGACGGCCGCGGTCTCGGCGTCGCCCTCGGCCTCGGCGCCACCCTTGGCCTCGGCGCCACCCTCGGCCTCGGCGCCATCCCCGGCCTCGGAGTCGTCTCCGCGCGCCTCGCCTTTCGGGTCCGTCAGCGTTCGTGCGAGGTCACCCATGCGGGCGACGAACTCGCGGTGAGCGTCCAGCTGGTCCGGGTCGATCCCGGAGCCCGCGTGTGCGTGAATGCCGACGACGTCGAAGCGCTCCGTCGCCTCGCGCGCCACCGTCGCGGCCCGGTCGTAAGGCACGCCGAACTTGGCGGCCGCACCCGTCCGCACCTTCTCGTGGTGACCCGCGCCGACCCCCGGGTTCACCCGGAGACACAGCCGGCCGTCGTACCCCCGCTCGGCGAGTCGGTCGAGGGTGTCCACCGCGCCCGCCGTGATCGTCAGCCCCGGCTCCCGCGCGGCGAGGTCGACGACGTGATCGAGGTCCCGTGCTGGCGGGTTGACCGCGGTGTAGTGGATCCGGTCCCCGTCGAAGCCGGCGGCGACCGCGCGGGCGACCTCGCCGGCGGAGGCGCACTCGGCGTCGAGTCCGGCCTCCCGGACGGTCTCCAACACGGCGCGTCCGGTGTGTGCTTTGACCGCATATCGGACGTCGGCGTCCGGAAACGCGGCGTGGAGACGATCACAGTTCTGTGCGACCCGATCGAGGTCGATCACGTAGGTCGGCGTGTCGTGTGCGTCGGCGACCGCACGGAGCCGATCGACGTTCCAGTCGGCGAGTCGCTGGACGGACGGATTTGCAGCGTCGATTCCGCCAGGATCGTCGCTCATTCGCGAAGCGCGTCCTCCCGTCGCGTCGCCTCCAGGGTCTCCTCCTCGACGTGTGTCGCGACGACCGCCGGCTTGTACGCGCCGCCCTTGAACAGTTCGTGGTCGCCCACGGAGGACTCTACCATCCGGGTGAACGCCCGCCGTTCGGCGGGAAGGTGGCCGTGGATGATCTCCTCCTCGACGAGGTCGTAGACGGGGATCCGCGGCGTGAGAAGTGTGTTCTCCCCGACGATGGAGCCCTCACCCACGCGGAACCCGGAGGTCACCCGACAGCCCGCGCCGAGCGAGACGCCGTCCTCGATCACGACCGGCGCGTCTTCCACGGGCTCCAGCACGCCCCCGATCAGCGTGTTTGCGCCGAGCTTGACGTTTGCGCCGAGCTGGGCACAGGAGCCGACGGTGTCACAGGAGTCGATAAGCGTCCCGTCGCCGACGTACGCGCCCATGTTGACGAACGAGGGGCTCATCATGATGCAGTCGCTGCCGAGGTGGGCGCCCCGACGGATGACCGTCCCGTCGGGGGTGTTTCGGGTCCCTCGCTCGGCGAGATCGGCCGTCTCCCGCAGCGGGAGCACGTCGTAGTAGGTCACGCCGCCGTACTCGCGCGGCTCCGTCTCCCGGAGCCCGAAGTTGAGGAGGATCCCCCGCTTGACCCACTCGTTGGCCTCCCAGCTCGTCACGTCGTTGCCGGTCTTCTCGGCCGCACGGACCTCCCCGGCCTCCAACGCCGCGAGGAACGAGTCGAGGACCGCCTCGTCCTCGCCGGTCGTCTCCGCCGCGGAGAGGCCGTCCCGATACCGTCGCCAGAGGTCGGACACGTCGGATTCGAGCGTCATTTACCGTGGATGTAGATGACCGACGGTATTTACCCGTCGATCGATGTATTCCTGAGAGTTATCACTCGGTGTCATGCGTCGAGGACGTCGTCGACGTCGTATCGGCCGGGCTCGCGCCCGACGAGCCAGACCGCCGCGTCCAGCGCGCCCTCGGCGAAGACGCCGCGGTCGCCCGCGCGGTGTGTAAGCGAGAGGGTCTCCCGGTTGCCCGCGAGCAGCACCTCGTGTTCGCCCGTCACGTCGCCCGCGCGGCGTGCGTGGACGCCGATCTCCCCCGCGCGGCGTGGAGCCTCCCCCTCGCGGCCGTGGACCCGCTCGTCGAGGTCTTCACGGACCGACTCGACGTCAGCGAGGATCGTCTTCGCCGTTCCCGAGGGAGCGTCGCGCTTCCCGTTGTGGTGCGTCTCGGTCAGTTCGACGTCGTACCCCGGAACGGCTGCGACCGCCTCCCGCACGGCACGGCGGAGCGCCGCCACGCCGCGTGCGAAGTTGGAGGCCTTCAACAGCGGCACCTCCCGACTCGCCGCGCGCAGCCGCTCGGTCCCCGAGGAGTCGAATCCGGTCGTCCCCGTGACGACCGGGACCCCCGCCGAGGCGCACGCCTCCACGTAGCGCGCGGCGGAGTCGGGGCCGGTGAAGTCGACGAGCACGTCCGGCTCGCGCGTCGTGAGTAGCTCGTCGAGCCGGTCGGCGGACGCGACGTCGACGCCGGCCACCGGCGCAGTCCCGGAGCGATTGACCGCGAACGCCACGGTGACGCCCCCGCGAACGACCGCCGCCTCGATCACCTCACGGCCCATTCGACCGCCCGCACCGGTGACGGCGACGCGGACCGGCTCGCTCATTCGACGGCCTCCGGCGCCGTCGGCACCTCGCCGTCGTACTCCGCGAGCAGTGCACGCAGGACGTCACGACGCTCCGCGGAGAGCCGGGTGAGCGGCGGGCGGACGTGTGGGCCGCCCCGTCCACGGACGTACATCGCCTCCTTCACCGGGATCGGGTTGGTCTCGACGAAGAGCTCACGGACGAGCGGCGCGAGTTCGTGGTGTAGTTTCCGGGCCCGATCGTAATCGCCGGAGAGCGCCGCGCCGACCATCGCACAGGAACGCTCGGGCTCGACGTTGGCGACGACGCTGATGGTGCCGGTCCCGCCGACCGAGAGTATCGGGAGGGTGAGCCCGTCGTCGCCGGAAACGACGGAGAACTCCTCCCCGTGGGTCCGCTCGATCACCTCGCTTATCAGATTCAGATCGCCGGAGGCGGCCTTGTACCCCTGCACGTTCGGGTGGCTCGCCAGTTCGACGGTCACGTCGACCGGGATCGATTCGCCCGTGCGCGAGGGGACGTTGTAGACGATCTGTGGCAGATCGACGGCGTCGGCGATCGTCGTGTAGTGGTCGAGAAACCCCTGCGGCTCGGGCTTGTTGTAATACGGCGAGATGAGCAGTAGACCGTCGGCACCGGCGTCCGCCGCGCGCTCGGATAGCGAAAGCGCCTCCGCGGTGTTGTTCGAGCCGGTCCCGGCGATCACGGGGACGTCCTCGACGGCGTCACGTACGGTTCGGATCACCTCGACGTGCTCGTCGTGGGTCATCGTCGCGGACTCCCCGGTGGAGCCGACGGGGACGACCCCGTCGACGCCCGCCGCCTCGAGGTACCGGGCGTTGGCGGCGAGCTGCTCGTGGTCCACCTCGTTCCCGTCGGTGAACGGCGTGGTCATCGCGGGGTAGACCCCCTCGAACGGTTCGTCGCTCGTCTCGTGGTCGGTCGTGTACGGCGTCGTGGTTCTGGTGGTCGTCATTGATGCTGTGTGGTCGGGTCGGTTGGGTCGGTCTGGTCGATTGGACCGGATCGATTGGGTCGCGTCAGTTTGGTCGGTCGGATCGGTCGGTCGAACTGATCCCCGGCGCTTGGCCGTGGATGCTCGGTCGTTGAACGGGTCGCGCAGTCGGGGGTCGTCCGGGACGGGGTCGCCACTCCCGCCGGTGGACGTCTTCACGCGCGTTTTTTCGAGAAAAGCCGCGTCGCTGTCGGCGTTCGCGAGCCGCACTTGCACGCGGGTCGGATCACACCGACACGTGTGGCCGTCACCAATATATGCGTTGCGTCTCGCGCGAGGATCGCCGAGCGACGGTCGCCGGTCGCTTCCCTCCGCTCACGCCTCGAAGAGCCGCTCGACGTCCTCGACCTGCCGCCGATAGATCCCTCGCCCCTTCAGACGCGGGATCTCGTGCCGGTGAACCGTGTCGTCGCTCACGTCGTACACGAGCGGGAAGACGTTCGTTCGCCGCTCCGCAACGGTGTACGTCGTCGCTTCCTCGATGACGTCTTCGGCGGGGTCAGTACAGCAGAACACGAGATAGCCGATGATCGTCGTCGTCGTGTCGTACTCGCGTGACCGTTCGATCAGCACGTCGCGAAACCGATCGGACAGGTCCTCGATCACATCGCGGGTGATATCGGACCCGTCGACCACGGCGGTCAATACGTACACGTCGCCGAGCGTTCGGTCCTGGTCCGTTCCGCCCCACACCGCGTCGAACTCGTCCGAGCCCACGTCGACCCGCGAGAGGTCCGCGTTCAGCCGCTCGACATCGACCCGTTCCCGGGACGGTGAAGTGTCCATGCAGATAGTTCACACGCTCAATGATTAAAAATGATCCACATGACGAACGCGGACCGCCGGCCGGCGTCCGATCCGGCCCTCATCCCCGGGACGTTTTTTACTACGGGTGTGGTATCCGAATGACATGCAGCATTCGGGGCTCCGTCTCGGCTTTCTCACCGGCGGAGGGACGAACGACGAGGAGGACGCGGCACTGACGTTCGCCCGGCGGATCGTCGACGACGCCGAGACGGTTCCGCTTCGTGACGTCGCGTCCGGAGCAGTCGACCTCCGCCGGTTCGATGCCCTCTGGTGGCATGCACACGCCCCCGTTAGCGATCCGGCGACGGTCGCGTCGTGTGCCGACCCCGTGCGCTCGTTCGTCTCGGATGGGGGCGGGCTCTGGTGTTCCTCGCGTGCGCTCGCACAGGTCGCGGCGCTCGGGATCGACCCCGTCCCGCCGGACGCGACGGGTACCGAGGCGGTACCCGAAGCCGTCGGTCCCCTCTGGAAGGCCGTCTACGCCGACCATCCCGCCGTCGACGGCCTTGCGGGGCTCCGACACCACATCCGACCGGCCGGCTCCGAGGGACCGTACGCGCGCTACGAGGACGTGCTGCCGGAGCGGGCCGACGTACTGGCCGCGACGTACCGCGGGATCGAGGACGTCCCGACCGAGCCCATCGTCCTCCAGTGGCGGATCGGATCGGGAACGGTCCTCGGCGTCGGCGTCGGGATGGAGTTCGCCCAGCACGACGACCCGGCGACCGAGACGACCCGGGAGCGGTTCGCGTCGAACGTCCTTCGGTGGCTTGCCGGGGCCGCGGACCACGAGACCGCGCTCGCGACGGGCCGGCCGAAGACGGGAGCGGAGCTCGCTCGATACCGTGACGCGTTCGCGGACGATCCCAATCGGCCGCGGTCCCATCCGACGCCGCCCGTAAACTGGCTCAACGATCCCAACGGGCTGATCCACCACGACGGCACCTACCACCTCTTTTATCAGTACAACCCCGGCGGTCCGTACCACCACGCCGTCCACTGGGGCCACGCCGTCAGCGAGGATCTCGTGCATTGGTCGGACCGGTCGGTGGCGATGACCCCCGATCCGGCGGGCCCCGACCGCGACGGCTGCTGGTCCGGCTGTGCGGTCGCCGTCGACGGCGACGTGTATGCCCTCTACACCGGCGGGCGGGACGGCTGGCAGCGTCCGTGTCTCGCGCGTGCGACCGACGACGAGCTGACGACGTTCGAGCCAGCCGGGGCGAATCCCGTCATCGACGCGCCGCCCGCCGAGCTCGACCTCCTCTCGACGCCCGGCGAGCCCGCACATTTCCGTGATCACTGTCTCGTCCGCGAGGGCGGTCGATGGCATCACCTCATCGGCGCCGGTCTTCAGGATCTCGGCGGCGCCGTGGTCTCGTACACGGGCACGGACCTGACGGAGTGGACCTACGAGGGACCGACGCTCGTCACCGACGACGTCGAGTCCGGCGTCGTCTGGGAGTGTCCGGAGCTGTTAGGCTTCCCCGACGGCGACCTGTTGCACGTCTCCGACTACTCACACGTCCGGTACTTCATCGGCGAGTTCGACGCGGACGAGAGCCGGTTCGTTCCGGAGACGCACGGCACGCTCGATCCCGGCGCGTTTTACGCACCGCAGTCGCTGTCGACGCCCGACGGTCGTGAGGTGATGTTCGGCTGGCTGCGGGAGGAACGCTCCGTCTCCCGACAGTGGGACGCCGGCTGGGCGGGCGCGATGAGCCTGCCTCGTGTGATCGACGTCGTCGACGGCGAGCTTCGACAGCGACCCGCCCGCGAGGTGGATCGGCTCCGTCGCGAGCGACTCCTCGAGGACACCGTGTCGCTCGACGACGAGGCCGAACGGCTCGACGTCGACGGAACGGGCCTCGAGTGTCGGCTCCGCGTCGACCCGAGTGATGCAGGGGAAGTCGGGCTCGTCCTTCGTGCGTCACCCGACGGCACCGAGTGTACGACGGTCCGTATCCGACGGGACGCCGTCGTCGTCGATCGCTCACAAAGCAGTCTCGAACCGACGGCCGCGACGGACGACGTCGTGGTCGACGTCGCCGACCTCGACCCGCCGTTCGACGTTCGCGTCTTTCTCGACGGATCCGTTCTCGAACTGTTCGTGGCCGACCGGCGGGCGCTCTCGACGCGGATCTATCCGACGCGTTCTGACGCAACCGGCGTGGCGCTGTATGCGGGTCAGGGTGGCGCGACGATCGATCTGGACGTCCGGCGACTCGGTTCGGCCTGGCCGGCGGCGCGGGACGACGGCGGTGAGGCGATGACGGCGGGGCGGTGATGGCGGGTTCGACGCCGCCGGAAACGTTGGAGTAACTAGAAACGTTGAGAGGGTGTCATAGAACTCTTGTCATGATGTTCGATTCACACTCTCATACCCGTATCAACCGTTAGACACGTCTGCGAATTGAGCGATTCGGTGCTCGTCGATCGTATAAGGGCTGTCGAGGGACCGCGTGGCTGCATATAAGTAGCTACGACGGTCTGGAGGATTCGGTGCCGCGACGAATACGGATCGAACACCCGCCACCACCGCAGCCGCACCGCAGCCTCATACCTCCCCAACCTCGGCGGACGGGCGGCCGCGGAGCGGTCCCGCGGCCGCCCGCCGCCTCCCTCGCGCTCGGTTTCGCGCCCTTCGGGCGCTCACCGGAGCGCGCCGCCCGCCGTGGACCACTTATAAGGAGCGTCGTCACCCGATCGGAGACGCTTATAAACAAGCGACCGCTCCCCGGATCGCACGACGCGTCCCCTCTGTTGAGCGATTCGGGGAATCAGAAGACGAGTGTGGCACCTGCTCTGTGACACCCTAAGAAACGTTGAACCAACTAGGTCACTTTTGTACGCGTGCGACCACGGTGTCGCCGACGAGGTCGCCGACGCGCTGGTCGTCGTCGGTGAGCAGGATGACGACGAGTCCGACGAGGTAGCCGAAGGCGCCGTCGACGATCCGGAGGACGTTGCGGATCGCGGACGCGCGCATGTCACACGGCGAGCCGTCCTCCATCACGACGACGATCCCGAGCAGTCGCTTGCCGAGCGTCTGCCCGTACGTCCCTTCCATGTAGATGAAGTACGCGAAGACGCCGATGGCCGAGACGCTCGCGAGGAGGAACCCGAGCGTGTCGCTCAGGATCGACGCGACCCCGACGATCAGTCCGAACGCGAACCCGACGATGAGGACGTCGAGAATGAACGCGCCGATCCGTGCAAGCAGCGTCTCCGTGTGGGTGCCCATCCGCGGACGTGGTCGTTCCATGGTCCCGTCATTACCGCGTCACTATATATAAACGATCGTGTCGCCCGACGTCGTCGTCGGTCGGAGCACAGGGTCAGCTGACCAGCCACATCGCGTATACGTTGTTCGCGGTGAGAAAGAGCCCGACGAGCGTGAGCAGGACGGGCGGGAAGTAGTAGAGCAGCGCGTCGCCGTCGCGGGCGCCGAGCACGCTGATCCACACCATGATGAGGTAGACGGCGATCTTGAGCACGACGAGGCCGGCGAAGCCGAAGGCGTCGATGGCGGCCACGACGATCGGGTTGGCCTCGTCCATTTCGGGGACGTAGGTGAGAAAGGCGATGGTCGACACGACGTCGCCGACGCCGTAGGTCGTCGTCGCGGCGATCCACAGGGTGTAGAACTCGCGTGGGCGGCGCCGGTAGGTCGGACGACGGCGCCGTCGTCGCGAACCGTCGCGGGAACGGGGCACGACGAAGGCAGTGGCGGGCGCGTACTGAATCTGTCGGTGTCCGGGCGTCGGGGCAGCGATTCGGATCGCCGTCGGTCGCGTCGGTCGTGAGGGACCACCCTCGAACGCCACGTCGCTTCCGAACCGTTCAATGTCCGCCGGCCGGAGGGGTCGGTATGGGCACGCCGCTCGAACCACGCGACGCGCAGGTCGAGGAGGTTCTCGACCGTCTCTACGAGGAGTATCCCGACTCGACCATCTCGCTGCACTACTCGAATCGGCTCGAACTGCTGATCGCCGTGATCCTCTCCGCACAGTGCACCGACGAACGGGTCAACTCGGTCTGTGCGGACCTCTTCGAGACGTACCGAACGCCGGAGGACTACGCGAACGCGCCACAGGAGGTGCTCGCGGAGGCGATCAACTCCATCACCTACTACAACAACAAGGCGAAGTACATCCGCTCGGCGTGTGCGGACATCGCCGAGAAACACGACGGCGAGGTGCCCGACACCATGTCAGAGCTGACGGATCTGGCCGGCGTCGGTCGAAAGACCGCGAACGTCGTCCTCCAACACGGCCACGACGTCGTCGAGGGGATCGTCGTCGACACCCACGTCCAGCGGATCTCTCGCCGGCTGGGGATCACGGAGGAGGAGCGCCCGAAGGCGATCGAACGCGACCTTCTCGAGGTCGTCCCCGAGGATCATTGGCAGCAGTTCACCCACCTCTTCATCGACCACGGCCGCGCGACGTGTACCGCGATCAACCCCGACTGTGCGGGCTGCGTGCTCGCCGATATCTGCCCCTCCGCGAAGGGCGACGCCGACGTCGACCTCGCGAGCGGGGACTCTTGGTAGGTACGTCGGCTGACGGTCCGGACGCTTGAGTGCCGGCCGGCTACAGCCAGTCGGCGTCGGGATCGACGCGCCCCGCGGGAACCTCGCCGTTCAATACGGCCGCGACGTCGTCGGCGCCGCGTCGGTTCAACTCGTCGTAGGCGTCCTCGCTGTACCACGCGGCGTGTGGCGTAACGACGGTGTCGGGACGGCCGACGAGCGGATCGTCCGCGGGCGGCTCCTCGTCGAGCACGTCCAGTCCCGCCGCCTTGATCGCGTCCGTCTCCAGCGCCTCCAGCAGCGCGTCGGCGTCGATGACGGGGCCGCGCCCGACGTTGACGATGACGGAATCGGCGTCGAGCCGCGCGAGCGCGTCCGCGTCGACCATCCCACGGGTCGACTCGGTGAGCGGCGCGTAGACGCCGACGTGGTCGGCCCGGTCGAACAGCTCGTCGAATTCGACCTTCTCGACGTCGCGCTCCGCCATCGTCTCGGCGTCGACGAACGGGTCGTGTGCGATCAGGTCCGCGCCGAACCCGGAGAGACGGTCGGCGGCGAGCCGTGCGATCGGCCCGAAGGAGAGCAGCCCGATGGTCGCTCCCCGAAGCCGCCGGATCGGGCGACCGTCCTGCCAGGACCAGCCCCCGCCGGACACCGCGTCGTCATACGGCTTTAGCGACCGGAGGCAGTCGAGAAGCAGCGCGACCGAGTGCGTCGCGACCTCGTCGGTACAGTAGTCCGGCACCCGGATGACGGTGACGCCGTTCGCCGCGGCCGCCGCGACGTCGACGTTGTCGACGCCGACTGCCGACCGGACGATCACCTGCAGATCGAGCGCCTCGATCGCCTCGGCGGTGACCGGCGTGTCGATGTCCGTGACGAGCGCAACCGCTCCCTCGGCAGCCTCGATCAGCCGCTCGGTGGAGTCGAGTTCGGCGACCTCGATCTCCACGGGGCCGTCGACGGCGGCCTCGAGCCGGCGACGGTAGACCTCCTCGTCGATCATCGGGAACGCGGACAGCAGTACGCGAGCCATGGTCACGGTTGCACCGGCGGTCACTTGAGCGCACTTGGTACGCCGTTTCGAAGTGCAGAAATCACATGAAAGATCGTCCCCGTCGGCCGGATAGTGAGCGCGGTTCGACGACTCTTTGCGGATCCGGATGCAACGTGGCAGCGTGAGCGACGAGACCTCAACGAAGCCGCCGATGCTCGTGCTCCTCGAGTCGCTGCGGTTCTATCGGAACGTCCGGATCGGCGTCGTCGCCGGCGTCTCGCTCGCGGTGGCGCTGTACGTCGTTCGGACCTTCGAGCTGCTCGGCCCCCTGACGGAGGTCCGTGACTACCCGGTGGTCGGTCCGGAGACGTGGTTCCTGCTGTTGGCGTTCGTGCTGGCGGCGACGTTCGCGCTGCTCGTGGCGGCCGTCCTGACGGTCATCGAGGCTATCCGTGGTGCCAGAGAGATATCGGCGGAGAACGGCGGATGAACGCCAGCGATCGACGAACGGTCAAGTGGTCGTCACGCGTGGCGGGTGTGGTTTTCGCGGTGCGCTCAGGTGGTTCGATTCCGCGGTGCGCTCAGGTGGGTCCGCGCTTCAGTCGGCGGTACAGGACGGCTCGCACTCCTCGCCGGTGAACTCCTGTGCCGGTTCGGTGAGCTGGTAGAGGTTCTGTCGCGCGTCGGCGAAGTAGACGTCCTCGTCGACGATCCCGATACCCTCCAGGCGCTCGAGCGCATATCGGACGGTTCGTGCGGACAGCATTGATTCTTGAACGATCCCCTTCTGTGTCAGCGGGCCGTTGTATTCGAGCACTTTAAAGACTAGTTTGGCGCTCGGCGGGAGGTCGTCGAGACTCTCCTTTTGGGTTCCAGCCATCGGTGTGGATCGAAACCGCACACGGTGATAAATGTTGATGCAGATGCGGCGTCTCCGCCCGAAAAACCGGCAACAAACTCCCCAAATCCCGCCGTTATGGGGATTATATTGCCGGCACACGCCGCCTAAACTGACTAGTCAGTCAGCCTCGTTGCTCGCGCGCGCATCATCGAGGCGACCCCCAGTTACGTCCGGGCATGGAATCACGTACGGATATGACTCGTGTCCGGGTGGGGACGGGCGATCGGGGAATTTCGGAACGAACGCCTTTTCACGGGCGGTTGCGGACACGTACGTATGAGCGACGATTCGGGGATCACGGGCCACACTCGGAGCGTGGTCGTCACCACGATCTGCTGTCTCGCGGGGATCGCCGCGGGCGTCGTGTCGGCCCTCTACGTCGGGACGGACCCGGCCGACGCCGGGTCGACGATGGCCGTCCTCGTCATGGGCGTCTTCGTCATCGTCCAGTACCCGCTGTACGAGGTGATCGGCGTCAAGGACCTGGGGATCAAGGACAACCTCTACGTCATGTTCATGACGTTCACGCTGTGGTTCATCAGCTACACCATCCTCCTCACCTCGGCGGTGACCCTGTAGATGGCCGACGACAGCATCGCCGTGGTCGATCTGGACCGCTGCCAGCCAGACCGCTGTAACTACGAGTGTGCGAACTACTGTCCGCCAAACCGGACGGGCAAGGAGTGTATCACCGAACGCGGCCCCGAAACCGTCGAGGGCGACCCGGACCAGATCCGGATCTCCGAGGAGATCTGTCTCGGCGAGACCTGCGGCATCTGCGTCGAGAAGTGTCCGTTTGACGCGATCGAGATCATCAACCTTCCCTCCGAACTCGACGAGGAGCCCGTCCACCGCTACGGCGAGAACGCCTTCTCGCTGTACGGGCTCCCCACCCCGGAGCCCGGCAAGGTAACCGGGATCTTAGGCCCGAACGGGATCGGGAAATCGACGGCGGTTCATGCGCTTGCGGGCGAGCGCGTGCCGAATCTCGGCGACCACGGGACGGACGATCCCTCCTGGGAGGCGGTGCTCGACCGGTTCCGCGGCACCGGCCTGCAGAACTACCTCAAAGCGCTGGCTGATGGCGACGTCACGGTTGCCCGCAAGCCGCAGTACGTCGACCAGATCCCCAAGCAGTTCGACGGCAACACCCGCGAGCTGCTCGAGCGAACCGACGAGCGCGGCGCGCTCGATGACCTCATCGACCGGCTGAACATCCGGCCGGTGATGGACCAGAACATCGACTCCATCTCCGGCGGGGAGCTCCAGCGGGTTGCCATCGCGGCGTGTCTCGCGCGCGACGCCGATTTCTACTTCCTCGACGAGATCACGCCGTACCTCGACATCGGCCAGCGGATGATCGCCGCGCGGCTCATTCAGGAGTTGGCGAACGATGACGCGATGGACCGCTCGATGCTCGTCGTCGAACACGACCTCGCGATCCTCGATCTCCTCGCGGACACGCTCCACGTCGCGTACGGTGAGCCCGGCGCGTACGGGGTGATCACGGACCCGAAATCCGTCCGGAACGGGATCAACGAGTATCTCAAGGGCTACCTCGACAACGAGAACATGCGAATCCGTCCGGGCGCGATCACCTTCGAGGAGCACGCCCCGCGGGTCACCTCGAAGGGGACGCCGCTCGTCGAGTACCCGGACCTCTCGAAGTCGTACGGGGAGGGCGAGTTCGAGCTTCACGTCGAGGGCGGCGCGATCCACCAGTCGGAGGTGCTCGGGGTCGTCGGGCCGAACGGGATCGGAAAGTCGACGCTTGCGAAGATCTTCGCGGGCTCGCTCGACCCCGACACGGGCGATCTCGACTTCCGGCTCGACATCGCGTACAAGCCGCAGTACATCGAGATCGACCAGCCGATACGCGTCGACGCGTTTCTCTCCTCCATCACCGACCGGTTCGGCTCCTCCTACTGGAACACGGAGGTCGCCCAGCCGCTCCAGCTCGAACGCATCATGGAGCAGAACCTCACGGACCTGTCGGGCGGCGAGCGCCAGCGGGTCGCCATCGCGGCGTGTCTCTCGGAGGACGCCGATCTCTACCTGCTCGACGAGCCCTCGGCGCACCTCGACGTCGAACAGCGCGTCCGCGCGACGACGGCGATCCGTCGATACGCCGAGAACCACGACGCGACGGTGATGGTCATCGACCACGACATCTACATGATCGACCTGCTCGCGGACCGGCTGATGGTCTTCGACGGCGAGCCGGCCGAACGCGGTCACGCCTCGACGCCCCAGGAGATGCGTGCGGGGATGAACGACTTCCTCGCGGATCTCGACATCACCTTCCGGCGCGACGAGCGCACCGGCCGCCCCCGGATCAACAAGCCGGGCTCACAGAAGGACAGCCAACAGAAGCGCGACGGCGAGTACTACTACTCGGCGTAGCGGCCGTACGCCGGCGAAACTTCCGGACCGCCCCGACGTCTGGCAACCGATTCCGGGTATGAGGAACTATTTATTTCAGCAAATCTGTTGGATATTATGGCTACTCACGGGGAGGCTCGATTACCCCGCATATTCGACGATCTCCGGATCGGCATCACGTTACACGATCCGGAGTCCGGTGCGGTTCTCGACGGCAACGATCGATTGACGAAGCTGTACGGCTATCCCATCGAGGAAATCCGGACGATGGACGTCGAGGACTACACGGCTCCCTCGACGCGGTTCACGCAGACGGGGGCGGTCGAGCGTATCCGGGCCGCCGCGGACGGCGATCCACAGGTGTTCGAGTGGCAGATCAAGCGCGCGAACGGGGAGTTGCGCTGGGTTCGTGTCCACCTCAACGAGACGACCATCGAGGAGAATCGCTACGTTCTGGCCGAGGTCGAGGACATCACCGAATACCGGGCTCGTGAACGACGATTGCGCCTGCTCAGCCGAATCGTCCGGCACAATCTCCGGAACAAGACGAACGTGCTTCTCGGCTACGCCGATCGGGTTAAAACCGCGATCGAGGACGAAACGCTCGAGGAGGAGGTCGAGACGATCCTGGACATCACGATGGAGGTCGGAACCCTCAGCGACTCCGTGCGGGAGATCGAGGAGATAGCCGAACCCGACGCGACGGAACGGAAAAACACCGATCTCCGGCCGCTCGTCGGTGCCCTCGTCGAGAGCGTCGAGGACGAACATCCAAGTGCCGAACTTACCGTCGAGGCGCCGGGGGACGTCTGGGTCATCGCCGACAAGGGGATCGAGTACGCCGTCGGACACGCCGTCGAGAACGCGATCGAGCACAACGACCGGGAGGTCCCCTCGGTGACCGTCTCCGTCATTGACGACCCCGAGAACGGCCGGGGGATCGTCCGCATCGCTGACGACGGCCCAGCGATTCCGGATCACGAGATCGACGTGCTCAACGAGGACGTCGAAACCAGCAGCACGTACCACGGTACCGGGGTTGGCCTGTGGGTGATGCAGTGGTGTGTCGACTCGCTGGGTGGCGAACTCAGCTTTTCCGAAAACGATCCCCGCGGAAACGTCGTCTCGATCGCGCTTCCGAAAGCCGCGACCGACGAGTAACATGGGAACCTCGGGAACCGTCGTTTTCAGAGCGGCGAGGATGTCACAACAGTTCCCGCGAGGAGTTCGTCACGACGAGCAGGCTGGACAGGCCCATCGCCACGGCGGCAAAGAGGGGGTTCAAGAGCCCCGTCACGGCGAGCGGGATGGCGATGGCGTTGTAACAGAACGCCCACCCGATGTTTCCCTTCACGCGACGGCCCGCGGCCCGCGACAGCTCGAAGACCGTCGCGATCGACGAGAGGTCGTCGTCGACGACCGCGACGTCCGCGGCATCGGCCGCCATCGCGGTGCCGCCGCCGAGCGCGATCCCCAGATCCGCGGCCGCGAGCGCGGGAGCGTCGTTGGTGCCGTCACCGACCATCACGGTCCGCCCTCGCTTTTTCAGTCGTTCCACGGTCTCGGCTTTCCCCTCCGGGGGGACGCCGGCGAACACCTCGGCGACCGCCGCGTGTTCGCGGAAGACGGTCGCGGCGCGGGCGTCGTCGCCGGTCAACACGACGACCTCGATGCCCGAATCCGCCAGATCGGTGAGCGTCTCCTCCCAGCCCTCGCGCAGCTCGTCGCCGACGACTACCACCCCCTCGGCCGTGCCGTCCCGACCGACCGCGACCGGCACGCGCCCGACGTCGCGGGCCTCGTCGACGGTCTCACGGATCGCGTCGGGAACGGCCCACCCCTTCTCGTCGAACAGGTCGGGATGCCCGACGACGACCTCGACGCCGTCGACGACGCCGGAGACGCCGAGCCGGTGGTCGGTGAACGACTCGACGTCGTCGTGTCCGTCCCCCGCGACTGCGCCGTCCTCGGCGTCTGCCGTCCCATCTTCACCGTCCGCCGTCCCGTCCTCGGTCACCGCGGCACCGCCGTCCGCGAGCGCTCGTCCGCCGCCGGCCGTCGCGATGGCCTGCCCGACGGGATGTGCCGAACGGTCCTCCAGGGCGGCCGCGAGCGCGAGCAGGTCGTCGTCGACGTCGCGCTCGAGAAGCGTCATCTCGCCGGTGGTGAGCGTCCCGGTCTTGTCGAAGACGACCGTGTCGGCGTCGCGGATCCGTTCGAATACCGTGTCGTCGAAGACGACGATGGACCGACGGAGGGCGTCGCGGACGCCCGCGGCCACCGCCAGCGGCGTCGCCAAGCCGAGCGCACAGGGACACGAGACGATGAGGACGGTGAGCGCGACGAGCATCGCGGCCCCGACGCCGTTGCCGAGCGCGAGGTTGACGACCGCGACGACGACGGCGAGCGCCAACACCAGCGGGACGAAGACCGTCGCCAGCCGGTCGGCGAGCTTCTGGATGCCGTGGTTGCCGCTCTGGAGGTCCCAGACCAGCTCCGCGACCCGGTCGAGACTGGAGGCGGTGTCCGGCCCGACCGCGACCGTCACGGCGCCGTCCGTCACGACGGAGCCGCCGACGACCGTCGCGCCGGGCTCCTTGCGGACCGGCATCGACTCGCCGGTCACCACGGACTCGTCGACCGCGGCGTCGCCCTCGACCACCTCCCCGTCGACGGGGACGCGCTCGCCGGCGCGGACGAGCACGTGGTCGCCCGGTCGGAGGTCGTCGAGCGTGACCGTCTCGGGTTCGTCGAGCACGCTCACCTTCCCGTGAGCGGTCCCATCGGTGCGCCCGTCGGCGGCGACTCCGTCGACGGGCTCCGCGCGGGCGACCCGTCTGGCGGCGTCGACCTGCACGGCCGTCAGGTCCGAAAGCAGCTCCGTCGCCCGTCGTTTGATCGACGACTCGTGGTGGTTGCCGACGGTGACGATCACGATGATGGCGACCGTGACGTCGTAGTAGATGGAGGGGCTCTCCAACAGGATCACTGCGAGCGTGCTGTAGAGGTACGCGCTCACGGCCGCGATGGCGACGAGCAGGTCCATGTTCGGCGATCGCGTCCGCGCGCTCACGTACGCGCCACGGAGTATCGGCTTGCCGGTAAAGAGGAGGACGATGGTCGTGAGGATGCCGATGACGATGAAAAAGTACGTCCCCGAGGTCGACGCCATCGCCTCGTTGAGGAACTCCAGCGTTCGCTCGTCATAAAAGGGGAACGCGAAGTAGGTCGGATAGATGATGACGATGTACTGGAGCATGACCGCCATGCCGACCATGACGCCGGCGGCGAGCCGCGCGGTCGCCATGTTGTCGGCCCGTCGACGCGAGAAGGCGTCGTCGCGGGCGTACGCGCTGTAGCCGAGCCCGCTCACCGCCGCCGAGAGGTCGTCCGTGGAGACGCGCTCGGGATCGTGGTCGATCCGGACCGTGTCGGTGACGTAGCTCGCGCTCGCGGCGCTCACGCCCTCCGTTCGGGTCGCGACGCTCTCGATGAACGCCTCACAGGTCGCACAGTGCATCCCCTCGACCTCGAGGAAGGTCGCCTCGTGGTCGGCGGGCACGTCGGGTTCGCCGGCGTTCTCGCCGTCCGGCTGCCCGGCGTCGCGCTCGCGCTTCCGCTCCCGGACGACGTCGGCGTCGACGTCGGTTTCGCCTAACACCCCGTGGACGTCCCGGCAGCCGGCACAACAGAACCGGTTGCCGGCCTCGTCGGCGACATCGACGCCGTCGACGGGCAGCCCGCAGAGCCTACAGCCGGATCCCGTTCCGGCCTCGTCGGCACCGCGCGGATCGGCGGGTGCCTCCGTGTCGGACATGCCCGTCCGTTGGGGCCGCTCGTTCATGAGTCGGTCGGTCGCGGGAGCGGATCTCCCCGACGAGGGGGCGACGCGTCAGTGCCCGCCGTGGCCGCCGTGGCCGCCCCCGACGTCAAGCGGGTCCCAGAACGGCAACTCGGGGTGCGGCAGGTGGATGCCGACCTCCATCAATCCGTGTGCGAACAGGACGTAGCCGAGGACGACGAACGCGAGCCCGAGCACCCGGTGAACTCGGCGCCGGTGAACGGCGTCGACGCTCTCGATCACGGTCCCGTAGAGGAAGACGGCCGGCATCGTCCCGATCCCCAGCGCGGCCAGCGCGACGCCCCCGGCGACCGGCGAGCCGCTGGCGAACGCGTAGAGGTAGGCCGGATAGAGGATCGGACACGGCAGCAGGCCGTGGACCGCGCCGAGCCCGACGATCCCCGGCCCGTTCGCGAGCCGGTCCACGTGGCCGGTTAGCCAGCCCGTTACGCGCTCCAAGCCGGGGAGATGCACCCCGCCCGCCGCGCCGCCGAGGAGGTATCGGACGCCGACGACGATCACCGCGGCGCCCACGAGGAGGCCGACGGCACCACGGACGGGTCCGGCCGCCCCGGTGAGCGTTGCCGTCGTCACGAGAACGACGCCGCCGAGCGCGCCGAGCGCCGCGCCGATGACCGTGTAGCTCGCCGCCCGGCCGAGGTTGAACAGCGCGTGCTGGCGAACCTCGTAGGTCGTCAGATGACTCGATCGGTCGGTCGACGCGGACGCTCCCGCATCCGTCGCGGTCGCCCCGGTGCCGCCGTCGGTCCGTCCGCCGTCCCCGTTCATTCGAGACGCGTAGACGGTGACGAGCGGGCCGCACATCCCGATGCAGTGGGCCCCGCCGAGGAGCCCGATGACGAGAAACAGCAGGACGTCGGTGCCGAACAGGCTGGCGGGATCGATCACGCCGCTTCACCTCGGTTTCTGAGCTCGACGGCGATCAGCGCGACGAGGACGACCAGCAGGGCGAGCTCGGACGCCTTCGAGACCAGCTCGAACGTGTCGGCCGCGAGATGGTCGATCACGACCTCGACCGTGCCGGCGTCGTGATGTCCGTGGGCGTGTCGCCCCGGCCAGAACGCGCCGTGATCTAAGACCGTGTGCCAGGCCACGTAGCCGCCGAGAAACGTGACCATGAGCCCCACGCCGCCGACGTAGATCGGCAGCGGATCGAACCCCTGCAGGAGGAGCACGACACCCATCAGCATCGCCATCGTCGCGAGCAGGAAGGCCGCCGGACGCGGATCGGGAAACTGCCAGACTGAGAGCTGTCTCGCCATGTCCGGAAGCGCCCAGTAGACGTGGAGCCCGGCGACGACGACCGCGAGAACGCCCGCGATCGAACGCAGCGGATCCTCGAGCCGTTCGATCCCGCTCATCGACGGATACCCCCGTAACATCGACGATTACCCCCGTAAAGCGGAGACGTGAGCGACGCCGGGACGCGACGCGCGTTCATTGCGTCCGATTACGCGTTCGACGGGTAATTCGCTTCTGGTGTGGCCGTCGAACGCCGCCGTCCACCACGACACGCGACCGAGGGATCCCTCGGGACCGTCGAGATCGGGTCGAACCGAGCGAAGCGCGACCGCCTCGACGGGCGGCCGCGGTCGGTCGGCGATCGGTCGGCGATCGTGATTAGTCGGCGATCGCGGTCAGTCGGCGATCGCTTCCGCGTCCGCGGTCGCTGCGGACGGATCCCGGACCCATAGGTCGCCGAAGACCTCGTCCTGCTGGAGGCGGACGGAGCCGCGGTGTGCCATGAACAACAACGCGAGGAAGGTCATGAACGGACGGCCGCCCGCGCCTTCGACCTCGACGAACAGCACCTCGGCGCGACCCCCGTCGAAGTGGGGCCGCAGCGCCGACTCGACGTCGTCGATGACGTCCTCGATCTCCTCGTCGTGGGTCCGCTCGGTCGCCTCCCCGGCGGTCGGCTCGCCGTCGCGACGGAACTCGTCGTCGGCGTGATAATCGAGCGTCTGCGTCCCGCGGTCGTAGCCCGTCGGCGACTCGGTCGTGTCGTACTCGCGCGATCGCTTCCACCACGAGTCGCGTTCGGCCTCCCGCAGCTCCCGGACCAGCTCGTCGAGCGTCTCCGGGGACCCGCGGGTGTTCTTCCGGTCGAGCCGCCGGTCCATCTCCGCTTCCAGCCGGTCGACCGGGTCGAACTCGGGATCGGCGGGGTCGGCCGCGCCGCCCTCCAGTACGGTCTCCCACGGCTCCATCTCCGGTTCGTCCGACCCGTCGTCGTCCGCGAGCAGCTCGTCGCTTTTCATGCGCAACAGGACGCTGGCATAAAAGAGTGCGCGACCCGTCGTCCGGAGGTCCGTTCGGTCGAGCTTCCTGAGGAAGGCGTCCGTCACGTCGACGATGTCGATGTCCCACGGCTCTATCTCGCCCTCCTCGGCGAGCTGGACGAGCAGCTCGACCGGCTCCACCTCCCCGTCGTCGCTCCCGTCGGCCTCGCTGCTCCCGTCGGCCTCGCTGCTCCCGTCAGCCTCGTCTCCGGCCGGATCGTCGCTCCCATGTGTCTCGTCCCCGGTCGAATCGTCGTGCGCCGCCGCTTCGTCGACGTGACCGTTCGTCATCTCCCCGAGGTCGGCGTCCGCCGCTCCGTCGTCGAACGGGGTCGCTCCGTCCCGTTCGCTCGTCAGATCGAGGTCGGGGATCCCGCGTTCCGCGTCGGCGACGTCTCCGTCCCCCTCAGTCATCCGCGGTCACCTCCTCGTCGCCGTCGCCGCCTTCGTCGCCGAAGCGCATCCCCGTCACCGCCGAGACGTTGTCGCCCTGCATCGTCACGCCGATGGCGCGGTCGGAGCGCTCGAGCAGCGCCGCCCGGTGGCCGACGACGACGAACTGCGCGTCCGCCGCCAGCTCCTCTATCATGTCGCCGACGCGCTCGGCGTTGACGGCGTCGAGGAAGGCGTCGATCTCGTCGAGCGCGTAGAAGGGTGCGGGGTTGTGCCGCTGGATGGCGAAAATAAAGGAGAGGGCGGTGAGCGACTTCTCCCCGCCGCTCATCGCGTCGAGCCGTTGGACCGGCTTGTCCGCCGGCTGCGCCTTCATCGTCAGCCCCTCCTCGAAGGGATCCTCCGGGTTCTCCAGGAGCAGCTCCCCCGAGCCGGCCGAGAGGCGCGCGAAGATCTCCTCGAAGTGCTCGTTGATCGACTCGAACGTCTCCATGAACGTCGCCTTCTTTTCGGCCTCGTAGCTCTCGATGCGTGCCGTGATCGCGTCGCGCTCCTCGACGAGGACGTCGCGACGCTCCTCCAACTGGTCGAGCTCCGCTTGGACCTCGTCGTACTCGTCGATCGCGAGCATGTTGACCGGTTCGAGCGCCTCCATCGACGCCTCCAGCTCCTCGATCCGCGACTCGACCGCGTCGAGGTCGGGGATCGCCTCGGGGTCGTACTCGCCGACCTGCGACTCCAGCTCGTCGATCTCCCACGCCAGCCGATCCGTCCGATCCGACAGCCCCTCGAGTTCGCTCTCCACCTCCGAGACGCGCGAGGCCTGCTCGTCGCGCTCGCGGGTCGCCTCGCGGATCTCCTCGCGAAGCTCCTCGCGGTTCGCCTTGAGCTCCGTCAGCTCCTCCTCGAGGTCGGCGATGGCCTCACGTTTCGTCTCCAGCCGCTCCTCGCGCTCCTCGATGCCTGCCTCGTGCTCCGTGACGGCCGCCTCGGCTTCGGCCTTCCGATTCTGTGCCGTCTCGACCGTGTCGTGGAGCTCGTCGACCGCGTCCTCCGCATACTCCTTTTCGAGCGTCAGCTCGTTGAGCCGGCCGTCCAGCGAGTCGATCCGGTCCTCCAGGTCGCCGATCTCCGCACGGATCTCGTCCGCCCGTTCGGAGAGCTCCGGAATCTTCGAGTCGGCGAGCTCGGCTTCGATCTCCTCGATCGACGCTTCCGCCCCGTCGATGTCGCCGTCGAGCTCGTCGATGGCCGCGTCGAGTTCGCCCATCTCCGCGTCGACGGAGTCACGTCGCTCGGCGATCTCCTCGAGCGCCGTTTCCAGCTCCTCGATCCGCGATTCGTTTTCCGCGAGATCGTCCTCGGCACGCTCCACGTCGGCCTCCAACGACCGCACGCGGTCGGCGGCGTCCGTCTTGCGCTCCCGTGCGTCGTCGATCTTCGACTCCAGCTCCGTGATCTCTGCCTCCAGCGCCTGCCGGTCGTCCTCAAGGTCGCTGATCTCCGTCGCGAGCCGTTCGAGCTTGCCGCCGCCGGACTTGCTAAAGGAGTACCGGGAGCCGCCCCCGGAGCCGCCGGTCATCGCGCCGGACTTCTCGACGAGGTCGCCCTCGAGGGTGACCATGCGGTAGTCGCCCATCAGGTCGCGGGCGGTTCGCATGTCCTCGACGACGAGCGTCGAGCCGAGCACGTACGAGAAGATCGGCTCGTATCGGGCGTCGTACTCGACGAGGTTTCGAGCGAAGTCGACGACGCCCGGCATCGAGGGCTTCCGCGGGAGCCCGCGGTCGTCCATCTTCGTGATCGGGAGGAACGTCGCCCGTCCGGCGTTACGTCGCTTGAGGTAGTCGATACACGTCGAGCCGACGCCGTCGTCGTCGACGACGACGTTCGCGAGCCGGCCGCCAGCGGCGGTCTCACACGCCTCGGCGTACTCCGCCTCGACCGAGGCGAGTTCGCCGACTGCGCCGTGGACGCCGTCGATGCCGCCGTTTTTCACCTCGGTCACCGCCCGCGGGTACGACGCGTCGCCCCGCTGGCTCGCCGCCGCCTCCAGCGTGGCGTACTCGTTCTGTTTTGCCCGCAGCGTCGACTCGACCTCCTCGAGCCGCTCGGCACGCTCGGCCTTCTCGGCGAAGAGGTCGGCGACAGCCTCCTCTATCGTCTCCTCGTTGCGTCGGGCCTTGTCGAGCTCGCCGTGTAGCTCTGAGATCCGCGCTTTGATCTCCGGGATCTCCTCGTGGGCCGCCTCCAGCTCCTCGCGGGTCTCGCTCGCGGCGTTCGAGCGCCGTCGAGCCTCGTCCAGCAGACGGTCCTTCTCCCGCTGCTTCTCGTTTTTTTTCCGTTTCAGCGCCTCGACTCGCTCCTTTTTCGTCGCCAGCTCCTCCTTCAGCTCGTCGAACTCCGTGTCCGCGCCCTCGATCTCGGCCTCGACGTCCGCGAGCTCGCCGCGCTTCGTCGCGATCTCCGATTTTACCGACGCCTTCTCGATCTTCACCTCCTTGATCTCCGCGTCGAGCTCGTCGATGCGTTCGTCCTTGCGGTCGATCTGGACGAAGGCGTTCCGACGCTCCGTCTCCGCCTCCTCCGCACGACGCTCGGCGTCCTCGATCTTCCCCTCGAGCCGGGAGATCTCGCCTTTGATCTCCTCGATCTCCGAGCGGATCGCGATCTGTTCGTCCTCCCCTTTCGTCTCGATCTCGTGGTTGAGGTCCGCGAGATCCTCCTCCAGGCGGGTGAGTCGCGCCTGCTTGACGTCGAGTTCTCCGCGAAGCTCCTCGAGGTCCGCCTCGCGTTCGTCGATCTCGGCTTCGACGTTCGCGAGGACGTCACGCTTCTCCTCCAGCTCGGACGCCTTCAGGTAGCCGCGCTGCTCCTCGAGCTCCTCGCGGTACGACTGATACTCCAGTGCGGTCTCCCGCTCGTCCGAGAGCCGATCGAGTCGATCGGTCTTCTCTTCGATCCGGAGGTCGGCCTCGCCGATCCGGTCTTTCACCGTGTCGAGCTCCTCGAAGGCGGCTTCCTTCTTGTCGTCGAACTCGGCAACCCCCGCGATCTCGTCGAGGATCCCCCGTCGCTGATAGGGGGTCATGTTGATGATCTCGGTGACGTCCCCTTGCATGACGACGTTGTAGCCCTCGGGCGTGACGCCCGCGGTCGCGAGGAGGTCCCGCACGTCCGAGAGGTTCACCGATCGTCCGTTGAGGTAGTAGTAGGAGTAGTAGTTCTCCTCGGTGCGTTTTACCCGACGCTTGATCGTGATCTCCGAGACGTCGCCGACGTTCTCCGAGCCAGCCGCAGAGACGACCTGCGCGCGGTCGAGCGTGCCGTCCTCGTTCGAGAGGACGACCGTGACGGCGGCCTCGTTCGGCCCAGCGGTCTCCTCGTCGCCGTCGTGGCCGGGATTGTAGATCAGGTCGGTGAGCTTCTGTGCCCGGATCCCGCGGGTGCGTGCGAGCCCGAGCGCGAACAACACTCCGTCGATGATGTTCGATTTGCCCGACCCGTTCGGCCCGGTGATGACCGTGAAGTCCTCATAAAAGGGGATCCTCGTCGTCCGTCCGAAGCTCTTGAATCCGTCCAGAACGACTTCCGTGATGTGCATTGGTGCTCGCGGGTGGGGGAGCGTCGCGAGCCTACGCGACGATGATGTCGCTGTCGCCCGACTCCCCGTCTTCCGTTTCCTCTCCCGTCTCCTCCTCCTTAGCGGCTTCGGCATCCGGCGTGGTGGCCTCCCGTTCCGGGACGACGATGTCGTCGTCCTCGGCGGCGTGATCGGCCCCGTCGGACTCCGTCGTCTCCGGATCCGTGCCTGACCCGGCGGCGTCTCCCTCGTCGGTGCGCTTCACGACGTCGGTGTGGTCGTCGGAGTGGGTCGTTCGCTCCGTCGGCCCCGACGGCTCGGTCGCTTCCGCGTCGGCCTCCCGGCGTGCGGCCACCTCGGCCTCACGTCGCTCCGCTTCGGCCTCCCGGTCCGCCTCCAGCTGTCGAACCCGCTCTTTCATCTCCACGAGCTCCTCGGTGAGCCCGTTGACCGCAGCCTGCAGTTCGGCGACCTGCCGTTCGAGGTCCTCGACCCGGTTGCTCATGCTACATCTATGCCCGCGCGGGCCGTATAAACCTGCGTCAGACGCACGTGTGACTCGTTGACATTCGCGAGGTTCGGGAACGTCCGGGTGGCGTCCGGAGCCTCCGTAGTCTTGGGCCGCCGTGGTCCTTGGCCCCGTGGTCTTCCCCTGCCGCGTGGGTGACGCGTGTCAGTCGGTCGTCGGACGGGGAGGAAGATACTTATATCCCGCATCGATATCGGAACACGTCATGAGCAAGATCACCTTTCGGGCGGACGACGACCTCGTCGAGCGTCTGGAAGCGTGTGACGCCTCGAAAAGCGAGGTCATGCGCGACGCGTTGCGCACCTACCTCGACGCGTCCGACGCCGAGGGCGGCGACGCGTCCGACGCGGCCGACGCATCGGATAGCGTCGACGATCTCATCGCGGACCGCGTCGACGATCTCATCGCGGAGCGACTCGACGCCACGCTCGCCGACCGGCTCGATCTGGCTTTCGGACCGTCCACCCCGCCGGCGACCGCGTATACGCCGTCAAGTGCCGGCGAGATCAACGTAAACGTCACGCTCGATGCCCCGAGCGCCGGTGAGAGCGATGCGACGGTGACGCGCGAGTCGACCTCGGAGGACGACGCGCCAACGCGTAAGACACGCCCGGATGACGCCGTGCAAACGGGCGAAAACGTCTGTGGTGGATGTGGCGAAAACGTCCCTGAAGACCACGTATACTGCCCGAATTGCGGTGAGAAACAGTCCCATCGAGCCTTCTGTGAATGCGGCGACGAGGTCCGAACGGACTGGGCGTTCTGTCCCGGATGTGGCCGACGAACCCCCGCAGCGGACGTTTTGCGGGACCGTTAAACGCCGCAAACGGACGTTTCGATGGGCGTATACGGGAGAATAGGCTTTTGTCTTACAGCCGCCGTTAGATTTATAATGATTCCCTCGGTGACTACAACTGCGTAAGACGGCCGTCTTACAGCACCCGCCCGTTGGAAGGGATGTCCCCGCCGTCGGGCGGTCCAATGCTGTAAGACGCACGAGCGTGTGACCTGCCGTCTTACCGGGGGAATAACAATGGAGCGTGTGACACTACGGATCCCGAAACAACAGATCGACGAGGTCGAACAGATGGTGGAAACGGGCGAGTTCCCGAACCGGAGCGAGGCGATCCGGTCGGCCGTCCGCGACATGTTGAACGAACAGGACGGCGAGCGCGAGGAGCGCGGCCGCAACC
>LFFM01000256.1_pt1 | contig 35861 bp, 42 predicted proteins | sample 643131 | NCBI WGS metagenome assembly LFFM01 (sample SAMN03777445, study PRJNA286221) | soda lake metagenome | biome: soda lake; feature: Kulunda steppe; material: water; isolation source: sample Tc-Br brine of Tanatar trona crystallizer | place: Russia: Kulunda steppe | collected 2011-07
AGTTGCCCACTCCCGAGGAACAGCGTGTCGAGTCCTTCGGCACTGAACCAGGAGCCTGCGGGCCCCTGATCGCCCAGGATGAGCAGGTACCAGCTGTAGAAGAACCCTTCCTCGCTGAACGAAAGGAACCCCGAAACCAGTAGCTGACTCACCCCGGCGATGATGAAGAGGCCAACACCGCTCCCGATTCCCCACTTGCTCACGACCTCGTCCATGTAGAGAATCAGGACGCCGCCGATGAAGATCTGCAGGAACATCAGGGACTGAATCTCGGTCCCGGTGAGCGTGAAGCCGCCCAACTGCAGGACGTCCGCTGGTGGAAGGAAGCCACCTGCGAACACCATCGGGGCTGCCGTGAGTGCCGTCATCACGATGACCAGCAGCTTCTGGAGACCCTGGTAGAGGATCTGGTCTCGAGGGTCGTTGGTGTCGAGCCCCAGCAGGTTCGCCCCACCCAGCAGCTGCAAGACAATGCTGGCGGTGACGATGGGGCCAATACCGACCTGCATGAGCGAGCCGTGCTCGCCGGCCAGGATCGTCCGGAACTGGCCGAACAGGTCGTCACCACCGTCGGGGTGGATCCCCAGCAGCGTGATGTTCGTCAGGAAGAAGTACAATACGAGGATGCCTGCCGTCCACGCCAGCTTGCGCTTGAAGGGAACGTGCCCCTCCGGACGCCGGACGGTGGGCATCCGCGTCAAGACCGGTTCAGCGGCTTCCTTCCATCCCATGGTCAGTTATCAGTGTCGCTGTCGTCAGCTTCCTCGGCCGCTACCTCCTCGGCACGCGCCTGGCCGCGCTCGGAGACGATCGCCTCGCCCCCGCCAGCTTCGAGCTTCGCCTCCGCCGTCTCGCTGAAGGCATCAGCCGTGATCTCGAGCGTGTTGCGGACCTGGCCCGTTCCGAGGACTTTGACGATGTCGACCTCGTGGCCGTCCTCGACGACGTCGCGTGCGTCGATGGCGTAGCCGTCGTCGGTCTCCTCGGCATCGCCGTCGGCGACGTAGAGGATCGCGTCCTCGTCGAGTTTGCGGACGTCGATCTCCGCGACGGTCGGGCGGACGCCCTGTGGTCGCTTGAAGCCGTGTTTCTCTCGCTTTTCGTAGTTGTGGAACTCGTGTTTGTCACGCCCGGCTTTGCCGCGGCCACCTCTGTGGCCCGCACCGCGGCGGTTCTTGTGCGTCCCGCCGCCGTGCGTCCGCGAGCCGCGCTGACGTCGTTTTTTACTCGTCATGGTTATCGCATCGACGTGAGGAGGTCGTTGATTTCCTCCGTTGTATGTTTTCCGAGTTGGCCGCCGTCGACGGTCGGCTGCTTGACACCCTCGTGTCCACCCCGTGGGGGATGGAGTCGGAGCGTTGGCGAGAGCCCCTGCTCGCGAAGGGTCGTCTCCTCGGCCAGCAGCGCCTCGGCGAGCGCGGCGAAGTCGTCGTACTCGGTGTGCTCGGCGATCCACTCCTCGTCGACGTCTGCCTGACGGCCCTCGAGCGGTTCCGCGCGCTTTGCGAGGATCGTCTCGAGGACCTCGACGTCGGGTTCACCGAAGGCCACGTAGTCGTTGACTTTGGTGATCATGCCGCGATAGGTGTCCGTATTCGGGACGATGGTCAAGTGGTTCGTCGAGTGCAGGTTGAGCATCGACAGCGTGTCGTCGACGCCCTCCTGGCGGTTGACCTCGCCACGAAGCTGCACGATGGCTGTCGCCGTCATCGGTTAGCCACCTCTCGTGGGATGCGCGAGCGGGAGGCGTTCTCCAGCGCGTTGAACGTCGCCTTCGCGAGGTTCACCGTAGTCCGGGTGTTGCCGTGGCTCTTGGTCCAGGCGTTCTCGATGCCGGCGAGTTCCAGCACCGCGCGCACGGTGTCGCTCGCGGCCAGTCCCAGCCCTTCGGGGGCAGGAATGAGTTCCACCTCGACCGAGCCAGCCTTCCCCTTCGTTCGTCGGGTCAGCGAGTGGGGGCGGTCCGAACGGTCCTCCCAGGAACCCGAGCCGCGGGGCACCTGGATGATGTTCAGTTTGGCGATGCCGATCGCCTTCTGGATGGCGGCACCGACCTGGTCCTCGCGACCCTCGGCGTAGCCGACGAAGCCGTCGCGGTTGCCGACGGCGACGACACACCGGAACTTCACCCGGCGGCCGGAGTCGGTCATCCGCTGGACCATGTTGATGTCGAGTACCTCGTCGTCCAGTCCGGGGAGGAGCTGATCGACGATTTCCGGTTCCTTCAGTGGGAGCCCGGAGTCGAGGGCGGCTTCCATGGTGTCGATTTCGCCCTCCTGGACGAGCTTCCCGAGTCGGGTGACGGGTTGCCACCCGTCGTTGTAGTTGTTTCCGCTCATTTGAGAATCGCCTCTCGTGTGTCGTCGAAGTGTTCGGGGAGCTCAGTCGCGTCGAAGTCGCCGCTGTACAGTGGCTCATCGCGCTGTTCGGCGTACTCGGCGATGTGCTCGCCGCGGGTTCGCGACCAGTCTGCCAGCACGCTGTCGTTGTGTGGGATCTCGAGGCCTGCGTCGATCGCGCCCTCCTGGATCGCGAACACTTTGCTTCCGGGCGTCGCCTTGTTGAGGCCGATATCGAGAACGGCCTCGTCGACGCCGGCGTCGATCGCTCGCTGGCCGGCCAGCAGGCCGGTCAGGTACGCCGCCGAGAGGTTACTCGTCGGGGCGTCCCAGCCGTACTCCTCGAGATCACTCGAGTGAGCACTTGCGAGGGTCTCGTCACCCTGAGGACCGGGCGTAATCAGCTGCGCCGTGGCGTGGCTGTTGCTCAGGCGAGCAACGAGGCGGGGTTTCCCCGATTTCAGCAGGCGCAACCTCTGGTGGTAGTCCGTCCGGACCTCACGGCGACGTCGCATCGGAACTTTGTATCGTGGTCCTGTCGCCATTATTGGTCACCGTAGTTGTCGTCGATGTAATTCAACAGATACCGGACGCTGCGGAACTCGCCACCGCCCGCTTTGCGGTAGAGTTCGCGGTACTGGGCGGGGGTCAACTCGCCCTTGTCGCGGAGCTCTCGGAGCTTCCGGCGCTGTGCGCGGATCTGTTTCGTCCACTGTGCTTTCTCGTTGTTTCGAGCGCCCTTCTTGCCTTTGCGCTTGCCTGGGCCGTTCTGGTGGCCGTAGGCGCGCTTTTTGTTTCGGGTCCTTGCACGACCGCGGGAGTTCCCGCGGGCGTCTTCGGCCCGGATTAGGCCGTCGTCGACGAGTTCGCGGATCTCCTCGCGCGTGATCGCCGAGGCGATGTCGCCCTGGGCGTCCGGGTCGAGCCAGATCCGATTCTCGCCGACGTCGAGGACGTCAGCTGCGAGTCGTTTCTGTGCACTGAGATCGGTCATCAGTTGTCCACCTCGACTTCTTCGTAGGTCGGGTTGAGGACGCGAATTTCGGCATCCTCGGCCTGTTCCTCGATGCGCTCGCGCTTGCGGGCACCGACGGAACTCGCGATGCGGACTGCCTGGGTGTCGCCGTCGACTCCCTCGAGGTCGTCCGGGTTCTCGACGTGGACCTCCTCGAAGCCACTGGGGTGTTTGCCCCGCACGGACGCTGGCGTGCGGTAACCGGCTTGGACCGTCGGGCCCTTGCCTTTGATACCGCGACGCTGTTTGGAGAGGCCACCACGTGGGCGACGCCAGGAGTTCGGCGTGCGCGTCTTCATGTGGTAGTCCTGTCGGTTGAACTGCGGTTTCCCCTCGCTGTGGCGGCGCTCGAGCAGGCGCGCCTCCTCGTCGTCGAGGTCTGGCGTCTTCTCGGTCAGGCCGCGGGGGCGCAACTCGGTCTCGACGTCTTCGTCCGCCTCTTCGAGGTCGGCCTCGGCATCCTCGTCTTCGATCTCCGCTTCGGTCTCCTCGGTGACCTCGAGGTCGCCGACGTCGGCCTTGATACGGGCAGCGAGTGCGTTCCCGATGCCATCGGTCTCTGCCAGGTCGTCCTGGGAGGCCTCCTTGATGTCCTCGATCGTCTCGAAACCGGCCTCGCGAAGTGCGTCGGCTTTGCTCGCACCGACACCGCTGATGTCCTCGAGTTCCTGTGGTTCGTCTGCCATCGATTATGCACCTCCTTTCCGTGGTTTCTGGGTGATGTAAACCCCGTCCTGGAAGACGCGGGTGTCCTTGCCCTTCACCTTGGTGAGCTGTTCGATGTCCGCGGCGGTCTGGCCGACGTCCTCCTTGTTCGGGCCGGAGAGCGTCAGGGCCTCGCCGTCGACTGACACCTGGGTGTCACCGTGGATGGTCGTTCGTCGCGCTGCCTTCTCGCCGAGGAAGTTATCGATGACGACCTCGTCGCCTTCGACGCGGACCTGCATTGGGAAGTGAGAGTAGAAGACTTCCATCTCGTACTCCCAGCCCTCGGTCACGCCGTGGAAGGCGTTCGTGAGGTGGCTCTCGAAGGTGCCGACGGTCGCGTTCGTTTTCGCGTTCTCGGTTGCACTCTCGATGACCACCTGATCGTCCTCGATCTCGACGGTCACGTCGGGGTACCAGAGGCGGCGGGTGACGCTGCCTTCCGGTCCCTCGACGGTGACGTCGAGATGGTCGACCTCGACGGATACGTCGTCCGGGATGTCCAGTTGTGTTCGCATTGTTAGTAGACGTATGCGATCACCTGGCCCCCAATGCCTCGTTCTCGAGCCTCGTAGTGGCTCATGATTCCTTCACTCGTCGTGACGACGAGCGCACCGAAGTCTCGAGCGGGGAGGAATCGCTTCTCCCACTTCTCGAAGCCGTCGGCGCTGACGGAATAGCGTGGCTTGACGGGGCCGCACTCGTTGATCGCTCCTTTCAGTTCGACCTCGAACGTCCCGGCTTTGCCGTCTTCGACGAATTCGAAGCCAGCGATGTACCCGCGGTCGTAGAAGACCTCGAGTACGCTCCCGATGACGTTCGAGGCGGGTGTTACCTCGTGGCTCAGGTGTCCGACGCTCTCGGCGTTGTCGATGCCCGACAGCGCGTTGCTGAGTGGATCGTTCCCAGTCATTTGTACTTCTTGAATCCCATGTCGCGGGCGATTTCGCGGAAGCACTGTCGACAGAGGTTGATGTCGTACTTGCCGACGAGCCCCTGTTTGCGGCCACAGCGCTGGCAGGCCACTTCCTGGCCCGTCCGCTTTGCGGTGTGCTCGCCCGTCTGCTCGGTGTCAGTTTCGCTTTCACTCATCGTCTGGCTCCTCCTCGACGCTGACGTCGAAGTTTGCCTCGAGGTACGCGATGGCGTCCTCGGGGGTCAGGCGGTGTCGGGCCGGAATGGCCTGACTTGCTTTCACTCGCTTCGTGACGCGGTAGCCCGGGCGAACCAGGTTGACGGTCACGTCCAGGCCGTAGATCCCGATCGTCGGATCGTACTCCTGACTGGGGAAGTCCGTGTGTTCGGCGATGCCGAAGCTGAAGTTCCCGGTCTGATCGAACTGCGTTGCCGAGAGGTCCGCGAGGACCAGCGCCGTCTCGAGGAATTCGGCGGCGTCGTCACCGCGGAGGGTGACCTTCGTGCCGATCGGATCGCCCTGGCGGATGCCGAACTCGGGTTCGGTCTTTTTCGCCTGGGTGCGGACGCTCTGCTGCCCCGTGATCTCCTCGATGATGTCCTCGGCGCGCCCGAGGTCACGACCACCGCGACCGACGCCCATGTGGACGACGACCTTCTCGACGCGGGGTTCGCGCATCTCGTGGAACTCGGTGTCAGTGTCGCTGGCTTCGCTCATTCGTCATCACCCTCGCTAGCTGACTCCGTCGAGTCGTCGTCGACGAAGTTCTCGTCGATCACGACGACGTACTCCTCGACCGTCTCGAAGGTCTCGTCGTCAGCTTCGACCGTGACGATGTTCGAACCGCTGCCGAGAGTGACGTCGATCTCGACTAGGTCGCCGATTTTGCCACCGTGGTTGCCGGAGACGGCCGTCACGAGTGCGCCCTCCTCGTAGGGGAAGTGGGCGACGATCGACTTGTCGTCGTTGTCGACGACGATCGAGTCTTTGGTGCTGTACGTGCCGTCTTCGACGGTGACGTTCGTCCCGTCGTGGAGGGTCAGTTGGGTCTCGCCGCCAGCAACCTGTTGTTTGCCGGCGACGCGTCCCAGTCGACTGCCTGCCGCGTCGGCGTCGATCTCTGTCAACGCGAGGCGGCCACCCTCGTCCGGGAAGACGCGGTAGTACTCCGCACGCTGGGGGAATGCGACGATGTCGAACATCCCGATGGGACGTTTCTCGTCGTTGATGGGGTCCCCGTTGACCAGGATCGCGTCCTGGGAGAGGGCGTAGCGGGCTTCCTTCTTCGAGTCGACGTAGCCTAGCACGTCCCGCAGGATGATGACCAGCGGAACGCCGTCTTGACCGTGGGGGCCAGCGCCTGCCTTCGTCGTGAACACGCCGGTTTTGCGCTCGACGGGCCACGATTTCGGTACCGACAGTCGTTTCTGGTGGTTGCTCATTCACTATCACCTTCGTTGTCACCTTCGAGACGCGCCGCTCGACGGTCGTCCGAGAGGTCGAGGTCGACGATACGGACGTTCGAGGCGTCGAGCGGTCGGGCGACTTCCTCGCCGTCGGCCGTCTCCACGGTCACGTCCTCGACGTGAATCACGCCCTCGTCGAGCGTGACACGCAGCACTTCGCCTTCGGTGCCGGCGAAGTCACCACGCATAACCTCGACGCGGTCGCCCGCGTTGACGCGAGTGCGACGTGTGTCGTACTCCTCGCGGAGGTCCTCGGAGAGGGTCGCGTGCACCTGCTTGTGTCGCTGGTGCAGCGGCGCGCGCTCGGTCTGTGTTCGCTGTTTGTGTGGTTGTTTGCTCATAGCTGTACTCAAACGATCATTGTCGCCGTACTCGCGATGGCGCCGTACCGTTCGGCGACCTCACGGGCGATGGGTCCTTTGATCTCGGTGCCTCGGGGCTCCTCGTTCTCGTCGATGATGACGGCGGCATTGTCCTCGAACTTGAGGCGGGTGCCGTCGGGCCGGCGGATCGATTTCCGCTGGCGGACGACGACGGCCTCGAGGACCTGGCGGCGCATCTCCGGGGTGCCCTTGGTGACCGAGACGGTCACCTTGTCACCGAGGCCAGCCTTGGGCTGGCGGTTTTTCGTGCCGTGGTAGCCGGCGACGCTGATGACTTTCAGCTCGCGGGCGCCCGTGTTGTCGGCACAGGTGACCAGCGACCCCTTCTTGAGGCCCTGGGTGACGTCGGCTTTCATCGCCTCCATCACTGATCACCCTCGGTGTCATCGCCACCGCCGACGATGTCCTCCGTCGAGAGTTCCGGATCGACTTCCGTCTCTCGAGTGAGTTCGGCACGGTCCTCGGCCGTTGCTTCCTGGGTTACTTCGACGACCACGTGCGATTTCGTCTTCGACAGTGGTCGGGTCTCTGCGATCTTGACCGTGTCACCGACCGAGAGCGGCTCGAGCACGCCCGGCACGTGTGCCGGAATGCGCGAGCGACGTTTCATTTGACGGTCGTATTTCGGAACCGTCACGTCGTACTCTCGCTCGACGACTACGGTCTTGTCCATGTCCGTGGAGACGACCGTCCCGACGAGGATCTGTCCTCGCACGGGAAGCTCGCCGTAGAACGGACACTTCTCGTAGTCGTATTCCTCCGGGTTCTGTGGTTCCGGAGGGGTGTCTACATCTAGTCCTATTGCCATGGTGAGTCACCGTTGGTTTCGGTGCGTCGGGCGGGTCGTGAGAGCAATCGTGAGCCATCGACCGTAACGTAGGCTACGCCCTCGCCAGCACCGTGATCGTGTCGATCACGGTCGCCGACGGTGTCGTCGGCGCGGTCCGCGAACACGTCGTCCACGGGTTGGGTGTTGGCCAGTTTGGACGCAGTCCCCGGGGACTTCTCGTCGCCGGCGGCGTCATCTGTGTCCACGATCGCGAATTCGAATACCGAGCCCGACTTCGGCACCGTGAGCACCCGATCGCGATCCTGCGACTCGATCGAGAGCGTCTTCGTCGTCTCGATGACGACCCGACCCTCGATGCCGACCCGGCCAGGGTCGTCACTCTCGACGACCCTGACTGGCAGGCCGTTGAGTTCGTGTCGCGGGAGCGTTTCGGGTGTCAGTGCCATCTGGTTATTCCTCGTCAGTGTCGCCGTCTTCCTCGAGATCGCCTTCCTCACGGACTGCGTCCGTTCGGATCATAGATCTCATTCGAGATCACCTTCTTCGCGCTGCACCGTCTTCACGCGGGCGATCGTTCGCTTGAGTTCGCCGATCTCTCCGGGGTTCTCCGGGGCACCACCGGCGGCGAGGACGGCGTTCGTGTTCAGCAACTCCGTCTCGAGGTCCTCGAGTTCCGCCTGGCGCTCTGCCGGCGTCATGTCGCGGATCTCCTCGACGTGTACGATTGCCATCAGTCCTCACCTCCCTCGGCTTCGTCTTCCTCGTCGGCTTCCATCTCGGCGACGAGGTCCTCGGCTTCCGCCTCGATCTCCTCGTCGAGTTCGTCGAGTTCCTCCTCGACGCTGTCGCCGTCGACGGCGGCCTCGGATGGACCGGCGTCGGTCGACTCCTCGTCGACGACCTCCGCTTCGATGACCTCCTCGACGACCTCTTCGTCGATCTCGGGTTCGTCATCGACGGTTTCGGCGTCGGGGTCGGCAACCTCGAGGTCCTCGGCGTCAGCGTCGGCATCGAGGTCTTCGTCCTCGGGTTCACCCTCGAGGAGTTCCTCGACGCCCTCGGCCTCGTTGGCCTCGACGGCATCGGGAACGACCTCGGCGGGATCCATGTCGTCGTGGATGCGGAAGTCGTCCGGGAGCTCGGCGCCTGGCGGAATTATCTTGACGTTCACGCCGATCGTCCCGAGTTTCATGACCGCGACGCCCTGACCGTGATCGACGACCTCCTCTGCGGGCTCGCCGTTGTGCTTGATGTAACCACGGTTGAACTTCTCGACGCGCGATCGTGCGCCGGTGACTTTCCCGGCGAGGACGATTTCGGCACCGAGTGCGCCGGCGTCCATGATCCGGTCGATCGTGGTGTGACCGGCTTTCCGGAAGTACCAGCCACGCTCTAAGGCGTTGGCCAGTCGGTCCGCGACGATCCGGGCGTTGAGGTCGGGTTCGTCGACCTCCTGGACGTCGATCTGGGGATCCTCGAGGTTGAACTTCTCCTCGAGGGCCGTCGTGACCTTCCGGATGTTCTCGCCGCCCTTGCCGATGACCATCCCCGGCTTCTCCGCCTTGAGGACGATCTGCGTGCCCATCGGCGTCTTGGCGACGTCCATGCCACCGTACCCCGCGCGGCCGAGTTCTTCAGCAAAGAACTCGTCGATCTGGGACCGCTGCAGGCCGTTCTGGATGAATTCGTGTTCGTCTGCCATTAGTTCTCACCCTCCGTGTCCGTGACGCCGTCCTCGGTCTGTGCGACGACGATTTCGACGTCGACTTCAGGGGTGTTCCAGGCGGAGGCTCGACCCATTGCTCGCGGCTTTCGGCCGGGGGATTCCCCGACCTTGTGTGCCGCACAGTGGGCGATTTCCATCGAGCCACCGTCGAAGCCCTGATGATCGGCGTTCGCTGCGACGTTCTCGAGCAACTCGAGGAACGCCTCGCTGGCCTTCTCGGGGTAACGACCGGCGTCCCAGCCGTCGATGTCCGAGCGGTGGCCGACGCCGGAGTTGTGCGATCGGAACGGCACCGAGCGCTCCCCGGCGATGACGGCCTCGAGGTACTCGACGGCCTCGTCGACGGTTCGGCCCTTGATCTCGCGGGCGACCTCCTTGCTGTGCTTGTGGCTCATGTGACGCTCTCGGAGCATCGCCTTCGCGGTCGTCTCCGGATCGGCGTCGACTGAGTAGTTGATTCCCATGCGATGATCACTTCAGTGGGACGAACTTCGACGATCGAGTCGCACCGATGCCGGCCTGTCCGTGTGTTACGGAGTTTCGTGTGAGCTGGAACTCACCGAGATAGTGGCCAATCATTTCGGGTTCGACGCGGACGCGCTCGAAGCTCTGTCCGGTGTAGACGGCAAAGGTCAGGCCCACGAACTCCGGGAGCACCGGCATGTTGCGCAGGTGCGTCCGGATCGGGCTGTTTGCCGTCTCCTGTTCGTCTTTTTCGCGAGCTTTCTCGAGCAACTTCTCCTGCTCGATCGAGAGCCCGCGCTCGATACTCCGTCGCTGCCGTGCCGGAAGCACGCCAGCGACCTCCTCGAGCTCCATTGCCTGGAGCTCCTCGAGCGTGTGACCGCGGTAGGTGAACTCCTCACCCTCACGGCCGGTGCGGTATTCCGAACTCATTTGTTTCCACCTCGACCGGTGCGTCGGGAGGCGATGTCACCCACCTTCCGTCCCGGCGGTGCGTCCTTGGAGACGGATTTTGGGCGACCGGGGTGTTGGCGACCGCCACCACCGAACGGGTGGTCGACGGCATTCATGGCCACTCCGCGCACGCGAGGCCATTTGATTCCTCGGGCGCGCATCTTGTGGTGTTTCTTGCCTGCCTTGACGAACGGCTTCTCGGTGCGGCCGCCACCGGCGACGACGCCGATGGTGGCACGACACTGCGGATCGAGCCGCTTGACTTCGCCACTTGGCAGCTGGACGACCGCAGCCTTGCGGTCGTGGGTGATCAGATCAGCGTTGACGCCGGAGGCGCGAGCGAACTTGCCGCCGTCGCCCGGCTTGGCCTCGACGTTACAGACCGGGACCCCCTCGGGGATCTCCGCGAGTGGGAGCGTGTTGCCCGGCTTGATCTCGGCGCTGACGCCGACCTGAATCTCTTCGCCGACGGCGATGCCTTCGGGAACGAGGATGAGGCGCTGGTCGCCGTCCTCGAACTCGACGGCCGCGATGGGTGCCGAACGGGCGGGGTCGTGCTCGATGTCGACGACCTGGCCCGAAATGACGTCGCTGCCCTCGGTCTTTCGGTGATCGAGTTTCGCCTTATACCGGTGTGATGGTGCGCGGAACGTCGGCGTCCCGCGACCACGTCGCTGGCCGAAGATGCGTCGCCCCATCTAGAACACCCCGATTCTGGAGGCGACCTCCTGGGCATCGTCGTCCTCGCCCAGGGTCACCGTTGCTTTCTTTTTTCCGTTCATCGTGATCTGCGTGTTGACGCTGGCCACGTCGACATCGAAGCGGGCTTCGACCTCGTCCCGAATGTCGGGTTTGGCAGCGTCGACGTTCACGAGGAACTGGAGCTTGTTCTCGAAGTCCATGTCGTTCATGGCCTTCTCCGTCACCAGTGGGTGTTCGATAATTGAACTCATCGGTCTGCCACCTCCTCGAGTGCGCTCTCGGTCCAGACGGTCAGTCGACCGGGCTGGGTACCGGGCGCGAGGTCCTCGGCGTTAACCTCGTTGGCGGTCGCCACGTCCGCACCCGCGAGGTTGCGGGCGGCACGTGAGGGGCCGGTCTCGCTCGAGGTCACGAAGAGAATCGACTTCGGCGTCTTGTGTTTCCGGCCGCGCAGTTTGCCCTGCCCGGCGCGGATGCTTCGCCCCTCGTCGGCGCGTTCGACGTCCGCGTGGACACCGGCGGCCTCGAGGAACTCGACGACCTCCTTCGTCTTCGAGAGATCCTCGAACTCGTCGCTGACGACCAGCGGGAGTTCGGTGTCCTCGTCGAAGGCGTGACCGCGTTCGGCCACGAGGTCGGCGTCTGCCGTGGCCGCGATCGCGCTACGGACCGCGAGTTGGCGCTCTTTCTTGTTGATCGATTCGCCCTGTTCCTTCTCGGCCTTCGGCGGGTGGGCCTTGCGGCCCTTGACCGTCTGGGGGACGCGGCGACCGCGTCCGTTCTGACGGGGGACGTGGGCCATCCCGCGACCGCTACCGAACGATTCGGCGGGGGTTCGCATCCCGGCGAATTCGTCGGCACCGTAGGCCTGTTTCCGGTTTGCCTGTGCGACGCGTACCGCGCGGGCGATGAGATCCGGTCGGTGATTCGCCTCGAACACCGACGGGAGCTCGATCTCCCCCGCATCCTCGCCGTCCAGGTCTCGTACTGTTGTGTTCATGTGTTACGGTTTCCAAGTTAGCCCTGGTTGGAGGCGGTGGAGACGTAGCGCACCTCGGGGTCGAGACGCGGCTGGTCTCCGGGTCGAATCGCCGGGCGGAAGCGCAAGAGGCGCTTGTTCGGCCCGGGCAGCGAGCCTTTTATCAACGCGTGTGGGCCGTCGACTTCGCCATAGTTGACGAAGCCGCCGTCCACCGACGCGTCGTCGCCGTCGCCGATGTCGACGAGGCGCTTGTTCAGTTCAGTCCGCTGGTGGTAGCCGGTCTGGCCCTGTTGTGGGACCGTCGACCGAACCCGCGAGGGGTTCCACGGACCGAGGTTCCCGATGCGACGGCGCCATCCCTGCCGGGCGTGTTTGCCCTTGCGTTTCTGGACGCCCCATCGCTTGACGGGACCTTGGGTTCCTTTCCCCTTCGTGATGCCGCTTGCGTCGACGTACTCGCCGGGTCGGAACACGTCGTTCATGACGTGTTCGCCACCCTCCTCGAGCAGTTCGAGGGCGAAGTCGACGCGCTCTTCGACCGAGCCGCCGCCGACACGGGTCTCCATCACGTCGGGTTTCTTTTTCGGGACCGAGGCGACACCGCCCGGGACGGTGTGCGTGATGACGCGCACGTCATCGACGCGGCCCTCCTCGAGGAGGCTTCGGAGCTCCTCGGTGGCGGCGTCGGCGTCGTACTCGTCGCCGGGCGTGTCGAGGACGCGCTCGAGTTCGTCGACGAACTCGGTCGTCCAGACCTCGGTGATCGGTTTCTGTCCATACGGTGTGTTCTCGTACGCACGCAGGGCAACGGCGCGCATCGGCGGCGTCTCCACGATGGTGACGGGAACGGTCGCTTCCATTCCCTCGGTCGGCGAGTTAGCGGTGTCGTCGACCATCACGACGTGGGTCATGCCGGCCTTGTAGCCCGCGAAACCCTGGAGCGAAGGCTGTCCGTCGTCTTCGGGCCACGAGTTGAAGCGTGGGACCTCGCTGGTCGCCCGCTTTCGTGGGCCGAAGCCGAGTGAGCCTTTGCGTGGTGCATTTGGTTGTGGCATTGTATCACGCTTGCAGTGAGAGGGAGGCCATCGTGGCGAACAGAGCCTCTTCCGTTCGCACGACGGCGCTTCCCTGGTCTGGAACCGTATTGAGCCAGAGGTCGAACCCCGTTTCCAGATCGCTGGGTTCGACGTTTGCGTCGCCCTCGCCATCGACGGCGGCTTCGACAGCCGCCTCGTCGATGTCGAGGATGTCCGGCAACCCTCGTTCGGGGGCACCGAAGGCGACGGTGAGCCCGTCCCGTTCGATGTCCCCGGCCAGCGTCTCGAGCCGTCCGATGGTGAGCGGTTCACCGAATCGGGAGGCGGCGATACGAACGCCGGCGTCCTCACGGCCGAGTGCTGCCGGGAGGTCCGTCCGCTCGACGGCGAACCCCGGCGGGGATTCGTCGACGAGTTTCGCCCGGACCGGTCGTCGCGAAGAGATCCTGACGGTCACGCGCTCTCCCTCGTCGACCTCCATTCCGGGAGGCGTGTTGAGGGAGATCGGGTGTTGCAGTCCGCAATTGACCCGGACGCGCCCTTCAGGTCCGACCTCGGTCACGATTCCTTGTTTTGACGACCCCGAACCGTTCGATTCGGAGCCGGTCTGTGACGGGGCACGGAGCGGCGGTAAGACGCCCACGGCCTCCAGTTCGTCCCGCTTGCCCCAGGCCTCCTTTCGGAGGTAGGGGGGCGTTGCGGCGTACCGCAGTACGGTGTCGACGAACCCGTCGCCAAATCGACCGGTTTCGCCTGCCCGATCGGGGTAGACGATGAGGCGGTCGACCCGGAAGATCGTCGCCGCGCGGGCGACGTAACCGAGTTTGCGAGTTGCCTCGCGTTTGTCCTCGGCCTCCCGGCAGAGTGACGACGGCACGAGTACGCTTGTGGTCATACGGCCACTTTGACGCCTCGTCACTAGACTGTAGCGCTTTGTTACCGACAAGGTCTTAAAAGGATGCCGGATTGGATTCTCGACTGTGAGCGGTTCACAGGGCCCAGAACGTGGTAATCGGACACACTCTCACTCGAAGCAGAAGAATATGAGTGTCACGGTGGTTTGGAGCAGGCTTGGGCGACTGATCGAGGCGTTCACTCGAGGTGGCGAATCGACGGACAGGGCGTGCGCTAGGCTGTCGAGGTTGTCCCGATTCGCAACCCTTATACCTCCCTCGGGGTGTACGTGTAATTGCAATCAGGCGCTGGTAGTGTAGTGGTATCACGTGACCTTGCCATGGTCACAACCTGGGTTCAAATCCCAGCCAGCGCATTTCTCGAACCACAACCCCGCAAGCACCGCCCAGCGGTGCGAGCATCCGTGGTTCGAGAAATCGCCCTGGATTTGAATCAGACTGAGGTTCTGTGAGCAACGCGAACAGGTTCTCAGGCGTGGTTCAAATCCCAGCCAGCGCACTTCTCGAACCACAACCCCGCAAGCACCGCCCAGCGGTGCGTGCATTCAAACTTCGAGAGATCAGGGGGCGGGTTTTGAATCAGGGAGGTCACACGCAACGAGCGAAGCGAGCGAGCACGTCCGACCGTGGTTCAAATCCCAGCCAGCAGCCAGCGCGAGTCTCCGAATTCGAATATTCGAACTGGCACGCAATGGTCAACCCAGACCAACCAACAGGGCGTCAGTGAGTCACTCTGGGATACGGACCGAACCGACTCCCCGGGCGACCATTATTGCGGTGCCAGCCATACCTGCGGTCGATGCACGTCGCAGCATTTACCGAATTAACTGGTCCAAACGGTGTTACGATTATCGAACAACCGGCCCCCGATCCAGGACCTGAAGAGGCAATCATCGACGTCGAAGCCTGCGCGATTAACCGGCACGACCTGTGGATCCTCGAGGGCGATTCCGTTATGATCGACTCCGATGATCTCCCGTTCGTTAGCGGCCTCGACGTGGCGGGAACAGTCCAGGCAGTTGGACCGGGCGTGACCGCCGTCGAACCCGGTGATGCGGTCGTTCTCTGTCCCAACAAGACCTGTGGAACCTGCCGGTTCTGCCGTGAAGGACCCGAGAACCACTGTGCATCGTACTCGCTGTATCACGGTGGCCTCGCCGAGCAGGCACGTGTCAGGGCTGATCGTCTCGTGGTGCTTCCGCCGTCAGTCGAGACGACGACTGCAGCCGCACTGCCGACGGCATATATGACTGCGTACCACATGCTGGAACGAGCGAACGTGAGCCCCACTGATACGGTGTTCATTCCGGGTGTGACCGGTGGCGTGGGCGTTGCGTGTGTGCAACTTGCCAAGATACTCGGTCTCGAGACGATTGGGACCTCCTCGTCGGCAGCGAAACTGGACCGACTCGAAGCACTGGGTCTCGATCACGCGATTCGAGGGACCGACCCTGCTACCCTCCGTCGTGCGGTGCAGGAAATCACCACTCCGGATGCCGTTTTGAACCACCTTGGGGGAGCGTACACGGAACTCGGGGTGGATCTGCTCAGTCGGGGCGGACGGATGGTTATTTGCGGACGGACTGCAGGGAGTCGATCCGAAATCAGCGTTCCCGATCTCTTCTTGGGGCACAAACGAATTATCGGCAGTACAATGGGCACACAGACTGAACTGGAACGGCTGGTCAGCCTCGTGGAACGTGAGACATTGCACCCAGAGATCGAAGCGTTCTATTCGCTTGAGGAGACTGCCCTCGCGTTTACGACGATGCAGAATCGCGAGAATGTCGGGAAACTCGTCGTGACACCCTAGAACGGTTTCGTCGAAAACCGTTCTGGTAATCGATTCGATACTGACCGACTACGAACACTGGCCACTACTTCGACTCTTTCCGAGCCGTGAACTGAGCGGGATGCGTACCGACGGATGTCACTTGGCGTGCAGAGAGCTCTGCTTCCAGACCGACGTGAGGGAGGTGTGCTTCCAGCGGTGTACGGTGTTGCCACCGACACGAACGTGCGGCCCTCTCGAGTGACCCCACCGTCCCGATTCGCTGATGTTCCACCAAATCCGCGCAATAGGTTATGCTCTCGGATGGCGTCTGTATGCTTACACCCATGCTATCGAGAGTCATCAATACCACCGTTGCACAGACCGAACCCACTACCTTCGAGGTCCGACCATGAGCATGTCCTCGAGCGTTGGCCGCGTCGGCCACCGCCTTCGCTCCAGCGCGGGCCACGGCGCGTCCCGCGTCCGGACCCCGGCGTTTTACCTGCTGACCGCCGGCTTCGTCGCGTTCTTGTTGTTCGCCCTTCGCGAGGCGATGGCGATGACCGGGACGGCCTGGGGGGCGGCCTACGCGTTCCCGGACCACCGGGTCCACCACGTCGTGATCGGGGCCACCCTCACGGCGTTCGTCGCGTCGGTGGCCGTCCAACTCTACCGGCCGACCAGGCGGGTGGGCGCGATGCAGCTCGCGATCGTGTTCGTCGTCGCCGCGTTCTCCCTCACCGCCGCCGCGTCGGGTATCGTGGCCGCGAGCGAACTGCTGGTGTTCGCCGTGCCCGTCCTGGTGATCGCCCTATTGCACCCGGCTCGAGCGGCCCTGATTCCGTCCCTTGAGTCCCTCGACCGACCGCTGTTCGCCGTCGCCGGCATCGGCGCGCTGGGACTCGGGACGCTCGCCACGATCGAGTACACAAACCACGTGACGCTCGCCGACGCCCACGTCGCCATGGGTCACTACGAGTTCATGCTCTTCGGGCTGGTATCGATCGCCGGCTTCGCCCTGCTGAGCGCGTTCAGACCCGCTGGGTGGCGCTGGCTCGTCTACGCCGCCGCAGCGCTGGCGACCCTGTTCGTCGCCGTTTCGATCGCCTTCCCCGGAGCCGAGCAGGGCTCGAGTCTGGGCACGATTCCGGCCATCGCCATGCTCGTGTGGGCCGTTGGCCTGGTCGGCATGGCGGAGTACCGCGTGCGTGGCGGGGCGGCCTCCGCGGACGCGACCGGGGACGGAGTCGAGCCGGTGACGGACGACGATGCGGATGAGGAGGTGGGTCACGATCCCGACCGCTCGGGGGTCGTCGGTGAATCCGTCGATGCCTCGGAGTCGCGTCACTGATCGGCTGTTCACCGTCTCCCATCCAATCCTTGCCGTCTCTCCCGAACAGGTTGCCGCCTATCGGGGCTTTTCACCACTCGAGCGTGTGGACCCACGCATGGCAGCCCAGTTACTCGTCCTGAACAAGGACTCTGACACGATGTCCGTCATCGACGCCGACACCGGCGAGACCGACACCGTCGTCGAGACGGATTTCAATCCCCACGAGATTACCGTCACACCGGACGGCGGGAAGGCCTACGTTACCTGCTCGCTCGGCAACTCGCTGCTGGTCTTCGACACCGACTCCTGGGAACTCGTAGAGCGCATCGAACACGAGGACTTCGACTTTCCCCACGGACTCGCAATCCGTGAGGACGCGGGCGAGCTCTGGCTCGCCTCGACGTACAGCTCTCGAGTGTACGTCATCGATATCGCAACCGACGAGATCCTCGAGCACTTCCCGACCCACCAGGACAAATCCCACATGGTGGCGATCACGCCCGACGAGGAGCGAGCCTTCGTCGCCAACATCGGTAGCGAGAGCGTGACAGCGATCGACTGTGACGAACGCCGCATCGTCGGCGATCCACTCGTCGGTGAGGAACCCGAGGGGATCGCGATCCACCCCGAAGCCGGGGTCCTCGTGGCGAATCAGGACGACAACCTCCTCTCCGTGCTCGATCCCGAGACGCTCGAGCAGACGGGACGCGCCCTGCTCGGGGAGAATCCGATTCGTGTGGTCTCCTCGCCGGACGGTCGTCACGTGTTGGTCCCGAACCGCGAGGGCAACGACGTCTCCTTGATCGACACCCAACACGTCCGTGACGGCGAGCAGCGAGCCTGGGAGATCGCTCGCATCCCCGTGGGCATCTGGCCCGGCGGCACCGTCTTTGACGACCACGGCGACCGGGCATTCGTCGCAAACAACAAAACCAACGACGTGAGTGTGATCGACTGTGCGACGTGGTCGGAACTCGAGCGCTACGATACCGAACTGCATCCGGACGGGATCGCGTACCTGGCGCGATAACGTCGGCGAAAGCGGTGGTCCATGGTTGGGTTGTGTCTCGGAACTGTTGGTTCGGGAGTGGTGTCGGGCCAGTCCATCCCAGTCGTCTCACCGAGGGTACCTCGAGGCACGGTATTATGATCCAGGCATCCGATGTGTCGGTATGGCTCTCGCGAGACAGGGTTCCGGCCTGACGGCAACCGGGCGGGCCTACTGGTCACAGGTGCATCCCGTATTTATGTTGCCGCCGCTGGCGGCTTCCCTGTTCGGGGCCGTTCTCGCAACCAGGATCGAGAGTGGTCCAGCGGCCGTACACGTCGTGGCGATGTTCGCGGCGGTCTACACGGCCCACGTCAAGGACGGCTACGTCGACTTCCACGTTCGCGGGGAGGACGACGACCACCCCCTTACGGTGGCTGGCTGTCGGGTCGGGCTTGGGGCCGCAACCGTCGTCTTCGCCGCGTGTACACTATTGTTGTTCCTGCTCGTCGACTGGATCGCTGTTGCGCTGACGGTCCCGGCGTGGTTGATCGCCTACCACCACGCTCCACAACTCGATATGCACCCGATTACGGCCACCGGTGGCTATCCTGCGGGCATCGCCCTCGCCATGCTCGGCGGGTACTACGTCCAGGCGACTGCCCTCGATCCCGTCGTCCTCGCGTTTGCGGTCATCTTCTTCGTCCTGCTCTCGGGCATCAAAGTAATCGACGACACGAAGGACTACGCGTACGATCGTTCGATAGAGAAACGGACGGTCGCGGTCGTCATCGGTCGCGACCGGGCGATCACCGCCGCCTACGGCCTGATGGCCGTGGCACTCGGCGTTGTCGTCGTGATGGGGCTCCTTGGGCCGTTCCCACCAGGGGCGATCGTCGCCGCCGGGGCCTTCGCCGTCGTCGCGGCGATTGCCGCTCGAGCGGACGCCACACTCGCGACGATGCTGTTGATCCGTGGCTCCTACGTCTTTTTGGCCGTGCTGGTCGCTGCAGTCTGGTTCGAACCGCTCGCGGGCCTGTGAAACGCGGGAGGCCGCAAGTGCAATCTCACCTGAGCCACCACTCGAGACTGGGTTCCTGTGCCGCGTCGTGAACTCGAGATGTCAGGCGAGTATCGCGGCGCCACCGGGGACGGCCGTGGCACGTTGCTACCCGATCGAAGCCGCCGGCGGGACTGGTAGTGCCGACGACGAACACTATAACACGAGGCTCGAGAGAGGGATCACCTGCGTAACCACCGTGGTCAAGCGACTACTGATGGAGATCACCGGAAACGTTGATCCGTCCCCCCGATGAGACTGGGCTATCCGGTGAGTGTCGGGCTTCGAAAGCTTCGGCTGGCGACGACAATCCGTCCGTTGGGTTCTCCTCCGCCCCTCCTGGAACCGTTATGCCAACCGCGTTGAGAGCAGATGCTGTGGGGTTCGCCGTGGATACAGTCTACCGGTCCCCGCATTTATTAAGATCGTCAGGTTCATTAGTAACTACGCGTAAATCGGGAGTAGAGTATCACAATGAGATTCGACGAATCCATCCGTTCGCGCCGTTCGTTTCTGACCGCGTCCGCCACGGCGGGCGTCCTGGCCGTTGCCGGCTGTCTCGGTGACGACGACGAAGGGGCGGGTGACGATCACGACGACGATCACGAGGACGACCACGACCACGACGACGACCACGACGACGACCACGATCACGACCACGACGACGATCACGATCACGACGACGAAGTCGAGGACGAGGAATTCGATCACCTCGGGATCGACGAATTTGCCGTCCTCGATCGTGCACACGACCCACACGAGGAAGTCGCCTACATTCACGGGGACCACTGGCATGGCGATCTGCCGCCAATCGAGGTCGACGACAACATCTCACTCGGTGCGGAGGTTATCGACGAAGACGGCGACGAGGTCGAACTCGGTGACGAATACGAACTCGGCGTCGCGCTGGCCCCGGACGAACCGGAGGACGTCGTCTCGTTCGATTACCACGGCGATCACGTCCACATCATCGGTGAGGACGTCGGCGTCGTCGAGGTCGTCTTCCAGATCTGGCATGGCGACCACGCGGATTACCAGTCGCCGACGATCACCGCTCAGGTAGTCGAGGATGCAGACGATCACGACCACGACGACGACCACCACGACGACAACGACGACTACTGAGCTGTCGAAAACCACCCCAGAAGGTTCCGCTGACGCTCTTCCAGTTTTCACTGCTTGGAACAATCACCCTCGAGGAGCAGTCGAATAGTCGGACTCCAGTTCCCCGAGCAGCCGGAGCTACTTGTGGCGATGGTTATTAACACAGTCTTTAAAAATAATAACCCTTTTACCGATGAGTGCCCAATTCTGTCCCATGAAACCGACACGCAGGGCTGCCATTCGAGGGATCGGAGCGGCCGGTATCGCCGCACTCGCCGGGTGTCTGAGCGAACCCGGTGACGACGCTGGGGACCCTGACGACTCGAGTGCCACTGGCGGTCTCGACGAGATGGATGGCTACGCCGCGTTCTTCACGCTCTGGGACTGGGCCAACCAGATTACCGGCGAGGCCGTCTTCGAGAATCCCGTCGACACGGGGGAGATGGGACACGGCTGGACACCGGACGGTGACCTGACCCGCGACGTCGCCTCGACCGACGTCTTCGTCTACCTGAACACGCCCGAGTTCGCCTGGGCCCAGGATCTCGCGAGCGAACTCGAGAGCGAGGGCGACCTCGACGTCGCCATCGTCGACGGCCTGGCTGAGTTCACCGAGGACCAACTCCTGTCGTTTTCGGACGAGGACATCCCCGAGCCCGATTACGACCACGACTTCGATCCCGACGAGCTCTCCGTCGAGGGGTTCGACGTCATCGACCCGACCACGAACGACGTGACGGCCTACTGGCACGAGGACCACTGGCACGGCGGCCTCCCCGAGATTCCGACCGAAGACTCGGTCACGCTCGAGGCGGTCTTCGAGGCCGATGGCGGCCGTGTGATCCCGCTGGGTGACGAGCAGGGCTTCGAGTTCCACGCGCGACTCGACGCGGACTTGCCCGAGGTCGTCGAGATCGAATCCCACGGCGATAGCCTCGAGTTGCACGGACTCGAGGACGGCCGATCGATCATCACCTTCGAGCTCCGTCACGGCGACGACGTCCTGTGGGACACGAGCGCAGACGGGATGAACGTCGACGTCTCCGACGACGTCGATCCAGCCGATGTGACGGAGTTCCACGACCCACACGTCTGGGTCGACCCGGTCCTCGCACAGCAGATGGTCGCCACGATCGCGGACGGACTCAGCGACGTGTGGCCCGATCACCGCGAGACGTTCGAGGAAAACGCAGACGCCTACAGTCAACGTCTCGATGCCGTCGACGAGGCCTTCGAGGCAGCGGTCGCCGACGGCGAGTTAGAGGTCGCCGTCTTCGCCGGCCACGACGCGTTCCGGTACGTCGAGCACCGGTACGGGTTCGACCTACACTCGCCCGTGGGCGTCTCACCGGACGAATCGCCGAGTGCCGGCGATATTGCCGACACGATCGAACTCGTCAACGAGCACGGCATCGACACGATTCTCTACGATCCGTTCGAGGCCGAGGAAGGCGAGGTCCCGCCGCTCGCCGAGACCATCGTCGAAGACAGCGACGCGAGCCAGACGGCACCGATGACACCCGCGGAGGCAAGCATGGCCGAGTGGAACGAGGACGACTGGGGCTGGGTCGAACAGATGGAAGAGGTTACGATTCCCTCGCTCCGGCAGGCGCTCAAGGCGGATTGACGTGTCCGGTTTTACCCCGATGGAAAGTGCAAGAACTAACACCACCGAAAACGGAGGATCGAGCGTGACACCGGCGGTCGACGTGACGGACGTGTCGTTCGCCTACGGCGAGAAGCCAGTCGTGAGCGACGTCTCCATGACGATCGACCAGGGAGAGTTCCTCGGGCTCATCGGACCGAACGGCTCGGGGAAGACGACGCTCTTGCACCTCATGCTCGGCCTGCTCGAGCCCGACACCGGGTCGGTCTCGCTGTTCGGCGAGCCAGTCGGTGCGTTCGACGAGGGTGAGCGAATCGGCTACGTCTCCCAGCAGTCGACCAACCGTGGCGGGACGATGCCTGTGACGGTGCGAGAGAGCGTAACCATGGGGCGATTCGCCCACGCGGGCCACAGACGGCTGACCAGCGAAGACGACGCGATCGTCGAGGAGGCCCTCGAGACGGTCGGCATCACCGAGCTCGGGGACCGGTTGATCAACCAGCTCTCGGGCGGACAACGCCAGCGTGCGTACATCGCTCGAGCGCTGGCGTCCGAAGCCGACCTGCTGGCACTGGACGAGCCGACCGTTGGCGTCGACGCCGAGTCGCGGGACGCCTTTTATCGGCTGCTCGACCGTCTCAACGACTCGGGCATCACCATCATTCTGATCGAGCACGACATCGGCGTCGTCACCGACCGCGCCTCCCGCATCGCCTGTATCAACACCGAACTGTACCACCATGGCGACACCGAGTCGTTCGTCGAGAGCGACGCCCTCGCCGAGGCCTACGGCGCGACCGGGCAGGTCGTCCACCACGATCACTGACCATGCCGGAACCCATCGATTCGACCAATCGAGAGCACGAACACGGCACGGGCGGCGACCGCCGACGACTGCTCGAGCACTGTGGACTCGCTCTCACGGCAGTGATCGCACTCGTCATGCTCTCGTTCGTCCTGCTTTACTGGTTGCGGGACAATCCGGCCCTCGCCAACGCCTACAGCCAGTTCATGATCGCCGGCCAGTGGTTCGATTACTACCTCGGGACGAACGTGTTCCAGTGGGCGTTCATGTGGCAGTCGATGGCGACGGGCGTGTTGATCGGCATCGTCGCCCCGCTCATCGGCACGTTTCTCGTCCACCGCGAGATGGCGTTGATCGGTGAGACGCTCGCGCACACGGCCTTCGCGGGAGTCGCCATTGGCTTCGCCGGCGGTGCCGTGATCGGGTGGTCGGGCTCTCCGCTGTACGCCGCCCTGCTCGTGGGCGTCCTGGGTGCCCTCGGCGTCCAGTGGCTGGCCGAGCGGACGAACACCTACGGGGACGTCCCCATCGCCATCATGCTGACGGGGAGTTTCGCCGTTGGGACCCTGATCATCAGCTGGGGTCGTGGACAGCGCGGGATCGATATCGAGGGCTTCCTCTTCGGCGATCTCGCGATCGTGACCGCCGGCAGCGCCCGCATGATGGCGGTGTTGAGCGTGGTGGTCGTCGCCGTCGTTATTTACACCTACAAGCAACTCCTGTTCATCACCTTCGACGAGCAGGCGGCCCGCGTCGCCCAGTTGAACGTCGACGCCTACAACACCCTGTTGATCGTGATGACCGCAGTCGTGGTGGTGGGATCGATGCAGGTCCTCGGGGTGATTCTCGTCGCCGGCATGCTCGTGATCCCCGTCGCCGCGGCCTCGCAGGTCGCTCGCGGGTTTCGGGAGACGATGTATCTCTCGATCCTGTTTGGCCAACTCTCGATCGCGGGCGGATTCGCCCTCGCGATTTCACAGGGGCTGCCATCAGGGGGTTCGATCATCGTCGTCGCCATCGCCATCTACCTCCTGTCGATCCTCCTCTCGAGCGGGCGCGTAACGGCGATGTCGATGCACTAGCAACGCACATCGCGGGCGGCTACCAGGTCTTGTACGATCCGCTGTCGTCTCCTACCGGTGAGTCCCAGTCCCGTCTCGGCACTCACCAGTAAACAGTTTCAATAGACCGTCTCACACCGCAGGGCTTCGGTGGATCCCAGGCGACGGGAACACGCGGATACGTTTAACCCGGTCGCGAGTGAGCATTGAGGTGATGGGAAGGTTACGAGAACTCTTTGCTCCGGAGGTCGTTGCCGTCGTCGGCGCGACCGATCGGGAGGGCGCAGTCGGTCACGCCATCCTCGAGAACCTCGCGGCGGATTTCGAGGGGACGGTCGTGCCGATCAACCCCAACCGTGACTCGGTACTCGGTCGCGAGTGCTATCCGGACGTGGCGAGTGCGCCGCCGGTCGACCTGTCGGTGATCGTCGTCCCGCCCTCGATCGTCCTCGAGGCGATCCGAGAGAGCGCCGAGGCGGGAGTGAAAAACGTCGTCGTCATCACGGCCGGGTTCGCCGAAACCGGCAGTGATGGGGCCGCCCGCGAGCGGGAACTCGAGACCCTCGCGGCGGAGTACGACCTGAACCTCGTGGGCCCCAACAGCCTGGGAATCATGAACACCAGGCCCGGCATGAACGCCACCTTCGGCCCGGAGAACGCCCTCGAGGGGAGTGTCTCATTCATGAGTCAGTCTGGGGCGTTCATCACGGCCGTCCTGGACTGGGCCAACGAGCAAGGAATCGGGTTCCGGGACGTGGTCTCGCTCGGGAACAAGACCGTTCTCGACGAAACCGACTTCGTCCGAGAGTGGGGCGAGGATCCCGAGACGGACGTCGTCATCGGCTACCTCGAGGGGATCGATCACGGCGACGAGTTCGTCCGCGTCGCGAGTGAGGTCAGCGACGACACCCCGGTCGTCCTCGTGAAATCGGGGCGCACCGACGCGGGGGCGCAAGCGGCATCCTCACACACCGGAGCGATCGCCGGCAGCGAGGCAGCCTACGAGGTGGGTCTCGAGCAGGCGGGCGTCCTTCGAGCGCGGTCTGTCCAGGAACTGTTCGACTGGGCACGCGCGCTCTCGGGACTCCCCGTGCCACAGAGCGATGGGGTCGCCGTCGTCACGAACGCCGGCGGGCCGGGCGTGCTCACGACAGACGCCGTGGGCGACGCCAGCCTCGAGATGGCCGGCTTCACCGACGAGACGATCGACGCCCTGCGGGACGCGATGCCCGAGGAGGCAAACGTCTACAATCCGATCGACGTCATCGGCGACGCCGACATCGAGCGTTTCGAACGCGCCCTCGACATCGCCCTCGCCGATCCGAACGTCGGCAGCGCCGTCGTGGTGAGTGCCCCGACGGCCGTCCTCGAGTACGATCGCCTCGCGGAGGTTGTCATCGAGAAACGCGAGGAGCACGGGAAACCCATCGTGACCAGCCTGATGGGCGGCAGTCGCTCCCGGGCAGCCGAGGCCGTCCTTCGGGAGTTCGACATTCCGAACTACTTCGATCCTGCGCGGGCCGTTTCGGGGCTCGACGCCCTGGCCCGGTACCGATCGATCAGGGACCGACCGATCGAGGAACCCACGCGGTTCGACGTCGACCGCGAGCGCGCCTGCGAGATCCTCGAGACCGCTCGTGGGCGGAGCGGCAACCGGCTGGGCGTCGAGGCGATGGACTTACTCGAGGCGTACGGCATTCCGACGCCCGAAGGCGACGTGGTCGACGATCCCGCGGAGGCACAGGCACTCGCGGAGTCTATCGATGGCGACGTCGTCTGCAAGATCGTCAGCCCGGACATCTCGCATAAGTCCGACATCGGCGGGGTTCGGGTTGGCGTGAGCGACGACGAGGTGTACGACGCCTACGAGGACGTGGTGGCAAAAGCCAGGAGCTACCAGCCCGATGCCACCATCATCGGGGTCCAGATCCAGGAGATGCTCGACCTCGAGGGCTCGACGGAGACGATCCTCGGGATGAACCGGGACCCCCAGTTCGGTCCACTGGTCCTCTTTGGCCTCGGCGGCATCTTCGTCGAGATTCTCGAGGACACCTCGTTACGGGTGGCCCCGATCGGCCAGGACATGGCACGGGAGATGGTTGACGACATCACGGCAGCCCCGCTGTTGCGCGGTGCGAGGGGGCGTGAGCCGGCCGATGTGGACGCCATCGTGGAGTCGATCCAGCGACTCTCCCAGCTGGTGACGGACTTCCCGGCGATTCTCGAACTGGACGTGAACCCGCTCGTTGCGGGGCCAAAGGGCGTACAGGCGATCGACCTCAGACTGACCGTCGATACGGAGGAGTTATGACTGATACCACAGCGACCGACAGCGACCGACAGCAAACCCAGGACACCGGACAGGCGACCGACGACTCGAGCGGCGTACGTGCAGGCTCGAGTGGCGAACAGACATCCCAAGCAGTGGGGGGTAACTCGACCACCCGGACCGATGGTGGGACGGACGCCCCACTCCTCGTGGTGTCCCTCGAAGAGAGTGCAGGCAAGACCGCCATTGCGCTCGCACTGGCACGTCACGCCGCCGAAGGCGGGGCCGACGTCGGCTACATGAAACCGAAGGGGACTCGCCTCCAGAGCAACGTGGGCAAGACCCTCGACGAGGATCCCCTGCTCGCTCGTACGGTTCTCGACCTCGAAGCCGAACTCCACGATCTCGAGCCGATCGTCTACTCGCCAACGTTCATCGAGCAGGCGATCCGTGGCCGTGAGGACCCTGCCGAGCTCCGCGAGCGCGTTCGGGAGGCCGCGACCTCGCTCTCGGCCGATCGGGATCGACTGTTCCTCGAGGGTGGCGGTCGCCTGGACCAGGGGGCCATCGTGAACCTCACCGACCCCGACGTGGCAGCGTTGCTCGAGGCACGCGTCCTGCTCGTCGCCACGTACCGGACGCCTGGGGACGTCGACGACGTGCTCCGAGCGGCGGCGGCCTTCGGCGACCGATTCGCCGGCGTGATCTTCAACGCGGTCGCCGACGCCACCCGTGACCAACTCGAGACCGAGGTCGCCCCGTTCCTCGAGAGTCGGGACGTGCCGGTTCACGGCGTGTTGCCCCACGAGCGGACGCTGTCCGGTGTCACCGTCGAATCCCTGGCCGACGAACTCGGGGGGCAGGTGCTCGCCGACGACGGCCTCGACGCCTACGTCGAGCGGTTCGCGGTTGGCGCCATGGGGGCCGACAGCGCGCTCAGACACTTCCGCCGGACGAAAAACGCCGCGGTGATTACCGGTGGCGACCGGGCAGACATCCACGCGGCCGCCCTCGAGGCGCCCGGCGTGAACTGTCTCATCCTCACCGGCGGCCACCGGCCCTCGGGCGCGATCCTCGGCCAGGCCGCCCAGAAGGGCGTCCCCGTCATCGCCGTCCAGACGGATACGCTTTCGACCGTCGAGCGGGCCGAGGACGTCGTCCGCGGTGGTCGCGTGCGTGACGAGGAAACCGTCGCTCGAATGGGCGAGTTGCTCGTGGACCACGCGGACCTCGAGTCGCTCGTCTAACCCGTCCCATCCGCTTCGTGCTCCCTATATACGGGGGTGGCTCGACCGAAGGGAGCTTTGACGTAGGGTACCACGGGGGTACTCCCCGAGTTGCTCCCTCTGTTCCATCCGTAGCCCTCCCGATGGGGCCCAGCAACTGGACGGCACCCATAGCAGACGGCCCGAACGACGCTCGTTCGAGACGTCGGGTGGTATGGAGTACGCCGTTTTCCCGATACGTGTTGCCACGGGTTCGGCCACCGCCGATAAACAGGGACAGCAAACCGTATCACAGCCGTCGACCGGGTCGTAGACCGGTTCCGGGGGTGACGATGGCCGGCCCGACCATGGACTACACGGTATATTTATATTGCCAACATCTCTGGTAGAGAGAGTCACACAATGGGTACCGCAGAGGCGAAAACGTCACGAGCGGAGTGGGGGACCCGATTCGGGTTCCTGATGGCAATGATCGGCGCCATGGTCGGCGCAGGAAACATCTGGCGATTCCCGTACGTCATGGGGGAGAACGGCGGCGGTGCCTTCGTCCTCGCGTTCCTCGTGTTACTGTTCTTGTTGGCAGTACCGGGATTGATGGCGGAGGTCGCACTCGGACGGTACACGAACAAAGGCGTCATCGGAGCGTTCCGCGACGTCGTTGGTCCCGGCGGCTTCGTCGGGCTCGGCGTCGTGGTCTTGCTCGTCAACATCGCTCTGATGTCGTATTACTCACCGGTTATCGGCTGGACGCTGTACTACGCCGTTCACTCGTTGCTGTTTTCGTTTACCGCAACCGGCTTCGAGGCCGAACCCTTCATGATGGACCTCTTTGGCAATTCGGCCTTGATGATCGGGTTACACACGATCGTCATGGCGTCGATTGCCGGCATCCTCTTACTGGGGATTAGACGCGGGGTCGAGCGAATCGTCATCTTCGCCGTCCCGGCGCTCGTCCTTGCGCTGGTCGTCATGATGGTTCGCGGACTCACACTCGATGGCGCATCCGAGGGCATCGCGTTCGCTTTCGGCATCGAGTGGGGGTACTTGCTGCTCAGTGAAACGTGGATCACCGCGCTCGGGCAGGCGCTTTTCTCGACCGGGCTGGGCTGGGGAATCGCCCTCACCGTCGGGAGCTACCTTCGGGAATACGACGACGTTCCGCTCGGCGGCGGCGTCTTCACGGCGATTGGGGAGTCGAGTATCGGCATTCTCGCTGCACTCGCGATATTCCCCATCGTTTTCGCCGTGGGTGCAGATCCGGACGCCGGTGCAGGGCTCGCATTCATCTCGCTCGCACAGGTCTTCCCCGAGATTCCCCTGGGTGGACTCGTCGCGATCGTGTTCTTCGTGGGCTTTTTCCTCGCGACGTTCACGTCGGGGCTGTTGATTACCGAAGTGAGCGTCACAACCCTCGCCGAAGAGACCCGATTCGACAGAACGCAGACTGTACTCGGTGTTTGTGGGCTCATCTGGCTCTTTGGCCTTCCCAGCGCGTACTCCGCAGACATCCTCGATTACCTCGACTTCGTCTTCGGGAACTGGGGGCTGCCGCTCGCCACGCTCGCTATCATTGGCGTGATCGGGTGGGCCATCGGCCCCGAGCGAATTCGGCTGCTCGCGGTCAACAAAAACGCCGGTATCTACATCGGCAGCTGGTGGAATCCAGTCATCAAGTACGTGATCCCGGGTGTGATGCTCTTCATCATGGCCTACTTCGCCTACGAACAGTGGGGTACCAACGAGATGATCGGTGGCATGATCGTCCTGGTCACCTTCCCACTCATCGGCTACGCCATCATGTCCATCGTAGACAACGGACGCGAACCAACTGACACCGCCGAACTCGTCGGAGGTGACGACTGATGGCGCTCACGATCGAGGTGATCGCCATGCTCGTGTTCACCCTCGCTGCGTTCTGGGGTGTCGCAACGTGGTCGCTCGTCAAAACCCTCCGTCAAGAGGATCGAAAAGCGGCGATGCTCGAGGCCCAAGAGCGGGTCGATACCTACCCACCGAAAGCGCTGGCCGAACTGCGCGCGTGGATCGAAGCGAATCCGAACGATTCGCTGGCCGACGAGGCCCGTCAGTCCTACAACGAGTGTGTCGACGTCCTCGAGTCGACGGACGAGCACTTCTACGACTGGAGTGAATCCGAAGTCCAATCGCTCGACCGACTCTAGCAACCGGTTCGGATTTTCCGTGATTTCATGTGTGCTAAAACTACCGTCAAAACCATCGATACCCACACCGCAGGTGAACCGACCCGAATCGTCTTAGGCGGCGTCGACAACTCGAAGATTCGTGGCGAGTCGGTCACCGTCCAGCGTGATCGCTTTGCCGACACGTACGACTGGTTGCGAGAGTTTCTCATGTGTGAACCCCGCGGCCACGACGATATGTTCGGTGCCGTTCCGGTCGAACCTGGCAGACCCGAGGCTGACCTCGGCCTGTTCTTCATGGACAGTGGGGGCTACCTCGACATGTGCGGTCATGGGACGATTGGTGCGATCACCGCGCTGATCGAGACTGAGCGTCTCGCGGCTAACAGGCAGATACTCGTCGACACGCCGGCCGGACTGGTTCGGACGGCCCCGACGGTGGCCGACGACCGTGTCGAACGCGTTAGAATTCGGAACGTCGACTCCTTCGTGGCGGCCGAGGTGACCGCTACCGTCGAAGTGAACGGGCACAACACGACAGTTCCGGTCGATCTCGTCTACGCTGGCAACCTCTTCGGCCTCGTCGACGTCGAACACGTCGACCTGGCAGTCGACCCAGAGAATCTCTCGGCGTTCGTCGACCTCGGTATGCGGCTTCGGGAACGGCTCAACAGCGACCACACGATCACGCATCCGTTTCGTGACAGCGACGAGGACGTGTCGATCATCGAGTTCTACGAACCCGGCGGCGCTACGGACGGTACCGATCGAAACATCGTCGTCTTCGGCAATGCGCAGGTCGATCGCTCGCCCTGTGGTACGGGTACCTGTGCGAAGATGACACTCCTGTACGACCGGGGAGAACTCGACCTCGAGGACCCCTATCCCTACGAGAGCATTATCGGGACGCGTTTTACTGGCCGATTGCTCGCGGCTCGAGACCGATCGGGCTACACCTTGCTGACACCCGAAATCTCTGGGAGTGCACACATCACCGGGCACCACACGTTCGTCCGTGACCAGTGGGACGACCTCGATCCGTTCTCGTTCTCGAGTTGCCCGAGCCGAGAGTGAACGCTTCCCGGTTCAGTGTCCCAGTGGCGTCGACCGGGTGGTCGACAGCGCTTGCGATGAGTGATCTCGATGCGATGCGGCGTCGGGCGCGTGTCCCACGTACGAACACGACAGGGAGACGGTGAACCCGGAAGGTGAAGGCAACCGGTTTCCTGTCGTTTCTTCCCGGTACGTCCCGATCCGGTAGGGCAACCGCCGAGAGACACGTGGCCGGCGAATCACTAGCAGTCGGCGGAGTTCGGTGAAACTCGCGGCGGTCGTGCCAGCACACAGAGACGACCGTGGGTGCCGACTCGAGGAAGCCGCCGCCGACGAACCGAGTAACCGGTCCGGGGGAGACTGTGTAATACGTTAATCCGATGCCGTATGGTGATCCACCAGCGTGAGAAAACGCCACAGCAACCCGGCTCAAATATTGTCAGCTGGAAGGCCGTGTCCCGTCGGGTTCTCTTCGAAGCGCTCGAGCGAAAAGTACTCGAGGTCGACCAGATCGCTTTCACCCTCGAGGACCAGGTCGGCGGTGAGTTTGCCGACGGCGGGGGCGTGTTTGAAGCCGTGGCCGGAAAAGCCACAGCAGAGATAACAGCCCGCCGGGCCGGCCTGATCGATAATGAAATCGTGATCTGGCGTGGTCGAGTACACTCCACAGTACTGGCCTTTGAGCCCCGCATCGCGTAGTTCGGGGACGTGATCGGCAAAGTCGTCGACGAGCTCGAGTATCGTCTCCTCGTCGGGCGTATTGTCGTAGGCGTCGGGATCCGTCTCCTCGGTGTGGCGATGGGTGCCGACCAGAACCCCGTCACCGAAGTCCGGCCGGATGTACCACTCACCACCGGGGAAACTCGTCGTCGGCTTCAGTGACGACTGCGCCTCGGCGTACGTCGCCGGGGGGTCGAGAAGGACGACTTGTTCACGGACGGGTGTGATCGGCACGTCGACACCAACTGTCTCGGCCAGTCTGGGCGTCCAGGGTCCGGCGGCAACGATGACCGCCTCGCAATCGATGTTGCCCTGGTCGGTTTCGACTCGGGCAATGGCCTCATCCTCGGTTTCGAGGGACTGCACTTCGACACCAGTGACGATTTGTGCGCCGGCGGCTCGGGCCCCTCGAGCGAACCCGAGCGCAGCGTCGGTGCCATCGGCGTAGGCGGCGCTGTCGTCGCTGACCGCGACGTCGTACCGGTCAGTGACGTCGAACATCGGATACTGCTCGCCGACTTTCTCGCCCGTGTACACGGACACCGGGATATCGCGTTCGCGAAGCACCTCGTAGCCTGCTCGAGCGTAGTCGCCACCGGCGGTCTCCTCGTCGGCGAATCGAACCAGTGGTGATTTCTCGTAGGAGAGGGCCGCATCCAGTTCGTCATCGAACGTCTGGAAGAACTGGTGGCTCCACCAGGCCATATCTGTGTAAATTGCCTCATCGCCGTAGTGATGGCGCAAAATGGCCGAGGAGTCGCCGGTCGACCCCGATGCGAGTTGTGATTTCTCGAGGAGGGCCACCGATTGATCGCTCATCGTCGCGAGGAAGTAGGCGGTACTCGTCCCCATGACGCCCCCGCCGATGACGAGGACGTCGGAATGCGTTGGAATAGAATCTTCTGACATAGTGTGTGTCTACCGTGAACCGATATCAATGCTGTGTGGATGTCCCATATCGTTTGCAGCCTGCCACGAGTCAGGTGCCCGAAACCGCGCACCCGCTTTCTCAGGTATCCGGATCAGTGCCGTCCTGGGTCGTGATGTCCGCCGAGAGTCCCTGTGCCATCTCGATGTCGCTCGAATTGTTGAGCGTAAAGGCCGTCCGTTCGGTCACCGCTTCGATGGCCTCTCGCGCACTCGGGTACCCGTTGCCGGACTTTTTTACGCCGCCGAACGGGAGGTGGACTTCCGCGCCGATACACGGTAGGTTCGCGTAGGCGAGGCCGATTTCGGCCCCATCGCGGAAGCGATGGATCTTGCGGTAGTCCTCGGAGATGATCGCCCCCGCCAGTCCGTAGTGAGTGTCGTTGTGAATCTCGAGGGCGCGGTCCATTCCGCCGCTGTACTCGATAAGCGCGACGTGGGGGCCAAAACACTCCTCCTGGAGACATCGCAGGTCCGAATCGTACTCGATCTCGTAGACGAACGGGCCGACCCAGTTGCCCGACTCGTGGCCCTCGGGAATCGCCTCGTTGGGCAGCTCGGCACGGTCGACAAGCACTTCACCACCCTCCTTCCGGGCGAGTTCGTTGTGTTTGTGGATCTTTTCGACGTGTGCGGGTTCGATAGCCGGCCCCATGAAGGTCGACTCCTCGAGCGGATCACCAACGGCAACCGACTCAGCAGCCGCCACGTAGCGTGTTTTGAACTCGTCGTAGACGTCCTCGTGAACGATCAGGCGTTCGCTTGAAACACAGCGCTGGCCCGTGGTCTTGAACGAGGACATGATCGCCGAGTGGACGGCGACGTCGAGGTTGGCATCTTCTGCGACGATGATCCCGTTCTTGCCGCCCATCTCGCAGGCGGCGAGTTTGCCCGGTTCGCTGCCGACCTTGCCCGCAATTTCGTGGCCGACTTCGGCTGACCCGGTGAAGAGGACCGTGTCGACGCGCGGGTCGTCGACGATGGACGCGCCGGCGTCGCCGAAGCCCTGGACCATGTTGAAGACGCCGTCGGGAACGCCGGCATCTGCCATCATCTCGGCGATGATCTGGCCACACCAGGGCGTCTGTTCGGCAGGTTTCCAGACGACGGTGTTGCCCTCCACCAGGGCGAGAGCCATATGCCAAAACGGGATTGCGACGGGGAAGTTCCACGGCGTGATACACCCGACCACGCCGCGTGGTTTCCGGCGCATGTACGCGTCTTTCGAGGGGATCTCGCTCGGTATCACGTCACCGTGGGGGTGTCGAGCGTTCGCGGCCGCCCACTCGACCATGTGATAGGCTTCGATGACGTCCGCCCGGCCCTCCGAGATCTCTTTGCCACACTCCTTGGTGACGATTTCGCCCAACTCCTCCGTTCGCTCTCGCAGTTCGTGGTAGATGTCCCAGAGGTATTCCGCCCGATCAATGTACGACAGCGAACGCCACTCCTCGAAGGCGTCGTCGGCGGCCTCGAGAGCCGCATCAACGTCGGCTTCAGTCCCGCGCGGGAAGGTCGCGAGCGTTTCGCCTGTCGCCGGATTCTCGCTTACGAAAGGTTCCTCGCCAGTCCCGTCGGTCCACTCGCCATCGATGTAGTGTTGGTAGCGTTCGGTCGCTGCTGTGGCGCTCATACCGGCGTCTGGTATCGGACCGTGGTGAAATCGAGCCCTTCCATGGTCGGGTATTTTCTGGCGAGTTCAGGGGCCGCGTCCCGGACGCAAGACCGCTACCGTCCACCCGTCTCGCTTCCCGGTTCGGACTGGGCTGGTGCAGTAACGACTGAACCGAGGGAGACACGGTCACGGCGAGTCTGAACAGGTTGGGTTCGGCATCGGTTCTGAGCCTCGATATCGTGTAGCTGTGTCCAACGAGGTTCAGTGCTACTGAAACTGACCGTTCAGTTGATTACCCTGTCTTCTAATAGAGTGGTATGGAATCGCTTGACAAACAGGGGGCGAAAAGCGCTCGGCTGACACTCGAAATATGGCATCCCAACTGCTGGACGCTCGAAGTCACTGAAAACGTGGAGACGGGGCTGATCGCACACACGGTATCGAACGCAACCGGTGAAACAGTCAAAGGCCACTTCACGGCGTACGGGGAGTCGGCGGCGGCCGTCGATTCACTTGTCGACGCGACACGGCGCTCATCGCTGACCACGTCAGTCGCAGAGATGCATCGGCGATACGAGTTCGAGCACCACGGACTCACGTCCGGCTACACGACCAGAGAACTGTTTGTCGAGTACGATCCGAGGAACACGATCAGCGTTGGCCTCGTGTCCCATGGCTTCATTCAGGACGCTCCCGTCCGGGTCAGACAAGGACTCGAGTACTGGTCCGTGTTCGTCAAGAACGCGAATCGAGACGACCTCCACAGGCAACTCGACATGATTCGTGAGGAGTACGACGCCGAAATCTCCGTGACCAAAATTTACTCCCACGAAACGCGGACTGACGACGTCCCACGACGAATCGACGCCCTGTCCGAGCGGCAGCGAGAGATCTTCGAACTGGCCTGTGAACACGGCTACTACAATTGGCCACGGGAAGTCACGACTCGAGAGCTCGCCGACGTGGCCGGAATCGCCAAAACGACTATGCTCGAGCACCTTCGAAAGGCCGAGGCGAAATTACTCAACCCTGACACCATCGAGTCGCTGGACTCGTTGTAAGGAATTGCTGCCTATTCTTTCACCCCACACACGCCGAATTGTTTGGTCGGGGTTCAGTTTATACCAGTAGTAACCTCCTACATAGTTAATCAATGATACCGCCTCTGGCCAGTAATTTTGTCGCGGGCGAATCAGCAACCGAGGTGCTCGAACACGTCGACCGACTCAATACCAAAGGCGTTGCCGGTATTTGTAATCTCCTCGGTGAACACTACGACGACCCGGCGAGGGCGACAGCCGACACCAACGCCTATCTCGATCTGATCGAACAGATCGATCACACCGATCTCGATGCCTGTGTCTCGGTGAAACCGTCCCAGATTGGCCTCGATGTCGACGAGTCGGTCTTCACTGACAACCTCACCGCCATCGCGTCCAAAGGCGCAGCACACGGGGTATTCGTTTGGGTTGATATGGAAGACTACACCACGACGGACGCGACGCTCGATGTCTTCGAATCGCTCGTCCGATCGCACGGCGGCGGCATGGGCCTGTGTCTTCAGGTCAACCTCAATCGCACCCGAGAGGACCTCGAGCGGCTAGCCGATGCCCCTGGCAAAATCCGACTCGTCAAAGGCGCGTACAACGAGCCACGAGACGTGTCCATCCGGGATAAAGAACGGATCGACGAGCGTTATCGCGAACTGCTCGAGTACATGTTCGAACACTTCGATGGCGGTATCGGCGTCGGGAGTCACGATCCGGCGATGATCGACCATGCTCGCCGATTGCACGAGGAGTACGGGACCCCTTACGAGGTGCAGATGTTGACGGGCGTCCGAGAGAAACGCCAGTATGAGCTCGCCGCAGCTGGTGTAACCGTCTATCAGTACATTCCTTACGGGACCAAGTGGCTCTCGTACTTTTATCGTCGGCTCCGTGAGCGAAAAGGGAATCTGTTGTTTGCGCTCCGAGCAATCTTCAGCTGACGGTCCCGCTGTGGTGCGGTGTACTATCGTAACAATTGACCGATGTACACACCCTCACAGCGAATCCTCGCTACGGGTCGGCACCCACCGGTAAAACGGTACAGCAGACCGTATCAGTGACCACGATACCGCTCGAGGAACCGGTTTTTGCACTTCCATGCTTGCAGCGGTCAGTGACAGCTCGCCTGTCGGCTCAATTTGGGGTGATGGCTTCACCTCGGCTTTGGGGTCCAGTGTGATGGATTCGAAACCGACGTCGTGTATCATCGACTCGAGTC
>LFFM01000257.1_pt1 | contig 35816 bp, 39 predicted proteins | sample 643131 | NCBI WGS metagenome assembly LFFM01 (sample SAMN03777445, study PRJNA286221) | soda lake metagenome | biome: soda lake; feature: Kulunda steppe; material: water; isolation source: sample Tc-Br brine of Tanatar trona crystallizer | place: Russia: Kulunda steppe | collected 2011-07
CTCCTCCAGTATTTCAATATCATTTCTGTAAAGTTCTCTGATATCTTCGATTCCTGCTGCTTTTGCTGCGATTCTTCCTAGGCCTAGCCCCCAGGCAAGTACGGAGACTTCTTTTCCTATCATAGGTTTGACTACTTCAGGCCTGAACATGCCTGCTCCTCCTAATCCCATCCATTCTCCGTTGTCTTTAACTTGTACTTCTACGCTCATCTCGGTGTATGGATAATAGCTTGGAATCAGTCTGAACTCTTCATAACCCATTTTCTCGAAGAATTCTGAAATATATCCTTTCAAATTCTGGAAGCTCAGATCTTCTCCTACAACTATCCCATCTGTTTGGTAGAATTCTGCTAAGTGGGTTTTATCGACTGTCTCATTTCTGAAGTTTCTGGAGACTGTGAAGAATTTTGCAGGAAGATCTTCTTCCTCTAGTTCTGAAAGCTTTTGTGCTGAGACAGATGTAGTGTGGGTTCTCAAAACGTTTCTTTCCGCATCTTTGCGGCTCCATTCGTAACCCCAACCAGAGCTTCCAGTAGTCCAACCGTTCTGATGAGTTTTTTTAACATGCTCTACCCTCTTATTCCCTGAGTCATTGAACTTTGAGATATCTGCTTTTTCAGGATTCTCCATAAAGAACGTATCATGCAGTTCTCTTGCTGGGTGATCCTGCGGAGTATACAATGCGTCAAAGTTCAGGAAACTGGAAACAACGAAGTTTCCCTGCATTTCCTGGAATCCCATCTCTCTCCACTGATCTCTGGCGTAATCTACTACTTCTTTGTAAAAATGCTTTCTACCTATCTGCGGCATTAAGGCCTCTGCTTCTACATTAAATTCCTCTTCTAAATTATCTATTTTAACTTGCTGTCCTTTCTCTGTAAGCTTTAGAGACTTCTCTGTCTCTGTAATTCTTTCAACAAGCCCTCTTTCGACATGATCGGATCCAAAGTTTTCGTCTTTTAATTGCTGGGCTACTTCATCTTCATCAACAAACTCTCCCTCTTCAGTAAGTCTAACTTCACCATCTTCAATTTCTATCCATCCTTTTTGCCTTGCTTTACCTACTGCGATATCTGCAGGAATATTGATTTCCGAGAAACTTTTCGGCCCATCCTCAAGTATTTCAACAAGCTTGAACTCAGGACTCCCATCTCTCAAAACTGCTTTTCCTTTCTTAGTGAGAGTATATGCTACTTCTTCATCTCTAATAATTTCTACAAGGCCTTTTTCCTCTAATTCTTTTGCAGCTCTAGCGATCATCGACTGGTCAAATCCTTGATCCTCAAGTCTTTCATATCTTATCTCTTCAGAGTTCTTGACCTGTTCAAATACTGTTTTAGCCTGTTGAGAGAGTTTCACACACGAGTTTTGAGGATCCAATTTTTTATAGCAACAGGTTTAATAGCAGAAAAACCCAAATTTAATGTATGGGTATCGACACCGGTATTGAAGGCCTAGAGGACATGGTTGAAATACCAGAAGATTATACTTTGCTTCTTGGAGGACCTCCAGGAACCGGTAAGAGTGCTTTTGCACTAGACTATCTTTTCCAGGGAGTAGAAAACGGTGAGAAAGCCTTATTCATAACTTTGAGAGAATCTGAAGAAGAGATTATGGAGAGCGTAGAGCTCAGAGGATACGATGCTGAGTCGGAAAACTTCAAAGTTCAGGAAGCTACCAGCCTGATGCGAGGAAACAGCGGACAGGTATTCGAACCAGAAAAAGTAATAGACGGGTTAAGAAGAAATTTGAACAAATTCGAACCCGATAGAATTGTAATTGACAGCATCACCAAATTCCTGATGATCTTCGATGCAGAACCAGTTCAAAGAGAAGAAGCTTCCCGTATAGTAGGCAGAATCAAGGAAAAACAGGCCTCATCACTGTTCATAGGCGAAGTACCTTACTCAAAGAATGGGCAACCTTCGAGATACGAAATCATGGAGTTCGTGGTAGATGGAATACTCAAGCTAGAGCAGTCACAGGAAGGAATAATGTTCGAAATTTTGAAAATGAAAGGCCTAGGTTACGATAGAGAAACAAGAAAAGTAGATATTTCAGATAGTACAGTTTCTTTAGACAGTCTCAATAAAAGCCGCTCCGATGATAGCAGTGACTCCGACTACGAACAGTTTTGATAATTGAAGCCAGTGCTCCCAGCTCAAATGTTCTCTGTAAATACTTGCTGAAGCAGTTGTCCCCAGTACTCCAGCTATAATGAAACCTGTCATTTCAAGCGAAGTATGAGGGAAGTAAGCTAGAGGCGAACTATTCGATAAAATTATTTCTAGGCCTGTTAGATCGCTTGCAAGTGTGGCGAAAAATACTCCTACCATTGATGCGTTCAGAGAAAGTATAAATGCTCCTGCTGAACCTAGGAATGCAGATACTCCTAGAATCATTACAAATAAGGTTAGATTATGGCTAGATACTCCGTGGAATGTTGCATCTAGATTTGTTGCTTGGCCAGTAAGGCCTGTAGTATTAAGCTGAGTCGTGAAAAAATCAGGCATAAGAAGAGCTCCAATAAAGAACGCAGTAACTAGCCCGATAAACAGAGATCCATAAGCCATAGTCTCATCCATAAAGTCAGGATTCTCCTCATACTCAAAGTAATAACTCATCAAGGGAAAAACCATAGGAACTGCAGCAATCAATGGAGCAATCAACGAAGCCTGATCAGTGAAAAAATTATTTGCCGCCCATATACCTACAAGACCTGAAACAAGGCCTAAAAGACTTAAAGCCTTGTAATTATGTTTCTCTTCCTCTCTCAAAATTAACTCAGGCAGCATAAAACTGTAATTTCCAAGGCTTGAATATTAAAGTTCAGGCCTATCTTTGCTCATCTAGGAATTTTTCAACTTTTTCTGAGGCCTGTTCTCTCTTTTCTTGGTGTTCTAGAAGGAATTCTTCTATTTTGTCTTTTGCTATCTGCTTTAGTTCTCCTGAAAGCATTTCTCCATTTGAGTACTCTTCACGAATCCGGGCTAGTTCCGAGTCATCATCTATTAAGTGGAACGCTAGGAGCTCGAATACCATATCTTCTTCTATATCCGCTCCTTTCTCTCTATGCTCTTCAAGGGAGTCTTGGCCTCCTGTCTTTGCCTGATCAATTTTCTTCTTCGCATCTTCAACAGAATCAGTCAATGCAATATAGCTCTTCGGATCTGAAGAACTCATTTTTCCTCCTTGAAGGCCCCTCATGAACTTGTTGTAAGTACTTGAAGGCTTGTAGAATTCAGCTTCTCTGTACTTTCTTGCGACCTCTCGAGTCAACCTGATATGCGGATCTTGATCAACTCCGACAGGCACTACAGTCGGTTTAGGAGAGTCAAACTGAGGTCTTAAAATATCAGCGTACTGCGTCAATGCAGAAGTAATCTTTCCGGGCGCAGCACTCCCGTAAGTTGACTCAACTTCGTTCTGAGTTAAATGTTTAGCAAACTGCTTACTCTTCAAATGATAATCATTACCGCCCTCACTCTGGAAATAAAAGTCAACTTTATCCAAGTCAAGTCCTAGAGCAACATAATTCTTCAAGTATTCTTCAATTACTAGTTCCCGAGATTTTTCCAGGCTCATATCTCGCGTGTTGTAGGCCTCAATGTCTGCTGCCGTAATTGTGATTTCTGCACCCATTTCCTGATACATCAAAATCTGGTCGACGACAGTCTTATGACCGAAGTGGAATACTCCTGAAGGCATAATCCCTGTCATCATCGCAAAACTTTCGCCATCCTCTTTCGCATCCAGGAAGACATCGAGGCCTCTGTGTCCAAATATGATTCCTCTTCTCACAAGTTTGTTGTCAGGTAATCGATCTTCTACTTCTGTTATTGGATTGATTCCGAACTTCTGCATTTTCTCTTTGTAATCTCCTATCTCAACGTCGCCCCATGGATCAATATCTGGCATCTTTCTTTGAACTCCTCTAATTAAGTTCTGATTCAAGAAAGTTTTTCAAGATTTCACAATAGAGATCTAAGCTTTCCAGAACAACGTGTTCTTTTTTTCCATGTAGATTGTATCCTTCAGGACCAAAGCAGATTGCAGGAATATTTTTTTCGGTGAAAAATCTCATGTCGCTGGCGAAGGCCTCAGATCTGAATTCTGGTTCATCTTCTGTGACTTCCTCTACGGATTGAGTTAATTCTTGGATTATTTTTTCATCTTTGGATGTTTCCATCATCGGAGCTTCAGCAGTTATCTCAATCTCTAAATCTTGAATATTTCCGAGATCTTCTAGTACTTCTTCTTTTGAGTACTGGTTAGAGTATCTGATATCTAAATGTATCTCTGCCTTGTTGGGCACACGGTTGACCACATCTCCTGCTTCAATTTTGCCAAGATTAACTGTAGTGGAAAACTTCTTTTCGTGATCAAATAAAGGTTTGATTTGTTCTCGGTAAATATTCATAAGTTTCTCTGCCGCATTTTCACCCTTTCCCGGTTTGGAAGCGTGAGCTGAGTTTCCATTTACCGAGGCCTTTATTTGTAGCACTCCTTTCTGCCTGTTGACGATTGAGGGAAACTCTCCAGAGTCATCCGGCTCAGCTGAGATAACAAGTTCTGGATCTAAATCCATTTCTCCGATTACATAACCTGTTCCATTGAACCCGCCTTTTTCTTCATCTGAAGTTATCAAAAGCGCGAGACCTTCACTTTTCTTTTCTTTCAAGATTTTCATTAGACATGCGAGTCCCGATTTCATGTCTGCTGCACCTCTGCCATATATTCTTTCTTCCTCTGTCCTAGAAGTGAAAAGCTGTTCTTCTGCCTCCACCACATCAATATGACCGTGGAGAAGGAGATCGTTTTCTTCTGTTTTTTCGTAAGAGATGAGGAGGGATTTTACTCCCTCGCTCTCAAAACTCTTGACCTCGAACTCTGAACTGAAGGAGTTTTTGATGAATTCTAGGCCTCTTTCTATCTCATCGAGTTCTCCAGTCACTGTCTGATACTCTATCAGCTCTTCGGTTATTTTTTCCAAGTTCATACTTCTCTCACCTCTCTGATAACAGGATTGTCCTCTACGTAATCAGTTACCTGTTGAGTTATTTCAGTTCTTGTGACTTCTCCTGCGACTATTAATGCATCACCTTGCTCGTAATCCATGCCTAACTCCTGTTCAATAAACGGCCTTGAATCTGTTTTAGGCAGCTCAGCGTACATTGGCGACGAATAAGCTCCCCTTACTACAGGCCTGTCGAACTCCTCCTCTGGATCAAGCGTTTGAGCTACGTCATCCATCTTTTGCTCTATATCTCTAGGAGTTTCCCTACATTCTCTAGGGAACGCGTTGAAAACATCGCGGGAGCAGTCGTACATCGCCGGATTCTGGGTTCTGTAAGCCACTGTTCCTTTATTTCCATCCAGCTGTTCGCTGATTGTGGTAGCAAGCATAGCCTTGCCTAGTCCGTTTCCCTGTAGGCCTTCTCTGAGGGCTATTCCGCTTTCGTAGACTGTATCTGCTACGTTATCTGCTGATGAGAAACCCACATATTCATCTTCAGCGTTATCGTACGCGAGGATTAATGTGGAATGCGGTAGAACATGCTCCTTGGTTTCCTCTGCTGGAGGAACACCTGGCTGTGAGAACGCTGACTGAGCGACATCTACAAGACTGTCTGTAACCTCAGGATTGTCTGTTAAGAATTCTTCAGGATTTTTGACATTTTGAAGTCCAAAAGCGTCCACCATTCTGGGCTTCCGCCATACGAGTGCTTTTTTCAGTTGTCATAATCTATATCACGCATCATATAGTCACTAAATAAGATTTAAATAAGTTTTATGTGTTAAAAACAGTTTTAAGATAGAGCTAAAGCTAAGAAAGCTCAATAAAGCTGTAAAATAAGATATTTATTTGACAATTTTTAATTAGGCCAGCTTAATTCAAGAACAGAAGCCATACCATAAGTTTTAGAGAATATTATTCGAATACAAAGAAGACTTGTAGCTAAATCTAGGTTAAATCTTCCTGATTTAGATCCAAAAACATCCACCAGTCTTCATATTACCTACAGTTAACCTCAATCTTAAATCAGTTACTTCTCAACTTTTGAGGCCTTATGACCAAGCACGCCATCATACCCATTTGTGGACATCAGTACAGGGTAGAAGTCTTCTTCAGCCACTAATTCCTCATTTTCTCTTTTAGCATAGATTTCCCCTTCCTGGACTTCCTGAAAGTTTTCTTTGAGAAATTTCCAGTCGCCTTCAATCTTCTCTTTTTGAATAAATAACTCAGGATCTGAAACTGTGAAATCCGCATCAATAACATCAAAATAGGCTAGGAAGCTCTCTATAACAGTTATAGCATTCTTTACTGCCTGATCACTGTGCTGAAGGCCTGACTCAACTACAACACCTGTCGTAAAATCTGTCAAAGTTCCAGACCCAGCTTCAAATTTTACAGCGTACTCCGTTCCTGTAGCCTTGATCATCTCCATCTCTGGATCTTCAAAACTTTTGGTATTTGCAAAAGGTCTTTCAAAGGAATGAGTAGTATGTAAGTCAAGAACCTTAGAATCTCCTATTTCTTCAATCAGTTCAGCCGCAAGCCTTTCCTCATATTTACCTGAATTTTTATTTCCCGGAAAGCTGCGATTTAAATCGGCTTCAAGAAATCTTTCATCTTTCTCTAGGGCTTTTTCATTGGCTATTATGAATTTTACCGGCTTCTTGAATTCGAGGCCTGAATCTAGTATTTTTTCTATTGCTTTCTTTCCTGCGGGTTCGTCTCCGTGAATCGAACCTATGACTGTAAATTCAGGTTCTTCTTCTCCTACAGTTTCAACTTCCATATCCTATGTTCTATATTATATATATTTAATTTAACTGATTTAACTGGAGTTTCTTGGCCTTAAAACCTATCATTTCATCATATCCATCAGTAGACATTAAGACCGGATAGAAGCTTTCGGAGGCCTTTTTAACCCCATCATTTTTCTCTGCATATATTTCTCCTTTCTCTACTTTCTGAAAGTTTTTGGCGACGAATTCGTATCCCGAGCCTTCAGCTTTATCGAACACCTGATACGTATCAGGCTCAGAAATATCATAATCCTGATCTAAGACATTGTTTGCCGCCAAAAAATTCATTACTGTTTGATAAGCTACATTAGCTGACTCTTTCGAATTATGGAAACCGCATTCAACAACACAAGATGAATCTAAAACATCAATTAGGCCTCCTTCAACATAGGATATTTCGATTAGATTCTCCATGGACGTAGTTTTTGCTATTTCCAGGCTTTTATCATTTAAACCTGAGACTATTGCAAAAGGAGTTTTAGGAGATTCTGAGGCATGCAAATCTAAGACTTTGAAGCCTTTCAGTTCTTCCTCAAGTTCTACTGCTAGTCTATCTTCATAATTATCGCTGTCCTTATTTCCAGGAAAAGAACGATTTAAATCTACATCAACAAATCTTTCTCCTCTGTTAAAGGCCTTTTCATTAGCTAGAACAAGTTTAACTGCTTTATCTAGCTCTATTCGAGATGATTTTGCTTCTTCTTTCAACCTGTTGATAGCTCTCAAGCCGCATACTTCATCTCCATGTACAAGGCCTACAATTGCGACCTCAGGCTCTCCAGGACCTAAAACAAAACTTTCCATAAGTTATCAATTTCTTCGACGAAATAAATAATTTAGAGATTTAAGGCGTCTACTGCTGGAAGGTTTCCTCCGGAAACACATCTTACGAAGGCGCCTCCAGCAATCGATACGTGGTCAAAATCATTCATTGAATATCCAAACTCCTTGACTAGAGATGATGTATGGCCTCCGCCCATCACTGTAAATCCTTTACAGTTTTTCAAGGCCTCCAAAATTTTTTCTGTGCCTTCTGAGTGTTTTTCAAATGCTCCCATAGGGCCTTTCATTAAAACTGAGTCTGCTTCTTCAATAATCGCAGCGTATCTTTCACTTGTTTCCTTTCCTATATCCCAAGTCATTTCTTCGACATCTTCAGGTCTTTTATCGCCGTTTTCCGTTGCTAGATCTGAAGGTAGCTCAAATTTGTTAGGATGCTCATCGATTAGTTGGTTTAATTCTTCTTTTTTGGAGTCAAGGCCTCTTTCTTCTATCCATTCCTCTTTTTTCCCTAGATTTTGTCCTTGAGCCATTAGTGCTACCTCTCCAGGGACTCCGCCCAGCAGTACTTTATCGATGGAATCAATTTTAGCTTCAATTATGCCTATCAGGTCTGAAGGTTTTTCTCCTCCAAGCACTAGTACTCCTGAATTAAACTCGTCTCTGATTTTTCTGCAGTTGTCAAGTTCTCTACTCATTAACGGCCCCGGCTCTGATTCAATTATTTCAGGCAATCCTACTGTTGAGGCCTGTGAACGGTGCGCTACCGAGAATGCATCATTGATGAACTTGTCAAAATGTTGTGCTACATGGTTGATGTATAGGCCTTCAGCATGTTTTTCACCGTTATAATTTTTGAGTTCTTCCGACATTAGTCTAACGTTCTCAAGTAGAGCTATCTCTCCTGACTCCATTTCCTCTAGTGTTTCTTCTATCTCTGAGCCTAAAATCGATGAAATAAAATGTACGTCAGATTCTAGTTCTTCATTGATAAGTTGTGCATGTTCTTCGAGAGAAGTGAAATCGTTTCTGCCTGGCCGGCCTTGATGTGCGAGAATAACTGTTTTGGCATCTTTATCTGAGTATTCTTTTAATGTGTCTAGATACTGTTCAAATCTAACGGTTTTCTGAGGTCTTCCGTCTTCAAGCGGAAGGTTCAAGTCGGTTCTGAGTAACAGGTTTTCGACCATTCGTAATACAAAGTAATACTTCTATGGTTTTAAGGGTTTCCAATGGAATTAAAAGAACTCAGGCCTCAATTTTTTGATACAATGAAAGGTGGATGTTTTGGACCGCGTTCAACCGCGGCCACAGCACAGATCGAATAAGTTTTCAAAACCCTTTAGACTTTCTGCTATAAAAATTTCCAGCGACAGTGACTTCTTATGAACCTTGATGACAAAGTATCACAGCTAGCTAAGAAAAGAGGATTCTACTTCCAAAGCAGTGAGGCCTACGGCGGTGTCGCAGGATTCCAAACCTTCGGACCGCAAGGCGCAGAACTAAAAAGAAATATTGAAGAATCATGGAGAAACACTTTCTCCCGAGGCTTAGGACACAGAGAGATTGAAGGTCCTACAGTGATGCATGAACCAGTCTTTGAAGCATCAGGACATCTTGACGGCTTCGATGACATGATAATTGAATGCCCTGAATGCGGTACAAGCACAAGAGCCGACCATTTAATTGAAGATAATACAGAGATCGAGGAGGCTGAAGGATTCTCAACCGAACAGGTAGAGGCCTTAATTGAAGAGCATGGACTTGTCTGTCCAAGCTGCAACAATCACTTGGAAGGCGTTGAAGTCGAGGACTTTAACCTAATGTTTGAAACCAGTATAGGACCTGGATCCGGCCAAGTCGGTTACTTGAGGCCCGAGACAGTTCAAGGAATCTTTGTAGAATTCCCTCGTTTGAAGCAGTATGCGCATAATCAGCTGCCGTTTGGAATCACTCAAATCGGAAAGGCCTATAGGAACGAGATCAGTCCTCGTAAAGGACTAGTAAGGACTCGAGAATTTACTCAGGCAGAACTGGATTTATTCATTGATCCTGAAGAAGATACTCCTGACATCAGTAAAGTTGAGGATGTTGAGCTGAAGCTTTACCCAGTAGAAGAGCAGCAGAAAGATGACGGCGAATACATTATTGCGACGGTTAGAGAGGCTGTTGAGAACGATATTGTCTTGGACTGGGTAGCCTATTACCTAGGTATCGCCAAGCAGTGGTATGAAGAAATCGGAATTGACATGGATAACTTCCGTTTCAGGCAGCATCAGAAAGGTGAGAGAGCCCACTACGCCAGCGATTGCTGGGATGCAGAAGCCAATATCTCAGGAAGTGGAGAAGAATGGCTGGAAATAGCAGGCTTCAGTTACAGAGGCTGCTACGACCTTAAAAAGCATGGTAAGCACTCTGACAAAGAAAGAGAATTCAAGATTTTCAAGGAATACGATGAGCCGAAAATCGTTGAAGAGACACAGATAGATATTGATATGAGTGTCCTAGGCCCAGAATACGGAGGAGACGCAGGAGAAATCGCAGACCTTGTGAGAAACAAAGTTGAGAAGGCTCTAGAGATAGCGGATCAAGGCACAGTATTCGTCCATTATAACGGCGACGAGTACGGAATCGACACTGACCTTATTGAGGCCTCTACTGAAGAGGTTAAGAAGAATGGAGAAGAGATTATACCTCATGTTGTAGAGCCTTCATTCGGTGTAGATAGAACAGTCTACTCAGTACTAGTTCATTCGTACGATGAAGACTTGGTTGATGAAGAAAAGAGAAATGTGCTTAGATTCAGTAATGAAGTTGCGCCTGTGGAAGTCGCAGTCTTCCCATTGATGGATAAAGAAGGTCTCGGTGAGAAAGCACAGGAAATAGCCGACCAATTGAGAAACGCAGGGCTGACAGTGAAGTATGATGATACAGGGAATATTGGTAAGCGTTACAGACGCCAGGATGAAATCGGTACTCCTTTCTGCGTCACAGTAGATTACGAGACTTTAGAGGACAGGCCTGAAACAGTGACTGTAAGAGATAGAGATTCGACCAATCAGGAAAGAATAAAGGTAAAGGAGCTGGAAGAACACCTGTCTTCCAGACTCTAAAAACTTTTTTCTTCTCTTAATTTTTTGTTAGATTAGGCCTAGAGTCATTCCTAATCCATAGATTGTCCAGTCAGCGCCTAAAAGCATTAGAAGTGCTCCAATCAAGGCCGTGTTTTTCAGGAAGTGTGTCATTTGATCTTGTCTTCCTTCCTCAAGATTCCAGAAATCATGCATCAATACATTCGCCAGGAAAAGGAATCCTGAAAGCATTAAGATGCTGGCAACTGGATATGCTCCGGCGATTATTCCGAGGCCTCCAACAATTAATACTAGTCCTGAAAGGTAAACCATTAATTCTGGTTTAGGAAGGCCTTTGCTTTCGACCCATCCAGTCATGTCTCTAGTGTTCACGAAATGGTTTAACCCTGAGAAGGCGAAGTATCCTCCAAGAAGTATTTTTCCGATCAGAAATGCGGCATGCTCAATATTCATAAATTTTAGATAGTTCACGAAGTTTGAAGTTTGTTTTGGGTAAGTTGATAAAAGATCAGAGTTCAATTTCTTTCCATGGGAAAATGCTCTGAATGTGGGGAAAAGTCCATGAGCTTTAGCTGCCGTTACTGCGGGAAAAGTTTTTGTTCAGAGCATAGACTGCCTGAAAACCATGACTGCACAGGTTTGAAAGAATCCCAGAAAGAGACAGGTAAAGAACACGAAGAATGGTTTGAAGACAAGTTCTCTACGAAAAAAGATAAAGATAATAGTAAAGATTCTGTCATCGGTAAACCTGCAAAATATAAGACCCATCGCGACAGCTTGTCCAAAGATCTTGTAAATACACTGAAGAGCAATGCAACATTAGCAGTAGTCGGAATAACTGTTTTAGCATATATTATTCAAGTAAGCGTGGCTCAAGAACAGTTCTTCGATATACTTGTATTGAACCCCGAGATTTCAGAGCTGATTCTAAGGCCTTGGAGTTTATTAACAGTAATGCTACTGCATGCAGCACCATTCCATATATTTGCAAACATGCTGACATTCTACTTTTTTGCCTCGCCTTTAGAAAGACTTATAGGTGCCAAAAAAATGCTGAAAATATACTTAATTTCAGGCCTTATAGCAAGCATAAGTTACGTCGGATTTTATAACTTGCTAAAGCTAATCCATGGAGATCCTGCAGCAGCAGGCCTAGCAGTCGGAGCCTCAGGAGGAGTCGTAGCATTAGTAGGAGTCATAGCAATGCTTTACCCTAAAGCCGATGTATTACTGTTCTTCATTCTGCCTATGAAAATTAAGACAGCAGTATACGCATTCGGAATCTTTGAAACATTCAACCTTCTAATGAAGCTTCTAGGTTACCAACTACCTATTATAGGCAATTTTGCATCTTCAGCTCACCTAGCAGGATTGATTACAGGCCTTTACTTCGGGAAAAAATTGCAGAAACGTTACAAGAGAAACTCCGGAGTATTTAATCCATTAGAAGTATGAAGATAAAATTTATAACTGCCCTGTGTTAAATAAAATTATGGTAGTGCGAGACGAAGGCGAAAACTACTCAATAACCCCTGAAGTTATTCCATTAGGTACAGGATCAGCTTATGCCGAGACTACTGACTTTGTGAGCTGGGATCAGACTTATAGTACTCCCCGCATTGAAAACGGAGATAATAAAGGTAAGCGAGCAGATATTATAGTAGATCAAGAAGTCATCCCTGAAAAAGTAAATCAATGGGAAATCGGCAAAATCAGAGATGAGCCTTCAACTTACTTAATGAACTTCCAAGAGTTCGGCGGTCCTTCTAGAAGTTACACAGGATATCTAACTATCGGAGAAAATAATGGCGATATAACAGTTATAGGGGATCAAGATTCTCTAAATTCCCCTTACAATACCGAGGTCAGGATTCACTTAATGCCGGAAAACTTCGGAAAAACAAGTTTCCAAGATGTAGAAGAGGCGCTTTCCAACCATGATAGACGAAGCAACATCAAAAATGTAGGCTTAAATTAAGGCCTTTTATGCTCAACTTCATAATATGTAACGTCTCTTTCAGAGTCTACAACAGCCCAAAGCATTTTAGCCCTAATATTACTGGCTAATCGTACAGCACGAGACATTTCCTGAAAGCTCATCTCCTTATTCTCACGGACTGCATGGACAACAAACTTAGTATGATCCTTCCGACCCTTATCATCCTTATACGGATTAACACCTCGCTCATAGACTCTGAAATGCGCTCCAAACTTGAAACCTGTCTTAACAATCAGGCCTCGCTCCCTTAAATCACTGTAAGCAGCGTATTTCTCCGAAAATTCATTATCTTTTTCAGAGAAAAAGTCGTAGAGCTCATCAAAGCCTTTACTTACCTTAATGAGGCCTCTCTCAACTAAGTGAGTTACCTCAGAAGGCGCCAACTCCAACCTGTTATCCTTAATTTTTCCGTAGTATGCCTCTTTATGCACCTCTTCTAAATCTTCTTCAGATCCTTTAAGGTATGCTCCTGACTCGTTAAGTTGAAGCTCCATAAAAAATCTAGTAGTCCTCAAAGCTTTTCTGCTTACTTTTTTCCACGATTTTCTCAGCCGTACTCCAAGACATTCTCGTCTCCTCAGGTAGCTCGCCTTTCTCCTCCATATATTTCTCTAGGAACTCGATAGTCGGTTTATCATGAGGATAACCTGAGGCAAAATCATAGCCATATTTTTGATGCAGTTCCTCAACGTGTTTCTCACGCGCTGACTTAGCAATTATAGAAGCCGCAGAAACCTCAGGATACTCATCATCCGCACCATGCTCAGCCACAAAACTTTTAGACTGGAACCTGTCAGGCAACTCCTTTTTCATCTTCCGGATGAAACGGTCGCCATCCGGCTCCGGTAAATCAACAGTAAAACGATCAGCATCCGAATCCTTCATAACCTCAACAAAACCTTGAAGCTCAATCTCATTCAAAGTCATAACCTGCCTCATCTCATCAATTTGCGAGGCCTCAATCTCCTTCAAAGTAAAACTCCCAATATCATTTAACTTCTTTCTAATCTCTTCTCTCTTCTTATTCGAAAGCTTCTTCGAATCCTTCACACCGATTTCCTCAAGCTCTGAAACTTTCTCCTCCTGAATCTCGAAGGAAGCTATGAACATCGAACCAATAACCGGGCCTCTACCAGCCTCATCAACACCGAGAATCTTCATTACAACAAACAATTATCCTGGTAAAGTTAATAATCTCTTTCAAACAAGAGGCCTCAAATAAACCATATAACACCTATTCATATAGACAATCTTATCCGTAAAAAACCAGTGTTTAAAGCCTTGAGCCCTCAAAATTTATTTATGAGATATCCAGAACTGAAGGAAAAGAAACTTGCAGAATTCACAGGCATAATGCTAGGCGACGGCTCAATAGGAGAATACGAATGCAAAAAAGGAGACGGAACCACTAATACTCAAAGATCTGTAACTGTTACCCTTTCATCTGAAGAGGAAGAATTTTCAGAATATGTGATTTCATTGTTTAATGATTTGTTTAATATTAGCCCCGCTATCAGAGAAAAGAAAAACGAAAATGTTATTGAGATTCGTAGCTTTAGAAAGAATTTATTCAACTTTTTAACCAAAGATTTAGGTCTTAAGGCATCTCCTAAATGGGATCGGGCTAAAATTCCCGAAATTTATGAGAATGATGATCATCGAAGAGAAGTCTTAAGAGGATACTTTGACACAGATGGAAGCGTAGTTTTGACCGATAATAACGGGACTCTCTATCCCAGACTTGAAATGAAAATTAGTCCGTCTCCAATGCAAAATCAGTTTGTAGAGATGCTAGAAAATGAGAGCTTCAATTTCGGAAGTTATGATATTGGGAAGGGAAAAATTAGAGTACAGATGAACGGGAAAACCCAGCTACAAAAATGGTTAAAGGAAATTGGATTTGCCAACAGAAAACACTTAAACAAAGCTGAAAAGGCCTTAAATTAGCGGGGCGTGGATTTGAACCACGGACCTCCGGGTTATGAGCCCGACGGGCACTCCTGGCTGCCCTACCCCGCTTTAAAGCGATATTAGCTAGTTAAATTGTGTTGTAATTTAATTTACTATTTTATTGATTGTATGTTTATTGTAGGCTGTGACTCTTTTAAACTATAAACTTATTCTGCTTGACAGTACTGCCAGAACTCTATACACTTGTTCTCTTGATTAAGTTCTATTAGATAGATTCCTTCTAACCCATTTTGAACCCCATCCTCTCTATAACTTAAATCCCATTTTACTGTAAACTTATTTTCATCTCGGGAATAGATTTCAAAACTTAGATCAATATCTTCTTGATTTTTGATTGATAGCCATTCTTCTCTTAAGGCCTCGGTATCTTCAAGTTTTTGGGATGGAGTCTCGTAATAGTCGACATCATCCGTGAACAGTTCGAGGACACCATCAATATCATTAGCAATCCATTTTTCCCTGAATTTTTCCATCCATTGATCGATGTTTTGCATAGTCAATAGTTTTTATTTCAAAGATTATACAATTATTTTTTGAATGATTGGACTGACTCAGGCCTTATTCGCTTACTCCATCTCAACTATCCTCGATATGGATGAACGATTTGCTGTTTTTGGCGCGTTGATTCCTGGCCTGTCGATGATGTTGATTTATTCTGGGCCTCTTCAGTATGAGGGAGTTTTACTTTCGTTTACTTCGGCATTATTTTTCTCTGCCATATTTTATTTTGCAGCGGATGAAGAAAGGTCAAAGTCAGTTTTTACTGGTTATAGTTGTTCACTGTTACTGGAGTCTTTAACTTTTTCTTACCTCCCGATTTTTTATCCTTTCACAGGTTTTCAAGGCCTTGGACTGTTTTCAAGTTTCGATCCATTATTCAATTTATCGGTTATTTCTTTTTCGATAGCTTTGGTCTTACGTGAAAGTTTGAAAACTTAATTAAGTGTAACATAGTATAATAGTTATATCGGGGGAGCGATGAATTGAATGGTAATGGAGATTAATGAATGGAGAAAGTCGGTAACGTCCTAATAGATCTGATGCAGGATCTCTCACGGTACTCAACTGATGGAGATGCACACATTAAAATCAACAGTTCTATGTGCGAGCCTAGACAGTTCCAAACATTGTTCGATTACTTTACCAAAGGAACTATACTTGAAAGAATAGACCTCCAAGTCGAAGAACTCAACACCTATGTCAACTGTTCCTGCGGATACCGACAAGATTTCCAGGAAGATGGTCACGCAGGATATACTAGATGCCCGAGATGCGGGAAATTCGCTGAAGTCAAAGACAGGCCTTACGAACTCGTAAAGCCTAACCCTGGTAACGCAGATCTTAGAACTAATATTCGTTTTTCATGAAGTATTGATTCAAAAAGTTTCTTCGTAACTGGTTAATTATTAGCCGGGGTTGCCGAGTGGCCAAAGGCGATGGACTCAAGATCCATTCCCGCAGGGGTTCGCAAGTTCGAATCTTGTCCCCGGCAAAAAACCCTCTCTTTTTTTTTGTTCGATTAGGAAAATCTTAGAAAATTATTATTTAGGTATAATTCTAGGTTATTTAGGGAAAGTTAAGTTGAGGCCTTTAATCTAATTGGCTTAATTCTTCTTGTAGAGTCTCGAGTTCTGAGTGGAGTTCTTGAACTGATCCGTCGATTTCAGGGGTGTGAACTCTTCCTTCTATTTCTTCTGCTGGCTGGCTCTGTTCGACACCAGGCATTTCTTGTTCGACTACTTGAAGAGAGTCCTGTAGATGGGAAAGATTCTCGTAAACTTTTTGGATTGCATCTTCCCTGACCGATCTCACGTTTCTTAATACTTCTAAGGCCTCGTTCACGTTTGATACAGTTCCTTGAACGTTCCTTAATTCATCTTTAAGGCCTTCCTGCTTGTCAAGCTTTACGTAGAGCTGATCGTCTTCAGACATAAAGTTTAATTGTGGTAACCGGTATAAAAAACCGCGTACAAAAATTTTGTGAAAAGTAAAGGTTCAGAGGTGTTCTTGTTTCTTCATCCCTCTTACGAGGTCAGTCGATGTCTTGTCTCATCATCACCCATTATTAATTAAATCTGTTCTTCCTCTTCTTCTGTGGTTACACGACCGCCCTGCCACTGACCTTCGTAGTCTCTCACTAGACCTCCAACAGCCTGTTTAAATACCATTTCAGCCATTCTAGTTCCTTCTTGAATCTCAAAGGTTTGGTCGCTCACATTCTTCAGTCCGAAAATTAGAGGCCCTTTATAGCCAGGATTTGTGTTTGTGCCTTTGAATATCAATCCGCTTCTATGTAGAGTGCTTCTAGGATATACATCAGGCATTATATGTGCTTCGGTTCCTTCTACTTCGATAGCATCGCTCGGGATTTCTACCTCTTCTCTAGTCTTTACAAGATAGTAGTCCCCCGGCTCTAACTTCAAAATATCTCCAGATCCTTCTTCAAGTACTTTTTCGTTTTCAGGAGTATCCCTTGTGTCTTGATAGAGAAATCCGTCAGACTTAAGTTTGAAAGCATCTCCCAGCCTTACTTCTAGACCTACGCCTTCAGGATTTTCAAGTTCTCGTTCAGCTAAACCATGGATCATCCCATGTTCTTCTCTGAGTTCCAAAACTTTCTTGGCAGTCAAAATCATATATTATGATATAATGAGAAGCTTGATAAGAATGTTTAAGATTCAGAAAACCTTCCGGAATAACCTTTTTCGACTTCAAAGACTCTATAGAATATCAACTGATTGAATCTTGCATTTTGCTTAATAGATATACCATCAGAATTTTCAACTCTTAATAAGCAGCTTCCTTTCACAGTAGCACCTGAATCCCAGACCGCGTTTTCGACTGTGCAACCCATTCGCAGCAGAGAGCTCCTTGGAAACGCAAGACCTGCTAATGTTTCCGGGATATCAACTTTTTCATTCATTTTAACTTTGTAGACGCCTGGTTCGAGATGCCACCATCCGTATTTGTCTTCTTCATTTTCTTTTTCAGGCCTAATCTTTTCGCTTTCAGAGATTTCTCTTTCAGAGTTAGAGAAGTCTAGTTTTCCTTTTCCTTTGTATCTGTGGATTTCTCCTGCGGTTAAGTCGAATCCTTGTGGAGTTAATTGGGTCTCTAAATCGATGTAGTCTTGGATTAAATTGTTTTCTTCTATTCTTTTCTTGAGTTGCTGCCTGTTGAGCATACCAGGTTTTTGGGAGGTGACTGATAAAAAAATTCTGTCATGAATACTTGTTTGTGAATCTTTAATGGGAAGAACCTATACACATGAAATAACTGAGGACGATGATGGAGAAAAATTTACTGTATCTGGATGGGCTCATGAAATCCGGGATCTAGGAGGTATTACATTCATAATTTTGAGAGATCGGAAAGGAACAATGCAGTTAATCTTCAAACAGGATGAAGATGAGGAAATGTTTGATAAAGCCCAGAGAGTTGGCAGAGAAGACGTAATTAAAGCGACAGGAACAATAGAACAAAATGACTCAGCTCCAGGAGACAGAGAGCTGCACCCTGACGAATTTGAGATAGTGGCCGAAGCAGACTCACCTCTGCCACTAGAAATCTCAGGGAACATTGACTCCGACCTATCTACCAGACTAGACAACCGTTTCATGGATCTAAGACAGCCAGAAAAACACGCAATTTTCTCACTAAGAGGGAAAATGATTGAATCCATGGAAGAATGGTTCTCAGAAAACGACTACATCAAAATCAATACCCCAACCATCGCAAAGATGGGAGCTGAAGGAGGAGCCGAACTATTCCCAGTAGTCTACTACGGAGAAGAAGCCTTCCTAAGCCAATCTCCACAGCTTTACAAGCAAATGTTGATGGCATCAGGATTCGACAAAGTATACGAAACCGGTAAGGCCTTCAGAGCAGAGGAATTCGCAACTAGCCGGCATGTTTCCGAGATCTCTATGTTTGATGTAGAGTTAGCGTTTATTGAAGATCAACACGATGTAATGGACGTCTTAGAAGAATCTCTGACTTATACTTTGAAACAGTTAGAGAGTGAAGCTGCTGAAGAACTCGACGAACTAGGAGTCAGTCTTGAAGTACCTGAAGAGGACTTCCCAAGAATCAAATTTGAAAGAGCAAGAGAAATCCTAGAAGAAGAATACGATCATATACCTGAAGACGAAGGAGATCTAGACACAAAAGGAGAGAAACTTTTAGGCGAATACTTCGAAGAACAAGGACATCCAGCATTCTTCGTCATAGGATACCCTGGAGAAAAATTCTACTACATGGAAGCAAGAGAAGGCGACGAATACCAATCCCGGAGATTCGACCTGATCTACAAAGGCCTTGAACTAGCATCAGGAGGGCAGAGAGAACACGACCTTGATAGATTAATGGCCGGAATGGAAGAAGACGGAGTAGACCCAGAAGACGTCTCATTCTACCTAGAATCCTTCAAATTTGGAATGCCTCCTCACGGAGGATACGGTTTAGGCCTCGATAGACTGGTTAGAAAGATCGCAGATCTCAGCAATGTAAAGGAAGCGATTCTCTTCCCAAGAGACCCTAACCGGTTGACACCATAGGCCTCGTATCCCTCATATTTTATTTTCTATTTCTGATAAGAGTTCTCTTTAAACCAGTTATAACGCATCTAAAGTATTGGGCTAATCTGTAAATACTTTGAGGTAAAACTGAGACTCCAAGTGTTTTTTATTCTATTGAATCGATTCTTTTGTTAGTATGAGTGACGAAGAGACAGTGATGGAGAAACAGGCCTCAGGCGCAGATACAAAGATCAATAAAGTAACATCGAAAGGATTCAAGTCGTTTCAGAGAAAGACGGCTATACCTTTCTTTGAAGGCCTTACAGCGATTGTAGGCGAAAACGGCTCTGGTAAGTCTAACGTATTGGATGCGTTAAGTTTTGTTTTTGGACGTAGATCTTCTAAACTAAGAGCCGAGAAAATGACTCAGCTAATTTTCAACGGCGGGGAAGATGGAACTCCGGCAGATTTTGCATTAGTCACAGTTCATCTCGATAATTCGTCAGGTCTTTTTGACGAGTTTTTGGAGGATGAAGAGGAAGCTGAAGAGATTACAGTCGGTAGAAAAATCACTCAGGCCGGGAGTTCTATGTATAAATTCCAGGGTTCGAACTGTAAGAAAAGCATGATAGACGAAATCGCTAGAAAAGCAAATATTGATCCTGATGGCTACCACTTTGTCAGGCAAGGTAAAGTTACCGAAATCGTAGAGCAGTCTGGCACAGAGAGACGAAAAGTTATTGACGATCTTTCAGGTATCTCGGAATTCGATCAGAAGAAAGAGGAAGCTCTTGAAGAGCTCGAAGAAGTGGAAGAACAATTAGTTGAGCAAGAAATCAAACTGAATGAGAAAGAAGATCACCTCGAAAAACTGAAAGAAGAAAAAGAAATGGCTATCAAGTACAGAGAGCTGGAAAGCAGGAAAAAGAAAATTGAGGCCTCAATTTTAGAAGTTAGGAAGAGAGCCGTCTCAAATCAATTAGCTAATATTAACACTGAGACTTCTGAAAGCGAGGAAAGAATTGAAGAACTGGAAGAAGAGCTTGAAGAAATTGATGACACAATTGAATCCAAGCAGGACCGTATAGAGGAGATTGAGGAAAACCAGACGGGCGGAAATGATGTCCAACATCTTGAGAACCGGATAGATAAGAAGAGAGGTCAAATTGAGAACAAAAGAGAAAAGTTAAGCGATCTTGAAGATCAAATTGAAGATTTGGAAAATATGAAGAGCCGACAAGGCAGTAATAATCGTTCTGTGAATGCAGTGATGAATCTTGGCTGGGATGGAGTACACGGCAGCTTTGAAAATCTTATCTCAGCCGAAGAAAAATTTGCCGTCGCTATTCAAACTGCCGCAGGCGGCAGAATGGATAACGTAGTAGTGGAGGACCGAGATGTCGCTACAAAGGCAATCAATTACTTGAAGCGTGAAAATATTGGCCGGGCAACCATGCTACCTCTAGACAAGATTAAAGATAGATCTAGATCAGCAAAGTCCAAAATTGCTTTGAAAAAGAAAGGAGTAATCGGTTACGCAGGAGATATTGTAAATTATAATGACAAATATGAGAAAGCTGTTAACTATGTTTTCAGCGATACCATAATCGCCGAAGATTTAGACTCCGTAAAAGACATTGACGGTATAAGAGCTGTGACTCTTGACGGAGACAAAATGGAGCGCGGAGGCGCTATGTCAGGAGGTAAAAAGAAAAGCAAAAGAGGTAACAGCAAGAAACTCGCAAAAAGCCTAGATCCCGAGGAAAAAAAGAAAGAGAAAGAGGAAGTCAAAGAAGAGATTAAAGATCTCCAAAAGGATATTGCCGAACTCAAACAAATGAAAAAAAGAAAAGAAGAGGAAAAAGGCGGAAGCGATGAAGAGCTTATGCAAGAGAAGAAAAATATTCGTGAAGAATTAAAAGATCTCAGATCTAAGCGACAGGACCTCTACAGCGAGCAACAGAAACTGAAGACAAAGGTGAACGAGGTCGGCAGTAAGAAGGCTAATTTCAAGGCAGAACTTGAGAATATTAAAGATGATCTTGAGGAATATGATATCGATGAGGATGAAATGACAGGCCTCGATTCTTCACCTGAAGACTTGAAATCCAAGAAATCTAGCATTGTTAGAAAGATTAACTCGATGGGCCCTGTGAACATGAGAGCTATCGACGAATACAAAGAGAAGAAAGAAGAATTTGAAGAATTTAAGGAAAGAGTTTCCGAGATTCGACAGGAAAAACTTGAGATTGAGGACATGATCGATGAAATAGAATCAAAGAAGCGAGAGCAGTTCATGGAAGTATTTGAGGAAATAAGCAGCAGCTTCACAGAGATATTCGACAGATTATTTGGTGGAGGACGAGGAGAATTAATTATCGAGGACGATGATATTGAGAAAGGCCTTAAGATTAAGGCTGCTCCTCCAAACAAGGATCCTCATATTATAAAGGCTTTATCTGGTGGAGAGCAGACTATGACAGCTATTGCTTTTGTATTCGCGATTCTAGAGTATGAGGAAAGTCCTTTCTATATTATGGATGAGATAGACGCCGCACTGGATGATACCAACGCGAAGAAACTTTCAGAACTCTTAAAGGATTACGCAGATGGTAACCAGTTCATAGTTATTTCACATAATGATGTGACCGTTAGACATGCAGAGAGAGCTTATGGAGTATCCCTTAGAAATGGCCGGTCCAAGATTAGAAGCATCGAACTTGAGGCCTAAACCCATCTATTTTGATGTAGTAATACATTTTAAAGCTGGAGGCCTTAATTAGTAGTTATAGGGGAGTCTTAGCTGAGGGAAAGTAACAAAATGATTGAGGCCTAATCTGGAATGGATGAGCACCAAGTTGAAATGATGGTTGAGCAACCATGGGAAGAGACTCTCGATTTTCTGACAGCTGATATGCCGCCTCAAGAAATAGATATCAAAATTTTAGCCAACCGTTATCGAGAATATATTAAGGAGATGCAGGAGTACGATCTTTCTGTCCCTGCTAAGGCTATCCGTATCTGTGCTGCGCTTCTGAACATGAAAGCTATGACCATGTACAGCCCTGATGAAGCAGAACAGGAAGAGTTTGAGGAGAATCCCATGGCTTTTGAAGATGAAAATGTTGCCGAAGAACCACAAGACAGTTCTGACGATGTCGAGCTTGAAATGGGTCCTGAACTAGAAATACCTGTAAAAAACAGGCCTCAAAGAAGAATGAGAATTGGCGAATTGAAGGATGCATTGGAATCAGCTTTGGAAGTTCATCAGCAAAGAGAAGAGCGGCAGGAAATGCGTGCGGAAATGGATGAGGCCTTTGAAGTCGACGAAGATGACATCACAGATAAACTAAATTCTTTAATGGATAAGATTACTTCTTTCGGATCTGATGACGAAGAAATTCATTTTGACAGTTTAATTGAGCAGCAGGAACGGGAAGAGCGAATTGAAAAATTCAAGCATGTGCTACACCTAGAAAATGATGAAAAAGTCAGATTAATACAGGAAGAGTTTTTAGGCGACTTACATGTCAGACCTGAAAATGAAGCTAATAATTAAATTAACTGAAATCAGGTTTTACTTATGGAAGATAAAAAGGCAAAACTTGAGGCCGCACTATTTCTATCGGAAGATCCAATTGAGAGAAAACAAATTGCAGATGTACTTGATTTAGGAAGCATTGGATACGTTGACATGCTTATCCAAGAATATGAAGAAGAACTTGAGAAAGAGCATAGAGGCCTAGAACTTGTGGAAACCAACCAAGGCTATGAATTGAAAGTGAAGAACGATCATATCGACAATGTAGATCACCTAGCACCTCACCAAGATCTTAACTCCGGCGAACTCAGGACCTTGTCTATCATCGCATATAACGCTCCGGTTGGCCAGAAACACATAATTGACGTGAGAGGTAACCGTGCTTATCAACATATCAAAGAGCTCGTGAAGAGAGGTTTTATCTCCAAAGAAAAAGACGGTAGAACCGCAGAGTTGGATGTAACAGACTTTTTCCTCGACTATTTCGATATTGATTCACTGGAAGAGTTCAAGGAACTAGATGAAAAGCAAGTTCAAGAGACGTTTTAAAAACAGTTTAAGTTTAAAGTTTTGTTGAAATGGAAGTAACCAGCCTAGATCTCTCGATTCTGGAAGAGGAAATTTCAAACTTGAAAAAAGGTCACGTTCAGAAGGTCTACCAGCGAGGAAATGAATTAACTATAGAAGTTTATGTTGGTGGAGAAGGAAAGAAACGATTAATTGTAGGAACTGACCACGCCTTTATTTCTAAATACAAAAGGGATAACCCTCAGAAGCCTCCAGGTTTCGCAATGGAGCTAAGAAAGCATTTAGGAAAAGTTACCGATATTAAACAGAAAGGATTTGATAGAATACTGGTTATTGAAAGCGGCGAAGTAACTTTGATTGCGGAGATGTTCGGCCGCGGAAACTTTATTTTAACAAAAGAAAACAAGATAATTGGAGCATTAAGAGAGGAAAAATGGGCTGACAGAGAAATTCGAGTAGGCCTAGATTATGAATTCCCTGAACCTGTAAAGGATCCACGAGAATCCGACAAGTATTTTGAGTTAATGGATGAAGGCGAGATTGTAAGAAGGATGGCTTCAGATCTCTCACTGGGCGGAACTTATGCCGAAGAGATATGTGAAAGAACAGGGATAGAGAAAGACACTGAAATAGAAGATCTTGAAGCTGAAGAAAGAGAAAAAATAACTGAAGAAATAGGAGAAATCCTGTATGGAGATAGAACTCCTACAGTATACTTTGATGAACTGCCTGTGAGGTCTGCTCCTTTCCCTCTTGAGACATATTCTGATTATGAGTCGGAGGAATTCGATACTTATTCTGAAGCTGTTGACGAATTTTACTACAGGAAGGAGAAACAAGAGGAAGAGAGAAAGCTTAGGAAGAAATATGAGGAGGAGATGTCAGGCCTTCAAAACAAGAAAGAGCAGCAGGAAAGGAAGATCGCAGGTTTGAAGAAGTCAGCGGAGCAGAACCGTGAAAACGCTGAAAAAATATATGAAAATTACAGAGAGCTTCAAAATGCCCGTGAAGCAATAGAAAAAGGGATCGAGGAAGTAGGCTGGAAGGAAACAATTGATAGGATTGAAGGCTCTGAAGATCCGGAAGCTGAGAAAATAGTTACTTTAAATGAGCAGAACGACTTTTTCTCCTATAACCTAGATGATGAGAATTTGAAAATCTTTCTTTTCCAGGATCTTGAAGCTACCGCATCTGACTACTATGATAAAGCGAAGAATGCCGAGTCTAAAATTGAAAATGCCAAAAAGGCCTTGGAAAATACTAAGGAGGAAATTGAGAATCTAGAGAAGGAGGAAATCGAGTTACAGGATGAAGTTATGGAGGATAAGACTCAGAAGAGGAAGAAGAAATGGTTTGAGAAATATCGCTGGTTCTATTCTAGCGAAGATTACTTAGTTTTAATTGGTAGAGACCAGCAGACTAACGAAATGCTGGCTAAGAAACATATGGAGGAGAATGATCTATATATGCATGTCGATTTCGATGGAGCTCCAAGTGTAGTAATTAAAGACGGGCAAGATGCTTCAGAAAAAACTTTAGAAGAAGCAGGCAGAGCAGCCGTAACATTCACCAAGGCCTGGAAAGCAGGTATTGGAGCAGCAGATGTCTACTATGTAAAGCCTGACCAAGTAACTAAAGAACCTGAATCAGGAGAATATCTAAGCAAAGGCGCATTCGTTATCAGAGGTGAAAGAGAATACCTCCATAATGTGAAAACTGATGCCTCATTAGGAGTCTACAAACTTGAAGAAGTATACTTACCTATATGCGGTCCTGAAGAAGCCATAGAGAACAGCTGTGAGGAATACGTGATACTGAGGCCTGGAAATACTAAGAAATCTGAGGTCGCCAAAAAAATTAACAGAAAGTTTCAAGACTACAACTTAGATCTTGATTATATAATCAGGTCTTTACCTCCAGGAGAGTCAGAAATAGAGAATTAATGCAAAATTTTTTGTTATTCATTTATTTTGTCAGGCCTGAAATGAGGCAGGTCTGTGCTAGAAATTAAATTTATTCCTGATGCCATTACCCATACTACGAGCGTCCAGATAAGGATTATTGAGACCGGCACATTTAGCAGGGCGAATTCTTCAAATGGTACTTTAGCAGTCCAGAAACCCCAGTTATAGGTTATTAAAGAAACAATGAACCCAGTTAATACTGTTATTCCCATTACTGCTCCGAATTTGTCTAACTCTCGATAATCAATGTTAGCTATAGTTCCTTGGCCTTTCTTTCTGAATTCAAAGTATTCTATTACAAGCAATAATCCTACTAATGATGCTACAAACATTAGATACGCTACTGTAACTCCAAGATCTGCAAAAACAAGTATAAACGGGATTGCTAAAAGCAAAAGACCTAGATGGACAAAATACTTGTAGAAATCGCTGACCCCGAATTCATTTTGAAGCATTGTCTCAGCCCTGAATACCTTGCAGAGTATTCTATAAATTGAGTATCCTGGGAGCGCTAAAATCCCGTAGAGAAATACTACTTCAACCAGTTCATTTACAAGGCCTATTCCCATATTTTCTAAAGCCATAGTGGAGAATAATCCCGGCCATATACCTGTCAGAAAAGCGCCATATACCTCTCCAAAGAATGCTGATAGACTGCCTATAACTAAAATAAATAATCCTCCATTCAAAAGCGAGATATCTCCGCTTATCAATGAGTGCTGATCAACTAAGAAATAGTTCAATGAGTCGAAGAATATGAACATACCTATACACATGAAGATGTAGACATCTCTTATCTGGCCTACTTCCGCGAACAGGTTCACTATCGCTAAAACCATCAGGAAAAGGCCTGAAGCGGCATAGAATTTCTCAAATAAGTTCTCCATAATTTCAGTGAGTCAAGACTGAATAAAATAGTAACGCCCCAAGGAAGGTTTCTTACCAAGTCAGAATTATACCTATAGTGGCTGTTAAAATTATTGATAATAGGAATGCTCCAATCCATGCAAGCACTGTTCTGTGAATTTTATCATCGCTTTTATTGTCAGTGCCTTCTACAAGACCTGAACCTATAACTGCTGCGACTATCGCTAAATTAAATGAGACTGGAGCTCCAATCTGAATACCTATCTGCGCCAATATTCCTGAAGTAGCAAGAGCTGCAACGCTTCTACGAGGCCCAACATTTGAATAATCATATGCTACCGCCTTAATTATACGAGGCGAAATCATCCAAGAACCCATTAAAATTGAAAACCCTCCAAGGAAAAGTAGAGGAGTGATTCCAATACCTGTGCTTTGAAGAGGTCCTACTGCAAGGCCTACTGAAGCGGCTCCAGCAGTGTAAGCCACATAACTCCCTGAAATTAGTAGAAGATAATTAATTATTTTTTCAGATCCTTCTCTAGGTATATATGCTCTCATTAGCTTAGCAAGCAAATAAGCCACAACTAATGAAAATATCGGAGTTCCTACCCAGAATCCTATTATCATCGCAAACTCCATCCAGTTAACAGCGTTTCCAAAACCTATTGCTGAACCTACTACCGCGCCTATAATTGTGAAAGCGGTCGGCATTGGATAATCAGTTAATACGCTTACAATTACAAGGCCTGCGCCAATAGTTAGAATTACAGCCCCTTGTAAAACTCCTATATCTCCGATTAATAGGCTTGAACCTACTGTGTCCGCTACGTTCTGTCCTTGTAACACTGATCCAAGAAATGCAAATATTCCGGATAGTAAGGCGAGCTGCATTACATTAAATTTTCCGGCAGAGTTTGCAGGAGCATAAGAAGGCGCAACACTGGATGCGCCTATTGAAATACCCATGAAAACTGAGGCAACTAGTGCAAAAATAAAGATTAATTCCATCAATCTTCACTTTTCAGATTATCTATTAGATGAATCCTCTTTGAAGAATCAGGGACATTAACCTCCATTAAGTAACTCCCATCCTTATTGGCTCTAAGATCTGCAGAAAACTCTTTAGCATCAAAGAAATAAGGATTTAACTTTATCATTATCTTGGAATAAACTTGATGCTCAAATCCTCTAGCCATCTTTCTAGAGCCTGATTCTACAGGCCTAACCATTTTTTTAGAGGCCTCCTTTAATTCAGCGTCAGGATTTCTGCCTTTTGCAAGTTTTTTACCGGCTTCAACAGTCTTCCGTCCTGCATCAGAAAAATCCTTTATACCATTTGAATTTTCTTCATTAGAACTTTTCTTTAGAGAAGCAGCTTCTACAGTCTTTTTCTTAATATCTTCTTTATTATCTTCCTCTCTAGGCCTCCATTCGCCAAAATCCTCTATGGATTCTTCCTCAACCTCGTCTTCAAGGCCTTTCTCAAGTTTTTCCGCAAACTCTGCGACTTCCTCAATATCTCCTTTTTTCTTTACTCCAGCATTTGTCTCTTCAAGGCCTTCCTCGTTCATTCTATAATGCTTTAAAGGGTAAGCCAGCTTAAAAACCTAACCTCTCAGTTGTGGCAGAAATAACATCATCAAAGACATCTTCAATCTCTTTTGTAGAATCAATGTAAACGAGTTCCTCATCAAGCAATTCATCTAGCTCACCGTATTTTCTAGAGACCTTTTCTTGAAAACTCAACTGTTCAAAAACGTGTCCGTCCTCCCCTCTATCATCGACTCGAGACATTCCTATCTCAGGATCAACTTCTAGAATCAAGGTCAAGTCAGGTTTGAGAAACTCTTTATTCATTTCCTTGACTTCTTCAAGATCTGCACCCATCACAGGTTGATAAGTCAGGGAAGAATGGTAATACCTGTCAGATACAACTGTCTCCCCGTTCTCAAGTCTTGGAACAACTTCTTCATCTAAATGCTTTTTTCTGTCTTCGGCGAAGGCTTCCGCAACATCTAAAGGATCTGAATCTTCAGAAGAAATAAGTCTTTGAACTTTCTGACCTGTTCTCATATCTGTTGGTTCTCTAGTATAGTATGCATCAAGCGCTTCTGCTAGTTTCTCAGCCTGAGTAGTAGTACCTGCACCATCAGGGCCTTCAATTACAATAAAATTTCCAGAGTAATTGCTCTCTTTCACAATTAGAAATTGTTTAAATGAGGTTTTTGAACTTAACCATCATAAAATTATTTTATGCTTAATAAGGCCTCAGAAGCCATAGAAAAAACCAAAAGAATCTTGAATCAGGAGACCCAGGTTGAGCTTACAGAAGGGAAGATAGGTAAACCACTTTTTCTATTGGCATTACCTGTTATCATAACCAATCTGTTACAGACAGCTTACAATTTAATTGATACTTTTTGGTTAGGTCGTGTAAGTACTGAGGCCTTGGCAGCAGTCAGTTTTGCATTCCCCGTTATTTTTCTACTGGTCTCTCTAGGTATAGGTCTTTCAATTGCTGGAAGCATAATGGTAGCGCAGAAAGAAGGCGCAGACGATCATAAAGAGGCTGAGAAGGCTGCTTCTCAGACAATAATGTATATTTCAGTTTTCTCAATAATAATGGGTGTTATAGGCTACTTTGCAGCAGAATCAGTAGTTACTTTTCTTGGTGCAGAGCCGGATGTAATACCGTTAGCCACAGATTATCTTGAAATTATTTCTCTTGGTATGATAATGACGTTCGGATACTCAGTATTCAGCTCCTTGATGCGCGGATATGGAGACACAATCACACCGATGCTGATAATGGGAGGATCAGTAATACTCAACATAATCCTCGACCCATTGCTTATTTTCGGATGGAGCATATTTCCTGAACTCGGTGTAGAAGGCGCAGCAATAGCAACAGTAATCAGCAGAGGTATTGGATTCATGATAGGTCTCTATATCTTGTTTACAGGCATGAAAGGCCTTCAAATCTCATGGAATCAGATGTGGCCAGACTTAGATTACTTTAAGGATACTTTAAGGCTTGGAGTTCCAGCGAGTATGGAGCTTGTAAGTCGTTCGCTTTCAGTCAATGCCATACTTGTTATTGTGGGAATGTTTGCTACTCCTGTGGTAGCTGCTTATGGAGTTGTGGTCAGAATTTACTCAGCAGTGTATCTTCCTGCTATCGCTGTATCTAGAAGTGTTGAGACGATGACAGGCCAGAATATAGGTGCTGGAAAACCTGAAAGAGCAGATAAAGCAAATGACTTAGCTGCAAAGTACATGTTCGCAATCCTAACAATGTTTGGAGTATTCTGCATTTTGTTATCCAGTCAAATTATGGGCGTATTTGCTGAAGATCAGGAAGTAATCAGTGTTGGAAGCCAATTCCTTACAATCCTAGGGGCATCATTCGGATTCATCGGAGTCACAAGAGCCTATACAGGAGGCCTTAGAGGAGCAGGTAAGACAGCATCGGCAGCAATAATAACAATTCTATCGCTTTGGGCTGTAAGAATACCGTTCGCCTACTTCTCTGTAGACTTCCTCGACGTTTCAGGCATCTGGTGGGCATTCGCAATATCCAACTTCGTAGGCGCATTCCTGGCCTACGTATGGTTCAAAACCGGGAACTGGAAAGACTAAATCCAGATATAAAAGCCTTCGAAAACCAGTGTAAAACTATGAGTCACGAATCCAAAACCATTGGAATCGCTTCCGGATTTGTAGCACTAAACATTATCTTGATGGCCTTAGTATCATTTACACCTTTAGCAGGCCTTATGGACTACGTGTTCACATATTTGATTCTTGGAGTACTGTTCTTTGGAGCACTTCTAACCGGAGGAGTATGGATCGCCAAATCCGGGATCAGAAACAACAATAAAGGTACAGCCTTTGCTGGAACCGCGATTCTACAGATAGCATACGCATTATTCGGAGGAGGAGTGCTCAGCTGGATAGGCCCAGATATAAGACCTATAGCAATAATTGTAACATTCATCGTAACCTTGGGGATCGCAGTGCTTTCCGCAGCACTAGTCTATCTAACGAAAAGAGACTTCTCCAAATTTGGAATGTATTCAACATACCTATTCCTAGGAGTCGCAGGCCTCGCACTATTCGGAACCTTTCTGCCCGGATTCGGAGTAATAGCATTTTTCATGGCATTAGCAGGATTCATAACTTACCTGATCTACGAGATCTACATTTTACGAGAACAGGAGGCCTCACCGCTTATGAACGGGTTAGGAATTTACGTAGCATTCATGGGTGTATTCGTACAAATCCTTCAAATGGTAGTAAGATATTACCTAGAGAGATAGATTATGTCAGAGCTCCCTAAGCTCGTTAGAGATAAAATTCCAGAAATTATAGAGAGGAATGACGATGAGAAAGCTGTTTGGGAAAAAGTATCTGATTCGGAGGCTGAGCGGCTCTTGAGAGAAAAACTAGTTGAAGAATCTAGAGAATTTGAAGAGGACGGAGATATAGGAGAGCTGGCTGATGTCTACGCTGTAATGACAGAATACATGGACAGAAAAGATATATCCTTCTCAGAGTTAGAGAAGACAGAATCCAAGAAAAAGGAAAGTCGCGGGGGATTTAAGAGAAATATTTTGCTTGAAGAGGTAGAGAGCGTCAAATCGAAAGACAAAAATGAGTAACTGTTCTATAATTTTTCATGGAGCATCGTGATCTTTCTGAAGCAGATCCTGAAGTACATAAAGCATTGAAAAACGAGATGGAGAGGCAGGAACATGAAGGCCTTGAAATGATAGCGAGTGAAAATTTTGTGCCAAAACAAGTTCTACAGGCCCAAGGCTCGATTTTAACCAACAAATATGCTGAAGGCTACCCCGGTAAAAGATACTACGCAGGCTGTGAATATCACGATGAAATCGAAGATCTTGCTCGTGATCGAGCATGCGAATTATTTGGCGCAGATCATGCTAATGTTCAGCCTCATTCTGGCTCGACTGCCAATCTAGCAGTATATGGAAAACTAGTTGGAAAAGACGGAAAGATTCTAGGCCCTGTGCTCTCACATGGAGGCCACTTATCACATGGACACGGCGTAAACATGTCAGGCGACATGTTTGATTTCGGAACCTATCCTGTCAACAAAGAAACCGAAAGATTTGAGAAAGAGGACGTCATGAAGGCTGCTAAGGAACATAACCCTGACTTGATTGTCTGCGGGTACTCAGCTTACCCAAGAGAAGTAGACTTTGAAATGTTCGCAGAAGTAGCAGAAGAAGTAGATGCATTACTGATGGCGGATATAGCCCATATTTCAGGCCTTGTGGCTGCCGATGAGCATATGCAGCCTTTCCCGCACTGCGATATTGTTACAACAACTACTCATAAGTCGATTAGAGGTGCTCGCGGCGGAATGATTCTGTGTAAGGAAGAATATGCAGAAGAAATAGATAAGGCCGTCTTCCCTTACAGCCAGGGAGGGCCTTTAATGCATCAGATAGCAGGAAAAGCAGTCTGCTTCAATGAAGCATTGAAACCTGAGTTCAAAGATTATTCAAAGCAGATTAAGAGAAATACAAAAGCATTGGCGGAAGGCCTCAGGTCAAAAGGTTTGAGACTGGTTTCTGGCGGTACAGACAATCACTTAGTACTTGTAGATTTGAAGGATGAAGAAGTTACCGGTAAGGAAGGGGAGAAGGCCTTAGAAGACTGTAATATTGTGGTTAATAAGAATGCGGTTCCTTATGATCCTGAGCCTCCTATGGTGACTTCTGGTGTAAGGATTGGGACTCCTGCCTTGACGACACGTGGAATGGAAGAGAAAGAGTTAGAGGAGATAGGAGAAATGATAGGAGAAGTTCTGCATAAACCTGAAGATGAACAGGTGAAGGATCAGGTCAGAGACAGGGTTGAGGCCTTAATGGAAGAGTTTCCCCTTTACAGAGAAACCGATATTGAGTACTGAGTTCGAAAAGTACTAAACAGTCATTGTAGAATCTGAGATTATGGAAGAGTACCACGATCTTGTCAGAAATATACTGGAAAATGGAAATTACAGGCCTAACAGGACGGGAGTCGATACTATCTCTACTTTTTCGCAGAGTTACAAGATCGACCTATCAAAGGGATTTCCTTTACTGACTACAAAGGATATGTCCGGGTATAGATGGAACTCTTTGATTCACGAAATTCTGTGGTACTTTTCTGGAGAAGAACATATCAAGAACTTGAGAGAAGAGACAAAAATATGGGATGCATGGGCAGATGAAGAAGGCCTCTTACCTACTGCTTACGGTCGTTTCTGGAGACGCTTCCCGATCCCAGAAGATGGAGACCTATTAGAGGGAGAATGGTGGCCTACCAATACAGATGACTGGATTGAGAAAGCCAAAGACCAATACGGCAAGTCCGAAGACGAAATCATAGAAGGAATTTCAAAATGGATAAATAAAGAAAAAGACGGGAGGATGACTTTCGACCAGCTCCAGTACATAATAGATACATTGAACGGCGACCACCCATACCGAAGTGAAAACTCCAGAAGATTAGTGGTAAATGCGTGGCATCCTGCCAACGCAGCCGTCTCTAAGCTACCACCATGCCACTTCACATTCGTCTTCAACGTACAAGGAGATGAATTAAACCTGCATATGACACAGCGCAGCGGGGACGTTGCCCTAGGCATACCTTTCAACATCGCCGCATACAGCATGATTACCAAGATAGTAGCACAACAAACAGGCCTGAAACCAGGCCAGTTCTCACACACCATCGTTGACGCACATGCATACTGCGGAAAAGAGGAAAGAGGAGAATGGTACAAAGAAAACATTGAAGAACTCAAGGAAAGAATGAAGACTGATGGACCTGAAGAAGTCAAAAAATGGATAGTAGAAAACGCTCCAGAACAGGAAAAACCTTACGACCATATTCCAGGCCTACTAGAACAAATCTCAAGAGAGCCTCGTGAAAGACCTGAAATGAATATTTCTGACAAAGGCCTTGACGCACTGGAATATGAAGACTTTGAATTGAAAGATTACGATCCTCATCCAGGCCTGAAGTTTGCGGTGGCAGAGTAATGGATGTTGATGATTATTTCAAGTCTGTCGTTGATGATATAGAGTCCAGAGGTAATGATAAGGAGGAGCCTTCTCTTGAAAATGTGGAATCTGCTCTAGCCAGTCTCGGCAATCCTGAAAGAAATTCCACAGTCATTTTAGTAGGCGGTACAAACGGTAAGGGCTCCACGGTCGAGCTCATATCTGAAGGGCTTCAGCATTTAGGATTTGATGTAGGTACTTTCAAGTCACCTCACTTGGTTAGTTGTAGGGAAAGGGTGCGTATTAATGGAGAGATGATTTCTAAAAAAGAATTTATTGAACTTTATGAATTAATTGAAGAAAGTGAGAGCAATCTAACATTTTTTGAATTTATGACAGTCTTGGCTTACAAATACTTCTCCAAAAAGAGTGTAGACTACGCAATTATGGAGGTTGGGATGGGAGGAAGATTTGATGCAACAAATTCAGCAAGTTCTGAAATTTCAGTGATAACAAATGTAGGCCTAGATCATACGGATTATCTTGGAGAGTCTAAAGAAGAGATAATGAGGCAGAAGGCAGGTATAGTATCAGAGGGAAAAAAGGTTATATCAAGAGTTGAAAGCAAAGTTCTGGAAAAAACTGTAGATCGAAAAGATGCTGAAATGATAAGACCGGCCAAGATTTCAAGAGAAGGAAAATCCTACGGTTATAGAGGAGAATCATTTAAAATACCGTTGAATGGAAGCTTTCAAAAACAGAATCTTGAAAACGCAGTAACAGCTCTCAATTATCTTGAAGGAGAGATAAATAATCTCGAGAATGCGTTCATGGACGTAGAATGCCCCGGAAGAATGGAAAAAATTTCAGAAAACCCTCTATATATACAGGATGGAGCACACAATCCTGAAGCCCTCAGAACAATTCTGCCAGATTTACCTGAAAACTTCCGCTGCATATTCAACGCTGTCAAAACTAAGGATATCGAACAAATGATCACTATTCTTGAAGAAAAAGCATCAAAGTTCTACTTCACTCAGTCAGATGTAGAATGGAGCGAAGAACCTGAAAAGATAGCAGAGCTTACTGAAAAAGACTACGAAATTTACAGTAATCCTCGAGAAGCCGAAAAGCAGGCCTTAGAAGGAAGAGATGTCCCTGTGGTTGCTACAGGCTCCCTATACCTAATTGGAAATCTTAAAAACTTCAACAGAGCCGCAATATAATGAAGAAAATAATTATAGCAGCGATGGACGAGGAAAAAGCCATTGGAAAAGATGGAGAGATTCCATGGCATTACTCTGAAGACTTAAAACATTTCAAGGAGAAGACGACAGGCCATTCAGTCTTGATGGGAAGAAAGACTTACGAGTCTTTGCCTGAAGATTTCAGGCCTCTACCCGGTAGAGAAAATATTATATTGACTCGATCCGATCCTAATCTTGATGAGAGTGTAGAAATTGTGAACAGTCTGGTTGAGGCCTATCAAGAAGCTGAGAATGATAAACTGTTTATTGCTGGCGGAGCTTCAGTCTACGAACAGACATTAAGTGACGCGGATAAAATGGTTTTAACCCATATCCCCGGAACCCATGATGGAGATACTTTCTTCCCAGACTGGAACAAAGATAACTGGGAATTAACTTCGCAAAAAGAAGTTGAAGGCCTTTTATTCGAAGAATTTACCAGTAAAGATTAAGTTAAAGACTTGAAAAACTGTTTATTGATGAGTCGAAAACTTGAAGTAGAATTATTCGGCAGAGATGGCTCAATGGAGTACAGCGAGAAAGGCCTCGGATACGCAGTTCTAGGCCTTAGATTCCTGCTCGCATGGGTTTTCATCCAGGCAGGACTGGAGAAAATTTTGAATCCCGAATGGGGTTCATCCGGCTTCTTGGGAGGAGTACCTGAAGCTAACCCATTCTCAGCACTATTTGGATTCTTCGCAGCATACCCAGGAATAGTTGACCTCTTAGTGATGTACGGACAATTATTGATAGGTCTAGCCCTATTACTTGGTGTAGCGTTTAGATTTGCTGCAGCCATGGGAGGATTACAGATGACATTCTTCTGGCTCGCAAGCTTTGAAGCAGGATTCTTGGCAGGACTACCAGTAGAACACGGATTCCTTGTAACAGAAACACTGGTTTACACAGTCCTGTTATTTGGGCTCGGAGCCTGGGGCGCCGGAAGACTATACGGCCTAGACTCTAAAATAGAAGAGCACTCTGTCGTAAAAAATAATCCCTGGCTGAAATACCTACTAGGATAACTTATTCAAAATTTACCTTCCCTCTTTTTTATTTTATGAATAACCTCAAGAAAATCATTTCAGAACTAGAGAAAGGCGCCAAAAGCTTCACACAACTGAAAGAAGCTACAGAACTAGAAAACGGTGTCTTACAACACCACATCAACAACTCCAGTAAAATCGTCAAAAAGAACAACGCCGTGATGCTAAAAGACTTCTGCACCACTTGCGGAGTATCCCAAATATGCGAAGATGACTGCATCCAGAAAATACTGGAAAACGACAGGAAAAGAGAGATAATAGACTTGATAGATGAAGGCTTCTCACAGTCAGAGATAGCTGAAAAACTCAATATCTCCAAACCTACAGTCAACTATCATTTTAACGATTTGCGGGATGCCGGAATTCTAGAAGATTCTAAGATCACTGAAGATGCAAAGAAATTCTTAAAGCATTGAAACTTTTTCCATC
>LFFM01000258.1_pt1 | contig 35783 bp, 39 predicted proteins | sample 643131 | NCBI WGS metagenome assembly LFFM01 (sample SAMN03777445, study PRJNA286221) | soda lake metagenome | biome: soda lake; feature: Kulunda steppe; material: water; isolation source: sample Tc-Br brine of Tanatar trona crystallizer | place: Russia: Kulunda steppe | collected 2011-07
ACGCCGCCGCCGACGATCACGTCCCGATCCATCGATTTGAGCCGGCGACCGAACCGCTTGCCGGTCAGCGGCGCGCTCCGACCCGACAGCGTGAGCGCCCAGAACGTGACCCCGACGACGACGCTCGCGCCGCCCATCACGAACGCGAGCCCGAAGTCACGGAACTGCAGGAACTCCAGGACGATCTCGGGGCGGGCCATCTGGCTGAGCGCGAGCCCGACCCCGAACACCGCGCCGCCGAGGAAGACGAGCGGGAGGAACAGCGGGTGGCTCTCGTGGTCGGCGACGACGCCTGCGCCGCTCATGGCGTCACCCCCAAGGCCATGACGAGCTGCGCGACGCCGATGGCGACGAGCATGAATATTCCCACGTTGAGTACCGAGGTCCGGGAGCCGGACCCGACGCCACAGACGCCGTGTCCGGAGGTACACCCCTTTCCGAGCCGGGTCCCCACACCGATGAGGATTCCGCCGGCGAACAGCCGCCATGGCTGGACCTCGGTCGTCCAGCCGAAGTCGCCGAGAGCGATGGAGTAGCCTGCCGCGCCGGCGACGATGCCGAGCGTGAACACGACCCGCCAGTCTCGCGAGGAGACGAACTTCGGCTGCTGGAACCGCTTGAGCTTCGAGGCGTACGAGAGCGTCGACTCGAGGAACGTGCTCGCGCCGGCATGTATTCCGGTTCCGACGTAGATGATGACGGTTCCGAGCCCGATGAGCACTCCCCCGAGCAGGTACTGGGTGATGCCCCGTGGAAACAGCGTGTCCACGAGCAGGACGGCTTCGTTCATATCGTACCCTATCGCTTCGAACGTCTAAACTCCGCGCTCCCGCACCGTTCTTGCCGGTCTCGTGGATCCGAGCCCGCCGATCCGTGCGCGTCAGTCCTGTTCTATCACGGTCGATGATTCGAACTCCAGGTTTATCTCGTCCGTTGTCCTACCACGGTACAGGTAACTGGTGCTCGGTGGTCCACGTCGGGAGTACGTATCGCAGGACCGGGATCCGGATGTTCATACGGACTCGAGTGGCGTTGCTGGCGATCGTTTATGTTCCGTTGCGACGACGCGGAGACATGGCCTCGATACCGTTCGTGATGCAGCGAATGCTACGGACCTGCCGGTCGGAGGAACGGCTCCCCAGCGACGAGGATTCGAAGCACACAAACCAGCCTATAGAGAAGCGCTGGAAGCGGCCCGTGACCTCGCTGGGGAGGAACCACTGGACGACATCGGCGAGTGGGCCGTCTCATGGACGAAAGAGACGGGGCGGCTGCCGTCACCGGACCGCTTCCGAAGACGAACTCGTCGCTTCCTTTCCGAGCGCGGGATAGCGATCCCCGAAGACTCGATACTCGCCGGGTCGTGACTCGTCCGTGTTGCCGATCCCTCGTCCACACCGGCACCAACGCCCTCGTCGCCGCCGGGTGCCGGATGGAATCGTCGAGCCCGTGTGCGCTCGCAACCGTCAGCGAGGACCGCTCACCGTGGTTGATCGGTCCGTCCCCGCTACCGCCACGGTGACAGCAACTGTGAGTCGAAGCGGTCGGTTCGGATCAGTCCGATCCCGAACGCGACGCCGACCGCTGCCGGGACGTAGTTCCCGTAAAACAGGTTGATCCCCCCCCAGAGGATCACGAAACTCACCATGTCGTCGAGCATGAACTCACAGCTCCTCAGCCGGTCGCGGATCGCTTCCATGTCGAACGCGCGGTCGAGCGTACCCACCGCCACCGTCGCCGACAACACCCACCCCGCGTAGTTCGAGAGCGGGACGCCGTAGAACGCGCCGCCACCGAAGTCCCAGAAGCCGACGGCAACCGCCCCAGGGTCCAACACCACGTCCATCGCCACAACGGTCGGAACGACGACGAACAACCGGATCCACCCGCGCGACGCCCGTCCGCCCAACAACAACAGACACAGCAGGTAGGCGTTCATCACGAGCGGGATGAAAAACAGCGGAAGCGCGAGCGGTACTCCCCCAAGCATCGGCCCGAGGCTGATCGTGTACTCGAACGTGCCGTACGGCCAGCCAGTCCTGACGCCGAGATGTTCGATGAAGTACGTGTATGCCACCAACACCCCGATCCAGCCGACCGCCCGTCGGTCGAGAGTCGGAAGCACGCCGACGACTAGCGGTGACCGCATCACCGCGACGCCGAACAGCACGAACCACGGATTGAACGCGAACGGTTCCGGAATCCATCCCTCCGCGCTCCCGACGAGAGTTATCGCCCCGATCGCCGGAAAGAGCACGGCGATCGTGAACCGGTTCTCGCGAACGATCCGATCGAGCGTGGTCTCCACCCCATCGCGGGTGTCGGGAAGCCGGGCCCGGAGCGACTCCGCGGTCCCGCCGGACGTCGCCGCCGTCGGGTCCTCGCCGCTCATCCGAGCACCTCCCAGAGCGGGTACACGCGCCAGAGTCCACCCATCGCGAGCAGCGTCCCGACGACGGTGTTGAGCGCGGGGAACCACCAGTAGGCGCGCTTGACGTCGATGGAGGAACCCGCGACCCACGTCACGAACACAGGGTAGACCCCGAGCAACGCACCGATCCGGACGTCGACCGCGGCGAACGCAACCGCCGCCGCGGCCCAGACGGCACCACAGTAGGCGTACGTCCGCGTCTCGCCGAGTACCGTCGCGGTCGTCCGGATCCCTGCCTCCCGATCGGGCCGGATGTCCGGGATCGCGGAGAACGTATGCATCCCCATCGTCCAGAGCCACGCGCCGACGAGCGCGAAAGCCGGGGGATGCGTGCCGGCGACCGTCGCGTACGCGGCCGCCCCGGGGAGAACGTAGAGGCCGTTCGACAGCGAGTCGAGAAACGGCGTCGTCTTGAAACGGACCGGGGGTGCGCTGTACCCGGCCGCGAGCAACAGGAACCCGGCGAGATACGGCCACGCGACCGTCGGCGTGATCAGGAACGTTCCCAGCCCCGCCAGCGCGGACACCGACACCGCGGCGAGGACGAACCGGTCCCCGTGCCAGCGCTCCTCTCGGTCGCGTTTCTTCGGATTCAACTCGTCGATGTCGGCGTCGAACACGTCGTTGACGCCGTACAGGTACACGTTCGCCGGAACGAGGAAATACCCCGCGAGCACGATCGTTACCGGGGTGAACAGCTCGCTGACGTCGCCGATTCCATAGGTGACGCCGACCGCGACGGGGCCGGCGAGGTAGAGCCAGAAACGCGGCCGCGAGAGCACGAACAGGTACCGAAGGTCCTCGACCACGCTGCGTCCGACGCCTCCAGGGTTCGGATCGGTTGCGTTCACGCGTTCAGATCGTGTCGGCTATCCGTTCTGCCGTGATGCCGCCGCTTATCAGACACATCGGCACGCCGATACCCGGCGTGGTCGTCGATCCGGTGAAGTAGAGTCCGTCGACCGTCTCCGACCGGTGTGGCGGCCGGAGCAGCGAGGTTTGTCGGAGCGTGTGTGCCAGCCCGAGCGCCGAGCCTTGATAACTGTTGTAGCGATCGGCGAAGTCCTCGACACAGAACGTCTCTTCGAAGACGATCCGGTCGTGGAGCTCCTCGCCAGTGTTCTCGGCGATGTCGTCGAGCACGAGCTCGCGGTACTCCTCGCGAATATCGGGCGTGTCCTCGAGTCCCGGCGCGATCGGCACCAGCGCGAACAGGTTGCTGTGCCCCTCCGGCGCGACCGTGTCGTCCGTCTTCGAGGGGACACAGAGGTAGTACGCCGGGTCATCCGGCCAGGCCGGGTCGTCGAAGATGGTCTCGAAGTGCTCGTCCCACTCGGTCGGCAACACCAGCGTGTGGTGTTCGAGGCTCGGAACGTCACCCTCAACGCCGAGGTACAAGAGGAACGCCGAGGGTGCGAACGTGCGCGACTCCCAGTACTCTTCGGTGTACTGGCGCTTCTTTTCGGGTAACAGTGTCTGTTCGGTGTGTGCGTAGTCGGCGTTCGAGACGACGACGTCGGCGAGGTACCGTTCGCTGGAGTCGTCATCTCCGTCTCCCGCGGTGTCGACCGCGAACGCACCGTAGCGTCCCTCGATACCGGTCACCTCGGCGCCCGTGACGTACTCCACGCCCAGCTCGTCACCCAGTTCGACGATCCCGTCGACGACCGCGCCGATCCCGCCGTCGGGGTAGTAGACGCCCATGTTGAAATCGACGTGACTCATCAGGTTATACAGCGCCGGCGTGTTCGTTGGTGACCCACCCAAAAAGACGAGGGTGTACTGCATCAACTGCTGGAGTTTCGGGTGATCGAAGTACCCCTCGACGTGACCCTGCATCTTGCCGAGCAGGGAGAGCCCCCACGAGTAGCGGAGCACGTCAGTGTCGACGTAGTCACGTAGCCGTGGGCGGTCCTCGTAGACGAAGTGCTCCATTCCGATCTCGTAGGTCCGTTTCGACTCCGTCAGGTACTCGTCGAGTGCATCGCCCGCACCGGGTTCGTAGGACTCGAACAGCTCACGGTTATGATCCATATCCGGGAGCACGTCGACCCGATCCCCGTCCTTCCAGAACACGCGGTAGTGTGGATCGAGGTGAGAGAGCGTGTAGTACTCCTCGGGCGACCGATCGAAGTGACCGAAGAACCGCTCGAACACGTCGGGCATGAGGTACCACGAGGGACCCATATCGAACCGGAAGCCGTCGGCTTCGAGGCGGCTCGCGCGCCCGCCGAGCTGTTCGTTCTTCTCGAGGAGCGTGACGTCTGCGCCGGCGTCGGCGAGGTAACAGGCGGTCGAGAGACCACCGAATCCACCCCCGATCACGACGATCGATTCGCCGGCGACGGAGTCGATGTCCGGGGCCGCGTCCATGTCCGATCGTGGGTCGCGAGCGGTATAAATACCACTCAAATACGGACACCGATCTCACGATCACGTCCCGATCCCACCGTCATCCCTCGATCTCTTGGTGGAGGCCGAGCGTGAATGATGATGGTCTCCTCGGGTCACTGTCCGTCGTCGGGCTGTTGAGCCTTGTCGTGTCGGGCTCGGCGGGCTGGCAGATGGTGCGTCGGTCGCCGGCGGATCCGCCACGGCGGGCACCTACACCGTCGGCGCGACGGATCCCCGGGGTGCGCTCGTCTCGGGCGCGATCACGGTCGCGACGGTTCCCGTCGCCGTCGTCGTGATCCGATGGCGGCTCACCCGCTGAGAACGGGTGATGCCGACCGCCGCACGTCAGGTATCGTCGGTCACGCCTATTGACGGACCGACTCGCTCGCCCGACGGTCGAGCGGTCCGACTCCCTTCCGGCAGGTCGGCCGAGCGGGTCACACGATGCCGGCACCGCCAAGCAGGAGCCGGACGCCGATCCCCGTGAGTAGCCACAACACGATCGCCCGGCGGATCCGTTCCGTCACTCGACGCCTGAGACGTTTCCCGACGGCGACGCCGGCAACTGCAGGAATCGCGGCCGCGACCGACGCCGACAGAAACCCGACGGTCGGGTAGAGTCCGAACGCGGCGGCCGCACCGATGCGGATCCCGTTGACGCCGACGAACACGAGCGCAACGACGCCAACGAACAGTCCGTGACGGAGATCGAAGCTCCGGAGGTACGCGACTAGCTGGACGCCGACGTTCGTCGCACCGAACAGCAGTCCGGACGCGCCGCCGATGGCGACCATGCCGACGGGCCCCGAGAGACGGGAGCCGTCCCCGGCGAACGAGGGACGCGGAAGGGGCCGGAGCTGCTGTGTGGTCGCCACGAATACGAGGGTAACGACCCCTAACAGGAGGCGAAGAGGGGCCGTCGGCAGCCGATCGAGCACCGACATCCCGACGACCGTTCCGACCAGCGTCGCGATCAGAAGCGGCCCGAATCGGACCCCACAGCGTCGGAGATCCGCCGCAGCGATCTCGGTAACCAACGCAACGTTCACGGCGAAGATCGGCAGTATCATGAACACGACGGCGACCGCCGGGTCGAGCGTCGAGGCGAGCGCCATCGTTCCGACGACGGCGAAGCCGAACCCGGCGATCCCGTTGACGGCACCGGCGATGGCGACCACTACGGCGACCGCCACGATCAGCCCGATCGAGGGGCCAAGTGTCATACGCCCCGGACGCCTCCCTGAGGGATAAAAAGCGGTCGGATGTGCGCCGAACCGGCACGGTCGCCGACGACATGCGAGTCGTGGGTACTGGGCAGCGCGTGCACCGGAGAGCGGGCCGTCACGCGGGACGGATCCCACCCCGAGTGCGTACCTCTAAGTCGCCGACGCCCCTACCGATCTCTACATGGATCTGACGGTCGCGATCACCGGAGCAACGAGCGGTATCGGACGGGCGATCGCCGAGGCGTTCGTCGAGACGGGCGCGTTCGTCGCCGTCTCCGGTCGCGACGGGGACGCGGTCGACCACACCGTCGAGGCGCTGAACGAGATCGGCGACGGAACGAACGACGGCGAGACGGACGGCGACGGCACCGATGCCCCGGACGAGGCTGCCGTCGGCACCGCGTGGGGGTCCCGCGTCGACGTGCGCGACGAGTTCGATCTCGAACGCTTCTTCGAGCGTGTCGTCCACGAGGCCGGTCCGGTCGATGTCGTGTTCGCGAACGCCGCCGTCTTTCACGGCGCGCCGGGCGAGAATCCGACCGATGAAACGACGTACGCCGACTACGACGACACGATGCGGACGAACGCCCGAGGGGTGTTCGCGACGATCACCGAGGCGGTTCCACACCTCGCGGACGGCGCCCGCGTGATCGTTCCGTCCGGGTCCGTCGCCCACGAGTCAAAGGCGGGAATGGGCGCGTACGCGGTGTCAAAGGCGACCGCGGAGGCGATCGCACGCGGGTTCGCCGCGGACCTCGACGCGGCCGTCGGCGTCGTCGACCCCGGCCTCGTGTCGACCGATCTCACCGGAATGGAGCGCGCTCGCGATCCTGACAGCGTCGCGCCGCTCTTCGTCTGGGCCGCGACCGAGGCGGACCCCGACGAGCTGAACGGTGGTCGGCTCGGTCTCCGAGAGTGGAAGAAAGCAACGCGATGAGACCCGACCGGTGAGCGCGGTTCCGGACGGTGAACGTGGTTCCGGGTTCCGATCTGACTAGTCGTCGTCCGCGACTGACTCGATCATCTCGACGCTGCCGGTGAGCTGGCGGTGGACGTACGGGATGTCTATTCCTGCCTCATCGAACGCCTCCTTCACGTCCGTCACGTACTCCGAACGGATCTTGACGAAGTCGCCGCGGTCCGGTTCCGAGATCCACCAGCGAGCCTGAAGGCCGACGTCCGAGTCGCCGAGCTCGACGAGCCGAACCGACGGCGCGGGATCGTCGAGGATCTCGCCGTGAGCCTCCGCCTTCTCGACGATGATGTCCGTCGCCTGTGCGATGTCGTCGTCATAGCCGATCCCGAAGACGAACTTCTGGCGCAGCGTCTCGTAAGCGACCGGGTTGGTGACCGCGTTGTTCGCGAGATCGCCGTTCGGAACCGTAATACGCTCGTTGTCGAAGGTTCGAACCCGCGACACTCGCAGATCGATGTCCTCGACTCGACCCGAGTTTCCGTCCCATTCGATCCAGTCGCCGACCTCGAACGGCTTGTCCTTCAGGATGAAGATCCCGGCGACGAAGTTGCCGAGCAGGTCCTGTGCGGCGAAGCCGATGGCGAGCGCGATCGCGCCGCCGAAGACGGCGAACGCCGAGAGGAACGCGCCGTATCCCGCGATCGTGAACCCGATGGCGATGGCGGCGACCCACACCACGGCGTTCGCGACGCTGGTCCCGAGACTCCGTACCGCGTCATCGAAGTCCCTCGATTCCAGTCCGCGTTCGATGGACGGAAGCAGGACGAGCTTGCCGATCAACAACACGCCGATGACCCCGATCACGAACAGGAACAGCGTGAACAGGATCCCGACGAGCGTTCCGACCGCTCCGGTCAAACCGAACTGTAGTGGTAACGGTACCATTACCCCCGTATTCCGGACCGTATTTAAAATAGTTACTGGCGGCGTCGATTCCGGATCCCATCACCACCCTTTTTCGGCTCCTCCGCACGGAGGGGGCCGGCTCCACGCGCGACCGCCCGCAACCGTCTCCCGTGAGCGTCGTCTTCCCGGATCCGATCGACCACCGCGTCCGGGAGCCACGCGTCGCGGTTCGTCGGTGATCGCGCAGGGTCCACGTCAGCCGTGCCGAGCTCCCCCGGCAGATACCGTGCATGGGTCGGGAGCCGCTCCACGAGCCGCATCGAACCGGCATCGGCGACCGCACGGAGCTCCTCGAGCGCCGGCCAGGCGTACGCCGGATTGATGTAGTCGTCGGTCACCGGCGAGACGCCGCCCAAGTCGTCGATCCCGCAATCCACGAGATCGACGGCCGGCGAGAGGTTCGGTGGCACCTGAACCGACACCTCGGGCGGCAACGCGACACGTGCCATCGCCACCACCCGACGCATCGTCTCGAGCGACGGCTTCGGGAAGTCCGAGCGCTCGTTGGGAACGACGTTCTGGACTATCACCTCCTGAACGTGGTCGTATCGCTCGTGGAGCTCGCGGATCGCGAGCAGGCTCTCCGCGCGATCCCGCCAGTCCTCACCGATCCCGACGAGGATCCCCGTCGTGAACGGGACTCCCTGTCGACCCGCCGCCCGGATCGTGTTGAGCCGCTGGCCCGGGGTCTTCCGCCGACCGCCGCTGTGGGCGTCGACCTCGGCAGTCGTCTCCAGCATGACTCCCATCGAGGCGTTCACGTCCCGGAGTGTCGCGAACCGCTCCTCGGTCAGGTCGCCGGGATTCGAGTGTGGTAACAGTCCTTCCTCCAAGGCGATCTCGCAGGCGCGGTGGAGGTACTCGTAGATGGAGGCGAACCCCCACTCGTCGAGCTGGTCGTGGATCGCCGTGTACCGGTCGTCGGGATCGTCGCCGAAGGTGAAAAGCGCCTCCGTACAGCCCGCATCGGCTCCCACGCGACACCGTGTTCGGACCTCCTCGGGAGAGAGAAGCGTCGCCTCTCCGGGCACGTCGTAATACGTACAGTAGGTACAGGTGTACCGGCACGCGGTCGTCAACGGGATGAACACGTTTCTCGCGAACGACAGCCGGTCCGGCGCCTCCGCGTCCGCCGGACCGACGGAGAGCAGTCGCTCCACCTCCCCGTCGTCGACGTCGATCCGGATCCCGTACTCGTCAGCCGCGGTGAACACGAGGGGTCCTCCGCGGTGTGGTCTCAAAAACGTCGTGGTCCCGGATCCCGTCCTTGCGAGATCCGATCGAACGAGTTCACACGAACGACCCCCGACGGAGTCGGACTGACAGGAGGTACTGGAATACCCGCAGTTAACGGGTTCCCATCGCGGTGAGCGCTTCGTACAGCCACCGGATCGATACCTCGCGGGAGTGGATATCGCGATCCGTGTCAGTGACCCACGTCGCCGCCGGCGGTTCCGCGGCTCCTCGACACGGGGACTCACCGTGATCGGGCTCGGCGGAACGGCCCCGGCGGGAGCCGAAGCTCGTCGAGCTCGGGGAGGTGTTTCACGTTGAACACGATCTTCAGCTCGTCGGAGACCGGGTAGCCGTTACACGAGAGTCGGAACCCTCGTTCGGTGTGTGTATCCGAGAGAATAGTGTTGACCGGCTGTGAGAGCTCGCCCTCGGCGAGGTACACCGCACAGTTCGCACACGCGCCGCCGCGACAGGAGAACGGCCAGGTGAACCCGCGGTGCTCGGCGGCCTCGAGGAGGCTCTCGTCGGGTTCGACGAGCAGTCGACCGTAATCGGCCACCCGCAAGTCGGCGGCTGCCGCCTTCGCGAACAGGTCGTCGTCGTCGATGCTCCAGCCGCGATCGACGAGGACCTCGTAATCGAGGAACTCGACGCGAGCCGGCCCGACGTCCGCACCGTCGTCGGTGAGATCGACGTTCGCCGGATCGCTTCCGTCCCCGTTCGATTCGGCGGCTGGCCGCTCCTCCGTAAGGGTCCGATAGGCACGCCTGACGAGCTGGAACTCCTCGAGGGTTCCACCCTGATCCGGATGCGCCTGCTTCACCCGGTCGCGGTAGGCGCGTTCGATCGCGTCCTCGTCGGCGTCGTCGTCGATCCCCAACACGTCGAACGGCGACACCATCTGGATGCTACCTTATTACCGAGGAACACACATAAACGTCTCACAATCCGTCGATACCACCGGTATTACCCTCCCCCGATTCTCCGGAGCTCCGGACGGTGCGGTCCGCATCGACGGGGAGGGCTCGTGCTCGTGGTCGTGGTCGCCGTCGGTCTGGACCGTTTAATACCTCCGGGCCCGATCGACGCGTAATGGGAAACGCGGATCTCCGTGACCTCGCGTCGATACGAGAGGTCGCCTTCGAGACGCTCGAGGGAAGCGTCGTCGCCATCGACGCCCACAACTGGCTGTATCGGTACCTGACGACGACGGTGAAATGGACGAATGACGGGGCCTACACCACCGACGATGGCACCGAGGTGGCGAACCTGATCGGGATCGTACAGGGACTCCCGAAGTTCTTCGAACACGATCTGACGCCGGTGATGGTGTTCGACGGCGACGTCACCGACCTGAAAGCGGACGAGGTGGCGGATCGACGGGAGAAACGCGAGGCGGCCGAGGCGCGTCAGACCGCGGCCGAGGAACGCGGCGACGCGATCGAGGCGGCCCGGCTCTCAGCGCGAACACAGCGGCTCACTGACACCATCCAGAAGACGACGCGGGAACTCCTCACACTGCTCGACGTCCCCGTGGTCGAAGCACCGGCGGAGGGCGAAGCGCAGTGTGCACACATGGCCGCGACGGGAGCCGTCGACCACGCCGGCAGCGAGGACTACGATACCCTGCTGTTCGGTGCCCCGACGACGCTCCGTCAGCTGACGAGCAAGGGGAACCCGGAGCTGATGGAGCTCGAGGCGACGCTGGCGGATCTCGGACTCGATCGGGAGGGACTGATCGACGTCGCGTTGCTGTGTGGCACCGACTTCAACGAGGGGGTTCACGGCGTTGGGCCGAAAACCGCGGTCTCGGCCGTCAAGGAACACGGCGACCTCTGGGGCGTCCTCGACGCGCGCGACGCCGAGATCCCGAACGCCGCGGCGGTTCGGCGGTTCTTCCTCGATCCCCCGACCTCGGACGAGCCGTTCGACGCCACGATCGAGCCGGACGTGGCGGCGGCGCGCGCGTATGTCGTCGACGAGTGGGACGTCGCTCCCGAGGAGGTGGACCGCGGGTTCGAACGGATCCGTGAATCGCGGGTTCAAACCGGACTCGACCGCTGGACGTGACCCCGACGAGCCCCCTCCCGGTCGAACAGCCGTCACGGTAGGTTTACGGTTATTCCGCATCAATCCGCTGGTATGAACGTGCTGGTAGCCGGTGGAACCGGATTCATCGGGTCGTATCTGTGTCGCGCGCTCGTCGACGAGGGCCACGACGTGACCGCGCTATCGCGATCGCCCTCGGAGACGCCCGAAGGCGTCGATTCCGCGATGGGCGACGTTACGGCCTACGACTCCATTGCTCCGGCAGTCGACGGCCACGACGCCGTGGTGAACCTCGTTGCGCTCTCGCCGCTGTTCGAGCCGAAGGGTGGGAACGTCATGCACGACCGGATCCATCGGGGTGGTACCGAGAACCTCGTGCGTGCGGCCGAGGCGGGCAGTGCGGACCGGTTCGTCCAGATGAGTGCGCTCGGGGCCGACCCGGACGGTGACACGGCGTACATTCGTTCGAAGGGGCAGGCGGAGGAGATAGTCGCGGAAAGCGACCTCGAGTGGACGACGTTCCGCCCCTCGGTCGTGTTCGGCGATGGCGGCGAGTTCGTTTCGTTCACGAAGCGACTGAAGGGGATGTTCGCCCCGCTCGTTCCGCTGTACCCGCTTCCAGGCGGCGGGAAAACGCGGTTCCAGCCGATCCACGTCGAGGACCTGGTTCCGATGCTCGTCGCCGCCCTCGAGGCGGACGAACACGTCGGCGAAACCTACGAGATCGGCGGTCCGGAGTCGCTAACCCTCCGTGAGGTGACGAACCTCGTGTACGAAGCCGAGCGCAAGGGAGTCACGATCGTTCCTCTCCCGATGCCGCTCGCACGACTCGGACTCACCGTCCTCGGATCGGTTCCCGGCTTCCCGATGGGACCCGACCAGTATCGGTCACTGCAGTTCGACAACACTACCGCCGACAACGACGTCGGCGCGTTCGGCGTCGATCTCGCGGAGATGACGACGCTCTCCGGCTACCTCGGACTCGAATGACGGCGACCCACGCCCGCCGGGGACGCCGTGCCGCGATCGTGAGCGAACCGCCGGACTGAAGCGCGGTGATGCGTCCCGGTTCCGGGGTGTGGATCTCACTGCTGGTAACGTCACCAGAAGCCTTATATCCGAGTTACCACTCTCCTAATTTCAAAGGACGAGAGATCTCACGATGAAATTGGCAATGATCGGATTCGGACAGGCGGGTGGGAAAGTCGTCGACAAGTTCCTAGAGTACGACAAACGGACTGGATCCGAGATCGTCCGCGCGGCCGCTGCGGTGAACACGGCCAAGGCGGACCTGATGGGTCTCGAGCACATCCCGGAGAACCAGCGGGTTCTCATCGGGCAGTCCCGGGTCAAAGGACACGGCGTCGGCGCGGACAACGAGCTCGGCGCGGAGATCGCCGAGGAGGACATCGACGAAGTACAGGGAGCGATCGACTCGATCCCGGTTCACGAGGTCGACGCGTTCCTCGTCATCGCCGGGCTCGGGGGCGGGACCGGATCCGGCGGCGCGCCGGTGTTGGCGAAACACCTCAAGCGGATCTACACCGAACCCGTCTACGGGCTGGGAGTGCTTCCCGGGAGCGACGAGGGGGGTATTTACACCCTCAACGCCGCTCGCTCGTTCCAGACGTTCGTTCGCGAGGTTGACAACCTCATGGTGTTCGACAACGACGCCTGGCGGAAGACGGGCGAGTCCGTTCAGGGCGGCTACGAGGAGATCAACGAGGAGATCGTCCGCCGGTTCGGGATCCTCTTCGGTGCGGGCGAGATCCAACAGGGCCAGGAGATCGCCGAGAGCGTCGTCGACTCCTCGGAGATCATCAACACGCTCTCCGGTGGCGGCGTCTCCACGGTCGGGTACGCGGAGGAGGAGGTCGAGGAGCGAACCTCGGGCGGGCTGCTCTCGCGGCTTCGAAACGACGACGGTGCTGAGGAGCTCGACAGCGCACACACGACCAACCGGATCACGAGTCTGGTACGGAAGGCGGCGCTGGGCCGTCTCACGCTTCCGTGTGAGATAGAGGGTGCGGAACGCGCGCTTCTCGTGCTCGCCGGACCGCCGGAGTACCTCAACCGGAAGGGTATCGAGCGGGGTCGCAAGTGGCTCGAGGAGCAGACGGGATCGATGGAGGTCCGTGGCGGTGACTACCCGTACCGCGGTGCCGGCTTCGTCGCGACCGTGATCCTGCTCGCGGGCGTCACGAACGTTCCGCGGATCAAGGAGCTCCAGCAGGTCGCCATCGAGGCGCAGGACAACCTCGACGAGATCCGCGACGAGAGCGAGAAGAACCTCGACGACCTCGTCAGCGACGACGGCGACGAGCTCGAGTCCCTCTTCTGATCGGGTCGAATGGAGGTCCTGGTCCCCTTCTCCACCGATCGTCCGAAATCCAGACTCTCGGACGTCTTCTCTCCGGACGAGCGGGCGGCGTTCGCCCGATCGATGCTCGATGACGTTCTCCGCGCCGTGAGCGATGCGGGAGGGGAGCCCCGACTGCTCGCGACCGAGGAGCTCGACCCGCCCGTCGGTCACCCCGTCACCGTCGACTCCCGGTCGCTCACTCGGGCAGTGAACGCGGTCCTCGCGGACCGTGACCCCGCCGAAAGCGATCCGGTCGGGATCGTGATGGCCGACCTCGCGCTGGCGACTCCGGATGCGCTCGCTCGACTGTTCGACGCCGGGGGCGACGTAACGATCGCCCCCGGTCGCGGCGGCGGCACCAACGCGCTCGTCGTCCGCGATCCCTCGTTCCGCGTGGACTACCACGGTGCCTCCTACCTCGATCATCGCGAGGCGGCGGCGGCGGTCGACGCCGACGTGGTCGTCGTCGACTCACATCGGCTCGCGACCGACATCGACGAACGGGCGGATCTCGTGGAGCTGCTCGTTCATGGCGACGACACGGCCACGGCGTGGCTCCGGGAGGCCGGCGTCACGCTCGACGTCGCCGAGGGCCGGGCGGGTGTCGTTCGGGACCGATCCTGAACCACCAGCGACTCCGTCGAGATCGGATCTCTCAGGCACGGACGTGACCGAGCCAACCGATCGCTGAGGAGCGTATCGAGCGATGTCGGGAGTACGTATCGCCGTATGGACGACCGGTTGTTTATAAGGAGTGCAGTGGTGTTGCTGGCGGCTGTTTATAAGTGGCTGCGATCGCGATGAACACGTCTGACCTCCCGACGGTTTATTTCTCACTGATCGACTGTGAGCCGGCGGTAACCACCCTCAAACCCACACGTGTGGGTCTATAAATAGTCGAGTACGGATCGACGGGTCGACAGCAGCCGGGGGCTCCCTCGCGCTGGCGACAACGCCGGCAGAGCCCCGACTGCAAGCGGGACCGAAAGTCCCTCGCGGTTCGCGACCCTTTGGGCTGCGCACCGGGGCGCGCTACCGTCTTGATTCCGTATACATACTCGTCTTCGCTCTCGAACACATATATACCATCTCCCGACAGCCGTTCTGCGATACCCACGCTCGAACCGGATCATCAGCGCGAGTGGGGCGATCGGGGATCCGCGGTCGTCATCGACCGATCACGTCTCGTCCGGGCGGACGGTCGCCTCCAACCCGAGTCCGACCGTCGATCCGAACCGGTCCCACACGACCACCAACGAGGGGACCAGCAGGATCGAAGAGAGATACGCGTAGAACACGCCGAGCGCGAGCAGCGCGCCGAAGTCCTGGATCAGCGGGATCACGGCGAGCCAGAGCACGCCCAGACCGGTGACCGTGGTGAGCATGCTCCCGGTGAGCGCGCCGGCGGTCCCTCCCATCGTGACCTCGAGGGCCTCGTGGACCGGCTTTCCACCCTTATACTCGTCCACGAATCGATGGACGAAGTGGACGGTATAATCGACGCCCAGCCCGATCGATACCGAGAGGATCGGCGCGTTGATCGGCGTCAACGGGATGTCGAGCAGCCGCATCGAGCCGACCAGCAGCCCGACGGTGGTCAGGACGGGAACGAGGTTTATCAGCCCGTACACCGCCTTCCCCTCCAGATAGCGATACGAGAGGGTTAAAAACAGAGCGGTGAGGACGAACGCCACGATCAGGCTTCGAACCGCGGAATCGAGAAGCAGGTCGATCACCTCCTCGTTGACGACGAGCTCGCCGGTCGCCACGGCGGTCAACGGCGTCCGATCGGCGAGTCCCTGTACGTCCTCGACGGCCTGGCTCCCGTCAACGCCCGGCCGGATCGTGTAGTCGATCCGCGCGCTCCCCCGGTCGGCGGCGAGATAGCCACGTGCCTGCCCCTCCGCGGGCGAGGCGAGCAGCTCGTCGTACACTTCGTCGACGTTGCGGTCCGGCACGCCCGTCCCCAGCCGGTCGTTACGCTCGACCGTCCGCCGGAACTCGGGGTCGCTCTCGGCATGGTCTTCGATGACCGTCACGATGCTCGTCGATTCGGCTCGCCGGTCGGCCGTCGTCTCGAAGGTGTCCGGCGGGTTCCGGGTGGTGCGATCGATGAGCTCGAGACTGTCGTCGTCACGAACCGACTGGTCGATGTACAGCGTCACGGAGCCGATGAAGTCCTGTTCGAACTCCTCCTCGAACAGCGTCAGTACTTGGAGGAACGTGTACTCCGTCGGCGCGAACGGCTCCGGCAGCTGCGTGTACGCGTCCAACCGGTCCTGGTCGGGAAAGAACGCCTCCTCGGAGAACTCGGTGTCGACGCCGGTTCCGTACACGCCGCCGGCGGCACCGCCGACGAGAACGAGAAGGACGACCGCGACCGGTGCGACCCGCGAGAGATCGACGCCGACGCGGAGCACCCGGCCGAGACGGGACCCCCCCTCCCCGAGCGGCGTGGTTCCGAACGCCGGGATCGGGAGCCGCGTTCGCCCGCGATCCACGAGGACCTTCGCCGCGGGTAGGTAGATACCGAACACTAGCAGGGTAAACACCATCCCGACGGCGGCGACGATCCCGAAGTCCCGGTTCGGATCGAACGGGCTCACGACGTTGGCGAGGAGGCTCATTACGGTCGTGATCGTTACGAGGAGAAAGGCGATCAGGAGCTGGTCGGTCGTTATCCGCATCGACTCACCGATCCCCCCGCCCTCAAGACGTTCCTCGCGATATCGGTTGATGATGTGGATCCCGAAATCGATCCCGACCGCCAGAAGCAGCGGGAAGACGGTGATGAGCGAGTCGGAGAAGGGGATCCCGGCGTACCCCATGAACCCGAACGTCCACAGCACCGACATCCCGAGCGCCGTGAGGCCGAGTGCCATGTCGATCGGGTCGCGGTAGGCGAAAAGCAGGAACAGGAGGATGAACACGAGCGCTGCGGGGAACACGATGATCGCGGTGTCGGTCAACAGCGCGGTGATCTCGTTCTGAAGGATCCCGTCGCCGAACAGGATCGCGTTCTCGCCCGCCGTCGACCCGGGAACCGAGTCGACGACCCCGACGCTGCGGGTCTGTAGCCGTTCGACGCGTTCGCTCGTCGCCGACGCCGGCAGGTCGTAGGTGACGCCGACGATAGCCGTCCCGGCCCGCTGTGCGGTCGGGTTGTAGTCGGCGGACACCTGTGCGGCCACCGCGCCGGTCGCGTCCGCGCCCTCGATCGCTGCCGCGAGCTCGCGAGGGGTCGCGTCCCGAACCGCGTCCCGCTGCTCGGCGGCCGTCTCGGCGGTCGGATCCAGCTGGGTCGCGATCGCGTTCGCGTGGCTCGTCGTCGACTCCACACGAACGGTCGATCGCGTCTCCAATCTGTGTTGTGTCTCCAGGATCCGGACGAGTGCGGGCCGCGAGAGCACGTTGTCGTCGGAGACGATGAGCTGGGCGGAGGTTGCCGCCCCGCCGATCGACTCCTCGAACTCCTCGTCGATGTCGTCGAGCGCCTGCTGGGCCGGGATGTCTTGCGTGAACTGGTCCGCGCCGGCCGCCGTCGTGACCGCGGCGACCCCGCCGACGGCGACCACGCTCACGATGACGAAGAGCGCGACGACGACGGCGGGTCGGTCCGTGACCGCCGCATCGACGCGTTCGACGAACCGATCCGCGGCAGTCACGGTTCCCCCAGCGGTCGCTCGTGACCGGGGCGAGCAGTCGGGTTCGGGACGAGCTCACACATCGGGTTACGACTCGTAACGGCGGTACCAGACGGCCCCGACCACGGCGAGGAGGACCACGACGCCGATGCCGATGGCGACGGGCGAGAGACCATCACCGTCGTCGACGGGCTCGGTCACGTCGATCGGATACTGTGTCACGTCGGATATCCGGTCGTTTCCGCGTTCGTCGTCGTATCGGAAGTCGAGCTCGATCGGATACGTCCGCTCGCCGGCGTTCCCCGCGACGGATACCTCGAACCAGATCTCCGCCGACTCGCCCGGCGCGAGCTCGTCGACGAACGCCTCGTCGGCGACGGCGGTGAGCGGACTGTCGGCGTACAGAGCGGCGTTTATCGACGAGAGCGTCTCCGGCCGCTGGTTCGTGATCTCGAAGGTGATCCGTCGGGTCTCGCCCGCCGGGATCGACGTCCCGTCGGAGACGACGCCGAACTCCGGCCGTCTCGGCGTGACCTCGACGCGATCCGTCGACGTGAGCGTGTTGGTCACGTCGTCGTCGGTGTACTCGACGGTGAAGCGCACCTGTCGCGGTCCCGGATCCGCCTGCCCGCTCACGTCGGCGTCGAACGAGAAGTCGGCCGCCTCGCCGCTTGCGAGGTCCGGGAGGGCGTATCTCGTCTCGCCGAGCGTCACCCGGGTACTCTGTGGCTCCGCGATCAACACCGCGTCGTCGACCGTACGCGGCCCGTCGTTCTCGATCGTCCCGGCGATCGATCCCGAGTAGCCGACCTCGAGCGTTCCCTCGACGTCGTCGATGGTGAAGGACTGTCCCGGCGCGACCTCGACGCGGTGGCTCGAACCCGCCGTGGCCGTGGCGTCGCCGCTCTCGTACTCGACGGTGAACCGAACCTGCCGCGGGCCGGGCTCGGAGCCGGGAGCCACGTCGGCGTCGAACGTGAACTCGGTAGACTCGCCGCTCGTGAGCTCCGGGAGGGCGTATCTCGTCTCGCCGAACGTCACCCCGGCACTTCCCGACTCGGCGACGAGAACGGCGTCGTCGAGCTCGCGAGGGCCGTCGTTCGTGATCGTTCCCGTCACGTTCCCGGTGTGGCCGACCTCGAGGGTCCCGACGACGTCGTCGACGGCGAACGCCTGTTCCGGGACGGGCGTCACGCCGACCCGCGAGGTGGGTGAGGTCGTTTCGATCCCGTCACGATCGCGGTACTCGACGGTCGACCGGAGGACGTATGTCTCCCCCGTGAACGTTGACGCGACCGAGGAGTCGAACGTCACGGTTCGTTCCTCGCCGGGAGCCAGGTCGCCGACGAACACGTCGGAGCCACCGCCCGAACCGAGGGTGACCCCGCTACCGGTCGTGCTCCCGGAGACGACGGCGTCCCGGGCGGTCTCCTCGCCGACGTTGCGGACCGTCGCGCGGACGTCGCCGGTGCCGCCGACCTGTGCGTCGGTCTCCGAGTCGACGATCGCGAACCGAGCGCCGTCGTCGACGACGACGGTGACGTCGAATCGATCGATACCACGGCGGTCGTTGTGGTTGGTGAACTCGGGGTTGATCTGGCTGGTGAACCGGTACCGCGCGGTCACCTCGAGCTCGTACTCGCCGTCCGGCGTGTCGTCGGGGACGGCGATCTCGATCGGAACCGACGTGGGCGCGCCGGTCGGCACGTCACCGACCGCGATCTCATCGGACGTCACCTCGATCGGGTCGTCATCGTCGGCCTCGGCTTCCAGACGGAGGCTCCGTGCCGTCGTCACGCGCGGGTCAAGCTCGTTGCCGAAGTCCATCTCACCGGTGTTGAGGAGATCGACGGTAACCGTCGACGGGCCGCCGGTCGGAACGGTCGGCTGTGAGAGAAGGAGATCGAGCGCGGGCGACCCGCGAACCTGGCCGCCGGTCTGAGCGATCGGAGCATCACCACCGATCGCCGCCATCGCACTCGCATCGCCGCCGATCGCCGTCGTCGTGCCGGCGTCACTCTCGGCGCCGGGTTCCGCGGCGACGCCGGCGAGGACGATCCCGCCGGTGAGTGCGAGGAAACTGACGGCAGCGAGCACGGCGATCACCCGGCTCTCCGTCGTCCGAGTCATCGCCGATCACCGGGACGCGTGACGCATGGTGGATCGGAGACGTGTTCGAACGAGAGAAGGGAACCGGCGTGTTCGAACGAGAGGAGGGAACCGGCGTGTTCGAACGAGAGGAGGGAACCGGCGTGTTCGGAGAGAGCGGTGCTCCGGGCGGGGACCACGGATGCTTCGAGGGAGCTCGTGAGCGTCGACCCCTCGATTCCGTCGAGTCGAGTCATACGTTCGTCTCGGCGTCGCACGGCATAAGCGTGTTGAATGAACGTTCAATCAAGAGTGATATATACCGCCGTCGGATACACGGCGTATGGAGGATCCGTTCGCGGAGCCGGCGGACACGCGTGAAGCCATCCTCGGCGCGGCGTTCCGCGCGCTCTGTGAGCACGGCTACGCCGATCTCACGATCAAACGGATCGGCGAGGAGTTCGACAAGAGCCCCTCGCTCGTCTATCATCACTACGACGGGAAAGACGAGCTGCTGGTAGACCTCCTCGAGTTCCTCCTCGATCGGTTCGAGTCGGGACTCTCCGCTGATGCTTTCGACCTCCCTCCCCGTACCCGTCTCGACGCCTACGTCTCGGCAATGACTGACCCGACCGACGTCGACGCCGAGCACGCCCCGGACGGTCGCTTTCTCAGGGCCGTCGTCGAGCTGCGCGCACAGGCCGCCACCGACGAAGCCTATCGGGACCACTTCGATCGCAGCGATCAGGTGTTCCAGCGGTTCCTCGAGGCGTCGGTCCGAGAAGCCGCCGCGGCTCGCTCTGACGACTCGACTGACTCACGTGACGGACGAGGACCCGTCACACCGTCCGAGGTCGCCGCGACTCTGCAGGCGCTTTCGACCGGCGCGATGGTTCGCTGGGCGACGACGAACGACCGGACCTGGGTCGAGGACGTTCGGTCGGGAATCGATCGATACCTCTCGATGACGCTTCCGGACGTCGATCCCGACGCCTGACGCGAGGCACGGTTGGCGGTTCGGTCCCGCACTCGGCCGCTTCGTTTTAGCGCTCGGTAACGCCCGCTGCGTCCATCCGGCTCACTTCCTCCTCGAGCCACTCACGGAGCCATCGAACGCGCTTGATCCGTTGGTGAGCGATGCTCTCGGCGGTGTCGGAGACGATGCGATCGGTGTGGTCCTCGCCTCGGTCGAGAACCCGGTCCACCATCTTCGCGGCGTCCATGTGGGTTCGCGACTCGTACCCCATTCGCAACAGCATGAGGACGGCTCCGTTCGCGCCGACCTTGTCGAGCACGTCGGCCTCGATCAGACACCGGCTCTCCAGCGGGACGTCCGACAGATCCCCCGTGTACGAGTGGTCGACGATCGTGCCACACACCTCCTCGATGAACGACTCGGGGTAGCTCCCACGGCTTCGAAGGTACTCGCGAGCGACCCGTGCCCCGGCCTCGGCGTGGACGTCCTGGTCCGCCTCCAACTTGGCGATGTCGTGGAACAGCGCCGCTACGCGGACGACGTCGGTGTCCGCTCCCTCCGCCTCGGCGATCTCCTCGGCGAGCTCGACGACGTTGAGGATGTGATTGAACCGATAGTCGGCGGAGTGCCACGGATACCATCGCATCCGACCGCCGTCCTCCTCGCTCTCGACGCTGGCGGCGAGGTAATCCCTGACGAACCGCTCCATCTCCTCGAAGTCCGCATCGTTCACCTCCGTTTCCTTAATCTCGACGCCCACGGGGACCACCTCGGGCGAAAAACTCGTGAATCATTACCGTAACCGAGGAGCGTTTCGTTCTTAGTCGTTACGACGCCGCACCGACGAGGACGGAGAGTCGACATCGGCGGGAATCGATCCGCGGACCGCTCCACGAGCGATCGGGTCGGCGGTCGGTGTATCGTCGTTGCCGTCGCGAGGTGCGGTGGTCGTTGCCGCCGCGACGAAATATAAACCCGTGCGGTTGCACCCTTCGGCTATGACCGAGCAGCTGTATCTCGACGACGACGCGATCCTGCGGTTCGAGGCGACCGTGGAGCGAACCGCGGCGGACCGGGTCGTCCTCGATCGAACCGCGTTCTACCCGACCGGCGGCGGGCAGCCACACGACACGGGGACGCTCCACGCTGCCGACGATCCGGACCGGCGATGGCGGGTCGTCGACGTCGAGAAGACGGACACCGTCTATCACACGGTCGAGCCGGCCGACGTCGACGAAGGGACGGACGGCACGTCGCTCCCTACACCCGGGACCCGAGTCGTCGGCGAGATAGATCCCGCTCGGCGCTCCGCGCACGCTCGGTACCACACCGCACAACACCTGCTGTCGGCGCTGCTCCTGGCGGAGTTCGACGCGGCGACGACCGGCAACCAGCTGTACGCCGACCACGCCCACCTCGACGCGGCTCACGACCGGTTCGACGCGGACGACCTCGATCGGATCGAGGACCGGCTCAACGAGCTCGTCGCGGACGACCGCCCGGTGACGAGCCACACGATGGACAGAGCGGTTGCGGAGGAGCGGCTCGATACCGATCGGACCCGGATCGACCTGCTCCCCGACTCCATCACCGAGCTGCGGATCGTCGAAATAGCCGGGATCGCGGACGATGCCGGGATCGCGAGCGATGCCGGGACCGCGGACGACACCGAGGTCGAGGCCGATCTCGAGCGCGAGCCGTACGATCGGACCGCCTGTGCGGGGACGCACGTGGACTCGACGGGCGAGATCGGCGAGGTCACCGTGACGGGACGGGAGACGAAGGGCAGCAACGAGGAGCGGATCCGGTTCGTGCTCGCGGACCACGTGTGAGCGACGTGGCCACGTCGACACCGGATCCCGTCGTTTATATACCGGCCGTTGCTGGTTCGGACATGGAGTTCTGCGACGAGTGCGGCTCGATGATGAAATCCGGCGAGGGCGAGGACCACTGGGTGTGTGGGTCCTGTGGCTACGAGACCGGCCGTGACGCCGACGCGGAGGCGGACGCATGGATCACCGAGTCACAGGAGGAGTCCGAAGTGATCGACGTCAGCGACGCGGAGGACAAGGGGCTCCCGAAGACGACGGCTCACTGTCCCGAGTGCGGCAACGACCGCGCCTACTGGTACATGCAGCAGATCCGATCGGCCGACGAGTCCGAGACCCGGTTCTTCGTCTGTACCGACTGCGAGCACAAGTGGCGCGAGGACGACCACTAACGTCGTCCGATGTGCGAGTCGGCAGACGAGGCGCGTGACACGAGTCAAACCACCCCCGTGGTTTAGACGCCACCGCCCGAAACGACCCGTATGGACCCTCCGATCGTCCCCGCGGATCGGCTCGATCGCTGGCGACGCGTCGAGCGGACCACGGAGCAGCCGTTCGCCGCCGGTCCCGTCTCGGTAACGGCCGGGACCGTCAGATACGAGCGGTCGGACCGCGACGAACCGCGACCCTTCTTTTTCGCGAGTCGGCTCCGGATCCGCCCCGGTGGAACGCCGAACCCGGCACTCACGCGGTTGGTCGAGAACCGTGCACGAGCGGGCTTCCGCGAGCGACTCGCCGATCGGGACATGGAGGAGATCGAGACTCGCGGGGAGCGATCGATCCGGGTAGACGACCCCGACGCGTCCACGGCGACGCTCGTCACGTATCGCGCCAGCTGTGTCCGTCCCACTGGTTCCGTCCCCGTCGAGGCACTGCTGGCGGTCTGGGAGGCCGGCGAGTACCTCCTCGCCGGCGGCGCGTACCGGATCGACGGGGAGAGCGATGGTGCCCCCGACGCCGACGACGCGCGACGGGAGCTCCTGGGTCTCGTTCGTGGCGTCACTCCCGTCTGACCGGAGACGTCCCGGGAGCCGTCCGCCGTACGAGTCCCGATCGGCGCTCGTAATCGCCCGAATCAACAGGATACCGTTCCCGCTGCCGACCCCACGGGTGGACGGTCCTCGCGATGGTCGGAATCACCGATCGCACCGTCGAACATCGGTAATCGGAGCTCGTAGGCGTATATCAGATCGAACGCCGAAAAGGGGTTCACGCCGGTCGCAGCCAGTCCCGGAGCGTCGAACCGAACGCCGGCAGCCAACGTTACGAGCGGATCACGGTCGAGGGACCCGGCGAGCTCGACGCCGAACTCGTTGCCGGCGGTCGGATCGGTGAGCACGGAGACGTGAACGACTGCGTCCATCGTTGCCGACCCGTTTCCGATCGAGAGCGGGTATCCCTCCCCGAGGAAACATCCCGTGAGCGACGCGTCACTCCGGCGTGGTTCGTTGGCGTCGGCGTTGGATACGTCACCGGCGGCGAGGGGAGTCACGTCACCGGCGGCGAGGGGAGCCACGTCACCGGCGGCGAGGGGAGCCACGTCACCGGCGGGGGCAGCGGTCGCTCCGTCGGTCGGGACGGTCGCAACCACTACCACGGCCGAGGCGGCGACGACCACGAGCATGGGGGACGCGATCACGACGAGCGCGAGGGTTGATACGGTTGGGTTCGATGCCTGGGGACCCGGAGCGTCGGATGCCATCGATCGCGGCTACGCGATGTCGTATATAAACACCGCCGTCCCGGCTACTGCGTCTGATACTCGTCGTCCGTGAGCGGCGAGTCGTCGTCGATCAGCGACTCGTCGATGCCGGCATCACCCTCGAGTAGTCCACCGACGAGCAGCTCCGCGGACGCGAGGTTCGTCGCGACGGGGACGTCCTTCACGTCACACACCCGCAGAAGCGCGGAGATGTCCGGTTCGTGTGGCTGTGCGGTGAGCGGATCACGAAGGAAGACGAGCCCGCCGATGTCGCCGTCCGCGACCATTGCGCCGATCTGGAGGTCGCCCCCGAGCGGGCCGGACGCCTGGCGGTTCACCGCCAGCCCGGTCTCCTCGGCGATGCGCGTGCCGGTCGTCCCGGTCGTTATCAGCTCGTGGTCGGCGAGGACGTCGGCGTGTGCCGTCACGAACGCGACCATCTCGTCTTTCAGCTCGTCGTGGGCGATAAGCGCGATCCGCATACCCCGCTTACCCCGCGATGCGACTTAAAACGTGAGTCGAACGACCGTCTTCCGGCGGTTGCGGAACGGGATGAGACGGAACGAGACAGCCAGCAACGCCGACCCAAGGGAGCCACCGGTAGCGAACGGACCGTCGGTTCGCGCTCGATGAGACACACACCCGCTCACTTCGATCGGAACGCGGTGTCCGGCGACGGAGCAGCGGGCCGGGTCGGGACCACGGACTAGAGGACGTCCCCGATACGTACCGGCTCGCCGTCGAGCGTCGGATCCGCGGCGACGATCTGGAGGACCTCGTGATCGGTCACGTCGCGGTACCCCTTCCCCGTCGCCTCCTCTATCAGGTCCGTCTCTAGTTCGAACTCGGTACCCTCGTAGACGACCTCGACGCCGTCCTCGTTGAACGTCAGTTCCGTACGCATACGCCTCCGTAACCGGTCAGTCAATAAAAACGGCGTGACACGGGAGCTGTTCCGGAGCGTCGCCCATCACTCGTCGTCGCCATCGTCTTTCATCGCGGCGAGACGCCCGACGAGCTCGTCGGTGTCGTCGCCGCCCTCGACCGAGACGTCGCCGTCGTGGTCGTGTTCGTGGACGCTCACTGCGCCCTCCTCGTCAGTGTCGACCGCCTGTCCCCCTTGCTCGCTCTCGTCGTACGATCCGAATCCCATACCACAGCTCTCGAGGGGCGGGTGAAAAGGGCGGTGACCGGCGCACGCTTCGACAGATATTCTCACACGGGACGGTCCGGTCGGACGTGCGTCCGACGCCCCCTATCGTTTATGTCTCCCGGGGAACTGCTACCGAGTGTGCCACTACGCGGCGGCGGCCCGATAGACGAGCTCGCGGTCCCCTCGGGGACCACCGTCGAGGAGCACGACGTCGTCACGGACGGCGACGTGCTCGTCGGCGGACAGTCGACCGTCGAGTTCGGACTCCGTGGCCGCAACGTCGCGATCGGCGAGCGCGTCGAGATAGACGACGACATCGAAGCGGACGGCGACTGTCGGCTCGACACGTGGTGTACCGTCGACGGCAACGTGCTCGTCGGCGAGGACGCCTATCTCGGCGAACGCGTCACCGTCACGGGTCGACTGATGGTTTCCGGCGACCTCGACATCGGCGACGACGTGACCATCGAGGAGGGGTTCGAGGCGAACGGCTGGATCGTCATCCGGAACCCGGTCCCCACGCTCGTATTCTACTTCATCGTGCTCTCACAGCTGTTGCGGGCGGGGGAGACCGACGCCGCGGACGAGATCGCGGAGGCCCTCGCCGACGGCGACGACGTCCGGGATCCGCTTCTGATCCCGCGCGGCGCGGAGGTGTCCGACGACGCCTGGCGCGTCTCGACGCCCGCCACCGTGGGTGACGACTGTCGACTCCACGGAAATCTGCGTGCCGAGTCGATCGCGATCGGTGAGCGAAACGAGGTGTTCGGCTCGCTACGGGCTCGCGAGAGCGTCACGGTCGGCTCCGATACCACCATTCACGGCGATGTCACCACGCGAAACGGCACGGTCACGGTGTGTGCGGGTGCCCGCGTTCTGGGCGACGTCTCCGGGGGAGACCTCGTGATCTACGACGGTGCAGCGATCGACGGCAGCCTTCGTGCCCGAGGCGAAATGAAACTGATCCAGGACGCCGGGGACGACGCCACGGAACCGGAGGGCGGCGCGTCGGCGGACGAGGCGGACGGAGAGGCCGGAACCCGGGCGACAAACGAGCGCAGCGTGACTGAGGACGACGGGGACGAAACCGTCGGGGACGACGGGGACGAAACCGTCGAGGACGTGAACGCAGTGGATCGAGAAGACGATCCCGGCGCTGCGACGGAAACCGGATCGGAGCCCGACGACGTGGCGGATCCACCCGAGGAGGTGGCCGAGCGCGACACACCGAACCCGACCGTCGAGGACGCTGCCGACGCTTCGTGACGTCCTTCGTGCCGTGAACCACTCGGGTGCCCGCCAAGCGAACGGGTGCTCGTGCCGGGCGTGCCGCCTCGAACTCGTCGCCTCAGCTGCGGTCCGTCGTGCCGGTCACGGCCGGGGTGAAGACGTCCTCGTGGAGCGACTCGGTAACGACGTCGGCGAGGGACTGCAGGTTCTCGGTGTCCTCGCGGTTGTACGAGACGAGCGTGTCGAGCGCGTCGTCGTCGCCGCGCTCGTACTCGCGCCACAGTCGAACCGCGTCGTGCCCGGACAGGTCGGGTCGGTCACGGTCGATTCCGAGCCGTTTCTCGATGGGTTTCAGCCCGCCCGAGAGCCCGATCCGCTTACACGGGTACATGAGATCGAGGTGGGGCGTGTCGACGTCGATCCCGAACGAGGTCTCGAGGAAGGGAACGTCGAAGCGTGCGCCGTTGAACGTCGCGATCAGGTCGGCCTCCCGGAACTGCGCCTCGAGACGCCGAGCCGTGAGGTCGTCGCCGGCGACGAGCGTCGTCGTCTCGCCGTCCCGGTGGAAGCTGACGGTCGTCACCCGGTCGCGGTGCTCATCAAGCCCCGTCGTCTCGATGTCGAAGAAGCAGGTCGTCTCGCGGAAGTCCTCGTAGAGCCGCCAGCGCTCCCCGCTCGGGAACCGGCGGTCGAAGTACGCGGCGTCGCGCTCGTCGAGGCGTGCTCGCGCATCCGCGACGAACGACTCGATCCGGTCGGCAGTCGTCGATCCGAGTCCGGCGACGTCGACGCCCCGGTCGAAGTCGTCCCACGTGTGGACGCCCCGCTCCCAGAGGCGGCGTTCGGTTCGCTCGCCGACCCCCTCGACCGGGATGAAACTGTTCTCGATTCGCATGTTCGGTCTCGGACGGCGCGGGGGCAAAAACCTCGCGGAGGCGATCGGGACGCGGCGGTCGTCACGGAACGATGACCGCTCGCCCGTCGATCTCGCCGTGTTCGAGCTTCTCCGCGACCGTGTTCACCTCGTCGAGACCGTACCGGCTCGTATGGAGATCGACGTCTCCCTGTTCGACCAGCGCGACGAGCTCCTGTAGCTCGGTATACCGTCCGACGATGTTACCGACGAAGGAGAACTCGCCGTTGACGAGCGCCTGTGCCGGCTCGTGGATATGGCCGCCGTACCCGATGACGTGGTGGTCACCACCCGCGGCGGTGATCTCGGGCGCGTAGGCGGTCGTCACGTCCTCGCCGACGAAATCGAGCACCTGCGTCGCTCCGGTCCCGTCGGTGATCCCTTCTATTTCGGCCGGGACGTCCGCCTCAGTCGGGTTAACGACGGTGTCCGCACCGTAGGAGTCCGCGAGTGCTAGCGCGGACTCTTTCACGTCGACTGCGGTGATCCGAGCAGCACTCATCGCGCGCAGACACTGGAGACCGATGTGGCCGAGTCCGCCGACGCCGATGACGACGGCATGATCGCCCGGGTTCAGCCTCGAAACCGCCTTTTTGGCCGCGTGATACGCCGTAATGCCGGCGTCGGCATGGGGCGCGATGTCGACGGGCTCGACCCCGCTCGGGAGGGGGATCACGGAGCGCTCGCTCGTGTGGAGGAGCTCCGCGAACCCCCCATCGGTGGTCAACCCGTTGAACGCGTCGTTCTCACAGTACATCGTCTCGCCGAGTCGGCAGGGGCGACACGTCCCGCAGGTCTGGACCGGATGGCAGATAACCGGATCGCCCTCGGAGACGAGCTCGACCTCCGAGCCGGTTGCAACGACCGTTCCGGCGTTCTCGTGACCAAGCGTCATCGGAAGCGGCTGTGGGACGTACTCCTCCCACATCCCCTCGATGATGTGATTGTCCGTCTGACACCACCCTGCCCCTTCGACGGCGACGAGTACGTCGTCAGGACCGGTCACTTCGGGTTCGGCGACCTCGTCGATCGAGAGCCCGTTCGTCATGTCGTCCGTGTACGCGTGAAGTCTGGCGGCTTCCATGTCCCGGATATCAGCATGAACGATCATAAACGTTCGTTATGAAACCCGGATCGTGGTTTCACAACAGCGACCTGAACGCTCCGAGCGGCGGGAACCGAAGCGGGTCGTCTCCGCCCGGATCGACGACGATCGGTTCCATACGGTCCACCTCGGATATCAACGGTGTCGCGAACTCGTCGGTCGTCATGGTGCTCACGACGACGCCCGGGGCGAGGCGGGTAAACGCCGGGAGACAGAGCACGTCACCGTCACGGAACCCCGACTCGGCGTAGAGAAAACAGGGGTGACGGTCGCCCTCGATCTCGATCGTCGGGTGGACGTGGCCGAAGACGTACCGGTCCCCGTGCCGACGCGGCGACTCGTGGCCGTGACAGATCACGGTTCGTGGCGTCCCCTCGCCGTCGACGACGTACTCGTCGTGGACGGGGCCGTCCCACGCGGTCGACAGCACGGCGTCGTGGTTACCCGCAACGAGCTCGAGACGGGCGTTCGCCTCGCGACAGGTGTCCACGAGCCGATCGAGCGTCCGCCGGCTCCGCTCGTCGAGTCGGTCGAACGTGTGGATGACGTCGCCGGCGACCACGACCGTCTCGGGCTCGAACCGCCCGACGAGCGACGCGAGCCGTTCACGGAGGTCCTCGCGTTCGCCGAGCGGAAGCGAGATCCTCGATGACTCTCGCCGTCCGACGTGGAGGTCCGCGACGACGAGCACGCGTTCGGCCTCGAGATAGGCGGCCCGATCGGCGAGAGCGACGCCGTTCACCGGCGAGTGCCCGTCGACGGGTCCGATCGTGTCGCCCGACGCGTCCCCGTGGCGCTCCCTCGATCGGTCCGCGGATCGGAGCGTGATCCCCCATCGACGTGCTCGCTCGCGGTCGCGTACGCCTCCTGGACCCGCATGAACGCGTCCTCGTCGCCGCCCCGGTCCGGGTGCGTCTCCTTGACACGTTCCCGATACGCCCGCTTCACCTCGTCGCCGTCGGCGTCCTCCGGGAGACCGAGCTCCGAGAACGCGGCATCGACGGGGTGGTCGCGTCGCCCCCCGCCCGGCTCGGGCCCCCAGTCGGGTTCAGTCACGTCGAAGGGCAGTCTGCGACCGAGCCCTCGCCCCGGCATCTCGTGTTCACAGAGGACGGTGTAGATGCCCTCGCCGTCGAGCCGGAAGTAATCGTGTGCGTCGAACGTCACGGCCACCTCCCGCGCCGGAAGATAGAACGGAACGGTGACGTCACCCACGACGTGGTCCTCGTGGAACCGTTCGCCGATCGCCGTCAGGTACGCTCGGATCTCCGCGCGCCGACGGTCATCGCCCGCGGACGAGTCGCCGTGTCGTCCATCGCCCTCGGGCGGGGAAAGACGGTTCCCGACGTAGAACACGAGCGCGACGGCGACGGAGGCGACGATCCCGAGGGCTGCGCCTAGAAGTACCCACGGCGGAACGAGTGCGACTCCCTCGGCTGGCACGTCCACGATTACGGCTCCGCGCGTATCAATCCCACGTCGGTCCCACTCGACAGCACATCGACGTCACGTCGCCCCTGCCCACCTCGTCGATGCCGGAACGAACGGGTTATCGGGGATGCCGAAACTGCGGGGTCCCCGACGGAGCCCGACGTCTCGCCAGTGAACGTTCGATCCATCGCTGGCGGCCGAAATCGATCCCGAAACCGGGATCGACGACGCTCAGATCATCCCCTTCGCTTCGAGTCCTTCGAGGACGTCGTCGACGAGGGACTCGGCGTCCTCGTACGGGAACTCCTGTTCGCTGCCGAGCTTGGCGGCCAGCTCCATCGCGGTGAAGCTCACGTCGCCCGCCTCGAACCTGGTGCCCGGACCGTTCGGAAGCGCCGGAACGAGGTCCATCTGGTTCTCGACCGGGTAGTCTGCCCCACCGAACGCGTCCAAGAACTGTTCGCGGAGTTCCGCTTTGACGTCCGTCATGTATTGATCTCCCCCGAGCGGCCGCAAAAGCGTTGCGGAACAACGATGAACTAGTTTGAGGTTTCTAGAGGAGGAGACCCGTGCCGGAACCTGCGGTACTTTGCCCGTGGCGTCGCCAGTGTTGACCATGTCGTTCGACTTCGAATACGATCTGTTGTGTGAGCTGACCGAAGCACGGGGCGTTCCCGGCTACGAGGACGACGTCCGCGATATCGTCCGGCGGGAGCTCGCGGGCAGCGTGGACCGGGTCCGCACGGACGCCATGGGGAACGTGGTCGGGACGATCGAGGGCGACGCCGACTACTCGGTCGCCGTCGCCGCCCACATGGACGAGATCGGGTTCATGGTGCGACACGTCACCGACGACGGGTTCGTCCAGGTCGATCCGCTCGGCGGGTTCGACGCTCGCGTGCTCCGCGCACAGCGCGTGACCGTCCACGGCGAGGAGGATCTCACGGGCGTCATCGGCTCCGTCCCGCCACACACCCTGACGGAGGAGCAACGGGAGACGGACGACGAGGTGTCGGACGTGTTCATCGATCTCGGTCACGAGGGCGACGAGGTCGAGGAGCTGGTGAGCGTCGGCGACCTCGTCACCCTCGATCAGACGACGACACGGATGGGGAACCGGGTGACGGGGAAGGCGCTCGACGACCGCGTCTGCGTGTTCGCGATGTTGGAGGCTGCCGCGCGGATCGACGACCCCGACGCCACGATCCACTTCGCGGCGACGGTGCAAGAAGAGGTCGGCCTGCGCGGCGCGCGAGCGCTCGGCGTCGACATCGACCCGGACCTCGCGGTCGCGCTCGACGTCACCGTCGCCAACGACGTCCCCCAGATCGGCGAGGCAGCCGACGCCGTGACGGAGCTCGGCGCGGGAACGGCGATCAAGCTCAAGGACTCCTCGGTCATCACCAGCCCGAAGGTCCACGGCCGACTGACTGACGTGGCCGAGGCCGAGGGGATCGACCACCAACACGAGGTGTTGCCCGCGGGCGGCACCGATACGGCCGGCTTCCAGAACACCAACGGCGCGAAACCCGTCGGCGCGATCTCGATCCCGACGCGGTACCTCCACACGGTCACCGAGACCGCCGACGGCGACGACATCGCGGCGACGATCGACCTGTTGACCGCGTTCCTGGAGTCGGAGACGGGAGAACACGACTACACTTTATAAATACGGGCTGGCGAGGGAGAGCTGACAACCCGCCGTACCGAATCCGGGTAACCGGACTGCGCGGTTTATAAGTTAGCTCGTCGAACAGCGTCTGAATCATCCCGCGGTGGGTTCGTCCATAGGCGGGGACGAGACGGTTCGGCGAGCGGGTCGGTCCCAGCGGACCGGATCGGGAGTATATAAGGGTTGAACGGTCGAGGCTGTTAGATGGCGTCCGTCACAGACCAAACTCGTTTTAAGCGTCGGTGTCGAACCGGCTTCCAAGGTAGATATCCATGGAAATGCCACGTCGCTTCAATACGTACTGTCCTCACTGTGACTCCCATCAGGAGCACGAGGTCGAGAAGGTTCGATCGGGTCGGGCGACCGGGATGAAACGCGACGCACGCCAGCAGCGCCGTGCGCTCGCGACGATCGGCAACGCCGGCGGGTACTCGAAGGTGCCCGGTGGCGACAAGCCGACGAAGAAGACTCACCTGAACTACCGCTGTAGCGAGTGCGGGAAGGCCCACATGCGTGAGGGCTGGCGCGCTGGCCGTCTCACGTTCCAGGAGTAACATGGCGGGAAGCTTCTACCTCCTGGCGTGTGACGAGTGCGGAAACGAACAGATCGTCTTCGGCAAGGCCGCCTCCACGGTGTCGTGTGCCGTCTGCGGCGCGACGCTCGCGACCCCGACCGGCGGGGAGGCCGAGCTGTACGGCGAGATCGTCGAAACCGTTGAGGCACGGTAACTGCCTCACTATCTCGATGCAATACAGCGGGTGGCCCGAACCCGGCGAGCTCGTGGTCGGCGAGGTCGACGAGATCGCCGACTTCGGCGTGTTCGTCGATCTCGACCAGTACGAGGAGAAACGCGGCCTCTGTCACATCAGCGAGGTCGCTTCCGGCTGGATCAAGAACGTCCGCGACCACGTCCGTGAGGGACAGACGGTCGTTGCAAAGGTGTTGGAGGTCGATGAGTCGTCGAACCAGATCGACCTGTCAATAAAAGACGTCAACGAACACCAGCGAAAAGAGACGATACAGGACTGGAAGAACGAGCGGAAGGCCGACAACTGGATGCTCATCGCCCTCGGCGAGGACGTCGCCGACGAGCGCTACACGGAGGTCGCCAACGCGCTCCTCGTCGAGTACGACTCGCTGTACGACGCCTTCGAGGCGGCCGCGATCAGCGGCGAGGAGGCGCTCGAGGGAGTGGATATCGACGAGGAAGCGGTCGAGGCGGTCGTCGCCGCCGCCCGGGACAACGTCTCGGTCCCCTACGTCGACGTCACCGGCTACGTCGATCTCGAGTCTCCCGCGCCCGACGGCGTCGACGACGTCAAGGGCGCCCTCGAGGCGGCTGCTGGGAACGGGGACGTTCCCGACGGTGTCGAGCTCGACGTCGGCTACGTCGGGTCGCCGGAGTACCGGATCAAGGTCCGAGCGCCGGACTACAAGACGGCTGAAGACCAGCTCGAGGCAGCCGCGGATCGGGCCCGGAAGTCGATCGAGGCCGACGGCGGCACCGGTGAGTTCCACCGCCAACGCCGTGAGGACGACGAGTAACCCGACACCCCGTTTCGGTCCCGCGGTTCACTGAATCCATGCGCTCCGACATTCGCGTCTGTACGAACGAGACCGCTCACGACCGGCCAGTGTACACGCTCGGCGATCGCTGTCCGGCGTGTGACGCGCCCGCCGAGAACAGTGCTCCGGCGCCGTTCGACCCGACCGACCGATACGGCGCGTATCGTCGACGGGCGCGTCCGGACGGACCCGACTGACCCACGGTCCCGCCCGGTCGTGGATCGCGGGCGGCGACGGAATAGCCACCCTCTTGTGACGTCCGTCCCTCCGAACCGGATATGGAAGACATCGATATCGACGAGGTTGCGACGCCGGAGCTCGACGAGCCGGTGCTGATCGAGGGGCTTCCCGGCGTCGGCCACGTGGGAAAGCTCGCGGCGGAACACCTCCTCGAGGAGTTCGATGGCGAGCTCGTCAGACGGGTGTACGCCACGGAGTTCCCGCCGCAGGTGAGCGTCGAGGGAGAGGACGGCGTCGCGTCACTGACGTGCGCTGAGTTCCACGCGGTGGAGACCGAGGGAGCCGACCTGCTCGTGTTGACTGGCGATCACCAGGCGGGATCGAACGAGGGGCACTACCGGCTCACGTCGACGTTTCTCGACGTCGCGGAATCGTTCGGCACGAAGCGGGCGTTCGCGCTCGGCGGCGTTCCGACCGGGGAGCTCGTCGAGGAGTACACGGTCCTTGGCGCGGTCTCGGAGGCAGCGCTCGCTGACGATCTGCGGGAGGCGAACGTCGAGTTCCGCCCCGACGAGCCGGCGGGCGGCATCGTGGGGGTCTCGGGGCTCATACTCGGATTAGGTGGTCGACGCGGTCTGGAAGCGGGGTGTCTGATGGGCGAGACGAGCGGGTATCTCGTCGATCCGAAGAGCGCGCGGGCGGTCCTGGAAGTGTTGGAGGCGATGCTCGCGTTCGAGATCGACTACGCCTCGCTCGAGGACCGGGCCGAGGAGATGGAGGAGGTCGTCGGCAAGATCCAGGAGATGCAGGACGGGCCGGCGATCCCGGACGACGACCTTCGATACATCGGGTAGTCGAACTCGAACCGTGTGAATCCACGGTCCCGAGCGTGGCTCCGTCGCGCGGAACGCAGGCGGACAGGGACACGCCGCGTCCCGTGGGATGACCCCCGGATCCGGCAGACCTAAACGGGATCCCCGATCATCGTTCGTGTATGACCGAGGTACGCGTCGCCGGGGTCGGACTCACGCGGTTCGGTACCCATCCCGATCGCACGGGACGAGACCTGTTCGCTGAGGCGGCCGCCAACGCGTTCGCGGACGCGACGGTCGACCCCGGAGCGGTCGACGAGCTCAACTACGGGAACTTCATGGGCTCGCTCGCGGAACACCAGGGCCATCAGGCGCCGCTCATGGCGGAGGCCGCCGGGATCACCTGCCCGGCGACCCGCTACGAGGAGGCGTGTGCCTCCGCGGGCGTCGCGGTCCGCGAGGCCGTCAGAACCGTCCGGGCCGGCGAGGCCGACGTCGTTCTCGCGGGCGGCATGGAACGGATGACACACCTCGACACCGACGGCGCGACCGAGGGGCTCGCTATTGCCGCCGACGACCTCTTCGAGGTTCGTGCCGGAATGACGTTCCCCGGAGCGTACGCCCTGATGGCGCGCGCGTACTTCGACGCCTACGGCGGGAGCCGCGAGGACCTCGCACACATCGCCTCGAAGAACCACGCCAACGCCGTCCCGAACGAGTACGCCCAGTACCGCCGGGAGGTGTCCGTCGAGGACGCGCTCGACTCACCGCCCGTCGCCTCGCCGCTCCACCTCTATGACGCCTGTCCGATCACCGACGGCGCGAGCGCGCTCGTGATCGTTTCGGCGGAGTACGCGGCGGCACACGACCTCGACGCGTCGGTCGCGGTCACCGGGACGGGGCAGGGTGCCGACCGGATGGCGCTCGCCGATCGCGAGCACCTCGCGCGGACGCCGGCCGCCACCGACGCCGCGACGATGGCCTACGACGACGCGGGCGTCAGTCCCAGGGCCGTCGACGTCGCCGAGGTTCACGACTGTTTCACCATCGCCGAGGTGCTCGCCATCGAGTCGCTGGGGTTCGTTCCCGAGGGCGAGGGGATCGGGGCGGCTCGCGAGGGACTGACGACGGCCGACGGCGACCTCCCCGTGAACCTCTCGGGCGGACTGAAGGCCAAGGGACACCCGGTGGGCGCGACCGGGGGATCGCAGCTCGCGGAGCTGACCCGACTCCTCCGCGGTGACCACCCGAACGCCGATCGGGTCCCGGACGCGGCGGTCGGGGTCGCCCACAACGCGGGGGGAACGGTCGCCAGCGCCGTCGTCCACGTGCTGGAGGTGGCCGAATGAGCGACGGAGCGGACGACGGCGGAGCGGACGACGGCGGAACGGGTGACGACGAGACGAGTGACGGGGCGTCCACGCCCCGGAACGCCGGCTACGACGAGTGGCTCGCAGCGCTGGCGACAGGCGAAGGATACGCGCTCGTCTGTCCGGACGGACACGGTTCGCTCCCGCCGCGACGAGTCTGCCCGGAGTGCGGATCGACGTCGCTCTCGGAGGAGCCGCTTCCGGCGGTCGGCACCGTCGAGACGGCGACCGTCGTCCACGTGCCACCCCCGCGATTCGCCGACGACGCGCCGTACGTCACGGCGATCGCGCGGTTCGGGCCAGTCCGACTGACCGGGGTTCTGCGCGGCGTCGTCCCCGAGGACGGATCGGAACTGGTCGGTCGGGCCGTCGAGAGCGGCGTCAGCGAACGCGAGACCGACGGCGGGTCGGTCGTCGTCTTCCGGCCGGTGAACTGAGCCGCGACTGGTGAGCGGCGATTTGTGAGCGGCGACTGGTGACCAACCGAGCGGAGAACCGTTCAGAAAACGGGTCGGGCGGCGTCCTCGTGGG
>LFFM01000259.1_pt1 | contig 35695 bp, 34 predicted proteins | sample 643131 | NCBI WGS metagenome assembly LFFM01 (sample SAMN03777445, study PRJNA286221) | soda lake metagenome | biome: soda lake; feature: Kulunda steppe; material: water; isolation source: sample Tc-Br brine of Tanatar trona crystallizer | place: Russia: Kulunda steppe | collected 2011-07
GCCGTCTCGCCGACGGCGGGACGTCGGTGACGCTGTTCGAACGCGAGCCGACGGTCGGCGGCCGGGTGCGGACCGACCGCGTCGAGGGCTACCGGCTCGACCGTGGCTTCCAGGTGCTCTTTCCGGCGTATCCGGCCGCGAAGCGGGAACTCGACCTCGACGCGCTCGACCTGCGGCGGTTCGCCCCCGGAGCGACGATCGCCAGACCCGGGGAGCGATCGACGCTCTCGGATCCGCTCAGGGAGCCTGCGGCCCTGCCCGCGACGCTTTTCAACCGCGAGCTGTCCCTCGGCGACAAGCTCCGGGTGCTCCGCTTGCGCCGTCGGCTCGCACGGACCGACGAGTCGACCATCTTCGAGAGCGAGGACCGATCGATCCGGGAGTACCTCCGGGAGCGTGGCTTCTCCGAGCGGTTCGTCGAGAACTTCGCCGCGCCGTTCTACGGCGGGATCACCCTCGATCGCTCGCTGTCGACCTCCAGTCGGGTGTTCGAGTACACCTTCAAGTTCCTCGCGAGCGGGCCGACGGCCGTGCCGGCGGCGGGGATGGAGGCGATCCCGCGCCAGCTCGCCGCCTCCACACGGCGGGCCGGCGTGGCGGTCGAGACCGACGCGGCGGTCCGTGCGGTCGACGCCGACGGCGACGGCGCCACGGTGACCGTCGACGGGGAGCGCCACGACGCCGACGCCGTCGTGGTCGCGACCGATCCGCCGACCGCCAGGGAGCTAGCGGGCGTCGAGACCGTGCCGACGGAGCCACGCGCCTGTGTGACCCAGTACTACACCCTCCCCGACGAGCTCGGGACGGGCGGCCGGCTCCTGTTGAACGCCACGTCCGAGGGGCCGAACCAGCTCGTCCCCCACACCGAGGTCGCCCCCGAGTACGCCCCCGACGGCGGGGCCCTGCTGAGCGCGACCTTCCTCGGCGAGCGCGAGGACGACGAGGCGGCCCTCGCCGCCGAGAGCCGTCGGGCCCTCGCCTCGTGGTACCCCGAGCGGCGGTTCGACGCCCTCGAGACGCTCGCGACCTACCGGATCCCGTTCGCCCAGTTCGCCCAGCCACCGGGCTGTCACGACGGGCTGCCGGACGCGGACGATCCCGAGGGAGCCGTCTACCTCGCGGGCGACTACACCCGCTGGTCCTCGATCCAGGGGGCCATAGAGAGCGGTCGCGACGCGGCACGGGCGGTGCTCGCGGAGCTGGACGGGGCGTCGGTCGAGTGAACTCCCCCGAAAACCGTCCGGACTTTATACCATCGGCCGGTTAGCGGGGGTATGACGGTACTCGTCGCGTACGACGGCTCCGGTCCGGCGAAGAAGGCCTTGCGACGTGCGTTCGCGGACCATTCCGACGAGGAGATCGTGCTCCTGCGAGTGGTCGAGGCGGCGGAGGGGTCGACGGGTGCGGGGCTCGAACTCCTCCGCGAGCGATTCAGAGACCGCCGGAAGGAGGTCGAAGCGGAGACTGTCGAGGCGATCGACGACCTCGTCGACGCGGGCGACGTCGACTACCGGACCGAGGTGACCGTGGGTCGTCCCGACCGCGAGATCGTCAGGTTCGCCGAACGGGAGGGCGTAGACCGCATCTACGTCGGCAGTCACGGCCGCGCTGGCGTCTCCCGCGTGTTGCTCGGTAGCGTCGCCGAACGGGTCGTCCGCCGGGCTCCCGTGCCGGTCACCGTCGTCCGCTGACCGACCGACTGTCGTCCGCTGACCGACCGCCAGGTCACAGTAGCTCCCGACACTCCCCGAGCGACGGGAACCACAGCGTCTCCCCGGCAGCTTCGTCCCGGACCGCCGGCCTGAGCCCGTCGGCGTCGGTGACGAGCGGCGAGAGAAACTCCCCGGCACGGAGCCGGTTCACCGTCGTCCCGGCCGCCAGCCGATCGAACGCCGGCAGGACGATTACCTCGCTGTCCCCGTGGCCCGGCCCGTAGAGCAGACACGGCAGCTTCCGGCCGTCGACCGACAGCGCGGGGTGGTCGTGGCCGATCACGTACCGATCCGCGTCCCTCTCTGGCGGTTCGTGGCCGTGGAGGACCACCGTCCCGTCGGTTAGACGATGCTCCGTGGAGACGGAGCCGTCGTACACCCTTTCGAGGCTCACATCGTGGTTTCCGGGCGTCACGACGAGCGCCGCGCCCGACCGTTCGACGGCGCGTTCGAGCTCGGCCACGCGGTCGGCCACGCCGTCCGGGATCCACGAGACGGCGTGTAACAGGTCGCCGGCGACGACGACGATCCTCGGCTCGAACCGGTCGAGCAGCCCCTCGAGACGGTCGACGGTGTTTCGTCCGTCGCCGAGCGGGGCGTCGACCCGGGAGGCCACGCCCCGTCCGAGGTGGAGGTCGGCGACGACGAGCGCGTCCGCCTCCGCCAGGTACATCCCCCGGTCGGCGAACGCGAGCCGAGGGTCGGGGGCGGTCATTTTTCGCCGCCGTCGGCGCGTGGCTCCGGCGAGGGGGCGAACGCCGCCTCGAGTTCGTACTCGGAGCCGGTCAGCACGTAGAGGGCCTCCTCTAAGACCACGAGTACCTCCGGGACGACCCTGATCACGAGGTAGGTGATCGCGATCAGCGCGACGATCGACAGCGTCTGTGCGATGAAGTTGTGTGCGACGATAAAGGAGGTCCTGGCTGCGGGCTCGCCCATGTACGTCGTAACGACGTAGACGAGTGGCTCCTGTTGGAACCAGCCGTACGGCGAGGCGATCCCGATGAAGACGTTCCGGACGAGGTTCAGAAACCAGATGATCCCGACCGCGAGCGCCACGCCGGCGAGCTTCCGGCGCAGCGGCGCCCGTACGGCGGCGATCAGCCCGCCGAAGATCGCCATGCTCCCGAGGCCGGTACAGGCCATCACGATGTAGGTCGTCCGGCCGGTCACCGTCTCGTCGGGGTCGAAGTCGAACCGGCTCTGATAGCCGTTCGCCCCCTCGTTTATGCCCGGGCTGTGGCCGAACAGCTCCATCCCCCAGTGGGCCTGGACGGCGGTCGTCTCTATCAGCCACCGGCGGACGAACGGGATCGTCTCGGCAGGGAGGTAGATGATCCCCATGATCGCGACCGCCTTCGAGAGCAACAGAAGCGAGTCACGGCCCCGAAAGAGCAGATACCCCGTGTAGACACACAGCGGTAGCGCGAGGATACTGAGCACCGTCTGGAGCGGGCTGCGGGCGTCGTAGTAGTAGTACGGCACCATCGTGAGCCAGAAGACCCCAAAGAGGATCCACGCCGCGGCGCCGACGTACCGGGCCGGATCGGGAGTTCCACGCCAGTCGAGGGCGAGCGCGATGACGAACGCGCCGATCGCGATCCACGCCAGCGCGTCGGTCGCCGAGACCGAACCGACGAGCGCGGGCGTCGGCGGACCGACGAGCGCGGGCACCGCCGAACCGACGAGTTCGGACGCCGTCGAACCCGCGAGTCCGGGCACCGAACCGGCGACCGTCCCGACGGCTCCGACGGTAGTCGACATATTCGATTCGAACGCACGGACTTGTCCGCTATCAACCTGTCGGGTTCGGAAGGTCTGATCGACGTGTCGGGTTCGGAAGGTCTGATCGACGTGTCGGGTTCGGAAGGTCTGATCGACGTGTCGGGTTCGGAACGACTGATCGACGTGTCGGGTTCGGAACGAGTGGCCGACGCTGCCGTCGGCTTGGAGGGTGGTCGACGACTCCGTCGATCCGGGGAAATCGAAATCCCGTCGACTCGAGGGAGACGGACCGTTCAGGCCGGCCACGTCTCGGCGACGGTCCGGTAGATCCGGTAACACCGCTCGAGCACCTCGATCGAGACGCTCTCGTCTGCGGTGTGGGCCTCGCCGGGCTCGGCGGGACCACAGACCACACACGCCGTGCCGGCCCCGGCGAGCCAGCCCGCGTCGGTCGCGTGGGGTTTGGTCGTCAGGGTGGGAGAGCTATCCTGGCCGGCGGCGGCGGCCGAGAGGACCGCGTCGGCGAACGCGTCGTCGGCACACTCCATCGGTGGCAGGTCCTGGGTGACCGTCCACGCGACGCCGTCGGCGTCGGCGACCCGTTCGAGGGGGGCCCGCTCGCCCGGCACCGTCCGTTCGTCGACCGTGATCGTACACCGCTCGGGAATCACGTTCATCGCCGTCCCGCCTTCGATCTCCGTGACCGCGAGACTCCCCTCCAGGCGCTCCCCGGCGACCTCGACCGCCGGGGCGTCGATCCCCCTGACGGCGTCGACGGCGTCGGCCGCCCGGTAGATCGCGTTCTCGCCGGCTTCGGGCTCGCTCGCGTGTGCGGCGACGCCCGAGGCCGTGATCGTGCTCCCCCGTCGGCCCTTGTGTGCGACGACGACGTCGGTGACGTCGGGACCGGAGTAGTTCGTCGATCCCTCGCCGACGACGGCGTACTCCGGGGCGAAGCCGGCGTCGATCGCGTGGCGGGCGCCGACGCCGCCGACCTCCTCGCCGACGAAGCTGGCGAACACGAGTTCGCCGGCCGGCTCGGCGTCCCGGAAGGCGAGTGCGGCCGCCGCGACCGCACCCTTCATGTCCGCCGTCCCGCGCCCGTACAGGCGGCCCTCGCGCTCCTCGAGGAGGTACTCCCGTCCGTCCAGCTGACCCTCGTCCGGCGCCACCACGTCGTGGTGGCCGACCAGCGCCAGCGACTCCCCCTCTCCCTTGCGGGCGATCACGTTTCCGGCCCCGTCGCGGTCGACGTCGGCGTCGGTCTCGGCGCGCAGCCAGCCCTCCAGCCGGTCGCCGGCGGCCGTCTCGTCGTCGTGACTCGGGATGGCGACGAGCTCGCGGGTCAACTCGAGTACGCTCATGTCAGCCGGTAGCGTGGCCGGCGAGTTCACTCCACCGATCCCGTCGGTCGGGGCCGACTGCAACGGGCCGACGAACAGGGGTGGAGCCGTGGAGCGTGTGACAGGGATTCCCAGGCTCCGACGACGTTAACGGCACGGGGAATCAAAAATCCCTCCCCCGGGATCACGCGGTGAGATCGCCGACGGTGCGGGCGAGCCGCCGGATGACACGCGCCCCGACCCAACCATCGGTAATTCCCATAACGCCACGTGGACGACATACTCAGCGGAGTTACCAGTCCGGAGCCGTTCCACGAATCGACCAGTTGGTTCGGATCGAAACTTCGGCCCGGGCGGGCCGCTCGTCACCGTGGAGCCGGTTCGAATTCGAACCAGCCTCAATCAACAGATTTATCTTTAAATCTGATGTAAGGGAGGACATGTACGACCTGACTGGCTTCCAGCGCGACCTGTTGTACGCCATCGCCGGCCTCGAGGAACCCCACGGACTGGCGATCAAAGACGAACTCGAGGAGTACTACGAGTCGGAGATCCACCACGGCCGGCTCTACCCGAACCTCGACACTCTGGTCGATAAGGGGCTCGTGGAAAAAGGCACCCTCGACCGCCGGACGAACTTCTACGCCGTCACCCGGCGTGGCCGCCGGGAGATCGAGGCCCGCCGGGAGTGGGAGGACCAGTACGTCGAGGAGCTGGTGTAGGGCCCCGCACGTATTTGTTCCCGCGGCGTCCAGTCACGTCCATGCCACGAGCGACGCACAACGGTACGCGTCTGTACTACGAGGACCGCGGCGAGGGCGACCCCGTGGTCTTCCTCCACGGGGTCACGATGGGGTCGCGCTTTTTCGACGACCAGCTGCCGTACTTCGCCGACCGGTTCCGGACGATCGCCCTCGACTTCCGGGGACACGGCCGCTCGGAGGCGGCCGAGACCGGACACACCGTCCCCCAGTACGCCCGTGACCTCCGGGCGTTCCTCGAGGGCCGGGAGCTCGAGGGGGTCGTCCCCGTCGCCTGGTCGATGGGCGCGCTCGTGCTCTGGGAGTACGTCGAGCAGTTCGGCACCGACGGGCTCGCCGGCGCCGTGATCGTCGACCAGCACGCCTCCGATTTCACCTGGGAGGGGTACGATCACGGCTTCGCCGACTTCGACGCCTTCCGGGAGCTGATCGAACTGTCCCAGACCGACCCCGACGCCCTCGTCGACCAGCTGATGACGTCGATGTTCCGCGAGCCGCCGGCGGAGCCGACCGCGAGCCGGCTGGCCGACGAGATCTCCCGGGTACGCCCGCCGATCCGGACGGCGATCCTCTTCGATCAGACGCTGCGCGACTACCGGGAGACCCTCCCCGCGGTCGACGTCCCGGCGCTGGTGTGTGCCGGGGAGGACGACGGACTCATCTCGACTGCGGGCGTCGAGTACGTCGCCGACCGGATGCCACAGGCGGAGTTCGAACGCTTCGAGGAGAGCGGCCACTGTCCGTTCTTAGAGGAGCCCGATCGGTTCAACGAACGGGTCGCGGGGTGGATCGAGTCGATCTGAGCCGGGTCGGCCCCTCCCGGGATGGGGCGACCGCGACGAGCCCGTGTGTCGGTGGCCGGCTACACAAGAATTAACGGCACGCACTTCCCAGGGCGAGCATGACCGGCGACCCCGAGGGATCGACGGCGATCCGGGAACTCGACGCGGACACCGTCGCCCGGATCGCCGCCGGCGAGGTGGTCGAACGGCCGGCCAGCGCGGTCAAAGAGCTCGTCGAGAACAGTTTGGACGCCGACGCCTCCCGGATCGACGTGACGGTCGGGGAGGGTGGAACCGAGCTGATCCGCGTCGCCGACGACGGCCACGGGATGAGCGAGGCCGACCTCCGGGCGGCCGTCCGCCAGCACACCACGAGCAAGATCGAGGGGATCGGCGACCTCGAGAGAGGGGTCGCCACCCTCGGATTCCGCGGGGAGGCTCTGCACACGATCGGCTCGGTTTCCCGGCTGACGATCCGCTCGCGGCCCCGTGAAGCCGCCGGCGCGGGGCGGGAGCTCGTCTACGAGGGTGGGGAGCTCGTCGAAATCCAGCCCGTCGGCTGTCCCGAGGGGACGATAGTCGAGGTGACCGACCTCTTCTACAACACGCCCGCACGTCGGAAGTTCCTCAAGACGACAGCGACGGAGTTCGCCCACGTCAGCCGCGTCGTCACCCGGTACGCGCTGGCGAACCCGGAGGTGGCCGTCTCCCTGAACCACGACGGCCGTGAGGTGTTCGCGACGACCGGCCGGGGGGAGCTCCGGGAGGCCGTCCTCGCGGTGTACGGTCGGGAAGTAGCCGAAGGGATGATCCCCGTCGACGCCGGCGGCGAGGAACTCCCGGCCGGCCCGCTCGAGGGGATCTCGGGGCTGGTCTCTCACCCCGAGGTCAACCGCTCGAGCCGGGAGTACCTCTCGACGTACGTCAACGGACGGTCGGTCACCTCGGGGGCGATCCGCGAGGGGATCGTCGACGCCTACGGGGGACAGCTCGGCGACCGCTACCCGTTTGCGGTCCTCTTTCTTACCGTGCCCGGCGAGGCCGTCGACGTCAACGTTCACCCGCGCAAAGCGAGAGTGCGCTTCGACGACGACGACGCGGTCCGTCGGGGGGTCGAAACCGCCGTCAGGGAGGCCCTCCTGGAGGAGGGGCTGCTCCGCTCTCGGGCCCCACGCGGCCGGTCGGCCCCCGGAGAGGCCCGGATCGAACCGGGCGAATCGGCCGCCAGCCCCGACGAGTCCGGGGACGCCGCCGAGAGGACCGGCGGAGACACCGACTGCCGGAGTGCGCCGGAGACGGTCGACGACCGGAAACCGGCACACGGCGTGGCCGACACGCGGGACGCGGAGACGGCGACGGTGGACAGCCGCGAATCCCGAGACGACGGGACGACCGACACGGTGACCGACGGGCCGGACCGGTCGCCGACGGAATCCGCGGGATCGCCGGACAGTCGGGCAGATCACGCGGACGGCCGGACTGATCACGCGGACCGCCGGGCTGACCACGCGGACCGCCCGACCGATCGGAAGTTCGTCGGGGAAGCCGATCAACGAACCCTCGACGGGGAGGCCGCGATCGGCGAGGGGCGTCGGTTCGACTCGCTGCCGCCGCTTCGGGTGCTCGGCCAGCTCCGGGAGACGTTTCTGGTCTGTGAGAGCCCCGACGGGCTCGTGCTCGTCGACCAGCACGCGGCCGACGAGCGGGTCAACTACGAACGCCTGCGGGAGGCGTTCTCGGCGGAGACGACGGTCCAGACGCTCGCCGATCCGGTCGAGCTCGAGCTGACCGCCGCCGAGGCCGAGACGTTCGCGAGCTGCCGTGAGGCGCTCGCGCGGCTGGGCTTTCGCGCCGAGTCGACCGACGGACGACGCCTCGCCGTGACCGGCGTTCCGGCGGCGCTGACGACGATTCTCGAGCCCGAACGGCTCCGGGACGTGCTGACCGCGATGGTGACCGGAGACCGAAAGGCGGGCGCCGAGACGGTCGAGGCCATCGCCGAGGGGTTTCTCTCCGACATGGCCTGTCACCCCTCGATCACCGGCAACACCTCGCTCACCGAGGGGTCGACGCTCGGGTTGCTCGAGGCACTCGACGACTGTGAGAACCCCTACGCCTGCCCGCACGGCCGACCCGTGCTCGTCGAGATCGACGCCGACGAGCTGGAGGACCGCTTCGAGCGGGACTACCCCGGCCACGGCTGATCGGGCAGGACGCTCAGTCGGCTCCCGTCGACTCGTCCTCCTCGGTGCTCACCGACGCCGATTTCGACTTCTCGTCTCCGCCCCCCTCGTGGTCATCCTCGGTACTGGCCTCCTCGGCATCGACATCCTCGGCTTCGGCCTCTCCGCCGGCCGCGTCCTCGCCTTCGTCTTCCCCGCCGACGGTGTCCTCGTCTTCTCGATTGCCGGTGTCCTCGCTTTCGGCTCGCTCACCGTCGGCGTCCTCTTCTTCCCTATCCCTGCCATCGATATCCTCGTCTTTGGCTTCTCCGTCGACGGCATCCTCGGCACTGACCTCCTCGCCATCGACGTCCTCCTTTCCACCCTCTCCGTCGCCGTCCTCGTCTTGGGCTTCCCCGTCGCCGTCCTCGTCTTGGGCTTCCCCGTCGCCGTCCTCGTCGTACATGACTACGTAGGTAGTGACGTCGTCGGATTCTCCGGCTCCGGTCGTCTCGGGGTCGGATCCGCTCGCGGTAGCCCCCCTCCTTCGGTCGTCGTCGAGGGCGGGTTCCGTCTCCTCGCTGTCAGAGATGGTCGTCTCATCCGAGATGCCGACTTCCGGATCTTCCGCCGTCGACTTCGGACTTCCACCGCCGGAGCCGAGTAACCCGTCCAGAATAGAGTCGCCGTCGTCCCCCTCCGAGTCGGCGTCGCCCGCCGACGTCCCGGTGTCGCCGAACTCACCCCTCGTTGGCTCCGCGGGCGGGGTGTAGACGTATAGCAGCTCCGGATCCCTGACGACGTACTGGTTTCGTTGCCGGTCCTCGACGATCGCCGACTCGACGTCGATGGCGAACCGGGAAAGTTGCCCGAGGCTCGCGACCGGCACCTCCGGCCTGTCGAGGGCGGCTTCGGGAAGCTCAACCCGCGTGATCAGGTCGTCGAACTCCGCGAGGTCCTGCCGGTAGGCAAGCCACTCGCGGTCGGCATCCGTGGGCTCCAATCCTCGATGCCGGAACAAGCCCAGCCCGAGCAGGGCGGCCGCGCCGACGACCGCCGCGAGCGGACCGACGACGGCCTCGAGCCGACTCGGGGGAGCTTCCTCCGTCTCGACGCCGGTCTCGTACTCGAACTCCTCGGAGAAGCCGCCACCCTGGAGGCTGTACGTCTCCCCACCGGCGTCGATCTCGATCTCCTCGTTCCGGGTGATTTCCCGACCCTCACCGCCGAACTCCCCGTCGTAGCTCGTCTCGACGGCCAGGACGGTCTCGGTCGTCCCCGGGCTCGCACCCAGACTCTCCTCGATCTCGCCGATCCGCTCGTCGAGTGTGGTCACGTTTATTGAGACGTCCGCGGTCACCGGCTCTCCCGGATCGACCGCCCCCCCACTCTCCGAGGCCAGCGTTTCGGACTCGTTCCAGTACTCGACGTCGTCGTCGACCGCCCGGTGGAGGAGGTCGACGGTGACCGTGATCGTCACGTCCTCGCCCTCCGTTCCCGCGTAGGAGGCGTTGTACCGGCCATCGACGACCGGGGAGAGCGACGTGTAGTAGAGCGGTTCGTTGGCGAGGACGGTCCCGACCGGGAACACCTCGTTTTCCTCCTCGACGGCCGCGGAGTGTACGAACTCGCCGTCGATCGACCACTCGTTCGTCACCGGGACCTCCTCGACCTCCGGCTCGCCCGCGTAGACGCCGTAGCTGAGCCAGATGCCGCCGACGAGGAGCGCGACTGCCACGAGCGCGAACAGCCACTGATACTTCGCGAGCAGGAGACGCGCCCGCAGCGTCGTCTCGCTCACGTTCACCACCACCGTTCGGATAGCGCGTTCATGTCATGACCTCCGTGTGTCGGATCCGGCCCGCCGGCGTCGGGCCCGCTGGCGTCTTTCGCGCACCCCTCCCGTTCCGATCAGGAGTCGACCGAGCGCGTAGGTGCCGCCGCCGAGTAGCCCCAGAATCGCCGCGTACGGGAGCCACGGGTGGACGGCGAACAGTGCCCCGATGATCGGTGCCGGAAGGACGTGGAGATACCGGTACTCAGTCGTGTACATCGGGTAGTAGCCGGTCTCCTCGGGCGCCGTGAGCTCGACGGTGACGTTCACCTCGTCGCGTCCGTCGACGTACGCCGGGCTCCCGTCGACGGCGACGCCGTCGCTCGCCGGTACGACGTAAGAGACGACCGGCACGAGCCCACCGTTTGGCACCGCGTACGTGAGCTCTTCGGTCGTCCCGGACTCGATCACGAGCGGGCGATCGGAGTCGAACGATGCGCTGACGACGTCGAACGACTCCGTACCCGCGGGTGCGGCCATCGCGGCCACGGCGGCGATCACGACGATGGCGGCGAAGATCCCACACAGCACGCGCGGGTCGATCGGCTCGCTCTCGCTGCCGAACCGCGACTCGTGGGAACGGCCCCGACGTTCCCGGATCGTCTCGACGGCGTAGGCGATAACCGAGAGTCCGAGCAGGACGTACGCCAGTCCCGAGCTCCCGAGCAACGCGCCGGTGCCGAGGGTGGTCGCGAGCCAGCGTTGAACGCCCTCAAAGGCGTCGGATATCGCCGTCGCCGCCACGCCGAGTCGCGGGATCCTGAGGACCTCGCCGTTTACCTGCAGCGCCGTCGCGACGATCTGGCCGTCCTGGACGTACGGCTCCGCCCCGTCCTGATCGACGAAGGGATTGGCATCCCCTCTGGTCTCGTAGCCGTGCTCGGTCTCCCCGACGACGCGGTGGGTCGTCAACCCGCCGCCCTCGAGCTCCTGAGCGTCGAAGACGACGACGTCCCCCGGCTCCGGCTCGCCGGCGAGCGCGCTCGGTATCGCCACGAAACCGTCGCCCGGCGAGAGGGTGTCCTCCATGCTCCCGGTCTCGACGAACCCAAGCAGTATCGGCTGGCCGAGCAACTGGCCCGCGACCAGCGCGACGATCGCGAGCGCCAGGAGTACCTGCAACCCCACCCCGAGCCACCGTCGTGGCGTCACTACCTCGACGGAGTTGGTCAGCCGGTATTATACTTTCGGCCGTCCGGAACGACCGTCGAGCCGACAGATAAGCGACGCGATACCGGCAGTCACGAGCCGGATTCGCCACGCCTTCTGGCGATCCAGAGCGTCCCGAGCGCCGCCGTCAACCCGAGGAGGAGGCCGAGTCCGCCGACCGGCGTGATCCCCGCTTGCTCTTCGATCGGTTCGACGACCGTGGGAGTCGAGTCGCCCTCCGTTTCAGCGGCGAGGGTAGTATCGTCGTCGACCGACCCGTCGCCGTCGGACGGGGACTCGTCGGTCGATCCGTCGTCGCCGGATGACCCGTCACCGGGCTCTTCCGTATCGTCGGCCGCGTCCCCGGGCGGGGTGTCGGCTTCGTCGACGACCACGGTCGCCGACGCCTCGCCGGCGTCGATCTCGTAGCTGCCGGGAGCCTCCGGGGTCCACTCGACGGCGACCGTCTCCGTGTCACCGGGCTCGACCGTCGTCTCGACGACCTCGACGCGCTCACCGTTGACCGTCACCGGCTCGGAGAGCTCCCCCGGCGCCGCGCCGTCGTTCTCGACGGTCACCGCCGTCCGTAACGGCTCGTCGGCGACGGGGCCCTCGGAGACGGCCTCGAGTCCCGTCACCGAGAGGTCGGGCGCGTCGAGGCCGACCGCGTACGTCGAGAACCGATCGAGCGTGGCGACGTAGGTAACCTCCTCGTCGGTCCGTTCGACGACCGCCGCGCCCACGTCCTCCCAGCCGTCGTCACCGTGGCGATACAGCGAGACTCCCTCCGCCCTCCGGTCTTCGAGGACCTCCCGCTCGACGGTAAACCGGTACTCGATCCCGTCGACGTCGTCGACCTGGGTGTCGCGGACGACGTACGCGCCGACCGGTTCGGCGTCGACCTCCCCGGGCATGGCGTCGAGCTCCGCCGTCCCCGAGACGGCCTCGACCTCGAAGGCCACGTCGGCGAAGTTCGAGAGCTCCAGTTCGACCGCCTCGAGGGTGACGCCGGGACCGATCTCGAGATCGAGGTCGGCCTCGGCGTCGGCGTCTCGTCGCTCCGAGTCGACCTCGACGGATCTGGCGTCGCCGTCGCCGGTCACGCTGACGTCGGTCGAAGCGGCGTACCACTCGCCGTCGGTCGTCTCGGTGGTCATCGCTCCCTCGCCGTCTTCCGCCGTATCTCCGGAACCTGTGACGTGTCTCTCTTTGATCGAGAAGTCGCCCTCGATCTCACTCCCGGCGTCGACCTCGGTGGCGTCGACGGTCAGCCCGACTGCGACAGGATCGTCGGGCCCCACCGTGAAGGTGACACCGTCTCCCTCCGGCCGCTCCTCCTCGTCGAGCGGTTCGGCATCCGAACGATACTCGATCTCGCTGACGTTACTTTTGATCCAAACGTCGATGTCGGTATCGCCCTCGTTCTCGAGGACGAAGATGTCGTCGACGGACGTCGTGGATCCCGCGGAGACGCCGCTGGCGTTCTCGAGGGTGTGCTCGGAGATCTCGATCGCGATCTCGCCGTCCTCATCGAGGGAGGCGTAGACACCGTTCGGTCCCGGGTGGGGGTAGGCGATCAGGTCACTCTCGCCGTCGAGGGAGTCGAACTCCTTGGCCTGCGGGGGGGAGTCCCCGACTTCGCCGGGCACCTCGGTGAAGACGGTCGCGCCGGTCGAGACGGCCAGTCCGCAGGCGAGCAGGGCGACGACGACGGCCAGCGTCCGATACATTTCGGTCCCTGTGGGAGTGGGAGGGAACCGATCCCCATTGTATTGAGATCGTTGAACCGCGTGACCGTGCCCTCAGGCTCGGCCTGTAGCGGTATGGATCGGCTTGAATCGGTGGCGACCGACGGCTCGAACGCTCAAGTGGGCCGGGGCCCAACGCGGGGGCATGTCCATAGAGCCGGGTCGGCTGGAGGTGCGTCTGCGCCGGGAGTTCGGCGGCACGATGGGCGAGTCACGGGTCGTCGTGCGCCAGGCGGTCGACCTCTCGGACGCGGGTCGGTACGGCGAGGACGTCGGGGCCACACTCACGAACGACGTGGTAGTAGAGGAGCTCGCGGACGCCCCGTCCGGAACCCCTGCCGACCGGTGGAACTGGTGGATGGGTGCCCTCGAGGTTGCCTACGGCGGCTACGAGCGGTTCGGGGTCGGACGCTACCGCAGGTGACCGCCGGGGATCGTATCCCCGAAAGATGCCCCGACGGGGTGCCGGTCGGAACGTCGACCGGCCGTGGGGAGGAACTGACCGTCAGTAGAGGAACGACCCCGTCGACGGAGTCGAGAAAGACCGGAAATCACGCCGGGGAGGATGGCCGTCCCGCCCGGACGAGCTCGAGGGCGGGAATCCCGCGGTCGAATCGCCGAAGCTGTGGCCGTCGGTCGGTTCGAGCCCTCACCGACGACAGATCTCGAGGAAGTTCTCGAAGACGGCCTCGCCCTCCTCGGTGTGGGCGACCTCCGGATGCCACTGGACGCCATAGAGGTCCCGGTCGACGTCGCTCATCGCTTCGACCCCACAGACGTCGCTGCGGGCGGTCAGCTCGAACCCCCCCGGGAGCTCTTTGACCTCGTCGGCGTGACTCGCCCAGACGCGGGTCTCCGGGTGGAGCGAGCCGATCAGCGGATCTCCCTCCTCTAGTATTTCGACGGTCACGTCGGCGTAGCCGCCGTACTCGCCGCCGCCGACCCGGCCGCCGAGCGCGTCGGCCATGAGCTGCATGCCGAGACAGATGCCAAGCACCGGCCGACCGTCCTCTAAGTACTCCACCGAGCGGCCGATCCGACCGATGTCGGGCCCTCCGGAGAGCACCACGCCGTCGGCGTCGACCTCCTCCGGTGGGGTTTCGTTGTCGATCAACTCGGTGTCGACGCCGAGGTCACGAAGGGCCCGGCGCTCGAGATGAGTGAACTGTCCGTGGTTGTCGACCACGACGATCCTCGTCATTGCCGGAGATAGCCGACCAGGGAACAAAAACCGACCGGACCGGGAGCGGTCGACGACGCCGGGACCCCAACCCGCGGAGCCGACGGTCGGGGGAGACGCGATCCACCACGTTCTGCCCCTCGCGTACCCGCCGTCGGCTCCGCTCGGTCGATTCTCGACCGATCGACCTAACGGTTGTGGCCGATTCGGTTCTCGACCGTGCCACGCGACGACTACCCCCGTAGAACGTACCACGTGGACCGTGGCCCCACGCGAACCATGGCCCGCGTCAGAACGTCCCACGCAGGTGGATCGCGTCGTCGGTGATCCGGGCGACGCTCCCCCCGTCGACGGGATGGGTCCCGTCGGTAGCGGTCCCCCAGCCGAGTCTCATCCTGATTGCGTCGGCGACGGTCGGTTCCGGTTCGACGTAGCCACGTCCGTCGGCGACGGCGAGGAGGCGACCGACCTCGGCCCCTTCGGCGTCCAGCACGGGCTTTCCCTCGTCCGCCTTCGTGAGTCCGGTCATCGTGGCACGTCCGCCGGAAGGCGGCGTTCCGGAGGCATAAACCGGCGGAATCGTTTTCCACCTCCACCGCCGGTTGTGCGACGGAAACTCGTGGTAAGCACGTGGTACGCCGGGGAGCAACCGCCGCAGGGAGGGCAGCTGCCGGTTACGGCGACGAAACGACGGAACGACCGTCCACGCGAGGGGTAGCAACCGACGGTCTCGAAACCGGGGCTCCGACGCCGTGTCTCGGCTCTCGAGGGGGAGCCGACGAACACCGACGACGCGATCAGTGACGGAGCGGCGAGACGCAGTTCCAGCAGTACGTAAACGCCTGGTCGGGCTCGTTTCCGGCGTGACAGTGCGGACAGCGAACGCCTTCGGCGGGGTCGACGCGCTCCTCGGGCACGGGGTGGGCGACCTCGCGGGCCGCCGGTCGCCGGGGCGTTCCGTTTCCGGGAACCGACCGCGAGCGTGCCCCGTCGTCACCGCGACGGACGTAGACGTAGTACAGTAGCAGGTGAAAGAGGGCCAGCAACACCACGTAGCCCGCGAGCCAGCCCCAGAGCTCCATACCATGTGGTACGTTCTCTACCCACTTGGAGTTTCCGCGCCGAAACGGCCTTCGCTCGCCGGCATCCGAACGTTCTTGGGGCGGTTGGCCGAAGGCGAGCCATCGACGAGCAGATGGACGACGAGAGCACCGACGTCGGACACTCCGAAGGCGGTCATCCGAATCCCGAGCGGACTGGAGACGACGACCCGGATCCCGAGCGGACTGGGGGCGGCTACTCCGACGCCGAGGTCCGGACGATCGCGCTGGCGATCGTCGCCGGCGTCTTCTTCGGCGGGATCGCCACCGGGGTGGCGTTTCCCACGTTGCCGCTTCTGGACGACGTGCTCGTGATCGGTGCGGTCATGCTGAGTCTCATCCTCGCGGCAAACCGGATCGCCAGGCTGGTGATGAACACCCCGGCCGGGGCGATCGTCGACCGGGTCGGCGCGCGAAAGCCGATGATATTCGGGCTGTTCACGCAGGCGATCGCCCCGTTCGGCTACGTCGCCGGCCTCCACACGCCGCCGGGCGTGCTCGCGGTCGTCCCCGTCCTCGGGGAGGTCTCCTACCCCGGCGTCGTCTTCGTCCTCGCGCGGCTGGCCTGGGGGGTCGGCAGCGCGTTCGTCTTCATCGGCGCGTTCGCGACCATAACCTACGTGACCGACTCGGGCAACCGCGGTCGGTGGATCGGCTACATGCGCGGGGGCCAGTCGCTCGGGTTTCCGACCGGGCTCGTGCTCGGCGGGGTGCTCACCGACCTCGCGGGCATGGAGACCGCGTTTCTCGTCGCCGGCGTCCTCGCGCTGGTCGCCGGGACCGTCGCCTCGCTCGTCCTCCCCGACGTCCGGACGTCGGGCGACGCCCGCTCGGCGACGATCCGGGAGATCCCCGCGATCGTCCGACGCCACCCGGCGGTGTTGCCGATCGGCTTCGGCAACTTCACCCTCCGATTCCTCTGGGGTGGGCTCGTGTTGACGACCCTGGCCAGGTACGCAGAGCGCAACGCGATGTCCGTCTCGGCGCTCGAGGCCGCCGGCGTGGCCGGCGTCGTGATGGCTCTCGGTGTCCTCACTGCGGGCGCGACGACGGTCGTCAGCGGCCGGCTCTCCGATCGGCTCGATCGTCGTGCGCTCGTGACCGTCCCCGCGTTCTGTTCGCTGACCGTCGGCTTTCTCGTGATCGCGTTCGTTCCGACCGTCCCCGCCCTCCTGGTCGCGATCCTCTGTATGGGCGCGGGCGTCGGCGCGGCGGCGCCGGTGTTGCTCGCCCTGCTCGGGGATCTCACGCCCGACGCCGAGGTCGGCCGCATGGGTGGGGTGTACAACGTCTTCGGGGATATCGGGCTCAGCCTCGGTCCGCTGGTCGCGATCCCGGCCGTCGAACTCTGGCTCGGCTACGAGTTGACCTACCTGCTCGCCGGGGGGCTCGTCGTCGCCTGCCTGTTCGTCGTCTCCCTCCCGTTGCTGGGCGCGCCCGAGGCCGAGGGGACGCCCACGAGCGCCGACTGAGCTAGTGGCCACTGTCGACTCGAGCCGGCCGACCGCCGACACCCCGGATTGGGCCGACAGAAGTCGAGCACCGGTCGATCGCTGGCTGGTCGACTACTCCCCGTCGGGCCGTTTCACCGAGAGAGCAGTCCGTTCGAACGAGCAGACCAGCGGCTCGTCGGGATCGTTCACCTTGAACGCCTCGACGCGCATCGTGACGATCCCGCGCTCGCCGTCGCTGGTCTCGCGTTTGTCCGTCACCGTCGACTGGACGCGGATCGTATCGCCGTGGAAGACGGGTTCGGGGTGTTCGACGTCGTCGTAGGCGAGGTTCGCGACGATGGTGCCGTCGGTCGTCTCCGGGATGGAGATGCCCACGGCCAGAGCCATCGTGTACAGCCCGTTGACCAGCCGCTCGCCGAACGGCGTCTCGGCTGCGAACTCGCTGTCGAGGTGTAGCGGCTGCTGGTTCATCGTCATGTCACAGAACCGCTGGTTGTCGCTCTCGCTTATCGTCCGACGCCGATCGTGTTCGATCGTCTCCCCGACGGTGAACTCCTCGTAGTACAGTCCCGGCATGGCGGACCCTCCTCGCCCGATCTCCGTATGGGTATCGGTCCCGTATCGATCCGGCTCTCGGTCGTAGAGCATCGGTCCGGCTCTCGATCCCGGAGTACCGATCCGGCTCTCGGTCGTAGAGCATCGGTCCGGCTCCCGATCCCGGAGTACCGGTCCGGCTCTCGATCCTAGAGTATCGTCCCGTGTTTTTTCTCCGGGAGCTCCTTCTCGACGTCCTCGTAGAACGCGAACCGTCGATCGAGCTCCTCGCGTAGCGTCGATGGGGGGACGATCTCGTCGATGACGACCTCGCTCGCCATCCGGCGGACGTCGATGTCCTCGCGGTACTCCTCGCGGAGTTCCCGCTCGCGTCTCGCCCGTTCGTCCGGATCGTCGATCTCCGCGAGGCGGTTGGCGTAGACGGCGTTGATCGCCGCCTCCGGACCCATGATCGCGATCTCGCCGGAGGGGAGTGCGATGACGCTCTCGGGATCGTAGGCCGGTCCCGACATGGCGTAGATGCCCGCCCCGTAGGCTTTCCGAACGATCACCGACAGCTTCGGCACCGTCGCGGCCGAGGTCGCGTAGATCAGCTTCTTGCCCTGCTCTAGGATCCCCGCTCGCTCGACGCCCGAGCCGGCCATGAAGCCCGGGGTGTCACAGAGGTACAGAAGCGGGATCCCGTAGGCGTCACAGGTCCAGACGAACTCGGCGGCTTTCCTCGCGGAGGCGGGGAAGATCGCCCCGGCCCGGTGAGCCGGCTGATTGGCGACGACGCCGATCGGCCGGCCGTCGATCCGGGCGAACGCCGTGAGGATCTCCGCTCCGTACTCCGGGCGGAGTTCGAGGATCGAGCCGGCGTCGACGAGCCGCTCTATCACGTCGAACATGTCGTAGCCGCGGTTCGGCTCCCGCGGAACGACCGCGTCGATCCCCTCCGGGGACCGTTCGGGGGACCGTCCATCGGTCCGCGGGGGGTCGTCCTCACAGCTGTCGGGCAGGTAGCCGATCAGCTTCGCGACCAGCTCGCAGGCGTGCTCCTCGTCGTCGGCGATCAGGTCCGCGCTGCCGGAGTGGCGGGCGTGGACGTCCGGTCCGCCGAGATCCTCCATGGTGATCTCCTCGCCGGTGACCATCTCGACCATCCGGGGGCTCGCGATGGCCATCGCGGACATCCCCCGGACCATCACGGTGAAGTCGGCGAAGACGGGGGTGTAGGCCGCGCCGGCGATACAGGGGCCGTAGAGCACGCAGATCTGGGGCACCCGCCCGGAGAGCATCGAGTGGTTGTAGTAGTACTTCCCGATCCCCTCGCGGTTGGCGAAAAAGCCCGTCTGTCGGTCGATCCGCCCGCCCGAGGAGTCCATCAGGTAGAGGACGGGTTTGCCGGTCTTCAGCGCCCGCCGTTGCATCCGCAGGAACTTCTCGACCCCCCGGCGGGCCATCGATCCCGCCTTCACCGAGAAGTCGTTGGCCATGAAGTGAAGCTCCCGTCCTTCGAACTCCGCGGCGCCGGTGAGCAGCCCGTCGGCCGGCAGCCGCTCGTCGGCGTCGACGTTCGCGAACTTCCCATCCTCGAAGAGCACACCCACATCTCCCTCCGTGTCCGGATCGCCGAACCAGAGCTCGAGGCGGTCCCGGACGAACAGCTTCCCCTGCTCGGCGAGACGCTCCCGATACTTTTCAGGGCCACCCTGGAGGATGTCCTCGATCTCCGCCCACAGCCGCTCCTCGCGGTCGGTCGGGCCGAGCTCGTCGCCCCCCGGCGTGGACCGTCTCCCTGAGCCGTCGTCCGTTGTCGAGTCCGTTCGTCCCGGTGTCGAGACCGTCCGATCCGTTGTCGATCCCGTCCGGCCCGGTGTGGGATCGGAGACGTCCGGCGCGGACACGCTCGCGGTCGGCTCCTCGGCGTCGCCGACGTAGAGCTCGACGCGCTCGCCGACGTGTGAGGCGATCGCCCGGGCGATCGCCTCGGCCTCCTCCGTGGTCGTCGAGTCGGTGACTCGCAGCTCCATGGTCAGTAGGATTTCGGGAAGCCGAGCTCCCGGGCGACGTGGTTGTACGCCATCTGCTGGGAGACGGGCGCCAGCCGGGTGAGGTTTATCTCGCGCCACCAGCGTTCGACGTCGTACTCCTCGGCGTACCCCCAGCCGCCGAACGCCTGCATCGACTGCTTTACGGCCTCGATTCCGGCCTCGACGGCGGTGGCTTTCGCGACGTTCGTCTCGTAGCCACACGCCTCGCCGCGGTCGTAGAGCCAGGCGGCTTTCTCGCGCATCAGCCGCGCGGCCTCCATCCGGGCGTAAGCTCTGGTGATCGGGAAGGAGACGGCCTGGTGGGTACCGATCGGCGCGCCGAACACCTCCCGATCGTTCGCGTACTCGATCGCGGTGTCGGCGGCGAGCGTGCCGATTCCCGTCGCGGCCGCGGCGAACGCGATCCGTTCGGGGTTGAGCGTCGAGACCAGCGCCCACCAGCCGCCGTCCTCCTCGCCGAGCAGGTTCTCCTCGGGAATTCGGACGCCGTCTACGAACACCTCACAGGATTTCGAGTAGTTGATGCCGTGTTTCGGAATCGGCGAGACGTCGATCCCCGGACGGTCCATCTCGACGATACAGAGGCTGATGCCGTCGGTCGGTCTGTCGACCGCCTCCAGCGGGGTCGTCCGCGCCACGAGGATCATCGCGTCCGCCCGGTCGGCGAAGGTGATCCACGCCTTCTGCCCGTCGAGGACGTACTCGTCGCCGTCTCTTCTCGCCGTCGTGGCCACCGCCAGGGTGTTCGTCCCCGCCTCGGGTTCCGTGATGCCGATCGAGAAGTTCACCTCCCCGTCGGCGATGGCCGGCAGGTACCGGTCGCGCTGTTCGTCGGTGCCGTGTTCGCGGATGCCGACGGCGGCCATCCCGGCGGTGAGCACGAGATACCAGGTGCCGGCCATCCCACAGCCTTCCGCACAGAGGGTCTCCATCGCCAGCCCCATCTCCGCCATCCCCATCCCGGCGCCGCCGTAGGCCTCGGGGACGAGCAGGCCGTGAAAGCCCGCGTCGGCGAGCTCGTTCCAGAACGCCTCGGAGAACTCCCCCTCGCGTTCTTTCTCCCGCCAGTGTTCGGGTCCGAACTCGGCGGCGACCTCCTCGGCCGTGGATCGGATCAGCGACCGTTCCTGTGTGGGTTCGAAGTTCATTCGGATCCGGCGCGGATCGGGGAGCACGGCCGCGAACGCGCGTCGGCCGTGCCCGCCAGCCACCACGCCCTGGCCGGCGTCGAGATCCTCGTGGACGACGATCGCCTCGACGCCCACGGTGACACGTGCCGTGAACGCTGTCCGACCGGTATTAACTCCTTCGGTGGGGTGTCCGACGACGTGGTCGTCACAGCCGTGTCCGGCCGCGTCGGCCGACGACGTCGGCTCACTCCGCGGACGGGGCGGTCCGCTGGTCGGCGGGGAACCAGGCCAGCTCGTGGTCGGCGGTGAGCGTGACCGTCACGCGCTCGTCGAGGTCGATCCGGTCCGTGTGGTTGTGCATACACTCGATCACCTCTCCGGTGTCGAGTTCGACCCGATAGAGGACCGTCGGGCCGAGGTACCGCCGGTAGACGACCCGGCCGTCGGCGCCGTCGCCGTTCGCCGGCGTGGCAGTCACGTCGTCCGGGCGGACGAGCAGGTCGATCTCGGTGCCGTCGTACGCCGGCGCGAGCCCGTCGACGAGGTCGCGGGGAACGTCTCCGAGTCGCGTCTCGACGCGGTCGCTTTTCACCCGCCCGGAGAGGAACGTCGCGTGGCCGAGGAAGCCGGCGACGAACCGGGAGGTGGGACGCTGGAAGACGCCCTCGGGAGTGTCGACCTGTTCGAGCCGACCGTCGTTCATGACGGCGACCCGATCGGAGATCGACAGCGCCTCCTCCTGGTCGTGGGTGACGGATATCGCGGTCACTCCGGCGTCTTTGATGATCCGCCGGACCTCCTCGCGCATCTCGACTCTGAGGTCGGCGTCGAGGCTCGCGAAGGGTTCATCGAGCAACAGCATCTCGGGTTCGGGGGCCAGTGACCGCGCGAGCGCGATCCGCTGTTGTTGTCCCCCGGAGAGCTCCTCGGGGGACGCGTCGGCGTGGTCGGCGAGGCCGACGAGTTCGAGCAGCTCCTCGACCCGCCGGTCGCGCTCGTCCGCCGGCAGCTCCGAGATGCCGAAGGCGACGTTCTCGCTCGCGGTGAGGTGTGGAAAGAGGGCGAACTCCTGGAAGACGACTCCGACGTCGCGGCTCTCGGGCGGGACGAACCGGCCGTTCCCGGCGACGGAACTTCCCCGAAGCCGGATCTCGCCCTCGTCGGGCCGTTCGAGGCCGGCGACGAGCCGAAGCGTCGTCGTCTTCCCACAGCCGGAGGGGCCGAGCAGGGTGAGAATCTCCCCGTCGAGGACCGAGAGCGAGAGCGAAGAGAGCACCCGTTCGTCGCCGAAGGACTTCCCGACGCCGTCGAGTTCGAGGACGCTCTCGACGGTGTCGGGCTCCCGTCGCCGCGTTCCGATCGTTCGTGCGTTCGCCATCGGATCTCCCGCCGGTGTGGCGTTCGTCCGTTTAGGCGAGCCTAAAACATATATAGCTGACGGTCGCGAGCCGCCGCCACGACGCCGGCCGGCGTCGGTCCGTGGCCCGCTATGGCCCAGTCCCGACGCCAGCCGGGCTACAGCTCGACGCCGCTCGGGATCAGGCTGTGAGCCCGGAGAAGGTCACCCTCGTCGTCGTAGACCAGGAAGGTACCTTTCTCGTAGGTGACGACCGGTTCGCCGTCGGCGGCGATCTCGATCCGGTACCGGCCGGAGCCGTCGGTCGTCGTCTCGCCGTAGCTGCGAGCCGCACGGATAAATCGGAGGACGTCGCCCGCCTCGACGTTGAGCTCGAGGATGAAATCGCCCGTGAGCCGGTCGGTGACGCCGACGACGCCGGCGGCGTCCTCCTCCAGTGGCTCCTGAAGGCGGAGGGCGACGTCGACCTCCGTGTCCGCGAGAAGCTCGCCGTCGGGTGCGGTGAGGCGCTCGTGGAGCGTCGTCGTCGAGCCGGAGAAGTCGATCGATACCGACGGCTCCCGTGGCTCCCCGTCGGTCTCGACCCAGTCGACGTCCCTGACGTCCAGCGTGAAGTGCTCGCGCCTCATTCCGTACACGCGAGTTGGTACTCGGACCGTATGAACGTAACGCCCTGCCGCGGCCGTACGAACGTAACGCCCTGTCCCCCGGAACCAGCCGGCCCATTTAAGTGATCGCGGTGGCGTGCTACGCACGAACCGAACGGCGGGACGCTCCGTCGAGGACTCGACCGATGTCAGAGCACACGAACGACCGCCGAGGCGTCGAACGGGGATCGCAGCTGCCGACGGACGGAGACACGGCCGGCGGTCGGACGTCAGACGGGGCCACAACGGGGCGTGGGGACGTCAGACGGGAAGCCACAACGGGGCGTGGAACCGTCTTCGGCCGCGTGAGCCGGCGCGTCGGTCGCCTCCTCGAGGTGCTCCGTGGCTCGACGATCGAGCTGGAGCCGTACGCCCCGGAGAGACACGGGCCGCTGGTCGAGTTCGACGGACTCGACGGCGAACGGGAGGTCGAGCGATACTGGGTCAACGCGCCATTCTCGTTCGTCGTGATCGGCTACGATCCCGACGCCAGCGCACATCGCTACCACGTCGTCGAGCCGACCCTCGAGGACGACGAGCGACTCCTCCTCGAGACGCTGTTCGAGGACGTCCGCGATCCGCTCTTGTACCGCGACTCGGCGGACGCCGACCTCGAGACGCTGCTGTGGGAGATCATAAAGGAGTATCTAGAGCGTTACGGCGCCGACGTCGACGTTCCCGGCTTCTACCGACTGTTCTACTACGTCCACCGGGAGTTCCGGGGGTACGGCCGGCTCGATCCGATCATGCACGACCCCCACGTCGAGGACATCTCCTGTGACGGCTACGATCTCCCGATCTTCGTCTACCACGACCGACACACCGACGTGAAGACGGACGTCTCCTTCGACGAGGCCGACCTCGATCGGTTCGTGGTCCGGCTGGCCCAACACTCCGGTCGGCACATCTCGATCGGCGACCCGATGGTCGAGACCACCCTCCCGGACGGCTCGCGGGCCGAACTCGCCCTCGGCCGTGAGGTCACCCCGCGGGGATCGGCGTTCACCGTCCGGAAGTACTCCGAGGAGCCGTTCACGCCCGTCGACCTCATCGAGTACGGAACGTTCAGCGTCGAACAGATGGCCTACCTCTGGCTGGCCATCGAGCACAACCGGAGTCTCATATTCGCCGGCGGCACCGCCAGCGGGAAGACCACGAGCATGAACGCTATCTCGATGTTCATCCCACCACGATCGAAGGTGCTCACGATCGAGGACACCCGCGAGCTCCAGCTTTACCACGAGAATTGGCTCTCGGCGGTCACTCGCGAGCGCGCCCACGAGGGCTCTACCGTGTCGATGTACGACCTGCTTCGCTCCGCCCTGCGTCACCGACCGGAGTACATCATCGTCGGCGAGGTGCGTGGCGAGGAGGCGATCACCCTCTTCCAGGCGATGAACACCGGCCACACCACCTACTCGACGATGCACGCGGACTCCGTCCAGACGGTGATCAACCGCCTGGAAAACGAGCCGATAAACGTCCCCCGGGCGATGGTCGGGAGCCTCGACGTGCTCTCCGTACAGACCCAGACCCGGGTCGACGACGAACGGATCCGACGCAACCGGACGATCGCCGAGATCGAAGGGATCGACGCCCGGACGGGCGAACTCGACTACTCGATCGCCTACGAGTGGGAGCCCGAGACGGACGAGTACACGGGCCGAGCGAGCCGGCTGTTAGAGCGGATCCAGGAGGACCGGGGCTGGAGCCAGCGGGAACTGCTCGTCGAGCGACGAAACCGGGAACGGTTCCTCGAGGGACTCCGCGAGCGGGGAGTCTCCGACTACAGGCAGTTCACGGCGCTGATAAACGAGTACTACGCCGATCCCGAGAGCGCCCTCGATCGGATCGCCGTCGACGACGCCGTCGAGCCCCCCGACGTATGAACGTCGTCAGCTACGTCCCCCTGCTCCTCGCGCTCGCGCTCGTCGGCTTGCTCGCGCTCGGTCGGATGAGCGGCCGTGTCGACGCGCTGATAACGAGGATCGCCGTCGCCGCTTTCGGCGAGTACGTCGAGACGTTCCGGACCGAACACCCCGACCGTCGGGCCGCCCTCCAGGCGGCCCGGGTTCCGATCACCTACCGGGAGTACGGCGCCAGAAGCTACCTCTATGCGGCTATCGGAGCCGTCGTCGGGAGCTTCCTCGGTATCTACCTCGTCTGGGGGGTCTTGCTCGCGCTCGCGATCGACCCCGAGACGATGCGGGAGGCGTTACCCCCGACACTCGAGTTTCTCGCGAACGTCGGGGGGCTGCCGACGCTCTCGCCGTCGGAGCTTCTGGTGTTCGTCTCCATCTCCGCGATCACCTTCGGCGCGCTCAGCGCCGGCGGAACCTACTGGCTTCGGTGGTGGTACCCCTCCTACGTCGCCGACGAGCGCGCCCGACGGATCGAGACGAGCCTGCCGGCAACCGTGGCGTTCACCTACGCACTGTCGAAAAGCGGTATGGAGTTCCCGCGGGTGATCCGGATCCTCGCGGAAAACGAGGCGACCTACGGCGAGGCCGCCGCCGAGTTCGAGGTCGCGGTCAGACAGATCGACACGTTCGGCACCGACGTGATAACGGCTCTAGGGGAGATGGGACGACGGACGCCGAGCGGGCAGTTCCAGGAGTTCTCCGAGAACCTCGTCGGCGTCCTCCAGTCGGGTCACTCCCTCTCTGCGTTCCTCGAACGACAGTACCACGACTACCGCGAGGAAGCCGAATCCCGCCAGCAGAACACGTTGAGCCTGCTTGGAACCCTCGCGGAGGCGTACGTCACCGTCCTCGTCGCCGGACCGCTATTTTTGATCACCATCCTCGTCGTCATCGGCTTCTCCGTCGAGGACACCACCGAACCCCTGCAGGCGCTCATCTACCTCGTCCTCCCGTTCGCCAACCTCGCGTTTATCATCTATCTGAGCGTGGTGACCGATCGGATCGATCCCGGGGGAACTGACTTTACGGATCCCTCGACGCTCCCGACGGTCACGCTGGGGGACGACTTGGATCCCGTGACCGACGGCGGCGTCGATTCCCCGATCGCCGAACGCCTCCGGATCTACCGGCGGCTGCGCGAGCTCCGCCGACGACTCGGCGATCCGATCGGCGCGGTGCTCGAACGGCCGGAGCGGCTGTTTTACCTCACCGTCCCGATCGCGATCGGGGCGATCGGCTTGCGGATCGTCACGTCGGCGGCCGCTGGGCGTCTCGGCGTCGAGGTGATCGACACGGCCCTCGCCGTCGTCGCCGTCTTCGTCCTCGGAACGTTCGCGGTCGCCTACGAGCTCCACCGGCGGCGAATCGACGCGATCGAGGCCGCGATACCGGATCTGCTCGAGCGCCTCGCCGGCGTCAACCGGGCCGGGATGCCGATCGTGTCGGCGATCGACCACGTCCGTGGTCCGGAGCTGGGCGCGCTCGCCGACGACGTCGATCGGATCTGGGCCGACCTCCAGTGGGGTGCGGACCTCCAGACGGCCCTCGAGCGGTTCGGGAGCCGCGTCCGGACGCGGGTGACGAGCCGGATGGTGACGCTGCTGACCGAGTCGATGAACGCGAGCGGAAACCTCTCGGACGTACTCAGGATCGCCGCCAGACAGGCCGCTGCCGACCGACGGCTCAAACGCGAGCGCAAGGGGACGATGACCGAGTACATGGTCGTCGTCTACGTTTCCTTTCTGGTGTTTCTCTTTATCGTCGCGATCCTCTCTACGGTGTTGCTCGCGAGCCTGCCGACGGAACCCATCGGCGGGATCGACGGAGTTGGCGGCAGTCCTGCCGGGCTCACCGGCGTCGGACAGGTCGACGTCGAGGCGTTCGAGCGGCTGTTGTTCCACGCCACGCTCGTCCAGGGGCTGCTCTCGGGGCTGATCGCCGGTCAGCTCAGCACCGGCGACGTCCGCGCCGGGGCGAAACACGCCACCGTGTTGGTGGCTATCGCTATCGGTCTCTTCGTCGTCGTCCTCTGAGGGCGGCCCCGTTCGGACGTCGATTCGTCCGTTCCCCGCCGTCGATCCGTCTTCGCCCCGGACGTCGAACCGCTTTTGAGCGCGCCGACCGACCGGAGCGTATGGATCGTCGAGTCGACGTCCGCGAGACCTACGACCGGATCGCCACTCACTTCGCGGCGACCCGCGAGTACGCCTGGCCGGAGGTCGAAACGTTCGTGGCCGACGCTCCGACCGGAGCGGTCGGTCTCGACGTCGGATGTGGCAACTGTCGGCACGCAGCACTCCTCGCCGACCGGGTCGAACGGGTCGTCGGCGTCGACGTGAGCCGTGGCGTCCTCGAGACGGGGCGCGAGCGGGCCCGCGAGCGTGACTTTTCGGTTTCTCCGGTCCAGGCCGACGCCGCCGCCCTGCCGCTCGCGACGGGGGCCGTCGATCTCGCCGTCTACGTCGCCACCATCCACCACCTGCCCGACAGGGGGGCCCGGATCGAGAGCCTCGACGAGCTCGCACGCGTTCTCGCCCCTGGAGGTCGCGCGCTCGTGAGCGCGTGGTCGACCACGCACGATCGGTTCGACGCCGAGACGGGTTTCGACACCACGGTCGCGTGGACGCTCCCGGACGGGGAGACCGTCGATCGCTTCTATCACATCTACGATCCGGCGGAGTTCGCCGCCGACCTCGAGGGGAGCGCGCTCGAAGTCTCCGATCGGTGGCTCTCCAGCGGAAACTGCTATGCGACCGTCGGGGCCGGAGACTGAAACGGTCCGATCCTCGAACGAGCTCAGAGAACGGACGGACGCGCTCGCCGTCACAGGTAGTGACTCCGGATGTCCCATCCACACGGACCAGTGCTCCCCACGTGGGTCAGCGCGCTCTCCGTGGCCGTAGGTCAGCACGTCCTCGGTGGCCGTAGGTCAGCACGTCCTCCGTGGCCGTGGATCACAGCGCCTCGTTCGCCTCCGCGAGCGTGAATCGACCCTCGTAGAGGGCGCTCCCGACGACGACCGCCGCCGCGCCTGCGTCCCGAAGCGCCAGGACGTCCTCGACAGACGCCACCCCGCCGCTCGCGACGACGGGGAGGGTCGTCTCGCCGACCAGCTCGCCGACCGGGCCGGCCCTGATCCCGTCCAGACGACCCTCGACGTCGACGTCCGTATAGAGGATCGCCGCCGCACCGAGACGCTCGTACCGTCTGGCTGCCTCGGCGGGGGCGATGCCGGCTCCCTCGGTCCAGCCCTCGACGACGACCTCGCCGTCGCTGGCGTCGAGGCCCACGATGACGCTACCCGGGTGGGCCTCGCTTATCCGTTCGACGATCGAGGGCTCTGCCACCGCCGCCGTTCCGAGGATGACTCGATCGACCCCGCTGTCGAGCAGCTCGATCGCCTCGCTCGCGGAGCGGATCCCGCCGCCCAGCTGGACCGGTACCTCGACGGCCTCGACGACCGCCTGGATGGCCTCGGCGTTGTGGCGCTCGCCCTCGAACGCTCCGTCGAGGTCGACCAGGTGGAGCGTCTCCGCCCCCGCCTCCACCCAGCGCTCGGCCGCCTCGACCGGGTCGCCGTACTCCGTCGCGGTTCCTCGCTCGCCTCCGACCAGCTGGACGACGGCACCGTCCTCGACGTCGACCGCCGGCACCACCTCGAACGATGGAAACGGGCTCATGGCAGTCCGGCCGGCCGCCGGGGCAATAATCCTCTCGGTGGAGCCGTGCCGATCGGACGGCCCGAAACGGCGTGTTTATTATCGCACGCTCGCCAGGACACACCGTGCCCGAGCCCGTCGAAACGACCGAGCCCGAGGGCGTCGACTACGGCTGGGTGATGCAGACGACGTTTCTCGTGACGATCCTCCTCGGTGCGCCGCTCGTCGCTGTGCTCTCGACGGGCGTCGACCTACCGACCTGGGGCGCGCGGGCGGGCTTTGCGATCCGGGTCGGCGCAGTCGTCTGGTTTCTGACGGCGATCGGCGTCTTCGTGTACGCCAAACGCGCACGGACGTGAACCGGCGATACGTCGCCGTCGATCGACGTCCACTGGTGGCGAGTCGCCGTCGACCGAGTCCGCGTCGCCGCCGGGTCGAAACCACTACTGGCCGAGTCATCCGACTGCCATCGGCCGAGTCGTTCGACCACACCAGCCGAATCACCCGACCACCACCGACCCTAACGTACGGTTCGAGTGACACTCTCGACGACGATAGTTTATCTGTTTCGAGTACGTTCAGCCGACCATGGTTGATCTGGTCACGATCGGACTCGTCCTCGGTGGGGCAGTGTTGCTGTTCGCCGGGGCTGCCCTCTCGGTGTACGGCGTCGTCGTTCTGGGTGGCATCGTCGGCGGCGGCGCGGGCTACCTGCTGGCGCCGACGATCGGCTCCGTGCTGGGGCTAGAGGGCGCTCTCGCGAGTGCGGGCGCGATGGTCGTCGGTGGGCTCGTCGGGATCGGGCTCGGCTACGCGTTGCTCTCGGCGGCCGTCGCAGCGATCAGCTTCGTCGTCGGCTCCTTCGTCGGGGCGACCGCCATCGCGCCGGTGATCGTCGACGGTGCGTGGTATCTCGAGATCGGGTTCGCGCTGGCGGTCGGGATCGCTGCGGCGTTTTTCGGCCTCTTGCTCACGCGGACGGCGATGGTCGTCGTGACGGCGATCGTCGGCGCCGCCTTCGCGTCGACGTCGCTGACGGTCGCGGAGTTCCAGGCCGCACAGGCGTCGGTCAGCGTCGAGCCGCTGCTTTTCGACCTCTACTCGCCCGTCTACCTGGGGCTCGTCGTACTCGGGATCCTCGCGCAGTTCGGGCTCGTCAAACTCGGCTACGTCCGCCGGATCGCGGCGATCCTCCCCGGCGGCCGGATGCTACCCGAGCGGGGCGGGGAGTCGACCTGACCGACACCTCGTCCGCGCGGGTCGGCCCCTCGGCGAAGCGGGCCACCGTTATATGAATCCGGCCCGAACCGCCCATCCGTATGTCCGAGGAGACTGTTCACGAATCCGAGGAGAAGCGGAGCCGACGGGGGCTCGCGACGTTCTTCCGGCGGATCGCCCGCCGGCTGGACCGCGGCGAGAACGTCCCGCTGAACGACGAACAGACCGTGGCGTTCGACCCTCCAACGGAGGCCGAACTGGAGGTCGACGTGGTTCGGGAGGACGGAACGGTCAGCCTCGATATCGGGATGGAGTGGCCCGAGGAGGAGGGAGAAGTCGACACCGACGCCACGGAGAGCAAGGCGACCTTCCAGCTGTACGAGGACGCCGCCGAACAGTACCGCTGGCGGCTCCGCCACGACAACGGCAACATCATCGCCGACGGAGGGGAGGGATACTCCTCGAAACAGAAGGCACGGCAGGGTCTCGAGAGCGTCAAAGAGAACGCGGCGGGCGGTCACGTCGTCGACCAGTCGAGAGACGAGACGGTCGACTCAGAGGAAAGTGGGAGCAAGGCGACGTTCGAAATCTTCCGTGACGCCGAAGAGAAGTGGCGCTGGCGGCTCCGCCACGACAACGGCAACATCATCGCCGACTGTGGCAGCGGCTACTCCTCGAAGCAGAAGGCGAAACAGGGGCTGCGAAGCGTCAAGACGAACGCGGCCGGCGCCGCAGTCGAAGAGGAGTAGCCGTCACCCGGGATCGGGCGTCGAAGCCGTCACGCCGCTGGCACGGGGACGATCGTTCGTTCGGCTGGTGTGGGGATGGTCGTTCGTTCGGCTGGTGTGGGGATGGTCGTTCGTTCGGCTGGTGTGGGGATGGTCGTTCGTTCGGGAACACTATGGGCGTGTGGTGGCTACCGTACCGGTACCATGCCGAAGATCAGCGTCGAGATTCCCCAGGAGTTGCTCGACGACCTGGACGAGCACGTCGGCGACGACGGCAAGTTCGTGAACCGAAGCGACGCGATCCGTGCCTCGATTCGCAAGAGCCTCGACATCTTCGACGAGATCGACGCCAGACACGGCCGTCTGGAAGAGGACGAATCATGAGAGGCGAGGATCCGGTCGACCGCGCGGCGAGGCTCCGGGAGGAGGCCGCCCAACTCGACACTCGGGCCGAGGCTCTCAAGGGGCTACGCGAGGAGCTCGCGAACGAGCCCGTCCCCGAGACGCGGCTGGCGGGGCTGTTCGAGGAGGCGGCGGGGAGCGATCCGCGGATCTGGAACACCGTCACCGCGTTCATCGACGTCGAGGACGGCGAGGCGGTCGTCACCGACGAGTCGAAGCTCGCGGCGGGCAAGTGGGCCCCGGAGATCGTCGAGGGCTGTGACGCGATGATCACCGTGGAGATCGGCACGGGCTGGACCCACGAGCGGTTCGTCGAGGTCACACGCGGGAAGCTCGCCGAGCGGATCGCCGAGGCCCGCGAGCGGGCACACGATCGCCGGGCCGAGGCCGACGAACTCGTAGACGAGGGGTGAGCCCCGTTCACCCTCCGGCGGCCGGCCGACGTCCGGCTAGCCGACGACGCGACCGACGCGCTCGAGTCCCTCCTCGAGTTCCGCCGTCGGGAGCCCGAAGCCGATCCGGAACCGGTCGTCGTGGCCGAAGAACTCGCCGGGTGCGAGCACCACACCCTCCTCGAGGACGGCCCGGCAGAACTCGACGCCGTCGGCGAAGCCGTCGGGGACGGTCACGAAGCCGTTGACCCCGACGGGCTCGTGCCACTCGAGGCCGTGGGCGTCGAGAAATCGTGACACCCGCTCGCGGTGGTCGGCGGCCAGCCGGCGGCTCTCCTCGAGGATCGACGCCTCGCGGTCGCCGAGGGCCTGTCTCGCGACGTGCTGGCCGAAAATCGACGGCGAGATGGTCGTGTAATCCTTCCACCGCCAGGCGGCGTCGACGACCTCCCGGTCGCCGACGAGCCAGCCGAACCGGAGCCCGGCGAGCCCGTAGGCTTTCGTCAGGCTCGCCGTCGAGAGACCGTGTGGTCCGAGGCTCGCGACCGGCGGGAGCGGCTCCTCGGCGAGCAGCCGGTAGACCTCGTCACAGAGCAGGTAGGCGTCGTTCTCGGCGGCGAGGTCGTACAGCGCCCGGACCGTCTCGATGGAGTGGTACCGTCCGGTCGGGTTGTTCGGGTTGACGAGGACGACGACGCGGGTCTCCGGACGGACGGCGTCGGCGACCGCGTCGACGTCGAGCTCCCAGTTCGGGGGTTCGAGGCCGATCCGGGTGACCTCACAGAGCGCCTCGGGGACGGCCGAGAGCGCCTGGTAGGTCGGCGTGACGACGACGGCGTGTCCGGGACCGTCCCCCGCGAGCACGGCGAGAAAGGCGAGGAAGTTCGCCTCCTGGGTGCCACAGGTAAAAAGCACCTCGTCGGGGCCGCGGTCGTACCGTCGGCCGACGTCCGCCCGGAGCTCCGGATCGCCGTTCGTGGGTATGACGTAGCCCAGCTCGCCCGGATCCGTGTCGAACTCGGCGGCGTCCAGGCTCCTGATCCCGCTCTCTGCGAGCATGACGTCGGCCCCGTGTTCGTGCTCGGCGAACCACCGTTCGAGGCCGAAGGGTTCGATCTCCATGGCTACCGTGGGTGTGGCCGGAGACAAATAGCTTCCCCGGACGGCGGGAGGTCGGACATTTCACCCGTCCCCGGACGGCGGGAGGTCCTGCCGTCCAGTTCGGTTTCGTGGCGGCAGGTTCGGCTGTCGTCGGCTCCGGACGCTGACTCTTCAGGTCGACCCTAGACGCTGACTCTTCAGGTCGCTCCCAGACGCTGACTCTTCAGGTCGCTCCCAGACGCTGACTCTTCAGGTCGCTCCCAGACGCTGACTTTCCAGGCCACCCCCAGACCCTGAACCGCCAGTCGCCCCTAGACGCTGACTTTCCAGGTCGTACTAGAGGAGTAGCCCCACTTTTCGATGTCGACGTCGTAGTCGCCCTCCTGGAGGGCACGGATGTTCGAGCCGACCTCCTTCGCGGTCATTCCGAGCTCCTCGCCGATGAGCCGGGATTTGAAGTAGGTCTTCGTCGGGGCCTTTCTCCGCAGGTACTGGAGGATCCGCCGCTGTTTGCCGTTGAGGTCGGCGGTGGTCATCGCGCTGCTCATACTCTCCAGGAGGGTCGAGACCCTCTTAGGGGGTTTGGTACACGTGGTTAAGCCGCCTCCCTCCCCCGGTTTCCTCCCGGAGAGCCGCGTCGGTACGCCGGTGGAGCCGAGGGGTTGGTACGGCCGGTTAATCGTCTCTTTCAAGTGACCGTCGTCGAACTGTGAGTATCACCGGACGGCAGCGGGGCCGGCGAACGGGGATAATAACCCCTTACCGATCGGGCGTGGTTCCGTCCGTGGATCGATCGGGCGTGGTTCCGGCGGCGTAGTGTGGCGTGAGAAACGGGCCGAACGCGACGGCGACGGCGCTCTCTAAGGCCCGCGTCCGATCGATCAAGTCGTCGGTCAGGACGCCGATGGCCCCCTCGTGGCGGGCGAGACCGTCGGCGTCGACCAGCCCGTCCATCACCGGCCCGAGCTCCGCTCCGTCCTCCAGTCGGGCCACGACCGGATCCGGCAGGGGGACGGTGGGACCGCCGCCGCGGCCGATCGACTCGCCGTCGGTGACCGCCGCCCACATGATCAACGACGGCTCCGGAGCGCCGTCGATCCGGGCCACGCCACCCTCCAGGCCGACGCCGTAGTCGGCGCCGGTCGCGGCGTGGGCCCGCCGGGCACGGTTCTCGGCGCCGGTGACGGTTTCGGCGACCGAGCGCGGCTGTTCGGCCACCCCGGAGTCGACGCCGACGGCCGTGACGGTCGGCCCGTACCGCTCGAGGGCTCGGGACACCGCCGTCGCCTTCGCCGGGTTTTCGCTACCGACTGTGACTTCCATGGTCGCCCGTTAGGACGGGTGGAACTTGCCTTTCGGGGCCGGACGAGTGGTCCTATTTCAACCTGTCGGTAGTCAACTCTGTCACCGACGAATATACGGGTTTTCGGCGGTGTATCGCCACAATACCGGAACCTTTATCAATGTGGTGACTGAACGTGGCGGGTGACGAACCCGTCCGACCTTCTCCGATAGGTTCGGCCGGACAGCACACGCCCTCGTATGCCACACACGACATCCACAAGAGTACGACGTAGCGATCGACGAACGACCGAACGAGAGACCGAGACCACCGACAGCGGGCTGAACTGCCCCGAGTGTGACGGCCAGCTCGTCAGCGACGACGAACACGGCGAGACCGTCTGTGCGGACTGTGGGCTGGTCGTCGCCGAGGACTCCGTCGACCGCGGTCCTGAGTGGCGCGCGTTCGACGCCGCCGAGAAGAACAAAAAGTCCCGCGTCGGCGCGCCCACGACTAACACGATGCACGACAAGGGGCTGTCGACGAACATCGACTGGCGCAACAAAGACGCCTACGGCAACTCCCTCGGATCGCGCCAGCGCGAGAAGATGCAGCGCCTGCGCAAGTGGAACGAACGGTTTCGCACCCGCGACAGCAAAGAGCGCAACCTCAAACAGGCGTTGGGCGAGATCGACCGGATGGCCAGCGCGCTCGGCCTGCCGAACAACGTCCGGGAGACCGCGTCGGTCATCTACCGACGAGCTTTGGAAGAGGATCTCCTTCCCGGGCGGTCGATCGAGGGGGTCTCGACGTCCTGTGTGTACGCCGCCGCCCGCCAGGCAGGCGTCCCGCGCAGCTTAGACGAGATCGCCGACGTGAGTCGCGTCGAGAAAAACGAGATCGCCCGCACCTACCGGTACGTCGTCCGGGAGCTGGGACTGGAGGTCCAGCCGGCCGATCCGGAGAGCTACGTCCCCCGCTTCGCCTCGGGACTCGAGCTCTCCGACGAGGCCGAACACCGCGCCCGCGGGCTGCTCCGGAACGCGAAGGAGAAGGGCGTCCACTCGGGGAAATCGCCCGTCGGTCTCGCCGCCGCCGCGGTGTACGCCGCCGCCCTCCTCACCAACGAGAAGACGACCCAGGCCGCAGTCAGCGACGTCGCCGACATCTCCGAGGTGACGATCCGGAACCGGTACCACGAACTCCTCGAGGCCGAGGAGTCGATCGGCATCGCCTAGACTTTTTTCCCACGGCGCCGTCCCCACTGCATGGAGTTCGACGCGTTTACCCTCGCGGCCAGCACCGCCGACCTCGGAGACGAGCCGGCCGCACGCGGGGTGGCCGACTGCCTCGAGTTTCGGATGGATCTCACGGACGACCCGCTCGCGGCCCTCGCGGGCTACGACGGCGAGTTGCCGATCCTGGCGACGAACCGGGCCGCCTGGGAGGGCGGGGAATGGGCGGGGACCGATGCGGAGCGTCTCGAGATGCTGGCGGCAGCGACTCGGTTCGAGGCCGTGGGGGCGATCGACGTGGAACTGCAGGCGATCGTAGACGACGGGATCGATACTGACGAGACCCTCGAAACTGCGCGGGAACGTGACGTTTCAGTGGTGGCGTCGGCACACGACTTCGAGGGGACACCCCCTCGCGGCGAGATGGTCGCGACGCTGACCGAGGCGATCGAGTACGCCGACGTGGCGAAGCTGGCCGTGACTGCGGAGTCGAAGGCGGATACGATCGCGTTGCTCTCGGCGACCGAGCAACTGACCCACCACGGGGATCGGGTGGCGACGATGGCGATGGGTGCGGTCGGACGTCACACGCGTGCCGTGGCGCCGGTGTACGGGTCGAAAATCGGCTACGCACCCGTCGATCCCGCCGAGGCGACCGCGCCGGGGCAGTACGATCTCGAGACGCTCTCGAGACTGGTCACACAGCTGGACGGCGAGTGATCGTCGGGATCGAGGGGTCTAACTGTAGCCGATACAGACTCAGCCAGGGCCACTCCGGGCCGCGATCAGCCGGGTACCGGAGCCGCGTTCGAGAAGACGAACTCCCGGACCAGCTTGCCCGCCAGCGTCGCGGCCTGTCCGTCGTCCCTGTCGTTCACCTCGACGACGTCGAAGCCGGTCGCGTGGGGGGCGACCTCGCGGACGACGTCACGCAGCTCCCGGGGCTCGAGGCCGAACGGCTCCATGGTCCCCGTCCCGGGCGCGTACGCCGGATCGGCGGCGTCGACGTCCACGCTCAGATAGACGTCCCGGCCCCCGAGGCGGTCGCCGACGCCACGATCGCCGACCGCCTCGGGGGGGA